>Ga0102851_10002599_pt1 | contig 10929 bp, 8 predicted proteins | sample Mud3Dept3metaG_FD_79558 | JGI IMG/M metagenome (GOLD analysis project Ga0102851, IMG submission 79558) | Freshwater wetland microbial communities from Ohio, USA, analyzing the effect of biotic and abiotic controls - Mud 3 Core 4 Depth 3... | ecosystem: Environmental > Aquatic > Freshwater >...
AGCGCCTTGTCGGATCTTGTAAAAAGGACCGATAGGGTGGTTATTTATTTCATTAATTAATTATACTTTGAAATAATCAGAATAACAGTTTCAGATGAAGATCTTTAAGACTCAGGACAAATTAAGTTCTCAGGTCAGCTGGGATCAGAGCAGGAAAACACCTGGTAACGATTCAATTTATTATCAGGCTATTGAAAACGCTGATGGTGTACCTTATCAGCTTGTTTTCTTACCTCAGACTCTGGAAGGATATTACCTTAAAGTCGGGTCCGGGATAAAGCAGCTCCTCGGAATTCCACCAGAGGATTTCACAGAAAACCTTCTTCTCGGAATGATTGAAGAGGTGGTTATCCTTTCCATGGATACCCCTGAGGATATTTCGGAGTGTCGCCGGAAATTCATCAACGGGGAAATTAAGAGCTTACAGGCAGAAATTCTCGTCAGGACTGCAGACGGCAAAAAGAAATGGATCAGGGATTCATCTGTGCCTTTGTGTGATGAAGAGACAGGGAGGGTAACCGGTGCTTTCGGGATATTTCACGACATTACCGGCAGCAGGCTGAACCTTGAAAGGCTTAGCAGGCTCAGTGTTAAAGAAGATGAATGTGACAGTCTGAAAGCTGCCTTCCTTCACAACTTATCCCATGAAATAAGAACCCCTCTGAATGCCATTGTGGGATTTTCCACGCTGCTCGGGGAGCATCTCCGGGGGCCGGACAGCCCGCAGGAGTATCTGGATACCATAACCGCCAATGCCGATCATCTGCTCGAGGTTATCGATGATATTCTGGAAATGGCAAAGATTGAAGCCAGAACAGTGAAAATAAGCAAGGGCGGAGTGAATCTTTCTTCAGTGATCCACAGAGTATATGATCAGTTCCGGGATGAAGCCGGCAGGAAGGGCATAACTTTAGAATATGAGACTGTTCCCGGGGACAGAGATCCGGAAATTATCACAGATGGTTATAAGCTGACAAAGGCACTCGCTAATCTTGTCGGTAATTCGGTAAAGTTCACAGGGGAGGGGCAGGTTCAGTTCGGGTGTTCGTTAAGGGATAAGAAAGTTGAGTTTTATGTTTCCGACACGGGGATAGGTATACCGGAGGAGCATCAGGCAGGTGTATTCAGCATGTTTTACCAGGCCGACAGCAGTTCGAGCCGGAATTATGGAGGTACAGGCCTGGGACTGGCAATTGCAAAGGCTTACATTGAGTTACTCGGTGGCGAGATATGGTTTACATCAGCTCAGGGTAAGGGATCGGCATTCAGGTTCACAATACCAGATGACAGAGCTGTTTGAACATGAAAACAACAATAATTACATTTATAATCTTTTTTTCACTTATCAGTTGCATAATATCACAAGATAAGACCATTGCAGAATTCTCAAATTCAGGAAATACAGCCTTTCATTACAAACCTGTAGAAAGAGATTCATTAGAACCTGTAACCGGTGATCCGGCAACAATTGAATATATTGATAATCACATTTCGAAGTTTTTTGCAGATACCGATGTAATAGTATATCGGGAGAATGCATCGGATAATATACCTGTTGACATTTATTGGATCAAACCAGATAAAGAAAGAGAATATAATATCATCATTACTGGCGGGTTGAGCAGCCTTCCGATGAATGTTCCTCAAGAACTTGATACTCTTAAATATGCTGAGTTAGTTGCTCTTTTACCAAAAGACTGGCCCCTCGAAGAGAAGGATTTGGGAGATGAAAACAACTATTGGCCCATCAGAGAGCTTAAATATCTGGCCAGATTCCTTCATTTAAATAATACCTGGTTCGGGGGCGGGTATGCAATTTCCAGTTTAGATCCTCATGAATATATGACTCATGGAAATAAATTTGCAGGAGTAATATTTTTAAGATCAGTTACATTACCGGAAGAATTTTCGGAAATCAGGTTAGAGGATAAGACTGTTTATATTTACTTGATGGTCCCACTATTTAAAGAAGAAATGGAATATAAATTAAATCATGGAACGGATGCATTGCTTCGAAGATTTGACAAGTATGGGATTGCAGATATCATTGACATTAACAGGATTAACACCTGCAAGACAAGATTTTGACTTTTTGAATAACCGCTGACACTGTAACGGAAAATAAAGTAAAAAAAGCTTTCCGCTTCGTAGTACGAGTCATCAAGGTTTTTGCGTTTACTTCTTTGTTGTTTTATCAAGATCTTCTAACCTCTGTGCCCTGCCGGCCTGATCTCCTGTCATTATTTCATAAGCGAGTTTTCCCACCTGTAATGCGTGCTCACGGGGAACAACAATAACACCGTCGCCATCAGCCACAATCAGATCACCCGGATAAACCAGAACACCGGCACAATTGATCGGGAAATTATACGATTCGATTATCAGCCTGCCGGGTCTTACACCTCTGGTACTATATCCATCGCGGCAGTAAACTGGAATTTTCCCGGTTTTTATGATCTCGTCCGTATCCCGGGCTCCACCATTGGAGATGACACCTGCAAATCCATTCTGAGCCCAGCCAAGGCTGTTATTGGATCCGATATTTCCGCATTCGAAAATCCCGTTAACATCCATAACAACTACATCGCCGGGTTTGCCTGATTTTACCCAGCCTGCATCACTGGCACGACCATACTGCTGGTCTTTCCAGGCCTTTGCAGCTTCAATGGTCTTAAATGAATTTTCCCCGACTCTGGTATCGGTGGGAACATATCTCACTGTTACAGCAAATCCGACCACCCTGTGATTAAATTTATCCGGATCTCTCCATAAAGGCCGGATATCATTATCCATCAGGCCGATATCCTGTAAACCGATAAGATCCATCCCGTCGAGAACATCAGTAACGCGAAGCTCCTTATAAAGATCAAGAATCTCTCTCCTGGCTTTATCGCTGTTATCAAAAGTTTTATTATCAAGCATCTTCACTCCTTTGGGAGTGTATAATTCCTGGGCATTCAGAAAAACCAGAAATTGACCAAGGACAAGAGTTAAAAAAACTCTGTAAAAAATACCTTTTTTTTGAAGTCTGTTTTTCATGGTTGATAAATTTAGGACATATTAAAAATTAAGTTCTTTAGACAAAAATATTATTCTTTAGTAACTTTATCTATATAAAATACTAATATGACAAACATTCTTAAAATTTTGATTTTTGTCTTTGCGGGCAAATTTATCTTCAACTCAGATGGATGCAACTCAAGCAAATTCCGGGCAGAAAATTCAAAGAGGATAGAGATTCGCGGAATTTACGGAAGCCCGAATTCGTTCTGGGATAAAAATATCAGGCTTGATCAGATCAATGTGAATGCAATATTCCTTAGCTGGAAGGCGATCAATGTAAAGATGATAGAACGAGCACGAAGTGAAGGAGTTAAGATCTTTGCCGAATTTCCTGTTCTGAACGGGAAAGGATATGTGGAAAAGCACCCCGAAGCATGGGCTATTGACAGGAATGGCGATAAAGTACAGCCTGCGTCCTGGTTTATGGGTGTATGTCCTACCGAACGGGGATTCAGACAATACAGGATGACAGAGCTGAGAGAATTGCTCAGAAGATTTGAACTTGATGGAATATGGATGGATTACCTTCACTGGCATGCCCAGTTCGAAGAACCTGAACCGATACTTCCTGAGACCTGTTTCTGCAAGAATTGCATCACTGAATTCAAATCGGCAACAGGTATTAGCGTACCTGAATTAAGCACATCAGAACAGGCAGAATGGATCCTGACCGGTCATGACAGAGTTTGGCGTGAATGGCGATGTTCAGTTATTGCAGGGTGGGTCAGGGACACCAAAATGATACTGAGACAGGAAAGGGAGAACGCTCTTCTCGGGATATTCCACTGTCCCTGGAATGATACCGATTTCAATGGAGCGAGATTCCGGATCCTTGGCCTTGATTTCGGGATGCTTAAAGAGACAGTTGATGTATTTTCCCCAATGGTTTATCATGGGCGGATGGGAAGAGAAGCTGAGTGGGTAAAAGAAAATCTGGATTGGTTCTGCAGGAACCTTGATATAGAAACCAGTTCTTTTCCCAAAGTCTGGCCGATAGTGCAGGCATATGATGATCCGCATACCATTTCTCCGGAGGAATTTGAAAAGGTTCTCCGTTATGGTACAGGTGCAGAAGCAACGGGGATAATGATGTTTACTGGCAATGCCGTTGCAGAAAATCCTGCAAAGATGGAAACTTTGAGAAAAGTCTATTCAGAGTGGATCACTTTTGAACCTTAATATCTCGGAAGGCTCCAGCCATTATTATATACAGGAGTGATCAGGGCATTTGCCGTTTTGGTACCAAAGAGTTGCTTCTCATTGTTCCAGAAGACTTTTTCACCTGTCCGGTAGGCAATGTTGCCCATCTGTGCCACAAGCGCTACATTACGCCCGATATTAATGTCGGCATTAAGTTTCTGGGGTGTATTATTCTTTACACAGTCGAGGAAATTACGTACATGCAGGTCAAGGCCATTTCCTATATTCTTCTGAATCGGGACAGCCTCAATCTTCTGTTTTTCGGCGAACACTTCCCATCCGTTACGATCGAGGACAAGTGTTCCGTTTTCACCGGTGTAGGCCATTCCATGAGGTCTTTTCCAGTTGCCAAGTCCAATGCCTATTGTATGTTCCCAGGTCATTGTGAAATCATTGAAGTCATATACGGCAGTCATTGTATCGGGAGTAACCATGGCGTCATCAGGGAATGCATATTTACCGCCTATTGCCATCACTGATGTGGGAACCGCCTTGTTCATACCGTAGAGAATATAATCGATAAGGTGTACGCCCCAGTCAGTCATCACACCACCTGCATATTCCCAGAACCAGCGCCATGACTGATGGAAACGGTTCTTATTGAACGGGCGCTTTGGAGCCGGTCCGAGCCACATGGTGTAATCAACGCCTTCAGGTGTGGGTGAATCAGGGACTTTCGGCACAGCACCTTTCCAGTCGACAAAAGACCACGATTTGCATGCTCTGATGCGTCCCAGCTTACCTGATCTTAAGTACTGGACTGCATCAACAAAATGAGGCTGACTTCTCTGCCATTGCCCTACCTGGACCAGTTTTCCTTGCTTTTTAACTGCCCGCTGCATGATATTGATCTCGGTAATTGAATTACCGATCGGCTTTTCGACGTACACGTGTTTTCCTGCTTCAAGGGCATCGCAAAGAATCAGACAATGCCAATGATCCGGTGTTCCTATGATCACGGTATCTATATCCTTATTTTCCAGCATCTTGCGGTAATCGACATACAATTTTGGCCTTGGACGTCCAAGTTTCACTATGTCGTCTGTGCGTCGGTTGAGAACATTCCGGTCTACATCGCACAGGCCGACGCATTCAACATCCTGGTTCTTGAGAAAGGAAGCAAGATCGCTCCAGCCCATGCTGTTACCGCCAATAAGCGCGACCCGTACTTTATCGGAAGGTGCGACAATCATTCCGGTTTTTGAAAACGCTCCTAACGGAAGTACTGAACCTGCAGTCAGGACCGATGCTGTTCTTATGAAATTTCTGCGTGTTGAAGTCATATCAGAATTTTTGAAATAAGACGGCCAATTTACAATTTAATTGTAAAAGGATCAATTTTTAAGGTATTAAAAAACGTTAAAGAATTACATATACAGAATCCTTTAATAGTTGTAACTTTGTCTAAGATACCATTCACGGCTGCATAATGCATAGTAATTAAATCCTGGTTTTCCAGAAAATATCAAATATTATACTATGAAACAAGCATTAAAAAAATCATCATTTTTTACACAAACAAGAATGATTATTTTTTTAATGCGGTTCCATACGACCATTAAAAATGAAAAAATAAACGTATGAAAAAACTAAACTTCCTGTTCCTTTTAATTCTTTGTGGATTCATTTTCACAAATCTGTCTGCTCAGATACAGAATCCTGACCAGGCTATTCCTTCCGATCCGGATATAAAGATCGGAAAGCTCGATAACGGGCTTACCTATTACATCAAGTATAATAAAAAACCCGAGCAACGGATAGAACTCAGGCTTGCAGTAAATGCCGGATCAATCTGTGAGACAGATGGTCAGCAGGGACTGGCTCATTTCGTTGAACATATGTGCTTCAACGGTACAAAAAACTTCCCCAGCAACAGGATTGTTGATATGCTGGAAGAGATGGGTGTAAAATTCGGTGCGGAGGTGAATGCTTATACAAGCTTCGATCAGACCATCTATATGTTAAAAGTCCCGACTGATAAAGCTGAATGGATCAACAGGGGATTTCAGGTACTGGAAGACTGGGCTCACCAGGTAACCCTGGATGATGGTGAAATTGACAAGGAGCGCGGGGTTATTGTTGAAGAGTGGCGCCTTGGACTGGGTGCTAATGACCGCATGATGCAAAAATTCCTGCCCGTCCTCCTGAAAGGATCCAGGTATGCAGAACGGTTGCCAATAGGAAAAGTTGAGATAATCAAATCCTTCCCGCACGATACATTACGTAATTTTTATAAATCCTGGTACAGACCCGATCTGATGGCTGTTGTGGTTGTCGGCGATATCGACCCGAAACTGGCTGAAGAAAAAGTGAAGGAATATTTTGGAAGAATACCCAAACCTGAAAGTGGTAATAATAGGATTGAATTTGCCGTGCCTGATAATTCAGAACCATTGATAAGTGTGGTAACAGATAAGGAAGCATCCGGATTTGATGCACAGATAATGTTCAAACAGCCTAAAGCAAATTCCATAACTTACAGGGATTACCGGAACAGTCAGATGAGAACTTTATATACAAGTATGCTTAACACCCGGCTCCAGGAGATCACTCAGAAACCTGATGCCCCGTTCATATATGGAGGATCCGGATATGGCTCTTTTATAGGACGTTCTGTTGATGTTTATTCATTGTATGTGGGAGCAAAGGAAAATCAGATTGAAAAGAGCATAGAATTAATCCTTTCTGAAAATGAGAAAGTACGTCAGTATGGCTTCACCGAATCTGAACTTGAAAGAGAGAAAAAGAATATTCTTTCATATTATGAACAGGGGGCAAAAGAAGCTGATAAAACTGTTTCTTCAACATATGCCGACGAATTCATAAGGAACTATATGACGAAGGAATGTATCCCGGGTTATCAGAAGGAATATGAGCTGGTAAAAGAACTGTTGCCGGGCATTAAGCTGGAGGAGATAAACAGACTGGGTCAGTCATGGGCCACTGATAAGAACATGCTTACGCTCATTACTGCCCAGGAAAAAGAAGGAGTCAAAATCCCGACAGAAGAGCAGGTTGCTGAAATAATCCGGTCAGTAAGATCTAAAAAAGTCGAAGCCTATGTTGATAAAGCTTTAGATGCACCGCTGCTGGCAGCGGAACCGTCCCCGTCCCCTGTTGTCAAAAGGAGCGAAAATACTGAGTTCGGCTTTACCGAACTGACCTTTGGCAACAATGTCAGAATGGTTTTGAAACCCACTGATTTCAAGAATGATGAAATCCTGGTATCGGCTTTCAGCCCGGGAGGATTATCACTTTATCCCGACCAGGATGTGCTGACAGCAACACTGGCTGCAACAATTATAACACAGAGCGGGCTCGGGGAATATAATATGACTGATCTCCAGAAAAAACTTTCGGGTAACACTGCAAAACTGACACCGTATATAGATGAATTACGTGAAGGGATAAGGGGGAGCTGTTCTCCAAAGGACCTGGAAACGATGCTGCAGCTGAATTACCTTTATTTTACAAAGATACGCAGGGACGAAGATGCTTATAAATCTTTTATTTCGAGGATCCGAAACCAGATAAAGCCAATGAGAGCAGTTCCTATGGTTATTTTTACTGATACTCTCTCAAAAATTGTTTCAAAAAACAATCCCAGGGTAATTGCGATCCCGACGGATGCTCAGATTGACCAGATTAACCTTGACAGGATGATCACCATCTTTAAGGACCGCTTTGCCGATGCCAGTGATTTTACATATTTAATGGTTGGTAATTTTAAGGTTGATGAAGTGATTCCCGTACTGGAAAAATATATTGGAGGGCTTCCTTCAATCAAGCGAAAGGAGAGCTGGAAGGATGTTTCACCTGATTTCCCTGAAGGACTCGTTGTTGTTAATGTACCGAAAAACTCTGAACCACAGAGCAGGGTAGCAATGGCCTGGGAAGACGATTTCAGGTGGAAGCCCAAAGACAGGCAGGGATTTGCTATGTTAATGAATATCCTGTCAATAAAATGCAGGGAATCGATGCGCGAAGACCAGGGTGGTGTATATGGCGTAAGTATCAGCGGAACATCTTCAAAACTCCCGGAACCAAAATTTTCCATAACATCGACGTGGGGCTGTGATCCGGAAAAGATTGATACTCTTTCCCGGACTGTTTTGAATGAGATGAAAAAGATAAAGAAGGAAGGTCCGACGGAAACAGATCTCAACAAAGTTAAAGAAACCCTGATCAGAGAACGCGAAACACAGGTAAAGGAGAATAATTTCTGGTTGTCATATCTTCAGAATCATTATCTCTACGGGAACAACATCCTCTCGCTGGAAGAATATAAAACTCTTGTTAATTCTTTCACAGTTAAGAAGATACAAGCTATTGCCAAGAGATACCTGGATACTGAAAACTATGTACAGGTTGCTTTAACACCTAAAGAAGGAGTTGTCGCAAAGTAATACAGGGTGGTCCTGGAAGAATACCACCTCCAGACCGTAGTGTCGGGGCAGGGTGGTTAAAGATATTATTAACCCAATTTATTTTCAGAATAATCCGTGCAATTCGGCGTTTATCTTGTCTATCACTTCACTCAGGTGGTCTTTGTTATTGGGGAAATTATAATGATCGGCTTCGACTATGAGCATTCTGCCAAGATTATATGTCTCTATCCACGCTTCATACCTCTCATTCAGTCTTTTAAGGTAATCAAGGCGGATTGAGCTTTCATATTCACGTCCTCTATTCTGAATCTGGTTTACAAGTGTCGGCACCGAAGCCCTCAGGTAAAGCAGGAGATCCGGAGGTTTGATGAGTGAGCTCATCATTTTGAAAAGTGTTGAATAGTTGTCAAAGTCACGGGTTGACATCAATCCCATAGAGTGAAGGTTGGGAGCAAAGATATAGGCATCCTCATATATAGTCCTGTCCTGGACAATTGTCTTGTCGGATTTCCTTATTTCGAGTATCTGGGTGAAGCGTGAATTCAGGAAGTAGATCTGCAGATTAAAAGACCAGCGCAGCATATCCTCATAGAAGTCGTTCAGGTATGGATTATCATCAACATCTTCATAATGAGGGGTCCAGCCATAATGTTTGGCAAGAAGCCCTGCCAGTGTAGTTTTCCCTGATCCGATATTTCCAGCGATTGCGATGTGCATAGGTTGTCTGTTTCTTATGTTGTAAAAGTATTAAAAATTAACATAAATTACAGTATTTATAAAGCTCTTCGATATACTCACGGGTATTCGAAAGCCGTGGTACTTTATTCTGACCTCCGAGCTTGTTTTTTGCCTTCATCCAGTTGTGGAAGGTTCCTGCAGGAGCAGACCTGACGACCGGTTTCACAAGATTTATGTCCTTGTATCTTTTTGCTTCATAATCGGAGTTTACGGATTTAAGTGTTTCATCAAGGACGTCAATAAACTGACTCAGATCTGCAGGCATTTTTTCAAATTCGATGATCCATTCATGCGATCCCCTGGCGGATGCTTCCATATAAACAGGCCCTGCGGTATATTCTGTAATTATTGCACCGGTTGCCTTGCAGGCAGCCTCAAGAGCTTTTTCTGCATTATCGATGATCACCTCCTCCCCAAAGGCATTAATAAAATGTTTTGTCCTTCCTGAGATCCTGAACCTTCGGGGATCCAGGGAGGAGAATATCACTGTGTCTCCAATCATATATCTCCATAATCCGCCATTTGTTGAAATCACAATTGCATAATTCACATCCTTTTCAACTTCACCAATATGAAGGGCAGGTGGATTGGGTGAGTTTATTTTATCGGCAGGAATGAATTCATAAAAAGTCCCGTAGTCGAGCATAAGGAGCATATCGGGTATTAAAGGATCATCCTGTATCCCGAAGAAACCTTCGGATGCATTATAGGTTTCCATATAGTGCATCTGATCGCCGTCGATCAGTTTTCTGTAGAGTTCACGGTAGGGAGTGAAGCTGATCCCGCCATGAAAAAATACCTCAAGATTTGGCCAGACATCGAGGAGATTAGATTTTCCGGTATAGCCAAGAACATATTTTATGAATGTAAGGTACCAGGATGGGGCACCTGAAAAGCTGGTCACATTCTGGTTTAGGGTAGCCCGGGTGATCATCTCAAGCTTTTTCTCAAAATCCTCATAGAGGGCGATCTTGCGTTTAGGAGTCCTTATAAGCTCGGCATAAAAAGGAGTATTTTCGATCATGATTGCTGAGAGGTCGCCGGATAATGCCTTACTGCCGAACTGATCTATCCGGTGACTGCCTCCCAGAGTGAGGGCTTTCCCGTAAAAGATCCGGGTTCCGGGATAATTCCTGCAATACATGGCAACGATATCTTTAGCCGCCCGGTATTGGGAATCCAAAAGCGCCTCCCGGCTCATCGGGATGAATTTGCTTTTTGTTGAGGTTATACCGGATGATTTTGCAAACCATTTTATCTTGCCTGGCCACAACAGATCCGTTTCACCCCGGCCAAGCCTTTCAACCCAGGGAATTAAATCTTCATAGGTCTGCAGGGGTACCATTGATTGATACTTCTTTATGGAAGTAATTGAAGCATAATTATACTTCCTGCCCCATTCAGTCCCGGAGGCTTTGCCAAGAAGGTCAAAAAGAGTTTTCTGCTGAATTTCAACCGGATGTTTCTTAAACAGGTCTATCTGTTCTAAACGCCTGGTATTTAGCAAATTGAATATAGAAGTAATAATGGGCATTCACGG
>Ga0102851_10002603_pt1 | contig 10921 bp, 9 predicted proteins | sample Mud3Dept3metaG_FD_79558 | JGI IMG/M metagenome (GOLD analysis project Ga0102851, IMG submission 79558) | Freshwater wetland microbial communities from Ohio, USA, analyzing the effect of biotic and abiotic controls - Mud 3 Core 4 Depth 3... | ecosystem: Environmental > Aquatic > Freshwater >...
AAGAAGGCGTACGCTTCCGCCCCCAACTCGGCGCACCGCACCTATGCGCTCTTCATCGAGGCGGCCGCCGCCGAGGAGTCGGGACAGAAAGAGCTGGCAACGCCGCTCTACCCGCAGATCGTCAAGGAGGACCCCTCGCGTGGCACGGCCGAGAAAGCACGGATGGACACGCTCGACGCGATCATGAAGCTGCAGAAGCTCCGCCAGGAGAGCGGCCTGCCGGCCATGTGCACGTCCACGTAGCAGGGCGACCGGACACCGTCCCTCGAAGGTCTGGCCTCCGGGTCCGGCGTCGTTGTGGGTGCGAGGGTGGGCTGCTATGCTGCGCCGAGCAGGACCCGGAATGGCCGCCGTGAGAGCCGAGTTTTCTCAGGTGAGTTCCGCAGCTTGGGCATCGTGATCTCGTGCCTCCGCTCGATTCCCGGGCCGCACCACAGGGAGGTTTACTCATGACCGCTCGTCCCCTCGTCACCGGCCTCGTGATTGCCGTCGCGCTTACGGGTTTGGCCGCGGCGCAGCAGGGCGAATCGCCCGGGAGCTTCGCGTGGAACGGCGCGGCGCTGTCGGGCCAGGGGGCTTCGGCGCTCGCAAAGGTCGTGGACGCGAGGCTGGCCAGCGCCGGTTACCGCAAGGCCGAGGGGGGAACGCCCGATGTCTGGGTCGTCATGCGCGTCGCGCAGGGGAACCCCGAGGACCGCGGCCCCGGGTGCTGCACGCTGATCGTGGACCTCATCCACGCCGCCTCGAACGTCTTGATCTGGCGGAGCTTCGACTCGGACCTCTCGGGGTCGTCGCTGCTGGGCTCGCGCTTCCAGGGCCTCGCGACCTACGCCTGGAAGAGCATGCCCGACCAGCCCGGGGTCGAGGCGCCATCCACGGCCACCGACCGCACCGTGCGCAGGACGCTCGACGCGGCCATGCTCTTCCGCGACTGGACGGTCGCTCGCGACCAGAGGTACGCCGAGGCGCTCGTGACCTACAGGGTGGTGGTGCGGAGCTCCGACGTGAAGGCGCCGATGAAGGCGACGCTGACGGTCGAGATCGTCAACCACGCCACCGGCGAGCTCGCCTGGCGGGGCGAGAAGTCCGGCATCAACCCCAAGCCGAAGGACCTCGAGCAGGTGATCATCGACACGGTCATCGCCCTCGCCAGCGAAGTGCCCCCGAGGAACCAGCCGACGCCCAGGTAGCCGCCCTCACGTCCGCGCCGCGCCTCGCTGCAAGAGGAAAGAACGGCGGGCGGCTCAAGCCGCCCGCCGCTGCTCTTTCGAATCCGGAACGGACGCGGTGCTACCGCCCCGACCGGTTCTCGTACGCCGGCTTCTTGGGCACCACCGGTGGCTTCTCCTTGAGGAGCCGGCTGACCTCTTCGATGGCGCGGTCGAGCTGCGGGTCGCCGCCGTCCCACATCTTGGCGGGGTCGTCGGTCACCTCGATGTCCGGGTCCACGCCGTGCCCCTCGACGATCCACTTGCCGTCGGTCGAGTAAATTCCGAACGTCGGCACCGTGACCCCCCCGCCGTCGATCAGGTCGGGCGCGCCCGAGATGCCGATCAGGCCGCCCCAGGTCCGGCGCCCGATCAGCGGCCCGAGCCCGGCCATCCTGAAGTAGAGCGGGAAGCAGTCCCCGCCCGAGCCGCTCCAGCCGTTGATCAGCATCACCCTGGGGCCCGGGACGGACGCCGGCGGCCACTGCCAGTCCATGCCGTCGCGCACCGCCCAGTAGTTGGTGATCGGTCGGTTCAACAGCTCGATGAAGCGGTCCGGGATCTGGCCGCCGCTGTTGAAGCGCTCGTCGACGACCAGTCCTTGCTTCCGGAGCTGCCCCATGAACTGGCGGTAGAGCTCCTTCTGCCCGCCCAGGCTCGTGTCGGGCACGTAGATGTAGCCGATGCGCCCGCCCGTCGCCCTGTCCACCTTGAGGCGGTTGACGTTGATCCACGCCAGGTTGCGCAACCGCTCCTCGCTGTCCAGGGTCTTGACCAGCACCTGGCGCGAGCCCTCCGTCGCGGGCTTGTCGTTGACGGTCAGCATCACGTCCTTACCGGCGAGCCCGTCGAACGCCGCCCACGGGTCCCTGCTCGTGTCCACCTTCGCGCCGTCCACGGCGAGCAGGTAGTCGCCCTCCTTCACGTTCAGGCCGGGCTCCAGGAGCGGCGAGCGCACCTCGGCGTCCCACGGCGCCCCGTCGTAGATCTTCTTGATCCGATAGGTGCCGTTCTCGAGCGCCCAGTCCACACCGAGGAGGCCGACGCCGCGCTTGATCGGCTTCTCGAGGTCGCCGCCGCCGCGGTAGGTGTGCGAGGAGTTCAGCTCGGCGATCAGCTCCCCGAGGACGAAGTTGACGTCGAAGCGCGTCACGCACTCGTCGAGCAGGGCGCCGTATCGCGTCCGCATCTCGTTCCAGTTCACCCCGTGCATGTCGGGGTCGTAGAAGTAGTCGCGCTCGAGACGCCAGGCATCGTTGAAGATCTGGTGCCACTCGGCGACCGGGTCCACGGTCATCTCGAGCTCGGAGGTGGCGAGCTTCTTCTCCATCTTCTGATCGGGCTTGGGATCGATGATCGCCCAGTCCTTCTTCTTGTGGACCAGGACCTTCTCGCCGCCGGCCGCGATCTGGAAGGCGTCCGCGTCGGCGAGCATGGTCTTCTCCTCGCGCTCCTTGAGGTCGTAGAAGACGATCGGGCTCTTCTCCTCCTCGCCCGAGCCGGTGGGCGGCAGCCTGCGGTAGAACAGCTTGCCCGCCAGCGCCTGGAGCTCGTCGTAGTGGCCCGCCTTGGGCGGGAGGATCACCACCCGCTCCTCGAAGTTGGCGAGGTCGATCTTCACCGGTTCGGGCTTGGCCGGCTTCTCGTCCTTCTTGTCGCCCTTATCGGCAGCGGCGGGCTTCGCCGCCTCATCCTTGCCGCCTTCGGCCTTCTTCGGCTCCTCCTTCTTCCCCTCGTCCTTCTTCTCGTCCTTCTTGGCCTCCTCGACGTCGTTGCGCGGAGCGAGCGGGGACGCCACGTCCAGCCGCAGCGGGACCGCCACGAGGTTGACCATGTTGGCGTAGATCCAGGTGTTGTCGACGTCCCCGTAGGAGGGCTGGAACGTCTGTGCCGAGGCGAAGTACAGGTACTTGCCCTCGGGGTCGAAGACCGGCCGCCCGGCGTCGTAGAAACCCGACGTCACCTGCGTCAGCTTCTTGTCCTGCGTGTCGTAGATGAAGATCGCGCCCATGCGGCTGTCGACATCGCGGCCGTAGGCCACCCAGCGGGAATCGGCCGTCCAGCTCGCCGTGAACGCCTCGAGCGCGCCCTCGAGCATGTACAGCCCCTTGTCGATCTTCGTCACGGCGCCGGTCGCCACGTCGCACAGGTTGATGTTCATGGCCTGGTCCGCGAACACCACCCTGGTGGAGTCGGGGGACCAGAAGATGCGGTAGCGGAAGCCGGGCCCGAGCTTGGTGACGGTGCGCTCCCCGCCCGAGCCGTCGGCGTTACGGACGGTGAGCTCGTACTCCCCCGTGCGGTCGCTCCAGAAGGCGACCAACTTCCCGTCGGGGGACCACGCCGGGTAGCGCTCGGCGAACCCCGAAGTGCGGGTCATGTCGTAGATCGGACCGTGCTCGGCCGGGACGCTGAAGACATCGCCGCGCGCCTCGAACGCCACCCGCTTGCCGGACGGCGAGATCGTGGCCCAGCTGACCAGGTCGGCCACCTTCTCAAGCTGCGGCTTGATCGTGGAGCGGTCGGTCACAACCTCGATCTTGACCTCGCGGGGCTTTTCGGTGGCGAGGTCGAGCAGGTAGAGGCGGCCGCCGTTCTCGAAAACGACGTCCGATGGCCCGATGGACGGGAACTTGACGTCGTACTGCTCGAACGACGTCACCTGCCGCACCTTGCCGCTGGCGGTGTCCATCGCCCAGATGTTGTTGCGCTTGTTCTTGTCCCGGTCGGTGAGGAAGTAGAGCGTGGAGCCGTGCCACATCGGCTGGCTGTAGCTGGCCCCGTCGTCACCCACGCGCTTGGAGGCGTGCGTGGTCAGGTCGAAGAGCCAGATTCGGGAGACGTCCCCGCCCCGGTAGCGCTTCCACGTGCGCAGGTCCTCGCTGTTGGGCACGAACGCCAGGGTCTTGCCGTCGGGCGAGATCGCCCCGTACTCGCCGTAGGGCACGGCGAGGATCTGGGGCAGACCGCCCTCGGGGGAGATCCTGTAGAGCTGGGAGAAGCGCAGCCGCCCGCTCGCCATCGGCGACGCATAGAGGATCAACTTGCCGTCCGGGTACCAGTTCAGCATCCGGTCGGGCATCGGGTGGTGGGTGAGGCGCCGGGGCAGCCCGCCGCCCGCCGGCATGACGTAGATGTCCTCGTTGCCGTCGTAGTTCCCGGTGAAGGCGATCAGCGAGCCGTCCGGCGAGAAGCGCGGGAACGACTCCTCCCCCGGGGGCATCGAGAGCCGCTGGGCGATTCCGCCGCCCTTGGGCACGACCCACACGTCGCCCGCGTACACGAAGGCGATCTGGGTCGCCGAGACCGCTGGCTGCCGCATCAGGCGCGCGTCGATCGCCGCGAAGGCGGAGGCGGTGCACAGGACCGCCACGGCCGCCGCGAAAATATTGAGATACCGTCTCATTTCAAGACCTCCCTTTCCGACCACTCTTTTGGGTTGGGACGACTCGAGCGCGGCACGTCGGGTGGGCGCCGCGCGGCGAGGATCCGGCTCGTCACGTCAGCGGGTTGCCAGACGGGGGAGCAGCAGGGCCAGCGGGTACCGGGCCAGCAGCGCTCCGACCGCGGCCCCGATCCCCACCACGTTGGCGATCAACCACACGCCGGCCCCGATCCCGGGGACGAGCGATACTCCGGCCAGCACGAGGAGGGCGACGCCGGTGCGCGGCAGCTCGCCGCGCCAAGCTCCGGGGAGGAACCTCGCCGCCGCCCTGCCCAGCACCCAGGCGATGCCCACGATGCCCACCAGCTTGGCCACGAGCAGCAGGCCCACCGCGAGCAGCAGGCACGCCGCCCCGAGGGGCGTGGTCGTGACCGCGAGCGCGACCATCACGGCGACCAACCACACCAGGAGGGCGAGCACGCCGATCAGCGGGCTCCGCCAGCTCTGGCGGGCGAGGCGCTCCCCCGCCCCCCGCACCCACCGCGGCAGCAGGAGCACCAGCAGGGAGCCCAGCGTCACCCAGAGGCCTGCGCGCAGGAGGCCGAGACCCCACGCGACGGAGCCGCGGGCCCCCGGGGCGCGCCCGCGATCGAAGGCGAGACCGCCGACGCCCACCGCGCGGCCGATCACGGTGCCGGGCCCGAACGGGTCTCCGCCGACCGCCACCACGTCCCCGCGCACCACGGCGCCCGGAGCGAGCTCGACGTTTCCGCCGAGCGCCACGACGTCCCCGACCACTTCGGAGGACACGATCACGTCGCCGAGGACCGCAACCACCGGGCCGCGCGTCGGCTGGTCGACGGACACCGAGACACCGACCCTGGGCACCGGGGCGACCGCCAGCACGCCCGCGAGGAGCAGGGCGGTCACGGCCGCCGCCCCCCGCGGGACCGGTTCACGAGCGAGACCACCGCCCAGCCGCTCCCCAGGGCGGCGACCACGAGCCACAGGAGGAGCCAGAACCCTCCCGCGGCCACCACGGCCTGGGCCGCGTCGGTGCTCCCGCGGGCGGCCGCCAGGGCGTCCAGCGCCGAGGCCCCGATCCACCCCAGCACGCCGCCGAGGGCGGCCGGCAGCGAGGAGAGCGTTGCGGGGGCCGGGATCCCCCCCGAGATCGCCAGCCCGGCGACCACAAGGGCAAGCCCCGCGACGAGCGGCAGCCAGGCCGCCACGCGGCGCCGCTGCCAGGGGGCGGGCGGGAGCGCCGCGACGATCCGGTGCACGGTCTCCTCGCTGGCCTGCGCCGGCTCGAGCCTGCCCAGCACCGCCAGCAAAGCCGCGTGCGCCCGGCAGTGGGCGCACGCTTTGAGATGGGCCTGGAGGTCGCTGTGCGGGACGGACCCTTCCGTCTCCAAGGAGCGGCGCACCGCGGCGCACTGTTCGTTCACCCCAGACCCCCCATCTGCCCCAGGTATCCGCCCAGGGCCTCTCTTAGTACGCTGTGCGCCCGGAAAAGTTTGTTCTTCACCGTACCCAGCGGTAGTCCTTTGAGGTCAGCGATTTCGTTGTAGGAAAGGCCGACCAGGTGGCGCAGCTTCACGAGCTCGCGGTAGGACGGGGGCAGGCACTCGATCTCGCGCGCCAGCGCCACCGCCAGCTCCCGGTTGGCGAGCTCGCCGAGCGGCCCCCGGCGCGCGTCGGCCGGGTCGAGCCGTAGCCCTTCCCCCTCGTCGTCCTCGCCCAATTCCAGAGACACCGTCGGCTGCCGCCGGCGCCGCAGGTGGTCGATCGCCATGTTGTGGGCGATCCGGAAGAGCCACGTGGAGAAGCGGAAGCGCGAGTCGTACTGGTCCAGGTGCCGCCACGCCCGCACGAACGACTCCTGCACGAGGTCGCGAGCCTCCTCCTCCACACCCACGATCCCGCCGACGTACACCCGCAGCTTGGGCTCGTAGCGGCGGACCAGGGTGGCGAAGGCGTCCTCGTCTCCCGCGAGAACGCGGGCGAGCACGACCGCATCGTCGTCCGGCACGGCGGGAAGTGTAGCCGGTTTGCCACGCCGCCGATCCGCCAAGGTACAATTGTTGCGAAAGAGACGCATGATCGTTTCGAGCTTGTGAAAACAGGTTGCAAAGCTTCGCGGCGCGTGTAGAATGTCCGCGTGTGCGGCGGGGCCGGCGCCACGAGCGGCCCCCGGGGACACGGTCGATTCGAACCCCACTCGTCGTCGGGGAAACTTTCAAGGAGAGAGGCCCATGTCGCAAATCAATGCCTTCGAGATGGCGCAGCGCCAGTTCGACGAGGTCGCGGACCAGCTCGAGCTCGACGCCGGGGTGCGCGCGCTGCTGCGCCGGCCCCTGCGCGAGTTCCACTTCCGCATTCCGGTCCGGCTGGACGACGGAACGCTGAAGGTGTTCGACGGCTTCCGAGTCCAGCACAACGACGCACGCGGCCCGGCCAAGGGCGGCATCCGGTGGGCGGCCAACGAGACGATCGACACCGTGCGCGCCCTCGCCACCTGGATGACGTGGAAGTGCGCCGTCGCCGACATCCCGCTCGGCGGCGGCAAGGGCGGGATCATCGTGGAGCCGGCAACGCTCTCCCCGTCCGAGAAGGAGAGGCTGTGCCGCGGGTGGGTGGACCAGATGTGGAAGAACATCGGTCCGCGCATGGACGTGCCCGCCCCGGACGTCGGCACCACGCCCCAGATGATGGGGTGGATGATGGACGAGTACTCCAAGCTGCGCGGCGAGTACACCCCCGGCGTGATCACCGGCAAGCCGCTCGGCGGCGGTGGTTCCCTGGGCCGCACCGAGGCGACCGGCTTCGGGGTGATCTACACCGTCCGCGAGGCGATGAAGCACCTGGGGATGAAGTCCAAGGGCACCACGGCTTCCATCCACGGCTTCGGCAACGTCGCGCAATACGCCTCGATCGGCTTCATCGAGATGCTGGGCGGCACGGTCGTGTGCGTCGGGTGCTGGGACCGCCAGGACAAGACGTCGTACACCTTCTCCAAGGAGGGCGGCATCGACCCGCGCTTCCTGATGTCCATCACGGACCAGTACGGCACCATCGACAAGGCCAAGGCCAAGGCGGCCGGCTACGCGATCGAGGACGGCCAGGCGTGGATCGGCAAGGACGTGGACGTGCTGATGCCGTGCGCCATCGAGGGCGTGCTCACCGGCGAGACCGCCGGCAAGATCGGCAAGAACGTGAAGATCATCGCCGAGGGGGCCAACGGCCCCACCACCCCGGAGGCCGACGCGATCATCAAGAAGCGCGGCATCTTCCTGGTCCCCGACTTCCTCGCGAACGCTGGCGGCGTCACGTGCTCCTACTTCGAGGGCGTCCAGAACGACATGAACTTCTACTGGTCCAAGGACGAGGTGCTCGGCAAGCTCGACGACAAGATGACCGTGGCGTTCCACGGCGTGCTCGACATGGCGACCAAGAAGAACGTCTACATGCGCAACGCGGCGTACATAGTCGCCATCGACCGTGTCGCGACCGCGATGAAGCTGCGCGGGTGGGTGTAGAGACAGGGGTCCGGCCCCCGGGGTCCGGGAAAGACAAGACAACCACGAGACCGGGGCGGCGCAGGCCGCCCCGGTCCGTTCTCTTGCCGGTTCCCGGCGTTCCTTCTGTTAGGATCACGTCAAGATGCGGGTCGGCACTGCGATCGCGCTGCTCCTCGTGGGTCTCGTCCTCTCCGCCCTCTTCTCGGGGGTGGAGACGGCGCTCACCGCGCTGCCGTTCTCGCGCGCGGCTGCGCTGGCCAAGGGCGGCGGTCGCGCAGCGCGCTGGGGGTGGGGGCGCTGGCGGGCGCGGCCGCACCGGGTGCTGGTGGCATTGCTCGCGGGGAACACGCTGGTCAACATCGGGATCTCCGCAATCGCCACCGAGCTCGCCCTCGGGGTGTTCGGCAACCGGGGGCTCAGCATTGCGATCGGCGTGACCACGCTGGTGGTGCTGACCTTCGGCGAGGTAACCCCCAAGACCCTGGCGCGCGTGGATCCCGAGGCGGTCGCACGAAAGGTGATCGTGCCGGCGGCGGCCCTCGAGTGGTTGCTCACGCCGCTGATCGTCCCGCTGCTGGGCTTCTCGCACCTGGTGGCCAGGGTGCGGCGCGTCTCGCTGCAGAGCACTCCCACCCACTCGCGCCCCGAGGACGTCCGCTTCCTGCTCTCGCTGGCGCGCCAGGAGGGGCACCTCTCCGAGCTCGAGCACGGCATGCTCGAAGCCGTGCTGCGCTTCGAGGGCTCCCACGTCCGGCAGGTTCAGAAGCCGCGCACCGACGTCGTGTTCCTCCCGGACACCCTGAGCCTCGAGCAGGTGCAGGCGCGGGTGCTCTCGCACGGCTACTCGCGCTACCCGGTCTTCCACGGCCGCGACGACAACGTGATCGGCGTCCTGCACGTCAAGGACCTGCTGCGCCCGGAGGTGCGCACGACGCCGTGGACCGGCGTCCTGCGGCCCGCGCTGTTCGTGCCGGAGAGCAAGCGCGTGGTGGAGCTCCTGCGCGAGATGCACGAGACACGCAGCCACATCGCGCTCTCCGTGGACGAGTACGGCAACATCGCCGGTCTGGTGACACTCGAGGACCTGCTCGAGATGATCGTGGGCGACATCCGGGACGAGTTCGACACCTCGCAGCCGCCCTGGAAGGCCGAGGGGCCGGGGACGTGGCTGGTGCGCGGCTCGTTCCCGCTGGAACGACTCTCCCGGCTGATCGGGAAGCCGCTGGAGACCGCCCTCGACTACACCTCGGTGGCCGGCCTGCTGCTCGAGCTGGCGGGAGAGGTGCCCGTCGTCGGGAGCCGCTTCAGCGTCGGGGACCTCCTCTTCGAGGTCGTGGAGGCGACGCCGCGTCGAATCGTACGGGTACGGGTCAGCGTCTCGGCACCGGAGGCGTGACCACCGGCGTGCGGGGCGCGGCGCCCCCGAGCACGAGAAGGACGTTTTCGACGGCCAGGTCGGCCATTGCCGTGCGGGCCTCCACGGTGGCGGAGCCCAGGTGCGGCAGAAGCACGACGTCGCTGCGGCCCGGCAGCCCCGGATGGATCCTCGGCTCGTCCTCGTAGACGTCGAGCCCGGCGCCGCCAAGGTGCCCGTCCTCGAGCGCGGCCACCAGCGCGGCCTCGTCAACGACCTCGCCGCGGCTGGTGTTCACCAGCAGGGCACCGCGCGGCAGGAGGTGCAGGCGGCGCGCGTCCATCAGGCGACGCGTCCGGGGTGTGAGCGGGCAGTGCAGCGAGAGCACCTGCGAGCGCGCCAGCAGGGTGTCGAGGTCCGCCACGTGCTCGGCAACCGCGCCCTCCCCTCCCGGGGTGGGACCGTGATAGAGCACCCGCATCCCGAACCCCGCGGCACGCCGCGCCACGGCCCGTCCGATCCTCCCCATGCCGACGATGCCCAGCGTCCTGCCCTGAAGGCCGGCGCCCAGGAGGAAGGCCGGCCCCCAACCGACGAACTCCCCGGCGCGCAACAGCCGGTCCCCCTCCACCACGCGCCGGGCGACGGCCAGGATGAGCGCCCATGTCAGGTCCGCCGTCGCCTCCGTCAGGACGTCCGGCGTGTTGGTCACGAAGACGCCCGCGGCGCTCGCCGCCTCCAGGTCGACGTTGTCGTACCCGACCGCGTAGTTGGCCACGACCCTGAGGCGCGGGCAGAGGGCGAACACGTCGGCGGTCACGCGGTCGCCGAGCAGGCAGATGAGGGCGTCCGCGCCGGCCGTGAACGCCGCCAGCTCCCGCCCCACCAGGGGGGCCCCCGCCTCTCGGAGCCGCACCTCGTGGCGCTCCCGCAGGCGGTCGAGGGCCCTCCCCGGCAGCCCGGATGGGTCACGACGCTCCAGAACTCGAGGACGCTGGGGAGGGCCATCCCCCAGCCGCCTGCCTCGCGGCTGGCCCGCAGGATGGCCCGCCTCGCGGAGCCGTGCTCCGGGAGGGCGGCGCGGTGCGCATAGACCAGGAGGTTCGTGTCGAGGGCGATCACGGGTTGCGGCGCAGCCAGTCGTGCATCCTCTCGCGGTCCGAGATGTCGAGCCCGGGGGGGAGACCGCCGGGCGCGGTCACCCACCGGATCCGGCGCTTCCTCGACCGGCGCGGCGGGCGGCGACGGGCGCCGGAGAGCTCCAGCCGGAGTCCCCTGGCGAGGATCTCCCGGAGGGTGGTGCGCTCCTCTGCGGCCTTCTTCTTGGCCGCGATCAGGAGGTCGTCGGGCAGATCCACCGTCGTCTTCATGGGCGGAGACAGCATACCATAGATATGGGAAACCATATCGCCTGCCCTCATCGCCCCTGGGGGCGGAACGCGCGCCGCGGCGT
>Ga0102851_10002604_pt1 | contig 10921 bp, 9 predicted proteins | sample Mud3Dept3metaG_FD_79558 | JGI IMG/M metagenome (GOLD analysis project Ga0102851, IMG submission 79558) | Freshwater wetland microbial communities from Ohio, USA, analyzing the effect of biotic and abiotic controls - Mud 3 Core 4 Depth 3... | ecosystem: Environmental > Aquatic > Freshwater >...
ATGGCCGATGGTGACCGTCTTCTTCGCCCAATCGCGGGCGAGGGCCTTGATGGTCCAGGTAGGTACGCCACACTTGGGCGACGCCCAGGCCGGGGTCTTGGGAACGCCGTCTTCCTCACCGAGCACGTACGCTTTGATCTTGTCGAAGCCGACCGTGTGGGTCTTCACGTACTCCTTGTCGTACGTCCCCTCGGTTATCCACACGTACATGAGGGCCAGCTGCAAAGCGGCGTCGGTGTTGGGAAGGATGGGGATCCACTTGTCGGCGTGGATGGCCGCCGCGTAGTTCAGGTCGGGGTTGATGTAGACCTGCTTGATGCCGATCTCGCTCCAGAAGAAGAGCAGGCGGCTCGCGAACTGGCCGCGGAAGCCCCAGGTCGTGGTCTCGGGGTCGCCGCCCCAGGCCACCTCCATGTCGCTGTTCTGTCAGATGTCTTTCACGATGTTGTCGTTGGGGGCCATCATGCCGATGAAACCCTTGCCCCAGATGTGCTTCGAGCCCCAATACCAGCCTTCCCAGCTGTCCGGATTGCGGATCTGCTGGGTGAAACCCCCCAGCTTGTCGAGAAGCAGCGTAGAGCAGCCGTGAGGGGCATGCACCATCTTGCACTCGCCGTGCCCGTCCCCCTGGACGAGCACGGCCAGCGGCCCGTACTCCTTGCAGATCCGCTTGACCTCGCCCGCGACTATGCTCGCTGCTTCCTCCCAGGAGATGCGCACGTACTTGCTCTTGCCCCGGTTCTGCGGGTTCCTCCCGCCCGGGCCGGTGGAGCCGGGCGCGCCCTTCGGATCCCAGTCCACCCGCTTGAGGGGATACTTGACCCGGTTGGGCGAGTAGGCCCGCTTCTTGTAGGCCAGGCTCCAGGGGGCCGGCACCGACTTGTAGAGCGGCTCGAGAGTCTTGCCGTTCTTGGTGATCTTCCAGGGGTTGAACGTCTTGGGATCGTACTTCTCGTCCCAGTGCAGCGGCCGGATCCTCACCACCCTGCCGTCTTTCACATCCACGGCGCAGGGACAGGCGCCGAAGATCCCCCCACTCAGGCCCAAGGCCTTGATGACCGTCTTGTCGATGCCTTTCAAAGCCGCTGGCTCCTTCCGGTCGTGGGACTAGAAAGCCGTTGTCTGTCGCCGTCCGCGGCGCCGCCACGGACGGCGAGAAAGCCTGGGGCCGCTGCCCCGCGGGCAGCGGCCCCAGGCCGGCACGTCACTTCTTGAGCGTCGCTATGCTCTTGTACATGTCGTTGTTGAAGACCTTGTCCAGGCAGGCGCCGCTCTCCTGCATCTTGGCCTTGCCCACCGAGTAGGCCACGCAGAACGCCACTTCCATGATCTCTTCGTCGGTGGCGCCGGCGGCCTTAGCGTTGCACGCCTGCGGAAGGACGCCGTCCCAGTGGTTGTTCATCATGTACAGACCTACGAGCAACAGATACCGCGTTTTGGGATCTAGGATGCCCCGGTCCAGAAGCTGGATCAGCTGGTTCTGGGCGAAGGTGTGCAACATCTCCACCTTATGCTCGCCCCAGAAGTCCAGAGTGGGGTCGCCTTTGCCGCCCGGCTTGTACCCCGGCCGCTGCATGGCCCAGGATTCGAAGATCTCCTTGCCCGTCTTGGCCGCCTTCATCGCCTTTACGACTTCTACTTCCTCCGGCCTTGGCATGTGCTGCTCCTTTCAGTAAGTCGCCAAGTCGCTCTACATCACAGTGTACTTGGGGCCCCCACCGCCTTCGGGAGGTACCCACTGGATGTTCTCAAAAGGATCCTTCACGTCGCACGTCTTGCAGTGGACACAGTTGGAGAAGTTGATCTTGAGGTTCTGCTTGCCCGTCTGCTCGTCGGCCTCCATCTCGTAGACACCGGCCGGACAGAAGCGCACGCAGGGATTGCCATGGAGCTCGGTACAACGCCCGTAGCAGACCGCGAGGTCCTTGACCTTGAGGTGACAAGGCTGCGCCTCCTCGTGGGTGGCCCCCGAGTAGTAGACGTCGGTCTCCTTGTCGAAGGTGACCTTGCCGTCGTACTTGAGGTCCCCCTTGGCCTCCTCGGATGGCATGGCCATGCCGTACCGCCCGGCGATGGTCTGCAGGTGGGCGTGATCGGGCGTGGCGGACAGCCGGTCGCTCAGCACCCGTCCCCCCAGGAAGAACTGGGCGCCCGCGGTAGCCAGTCCGCGCCACAGTCCCCGAGTCATCGCCTGGTGGAAGTTGCGGACCTTGCGGAGCTCCTTCATCTCGGGGGTCGCGGCCATGGCCCGCGCATAGCCGGCCAGCCGCGCGTCGGAGAAGTCGTCTGCGAGCAGCGCCGTGAAGATGGTTTCCGCGGCCAGCATCCCGGACCGGATGGCCAGGTCGATGCCCTTGATCTTCTGGGCGTTGAACAGGCTGCCGCCGTCGCCTATGAGCATGCCCCCTGGGAACACCAGCTCGGGCACCGAGAAGTACCCGCCCACCGGGACCGATTTGGCCCCGTACTGGATCAGCTTGCCGTCCTTCAAGATGCCGCTCACCAGGGGATGCAGCTTGAACTTCTGGAACTCCCGGTGCGGATCGAGGAAGGGATCGCCGTAGTCGAGGCTGGTCAAATGACCCACGGCGACCTGGTTCCCTTTCATGCCGTACAGGAAGCCGCCGCCGAAGGTGTCGGCCTTCAAGGGATAGCCCAGCGTCTCTACCACCTCGCCCGGTTGCAGCCTAGCCTCGGGCAGCTCCCACACCTCCTTGACCCCGAGCTCGAACCCCGCCGGGTTCTTGCCCGCGTCCAGCTGGAAGTGGGCGATGACGTCCTTAGTCAGGTTGCCCCGGGAGCCTTCGCCCAAGACGGTCACCCGGGCGTGCAGGTCGGTGCCCGGCTCGTAGTTGCCCTTCTTGTTGCCCTGGGCGTCCAGGCCCTTGTCCCCCGTGCGCACGCCGATGACCCGCTCCCCTTCGTAGAGGACCTCGGTCCCGGCGAACTCGGGGAAGATGTTGACCCCGCTCTTCTCGCAGAGGCCGGCCATCCACTGGTTGAGCTTGGACATCGAGACCACATAGTTGCCATGGTTGTTGAGCGGGGGAGGAGTGATGGGCGACCTGATCTTGCCGGTCTTGGTGAGAAAGTAGACCGACTCCTTCTTGACCTCGCCCTCCAGAGGCGCGCCCTTCTCGATGAAGTCGGGCACCAACTCCCGGAGCGGGCCGGGGGCCATGACCGCTCCTGATATGCCGTGAGCGCCGGGCGAAGCTCCCTTCTCCAGGACCACGATCAGCAACTCGTCGAGCTTCTTGCCCTCGCCCTTCTTCTTGTGGGCGGCGACCAGGTCGGCCAAGTGCAACGCGCCGCTCAAGGACGCGATGCCGCCTCCCACGAAGAGGACGTCGACCTCCATCACTTCTCTCTCTGCCACTACGAGGCCGCCTTGCGCTTGCGGATCTCTTCGGTGAGCGTCGGGACGATGGTGTTCAAGTCGCCCACCACGCCGTAGTCGGCGAAACTGAAGATAGGCGCGTCCGGGTCCCGGTTGATGGCCACGATGCACTTGGAGCTCTGCATGCCCGCCCGGTGCTGGATGGCGCCGGAGATGCCACAGGCCACGTAGAGTTGGGGCGACACGGTCTTGCCGGTCTGCCCCACCTGGGCTTGATGGTGCTGCCAACCGGCGTCGACCACAGCCCGGCTGGCGCCTACCGCCGCGCCCAGGGCGTCGGCCAACTCTTGAATGAGCTTGAAGTTCTCGGCGCTGCCCACCCCGCGTCCCCCAGCCACCACGATGGCGGCCTCCTCGAGGCTGATTGCGGCGGCGCTCTCGGAGACCACGTCCACGATCTTGGCGAGAAGACCAGCCGGCGTGAAGTCCACCGAGAGAGGCACGACCTCGGGGTCCTGCGCCGCTTCCTCGCGGCCCAGCACGTTCGACCGCACGGTCGCTATCACCGGGCTGGCGACGGCCTCCTTCTCCACGATGGTGCTGCCGCCAAAGCAGGGATGCGTGACGGTGATCTTGCCGCCCGCCACTTCGATGCCGGTGACGTCCACCAGCACGCCCACGCCCAAACGGGCCGCGCAGCCCGCGGCCACGTCGCGGCCGTCGGGAGACCCGGAGCACAGCACCAGCGCCGGGTCCGCCGCCTTGATGGCGGCCATCGCCGCGTCCACGAAGGGGCCGGGCCGGAAGGTGGCGAGCTCGGGGCTGTCGGCGGTGTACACCCGCTCGGCCCCGTACTTGCCGGCCGCGGCCACCAGCGGCTTGGTGTCGGCTCCCATGAGGACCACACTCACCGGTCCGCCCAAAACCCCTGCCAGGGCCCGCGCCTTGGTGATGCTCTCCAAGGTGACGTTGGCCAGCCTGCCGTTCTTGGGCTCGCCTACTACAAGGATGCCTTTCTTGTCACTCACTGGTGTATCCCCTTGACTAGACGAGCTTCTTGCCCGTGAGGTATTCGACGATCTTGGCGGCCCCGGTGCCGTCGTCTTCGATCTTCTCCCCCGCCTTGCGCGGCTCGGGCGAGCGTCCGGAAAGGACCCGGGTCTTGGCCCCGCTGGAGCCGAGCCGGCTCGTGTCCAGGGACAACGCCGCGGCATCCTTGGTGTCTATGGGCTTGGTCTTGGCGGTCATGATGCCCTTCATCGACGGGAACCGCGGCTCGTTGATGCCCTTGATGACCGAGAGCACGGCCGGAGTGGGGCACTCGTAGCGCACGTAGCCGGTCTCCGTCTCCCGGTCCACGGTGAGCTTCGCGCCCTCCACCACCACCTTGCCCAACGCCGACAACAGGGGCACACCCAGCCGCTCGGCCACGGCCGCCGGCACGCAGCCGGTCTCGCCATCGGTGGAGCGCACCCCGAATACGACCAGGTCCCACTGCATGGTCTTGAGCGCCTCGGCCAGCACGTAGGCCGTGCCGTGCACGTCGGACCCCGCCAGGGCGGCGTCGCTAACCAACACGGCCTTGTCGGCTCCCATGGCGAGCGCCTTGCGCACCGCGTCGGTGGCCGTCTCGGGCCCCATGCAAACGGCGGTCACCTCCCCCCCGTGCGCTTCCTTGATCCGCAATGCCTCCTCCACCGCGTATTCGTCATACGGATTGAGGATGCAGTTGACACTCCGGTCCAGGCGCCACGACGAAGGATCCAGCTTGAGAACGGCCTCCGTGTCGACCACCTGTTTCACGCACACTGCGATGTTCATCGATCACCTATCCCTTTGTGAGGCGGGGTCGGCCGCGCCCGGCCCGCGGGGCCCGTATATGATAACGAGAAGCCGCCGCATATGTCGCCGTTTTGCCCCAACTTTTCATAAGCTGCGCCAGGTATTACCATACCGTATAGATGGAACTCGACCTTTTCAAGTCGTTCGTCACCGTGGCTGAGAACCGCAGCTTCAGTCGGTCCGCCCGCGCCATGCACACCACCCAGCCCACGCTCAGCCGCCAGATCGCCCGCCTGGAGAGCGAGCTCGGCGCCCGGTTGTTCGAGCGCTACGGCCGTCACGTGGAACTGACGCCCACCGGCCACCTGCTGCTACCTATGGCCCAAGCCATAATCACCCGTACCGACGAGATCTTCACCCTCATCCGCGAGCAGGCGGGCAGCGGCTCCGGCACGGTGCGTTTCGGCGCCGTGGGCAATGTCATGGCAGCGCTGCTCACTCCCATCCTGGTCTCGTATCTCGCCGCCTATCCGCGCGTGAGCGTCGACTTGGTCGAGAAGGACGACGCCCAACTCGAGGAGGCCGTCATCAGCGGAGAGCTCGACTGCGCGGTCATGACCCCCTGGGGCTCGACCAGAGCCGCCCACCAGCACCTGCTCACTGAGGAGATCTTGCTGGTGGTCCCCCGCGAGCACCGGCTGGCCAAGGAGGCGGCCGTGGCCGTGAGCATGCTGGCCGGCGAGTCCATCCTGCTGCCCCGCGGCACCATGAACGCAGGCAACGTCATCGCCGACGCCCTGCGGCGAGAGGGCGTCGAGCCCCGCTTCTCCTACCGGGCCAACTACCCCGAGCTGACCAAGGCCCTGGTGAGACGCGGACTGGGGGTCGCCCCCATGCCCAAGATGCTGGTGGACCGGGAGACCATGGAAGGCCTTGCGGCCATCCCGTTCCAAGAGCGCCTGTATCGCGACCTGGTCATCATCTATCCTCGCGATCGGCCCCTCTCGGCCGCGGCGCGGGCTCTCATCGTGCACGTGCGGGCGGGAGTGGCCGGTCGGCGCGAGAGCAGCGGCCGGGCGGCTCCCGCCACCGGCTGACGCCTGCGGCACGGGGGAATATGACGGCGCCCCTCATCTTCGGAGTCGAGGTTTGGATCGCCGTCTTCGCGGCCATGTTCGTCCCCCTGCACGACCTTCGTGCTGGGATGCCAGCGGCGGTGGAATACCTGCTGGTCCTGTTCCTGCCGCAGGTCGTATCCTCCATCGCTGGGGCGTTCGCCTTCGTCGCGGCGCAGAGGAGGCCGCGCAGAGACGCCTCCCGCGGGGCGGCGTTCGCCGCGGTGACGTGCCTGATCACGGTGCTCGGAACCACACTCCTGCAGTTCCTGACCGGCGTCGATCAATGGACCGGCAGGACCGGTGCCGGCTGGATCATCGGCCTCGCCATCGCCTTGGTGGCCGTGGACGTCCTGGTGGCGGCTATTGGCGGTTACTTGATCGGACTGGCGGTGGCGCGACTAGGGCGTACACAGCCCCCTGTTATACGCCCCGGTAATACTTCCCCCGACCCATGAAATATTCCATCGCGGGTGCGCCCCGCGGGTGTCCTCGTACTATGATTGAGCCGGTCGACAGGCTCGCCCGCCGGGTCATGGACGCCCTGGCGTCGCATCCACCGGGGGCAGACTCGATAGCAGTTCCCCGCTGTTCGTGAAGGAGAGGCATGTATGGACTTTCGACTGACTGAAGAGCAGCAGATGATCCGCGACATGGTTCGGGACTTCGCCCAGAAAGAAGTGAAGCCCGTGGCCATGGAGTACGACCACAAGACAGACCCCAAAGACTGCGTCCCCTGGGATCTGCTCAAGAAGGCCTCCGAGTTGGGGCTGCGTACGGCGGCCATCCCCGAGAAGTTCGGCGGAGTGGGCGCCGACTATCCGACGCTGGCCCTCATCCTCGAGGAGTTGGGCGCAGCCGACCAGGGCTTCGCCACCATGATCAGAGGCTGCTACACCGAGTCGCCGCGGCTGGTGGGCGAGCTGAACCAGGAGCAGCGCGACGAGTGGCTGCCCAAGTTCGTGAACGACGACACCTTCCTCATCGGGCTGGCCCGCTCGGAGCCTGACGCCGGCACCGACTCGCACTTCCTGTACGACGCGCCCGGCGCCTCCATCCAGACCTACGCGGTCAAGCAGGGGGACGAGTACGTCATCAACGGCACCAAGCACTACATCTCTTGCGGCGGCATAGCGAAGCTCTATTTCCTGTATGCCCGCACCGACCGCAAGGGCCCTATCTCCACCAGCTTGTCATGCTTCCTGGTCCCCGCCGATGCACCAGGCTTCAAGATCGGCCGGTTCCACAACAAGCTCGGCCGCCGGCTGCTGGCCAACGCCGAGCTCATCTTCGAAGACTGCCGGATCCCGGCCAAGTACCTGCTGGGCAAAGAGGGTGAGGCCTGGGGCACCGAGGGTGAGTGGGGCGGACCGCAGTTCGACTGGTCCAAGACCCCGCAGGGGGTACCGCCTCCGTTCGGCCTCTTGGGCGCCGCCGCCAACCTGGGCACCGCCCGCTCCATCTATGAAGAGGCCGTGCAGTACGCCAAGGAGCGCATCCAGGGCGGCGGTCCCATCATCCAGCACCAGCACGTGGCCATGAAGCTGGCCGAGATGAAGATGCAATACGAAGCGGCGCATGCGTACCTGATGCAGTCCGCTTGGTCGTACAAAGAGAAATACGAGTACAACCCCAAGTGCGGCATGCTGGTGAAGGCGTTCGTCGACCAGATAGGCGTCAACTTCGTGAACATCACCTGCGGCATCATGGGCGGGTACGGCACGACCGACGACGACGTACCGTTCGGCAAGCATCTGCGCGACGTGTACTGCTATCTCCACGGCTTCGCGACCACCGAGATGGCCCTCCTCAACGGAGCGCCTGTCGAGTAGTCCGGCGCTGCTGGCGACTGCTACTGAAGGAGGACAGCTGCATGGCCGAGCAGACCTTTGTCAACTGCACGGGCGGCGGGCCCATCCGGGTCCACGTGAACGACGGCAAGATCACACGAGTCCGGCCGCTCGTCTTCGACGAGACCGACGCCCCCTCCTGGACCATCAAGGTGGGCGACAAGAAGTACACCCCGCCGCGCAAAGCCTGCGTGGCCAACTTCACGTTGACCGAGAGGGCCAGGGTCTACTCCAAAGAGAGGATCCTGTACCCCCTGAAACGGGTGGATTTCGATCCCAAGGGCGACCGTAACCAGCAGAACCGCGGCAAGTCGGAGTACGTGCGCATAAGCTGGAAGGAAGCTCTGGACCTGGTCTCGGGCGAGATGAAGCGCATACGCGCCGACTACGGCCCGGAAGCGATCATGTCTAGGGCCTCCTCCCACCACAACTGGGGCAACCTGGGCTACCGCTCCGCCGCCTGGGCGCGCTTCTTCAACCTGATCGGGTTCACCGACATCCTCGACAACCCCGATAGCTGGGAGGGCTGGCACTGGGGGGCCACCCACACCTACGGCTTCTACTGGAGACTGGGGAACCCCGAGCACTACGACCTGTTGGAGGACGCCCTCCGGGACACCGAGCTCCTCATCTCGTGGAGCAACGACCCCGACACCACCCACGGCATCTACGGCGGCAACGACTCGGCCATCTGGCGGCTGTGGCTCCGCGACCAGGGCAAGAAGACCATCTTCATCGACCCGTTCTTCAACTACACCGCCGCTCATGTGGGCCACAAGTGGATAGCCTACCGGCCGGGCACCACCGCTGCACTCTGCCTGGCCATCGCCTACGTGTGGATAGACGAAGGCACGTACGACAAAGACTACGTGGCCGGCCGTACCTACGGTTTCGACCAGTTCAAGGACCACGTTCTGGGCAAAGATGACGGCGCCCCCAAGACGCCTGGCTGGGCGGCGGAGATCACCGGCGTGCCAGCCCGAACCATCACCGCGCTGGCCCACGAGTGGGCCTCGCACCGCACCAGCCTGGCTGGCGGCACCAAGGGGGGCGAAGGTGGCGCCTGCCGGCACGCCTACGCCACCGAGCCCGCGCGGCTCATGGTCATGCTGCAGGCTATGCAGGGCCTGGGCAAGCCGGGAGTGAGCATCTGGGGCACGGCCAACGGGCCGCCCTACAACCACACCTTGGAGTTCCCGGGCTACGCCCAGGGCGGCTTCAACCTCATAGCGGACAAGCCGGCCGTGAACCCCATCAAGCAGCGCCTCTACCGCCTCACCGTGCCGGACGCCATCCTCGACGGCAAGATCTCCTGGATGGGCGAGGGCTTCTGCGGCAACTCCATAGAGCAGCAATTCACCAAGTTCACCTACCCGCTGCCCGATCACTCTGAAGTGAAGATGTTCTACCGCTACGGCGGCTCGTTCCTCTCCACCATGACCGATACCAGCAAGTGGGTGCGCATGTACCAGTCACCCAAGCTGGACTTCGTGGTCAACCAAGACTGTTGGTGGTGCAACGAGACCCAGTTCGCCGACGTCATCCTGCCCGCGTGCACCAATCTGGAGCGGAACGACATCAGCGAGTGGGCCAGCTCCGGCGGCTACTCCTTGCACGCCTCGGGCAGCGCCAACCATCGAGTGATCGTGTATCAGCAGAAGTGCGTGGAACCGCAGGGCGAGTCCAAATCCGACTACGAGATCTTCACCGAGCTGGCCGACCGCCTTGGGGTTAAGCAGGAGTACACCGAGGGACGCACCACCGAGCAGTGGATCAAGAAGATGTACGACTGGTCGGACATGCCCAAGTACCTGGACTTCGAGGCGTTCAAGAAGAAGGGCTACTTCGTGGTCCCGCAGCTGCCGGATTACAAGTACACGCCCTCGCTGCGCTGGTTCGCCGAGGGCCGCGCCTGCGACACCCCCGACACCAGCAACCCCAAGCGCGGCACCGACAAGGCCCACGAGCTCGCGACCCCCAGCGGTAAGGTGGAATTCGTCTCGCAGACCCTGCTGGAGCGCACCCCCGACGACAAGGAGCGGGCGCCGCTCCCCACCTATATGCCGAGCTGGGAAGGCCACACCAGCGAGCTCGCCAAGAAGTACCCGCTGCAGCTCATCTCGCCTCATCCCCGCTTCTCGTTCCACACGCACCACGACACCCACGTGCCCTGGCTGTCGGAGATCCCCGAGCACCGCATGGTGGTGGACGGCTACGCCTACCAGGTGTGCCGCATCCATCCCGATGACGCCGCGGCGCGCGGCATCAAGCACGGCGACGTGGTCAAGGTCTACAACGACCGAGCCGCCGTGCTGTTCGCCGCCTACGTCACCGAGAGGGTGCGGCCGGGAGTGCTGCATTCCTACGAGGGCGCGTCCAAGTACGATCCCATGGAGCGCGGCAACGTCGCCACCCCCGACCGGGGCGGTTGCGTCAACCTGCTCTCCCCCGGGCGCATGATGTCAAAGAACGTCCCCGGCATGGCGCCCAACTCGTGCCTTGTCGAGCTGGCCAAGTGGGAGGTCTGAGAATGGCTAGATACGGCATGTTGATGGACGTCACCAAGTGCAACGGCTGCTACAACTGCTTCCTCGCGTGCAAGGACGAGCACTGCGGCACCGCCCACCCCGGCTATTCGGCTCCCCAACCGATGACCGGCCAGGCCTGGATGCGAATCGCGAACACCGAGCGCGGCTGCTTTCCCAAGGTCAAGGTGGACTACACCGCCATACCCTGCATGCACTGCGACAGCCCAGCCTGCGTGACGGCAGCAGTCAGGGCGGGCGTCAAGGACGCCATCTACAAGCGCAAAGACGGCGTCGTTCTGATCGACC
>Ga0102851_10002605_pt1 | contig 10918 bp, 8 predicted proteins | sample Mud3Dept3metaG_FD_79558 | JGI IMG/M metagenome (GOLD analysis project Ga0102851, IMG submission 79558) | Freshwater wetland microbial communities from Ohio, USA, analyzing the effect of biotic and abiotic controls - Mud 3 Core 4 Depth 3... | ecosystem: Environmental > Aquatic > Freshwater >...
CGGAAATATGGACGCCAAGCGCGACTGGGGCCACGCCAGGGACTACATCGAAATGCAGTGGCTGATGCTGCAGCAGGACCAGGCCGAAGACTTCGTCATTGCCACCGGCGTGCAGTACTCGGTCAGGGACTTCGTCAACGCCGCCGCCGATGAACTCGGCATGAAGATCCGCTGGGAAGGCCAGGGCGTCGACGAGAAAGGCTACGACGCCCACGGCAAATGCATCGTCGCCGTCGACCCGCGCTACTTCCGCCCCACCGAAGTCGAAACCCTGCTCGGCGATCCCAGCAAGGCCAAGAACAAGCTCGGCTGGACGCCCAGAATCACGTTCGACGAACTGGTTGCCGAGATGGTGCGCGAGGACCTCAAGGCTGCCGAGCGCGATGAACTGGTGAAGAAGCATGGCTACAAGGCCATGGATTATCATGAGTAAACGCTCGGCATGACAGAGCCGTTGGTGACGATAGCCGTTCCCTCTTTCAACCAGGGACGCTTCCTGGACGATGCGCTGGCTTCGATCTTTCAGCAGGAGATTCCGGTTGAGGTGTTTGTGCTGGATGGCGGGTCATCGGATAACTCTGTAGAAGTCATCCGCAAGTGGGCGCATCGACTTGCGGGATGGCGCAGCCATGCCGATGCCGGGCAGGCTGCCGCCATCAACGAAGGCATTGTGCGGGGGCGGGCACCCTATGTGTGCTGGCTCAACAGCGACGACTGGTTTTTGCCGGGCGGTCTGGCGAAACTTGTCGGCGAACTGGGGAAATATCCGGAAGCGCCCGCCGTTTACGGCCGCTGCTGGGATGTGGTTGAGAAATCCGGAAAACGCAAACCGGTGTGGGTGGAGCCGTTCAATGAGGACCGCCTGGCCTTTCGCTGCATCATTTCGCAGCCCGCAACCCTGATTCGGCGTTCCGCCTGGGAGGCGGTGGGCGGCCTGGATGAGACGCTGCACATGGCGATGGACTATGACTTGTGGTGGCATCTGTTCAAGTCGCTGGGCCCGCTGCATTTTGTCGATGACTTCGTTGCGGTGAATCGCGAGCACGTTGACACCAAGACCCGAACCCAGCGCCATCGGCATTACCGTGAGGCCATGGGGGTCGTCCGCAAATACCACGGGAGCGTGCCGCTGAAGTGGTGGCTGGCACAGCCCTATTCAGTATGGTTCAGGTCAATCGCCGGCTATCTGCAACAGAACCGCCGTCATGGCGGCTGACACCGCCGAAATCCACGGCGGAAGGTCTGGTAAATCAGGCAAAAGTATCGAAATCTGGCCTGTCTGTGCAAAAATCGCGAACCTGCGCCAAGGGGTGGTTCATTTACAACAAAAAACCAGGGACCGGGGCACAGTGCGCACGTTTTCGGACGGGATTCAGGGATACACATGAAAGTGGAAAAAATCGGCGGATTTGCCTGGCTGGCAGTGGTACTGCTCGCGCTGTTGGCAATCTATCTGCCAGGCATGGACAACCCCCTGATTTTCGATGACAGGGCGCTCACCGATGGTCGGATTTTCGGGGTGTACGGCTCGCTGTTGCAGGGGCAGCCACGTGCGCTGTCCTATGGCAGTTTTGTCTGGATTCAAGCTGTTTTCGGCGATGGCTGGGCCATCCAGCGGGCATTCAATCTGCTGATCCACATCGGCGTGATGCTGACGCTATGGGCGTTTTATCGGGAAATCCTCAAGTCCATCGCGCCATCGGATGACGAGCCGTCGGGCGTGGCATACCACCAGTCTCCCGCGCTTGGCCTGGCGGTCGGTTTCTTCGCGCTGAATCCGGTTGCAGTGTATGCGGTGGCCTACCTGATCCAGCGATCCATCCTGATGGCGACCCTGTTCGTCGTGCTGGGGCTGTGGCAGTTTGCTCGCGGCGTGCAACGCGGGAGCAAGCTGTCGTTCGTGGCGGCGCTGGCCTGTTACGTCCTGGCGGTGATATCCAAGGAGCACGCCATCATGGCGCCGCTTGCAGCATTGCCCGTGTACATCCTGGTGGCGCGCCCGTCGCTGAAGAAGCTGGCGCTGATTGGCGGCGCCGGAGCCGTGCTGGTGGGAGCCGCCGCCGCGGTGTTGGCCCTGAGATACGGCGAGATCATCGGCAATCCTTTCGACGCGTTTTCGAAAGTCTTCCTGGCGCAGCTGTTGGCGCTGGGGCCGGATGTCGAGAAGAACGCCTACCTGCTCAGCATCCTCAACCAGGCCTGGTTGTTCTTCAAATACGGATTGTTCTGGCTGTTGCCGTATGCGGGATGGTTGTCCATCGACATGCGCCCGCCTTTCCCGGTCAGCCTGACGGCGTTTCCGCAGGTTCTCGGCGTGGTCGGCTACCTGGCCGTGCTGGCGGGCGGGTTTTACCTGATCGTCCGCTATAGCGACTGGCGTGCCTTGCTGGGGATTTCGCTGCTACTGCCGGCCCTGCTGTTCGTGACCGAATTCGCGACGGTCTGGGTGCAGGATCCATTCGTGCTCTACCGTGGCTATCTGTGGGCCATCGGCATTCCCGGGCTGGTGTTTTTCCTGTTTCATGGGTTGTCCGGCCGCTTGCTGTGGCCAATTGGTCTGGTGCTGGCCGCATTGTTCGTTTTTCAGGCGCTGGACCGGGTGCACTCGTTGTCCAGTCCGGCGCGTGTCTGGAGCGATGCGATTGCCAAGCTCCCAGACGACCAGCAGGCGGTCGGACGCTGGTTTCCCTACCTCAACCGAGGCGAGGTCTATCTCGACCAGGGGCGTATGCAGGAAGCGTTCGAGGATTTTCGGATGTCCTCCACGCTGGGCGACAAAGGGATGGGCATGTTCAACATGGGCTCGCTGCTCTTCGAAGCCGGCCGCTACCAGGAATCCCTGCAGGCGTATGAACAGGCGCAGCAACTGGGGTATGACTTTCCCGGACTCAGGTACCAGCGCGGTGCCGCGCTGCATGCGCTCGGGCGCCTGGCGGAGGCACACCGCGAATTCGAACTTGCACTGAAGGAAACCCCGGTCGTGCCCCGGCGCGAGACGGTGCTCGCGCTGAAGGGGCGGGTGGCCATGGAAATGGGGCGGGTGGACGAGGCGATTGCCGATTTTGGGGCTGCGCTGAAACTCGATCCGCACCACCAGAAGGCGCGCGCCGATCTCGGCATGGCGTGGGTGATCCAGGGTGATTATGCGCGCGCGCGCACGATGTTCAGCCAGTTGATCGAGGAGGCGCCGGACGGCCAGGCCTACTATGGCCGCGCCCTCGCCAACCATGGCCTGCGCAACAAGGCGGAGGCGCTGGCCGATATCGAGAACGCCATTCGCCTGACGCCGGACAATCCCATGCTGTCGGAATGGCGCAACCGCATCAAGGCCATGCCCTAGTGCGGGCGTGAGGCGAAGCGGAACAGACATGCGCATCCTCCACATCGGCAAGTTCTTCCCGCCCGTCCCCGGCGGGATGGAACGCTATCTGGGCGATCTGGTGCACGCGCAACGGGTGGCCGGCGACGCGCCGGCGGTGCTGTGCCATGCGGATGCGCAGGCTGGGACACGACACGATCCGCCCTGGCTGATGCGCTGTCCGGTCTGGTTCAGCCTGTTGTTCGCGCCGATCAGCCCGGCATTCCCGCTTTGGCTGGCGCGCGCGATCCGGCGCCATGAACCCGAGGTGCTGCACCTGCACCTGCCGAACCCCAGTGCGTTTGCCGCGCTGGTACTGCCCTCGGCGCGGCGCCTGCCGTGGGTCGTGCACTGGCATGCCGATGTCGAGACCGGCCGGTTTCCCTGGTCGATGCGGCTTGCCTACCCGTTTTACCGGATATTCGAGCGCACGCTCCTGGAGCGGGCCGAGGCCATCGTCGCCACCTCCGCGTCTTATCTGGAGGCCAGCCGGCCGCTGCGGCCGTGGCGCCAAAAAACCCAGGTGATCCCCCTCGGTGTCGATCCGGACCGCCTGCCCGAAGTGCGAGAGGTGGGAACAGGCGGGGACTGGTGGGGTGACGGCATGCGTGTGCTGGCGATCGGCCGACTCACCTACTATAAGGGCTTCGATACCCTGATCCTGGCCGTGGCGGACATGCCAGTGATCGACATGGCCATTGTCGGCGAGGGCGAGGAGCGACCGCGGCTGGAGCGCTTGCTGGACGGGCTCGGCCGGCCCGCGCACATCCGCCTTCTTGGCCAGGCCGACGATGCGGCCTGCCAGCGCCTGCTGGCTTCCTGCGATGTGTTCTGCCTGCCCTCGCGTGAGCGCACCGAGGCGTTCGGCATCGTCCTGATGGAAGCCATGCGCTACGGCAAGCCCATTGTCGCCAGCCGCCTGGCCGGCAGCGGGGTCACCTGGGTGGCGCGGGAAAACGACAACGCTGTCCTGGTGCCGCCAGACGATGCTCCCGCGCTTACTGCGGCGCTCGACAGGTTGCGGCAGGATGCTGGCCTGTGTGCCCGCCTTGGCGCAAGCGGCCGGCAGCGTTTTCTCGCCGAATTCGATATCGCCGCGTCCGCGCGCAGACTGCGCCGGCTGTACGCCCGGATCGACCCGGAACAGGACCGCCCGACGGCCGAAACGATCCGGCGTGACCGGCTGCTGGTCGTCATTCCCGCGCTCAACGAGGCCGCCAGCATCACCGACGTGGTCAATCGCGTGCTCGCGCTCGGCAACACCGACGTCCTGGTGGTCGACGACGGCAGTAACGATGAGACAGCCCGCCTTGCGGCCGCGGCCGGCGCCATCGTGCTGCAAGCGCCGTTGCGGCAGGGTGCCTGGGGCGCCATGCAGACCGGTATCCGCCATGCCATGCGCGAGGGTTATGCGGGCGTGGTGACGATGGACGCGGATGGCCAGCACGAGCCCGCCGAGCTTGCCCGTCTGCTGCAAGCTGCCGAAGCGGGAGCCGATGTGGTCATCGGCGCCTGTCCGGCGCGCGGCAGTTTCATGCGGCGTCAGGCCTGGCGCTACTTTCGCTTTCTGACCGGATTCGCCTTTGAGGATCTGACTTCCGGTTTCCGCTTCTACAACGCCAAAGCCTGTTATCTTCTGGCGCGAGAGGAAGCGACGTTGCTCGACTATCAGGACATCGGCGTGTTGCTGCTGTTGCATCGCGCCGGCCTGCGTGTGAAGGAAGTGCCGGTGGCGATGAATCCGCGACAATTTGGCGCATCGAGGATTTTCTACTCCTGGTGGAGCGTTGCCCGCTACATGGCGGAAACTACCCTGTTGTGCCTGGCACGCTGGAACACGAAACCCCGAAAAACATGAAGGAATATCATCTGCTTGTCACCGTGCTTGGCATCGGCCTCGCGCTGACCATTCTCACGCTGATTCGGCGCGACCACATCCATTTGCGGCAAGGGCTGTTCTGGACCGTCGTCGCCGTTGCCTCGCTGGTTTTCGGCATATGGCCCGGCCTGATCGACTTTCTGAGCCATGCGGTGGGCATCGCCTATTCGCCGGCATTGCTGTTCCTGGCCGCTATCGTCGTGCTGATCCTGCGCGCGCTGTTCACCGACATCGCACTCACCCAGATCAAGCGCGACGTGCGCCGCCTCAACCAGCGCATCGCCCTGTCCGAGTCGCGGGACGAACCGGACAGGGATGCCGGCATGTAATGCCAATTTGTAACAGAAACAGCGACCATCAATATCGCAGGGTGCACTATGCGAGCCCACAATAACGGTGCGTATACACACCCTACCTCCCACAGCGGCATTTTGTCTCTCATGGATGACCTGGGTTGAATGTTATTCAATTCGCTCGAATTCATTCTGGCCTTTTTGCCGATAAGCTTTCTGGTTTATTTCTGGCTGAATCAAAAACGCCTGATTGTGGCCGCCAAAAGCTGGCTGGTGTTGGCCAGCCTGGTGTTTTATGCCTGGTGGAATGTCCAGTATTTACCGCTGATTCTGATCTCGATTCTGGTCAATTTCGCGGTCGGAAATGCGCTGGCCAGGAGAGCGTCTGACGGATCGCGCGGCCCGCTCAAACCAGGATGGGTGCTTGCGGCAGGCATCGCCTTTAACCTGGGGCTGCTCGGCTATTACAAATATGCCGATTTTTTCCTGAGCAATCTTGGGCGTTTGGTGGATTCCCCCCCCGCTCCGCTCGGTATTGTGCTGCCGCTGGCGATCAGCTTCTTCACCTTTACCCAGATCGCCTATCTGGTCGATAGCTACCGTGGCAAGGCGAAGGAATACGACCTGCTCAACTATGCACTGTTCGTGACCTTCTTCCCGCACCTCATCGCCGGGCCGGTGGTTCATCACGGCGAGATCATGCCGCAGTTCGCTGCAATCGCGAATCTTGCGCGGCGCTATCGCAATGTGTTGCTCGGGTTGATGCTGTTCAGCGTGGGACTGGCAAAAAAAGTGCTGATCGCGGATACCTTCGCGGTCTGGGCCACTGCGGGATTCGACAATGCCGATCATCTGAATTTCTTCGAGGCCTGGGTCACCAGCCTTTCCTACACCTTCCAGATCTATTTCGATTTCAGCGGCTATACGGACATGGCGCTGGGTGCGGCCATGCTGTTCAATATCCGCATGCCGTTCAACTTCAATTCGCCCTACCGGGCAACGAATATCCAGGAGTTCTGGCGACGCTGGCATATCACGCTGAGCCGCTTTCTGCGTGATTATCTCTATATTCCGCTGGGCGGCAGCCGGCGGGCGCCGGGCCGGGTGGCTGCCAATTTGCTGGTGACGTTTGTGCTGGGCGGTTTGTGGCATGGCGCCACCTGGATGTTCGTGATTTGGGGTGGTCTGCACGGCGCGGCGATGTTGTCGCATCGTCTGTGGCAGCGCCTGGGGCTGCAAATGTCACCCATCCTCGCCTGGCTGGTGACATTCAATTTCGTCAATTTTAGCTGGGTCTTTTTCCGTGCACAGACGCAGGAGGATGCGCTGAAGGTGTTGCGCGGAATGGCGGGCATCGATGCCATCGCAGGCCTGGGCGCCGACTTCGGGGGCTGGATCGGCTTGATGAGCGGCCATGTCGAAGTTGGTCTGGCTTTGCTGGGCGGGTTGGTGTTGGTCCTGATGCGTCGCAACAGCAACACATTGTTGTCGGGTGCCTCCCCGGGGGTCGTCAGCGCTGTCGCCTATGGGCTGTTGGCTGCGGTGTCACTGCTCACGCTGATGGCATCGAAGTATTCCGAATTCATCTATTTCAATTTCTGAGATGGACAAGCGCGCCCGAAAACTTGTCTTGATTCTGCTTCTGGCCGCTTTTGGACCTGTGGCGGCACTCTTGTCCGCGCTGTTCGTCTATGATCCGCTGGCGTTGTTTCACGAGCCCTGGGGACGCCCCGGGACGGTGCATGAAAACATGCGCCTGCAGGCGGCTGGGGTGATCCGTCATGGCGATTTCGATTCGGTGATACTTGGCACGAGCATTCTGGAAAACAGCTCGGCACATGAGGCCAGCCGGATTTTGGGCGGCAGGTTCGTCAATCTATCCCTCTCCGCGGGAGATTTTTTTGAGCGGGGGCTGATCCTGCGCCATCTGCTGGAACGCAGACCCGTGCGCCAGGTAATCTATTCCCTGGATTTCATCTATCTGAATCAGCGCAAGGGGTACTGGTACTTCCCGCTGGCCACTTACGATTTTCTATATGACACCAATCCATTCAACGATATTCGCGCCTATCTGAATGGACATTTTCTTGGCTGCCTGGGGCACTGGTCGCGGGATGCGGCTTGCGTCGGTCGGGAGACGGACCTGGATCGTCCGAACGCGTGGATGGGGCAGCCGGAGCAAGCCGTGCGCTTTGGGGGCTTCGATGCGTGGTGCCGCGCAGGGGATGACAATCAGATCAGGGACGTTTATGAAAAACTGTCCGAGGCCACGCGTGCGATCCATGCCGGCGCGGTCGAGGCGCCGGACCCTTCCCAGGCTGCTCGCGCCATCGCCTATCTGGAAAACAACCTGATAACATTGGTTGAGAAGTACCCGGAAACCCAATTTCAGCTTGTTTTTCCGCCATACAGCCGCGCCAAACTTGCAATCTGGCATCAATACCGTCTGGGCGACGCGGAAGCGCATCTCGCGGTGATCCGCTATCTGGCCGGATTGAGCGGCCGACTGCCCAATTTGCATGTGTTTGGCTATGAAGACCAGGATTTTCTCGACGATATCGCACACTACAAGGATGTGGATCACTTCGATCCGGGCATCAATAGCTTGCTCACCCGATCGATTGGGCAAGGCCAAAATCGTCTCACGGTGACGAATGTGGAGCGCTACATCACCGAAGCCAGGCGCCGCGCCACGGCCTTCCAGCTGGACGACCTGGCCGCGCGCCTGGCCGCATGCATCGAGCCGCAGACAGGGGCGACACCGTGAAGCCCGGACTTGTCTGATGGTCGCGCACAGAAACGACTGGCTCGATCTGTGCCGGGCGCTGGCGATCCTGCTGGTGATGCTGAGCCACGGCCGCGTTTTCCTGCGATCTGCCATGCCCTGGGCAGAATATTTCCGCTTTGGCGGATTCCTGGGGGTGGAACTGTTCTTCGTGCTGAGCGGATTTCTCATCGGGGGGATTCTGATCCGGCTATCCAGGCAGGGCGGCACACATTGGTTGAGGGGGTTTTATGCACGCCGCTGGTTCCGTACCCTGCCCAACTACTATCTGTTTGTGCTGATCAATATCCTTCTGGTCTGGTGGGGGACCCGCCCGGGTGAACTGGAGGGGGTCTGGAGATACCTGGTTTTTATTCAGAATCTGTTCGGTCCCCATCCGCTTTTTTTCCCCGAGGCCTGGAGCTTGGCCGTGGAGGAGGTGTTCTATCTTCTATTTCCGGTCCTGTTCCTGCTGCTGGCCCGGTTGTCGGGTTTGCCGTCCGTCCGCTCGATCCTGATCGTCGCCCTGAGCGTGATCCTGTTTTCCCTGCTGGCGCGCCTGCTGCTTGCGAACTCGATCGAGTCGTGGGACGAGGGGATCAGAAAAGTGGTTTTCCTGCGCTTCGATACCTTGATGTTCGGCGTGCTGCTGGCCTGGGTGTATGACCAGCACCCCCGCTGGCTGAAAAAAACCGGACTGGCAACCGGGATGACATTGATTTTCGTGGCCAGCGTGGCCTATTTCGCGTTGTCCACGGATGCGGAGCTGAATCAATCGTTCTTCGCCAAAACGCTTTATCTGAGCCTTGCGCCCATCGGTTGCGCGGGTCTGCTGCTGATCGGGATCGAGCGCCGCTTGCCAGGCTGGCTGTCGATGGCGGGCCGATTCCTGGCGCGGATTTCGTATTCTGCATATCTGGTGAATATTCCCGTGGCGCTGATACTGGTTCAGCTATTTGGCTGCTGTGATGATTCCCTGTTAGGGGCATTGGGGATGTGGCTGGCTTTCATGGTGCTGACCCTGACGATTTCACACGGGGTGTATGAAGGCTATGAGAAACGCTTCAATGCCCTGCGCGACCGGTATTTCCCCGCTACGGTGTCGGGCGTTCGTGCTACTGTGCGGTCCGGCCATGCGTGACGCGATGAATTCAACCCTGGGCACGAATGCCCCAACCAGCGAGATCGAGGCTGGGCGCGCTTCCGAGTATGCAATCCGGATAAAGGGGGTATCCAAATACTTCCCCATTTACGACACGCCGCGCGATCGTCTCAAGCAGATGGTGATGTCCAGGCTGCATCGCCTGTTTGGGCGGGCCCCCCGGCGCTATCACCGGGAATTCTGGGCGCTGAACGAGGTGAGTTTCGACATCCGGCGTGGTGAAACGGTTGGAATCATCGGCCGCAACGGTGCCGGAAAATCCACGCTGCTGCAGATCATCAGCGGCACGCTTAACCCCAGCGCCGGGACGGTGGAAACGCGCGGCCGCATCGCTGCACTGCTGGAACTGGGCGCGGGTTTCAACCCGGAATTCACCGGCCGCGAAAACGTGTTCATGAATGGTTCGATTCTGGGCCTGTCGCAGGAAGAGGTGGCACGACGTTTCGATGAAATCGCGGCCTTCGCAGACATCGGCGAGTTCATCGATCAGCCGGTCAAGACCTACTCCAGCGGCATGTACGTGCGCCTGGCCTTCGCGGTGCAGGCCTGCGTTGATCCGGAAATTCTTATCGTCGACGAGGCGCTTTCGGTGGGCGACATCGGCTTTCAGTACAAGTGCTTCAAGCGTATGGAAGCATTGAAAAAGAAGGGCGTGACCATCCTGATGGTGACGCATTCCACCGGCAGCATCCTGGAATATGCCGACCGCTGCATTGTGCTGGACGGCGGCCGGGTGATTCATGACACCCCCGATGTGCTGGCCGCCGTGCTGGCCTACGAGAAGGGCATGATGAACCAGGCGCAGACCCAGTGGATGGAACCGGTTCCGGACTCGGGCCGCGATGCGCACCGGATGACCGTAAGCGAGCTCAAGGCGATTCAGGAGCATGAATGGAACCGGGAATTGGGCGAAAAACGCTTCGGCAGCGCCCGCGCGATCATCGAGCGTCTTGACTTGTACAAGGGCGACGGGGCCTCGCTGGATAAAAACCCGTTGCTGAGGCCGAACGAGGAAGTCGTGTTCCGGTTCAGTCTTCTGGCGGCGGAATCCATCCAGAATGTCGCCCTGGGCATCTCGATTTCTGGCGTGCGGGGCGGCGATATCTGGGGGGATAACAATCTCAACGCCAGCCAGCCTTTGAATCTGGAGCCGGGAAGGCATGAGGTGGAATACCGGGTGCGCCTGCCCCTCAGCTCCGGGGAGTATCTGGTGCATTGCGGGCTGGCCTGTTTTAACGGCGAGGTTCGGGAAGAACTGGATCAGCGTCGCCCGGTGGTCCACTTGCGCTTCTGGTCGCCCCGCGACCAGGTCGGGGTGGTTCATGCGCCGATACAGGTGTCCCACAAGGGCGCAGCTGGCCGATGATCGCCGCATTCCTGCTGCCTTTCCCCCTGCGCGGCTACCGGGCACCCTATCTGTGGGTGTACTACCGTCTGCTGTCGTCGTTTGGCGAGCGCATGC
>Ga0102851_10002606_pt1 | contig 10915 bp, 9 predicted proteins | sample Mud3Dept3metaG_FD_79558 | JGI IMG/M metagenome (GOLD analysis project Ga0102851, IMG submission 79558) | Freshwater wetland microbial communities from Ohio, USA, analyzing the effect of biotic and abiotic controls - Mud 3 Core 4 Depth 3... | ecosystem: Environmental > Aquatic > Freshwater >...
CGGTTCAAACCAGGGTTGGCCTGATTCGGTGAAAACGCCGGCACAGCTCCGGCATTCCAAGAATGGACTTCCCCTCTTCACCGGCAAAAGGGGGATGAAAAATAGGGCTAAATAGTGATCCACTCTTTTCAGTTGGGCCTGATAGAGACCACACTTGGGACACATCCTTGATGGACCATCAAGCTCGACCGTCTTAGGCTGGATACCTGCAATGAAAAAAAACATGGCCCTCCCAGCAAAAGCCCTGGCCTCGTTTTCTTGCCGAGTCTCTTGCATTTTCTTTCCTGTTGTCAATAGGGAATTGCTTTTAAGAAAACGATAATTATGATATTCAAATCCAAACGGCTAAGAGACGGTGCGGAATCAAATGGGCAAGAACAGTTCAGAGGTGAAAAAGGTGGCATCCTCAGGCATTGTTAAGGACGGACGATACATGGATCACTGGATGGGGGATTACCATCCGGAATGCCCCCAGAGGCTTAAGGTCATTTATGCCATGCTCGAAGAGCCAGACATGGCAGGCAAATTTCAAGAAATTCCGCCGAGACCGGCGCTCAAAAACGAGCTTCTTCTTGTTCATGCCGGTTACTACATTGACACTCTTGCAGCCACCTCAGGGATTGAGTACACCTATCTGGACCCTGACACCCAGACCTGTGCCGCGTCTTACGACGCCGCGATTCTGGCCGCCGGAGGCATGTGCGAGGCGATTTCCAAAGTCTGCGCGGGAAAGCTGAAAAACGCGTTTGCCCTGGTCAGGCCTCCGGGGCATCATGCGGAAAGAGGTCAGGCAAAAGGCTTCTGCCTGTTCAACAACATTGCCGTAGGCGCCCGATATGCCCAGGAATCCCTCGGGATTGGGCGCATTCTGATTGTGGACTGGGACCTTCATCACGGCAACGGCACCCAGCACTCCTTTGAGGAAGATCCGACGATCCTTTACTTCTCTACCCATCAGTACCCCTATTATCCGGGAACCGGAGCTTACAGCGAAATCGGCACAGGGAAAGGTCGGGGATTCACAGTCAATGTCCCCCTCACCATTGGATACGGGGACGCGGAGTATCTGAGCATCTTTCAGAAGGTGCTGAAACCGATTGCTCTCGAGTACAAACCCGAACTGATTCTCGTCTCAGCAGGTTTTGATATTTACATCGGTGACCCTCTGGGAGGGATGAACGTGACGCCTGGAGGGTTTGCCGCAATGACCCGGGCCATCATGGATATTGCGGACCAGTGCTGCGCAGGAAAGGTGGTCCTCACCCTCGAAGGGGGATATGATCTCTACGGGGAACGAGACTCCGTGAAAGAGGTGCTCAAGGAACTGGCGGGCTTAAACGAAGCCAATCCCACAGATCTGATGGCTCCTGTCATGCAGGAGATGGTGGATAACGTGGTTGCACGGGTCAAGAGTGTTCACGGTCAATACTGGAAAAATCTGTGAAATCATCCTGCCATGGCTGCCTTTGGCCGCAACCGAAATAATGACAAATGACCAAACCCCCTTTTCTCCCCTGAAAGACAAAACCACAATTCGTCCCGCAAAACCCTCCGACAAGGCTTTCATCGCCGGGTTAAGCGCAAAAGTCTTCAGCCTTTACGGGCCTTACAGGACCACGGTCAGTCGGTGGTTTGAATCAGGTGTGACCATGACCCTGATTTCCATGGCTGAGGGTAGACGTGTGGGCTTTGTGATGATCGGCGCTCTGCCTGGCGACAGAGAGGGGGAAACACGCGCCGAGGTTCTCGCCATCGCCGTCACTCCCGAGTTCCAACAAAGAGGAATAGGGGGAGAACTTCTTCAGGTTGCACAAAGGAGTGTGGGAGAACTGGGGGAACCGAGACTCTTTCTCCACACGGCCAAAGAGAACCTCGCAGCGCAAAAGCTTTTCCTAAGGCACGGATACAGGTTCGTGGAGACCAAAAACGGCTTTTATCCCTCTGGCCAGGATGCTCTCATGATGGTGAATGAGCTTGGAAAAAATAGAAATCCCATGCAGTTAGAATGAAACAGGGATTTTCGACAAAACCTGGTACAGGATTTTGGGACTTGAATAAATCAATCTGACCCATGTATAATTAGAAGGTGATTTCCACTGGAGGACACTTATGGCGCAAATAGATGCATTCTTCAAGCTCATGCACGATCAAGGGGCTTCGGATCTCCACATGGTATCAGGGCAGCAGCCTGTTCTGCGGATAGGCGGCGAACTCGAGCGGGTCAAATATCAACCTCTTGAGAATGATCCCCTCAAGGCCATGCTCTATGAAATCGCACCCGAACACAAGGTCAAGGAGTTTGAAGAAACGGGTGACGTGGATTTTGCCTATGAAATTCCGGGGCTTGCCAGGTATAGAGCCAATTTTTTTCAGCAAAAATACGGTATTGGTGGTGTTTTTCGGGAAATTCCCTCGAGGATTTTGAGCTGCGATGAGCTGGGACTTCCCAAGGTGGTGCAAAGGCTGGCCAGCTTGCCCCGCGGTCTTGTGCTGGTGACCGGACCGACGGGCAGCGGAAAGTCAACCACCCTCGCTGCGGTTGTTCACGAAGCCAACATGAGTCGAAAGGATCACATTATCACCGTCGAGGATCCTCTGGAGTTTGTTCATCAGAGCGAAAAGGCCATCATCAACCACCGGGAAGTGGGGCTCCACACCAAGTCGTTTGCTGCGGCCCTGAGGGGCGCTCTCAGAGAAGACCCGGACATCATTATGGTTGGCGAAATGAGGGATCTGGAAACCATTGCCCTCGCCATTGAAGCTTCGGAAACAGGGCACCTCGTTTTTGCCACCCTGCACACCAACAGCGCGGCCAAGACCGTGGATCGCATCATTGAAGTTTTCCCGGTAAACCAACAGGAACAGATCAGGAATACCCTGGCCGACGGAATCCGAGCGGTTATTTCCCAGACCCTTTTCAAGAGAAGGGACAAGAGGGGCAGGGTGGCGGCCCTTGAAATCATGATCGCTAACCCGGCAGTGAGAAACCTGATCCGAGAAGGAAAGTCCTATCAGATCCCTTCCATGATCCAGACAGGCAAAAAATACGGCATGCAGTCGCTGGATGATGCTATTCTGGAACTCCTGATGAAAAAGATCATCAGCCCCGATGATGCGTATACCAAATGCAATGACAAGGGTAAGTTCCTTCCCTTTCTGAAGCAGCCTCCTTCTGACTTTACGGAGGTGTAGGAACGGAACGCAACTCTTGGGCCCGAAAGGGGGGAGAGAAAGAGATGAGACGACAAGAGATTGACCATATTTTAACCGCCATGCTGGAGTCCCATGACAATGTCTCGGACCTCAATTTTACGGTGGACAAAGCCTGTCAGGTTGAATCGTCGGGCCAGCTGGTGCCCGTGTCCCTCAATCCTACTATTTCGAAGCTCACCCCTTTTCAGGCTGAAGTCCTCGCCCTCAACCTCATTAACGGAGACCGGAGGCTCACCCGATTCCTACTGTCAGAAGGTTCCTGTGACACGTCCTATCAGCTCGCGGGCAAAGCCCGATTCAGGGTGAACATTTTTTCTCAGAAGGGCTATATCTCCACGGTGATGAGGCAGCTGGCAGCCCGGGTGCCGACGGTGGACGAGATGATGCTCCCTGCGGCATTTCGCAGAATGGCTGAAGACCGGAACGGGATGATCCTGGTGACGGGCGCTACAGGAAGCGGCAAATCCACTTCTCTTGCCGCAGTCCTCAATGAGATCAACGAGAAGAAATCGGTTCATGTGGTGACCCTGGAGGATCCTGTGGAGTATGTCCATGCTCAGAAAAAGGCCACGTTCAATCAGCGGGAGCTGGGAATCGATTTCGACAATTTCGCCAACGGCCTGAGGGCCGCCCTTCGGCAGGCGCCCAAGGTGGTTCTGGTCGGTGAAATGAGGGATAGGGAAACCGTGGAGATCGGGCTCTCTGCGGCCGAGACCGGTCACCTTCTGCTGACCACGCTCCACACGACGGATGTAGGCCAAACGGTTAACAGAATCGTCGGTATGTTTGAGCAGGAAGATGAGAGGCAAATCCGCATCCGCCTGGCGGATTCGATCCGGTGGATCGCTTGCCAGAGACTGCTTCCCAAGATCGGAGGGGGTCGTGTGGCCGCCTTCGAAATCATGAGCACGAATCTGCGAGTGAAAGACACGGTCCTGCACGGCGAAGCAGAAGGCAAAACGTTCTATGATATCATTGAAGCAGGCCAGCCCTTCGGCATGATGACCTTTGATCAGAGCATCACAGAGCTCTATCAAAAAGGATTCATCACAGAGGAGACCGCTTTGAGTTATGCCTCCCGCAAAGCGATTGTGGGAAGGGCGATTGACGCGGTCAAATCGGCAAGAGGCGAAAAGACCACGTCCATCGAAGACCTGAGCATTGACCAGGACTACACCAAGAAGTACGGAAAAATGTAAAGAGGAGCAGAGACCATGGAAGTTACCTGCGAGAAGTGCAAGACCAGGTTCAACATTCCTGACGACAAGGTTCCCAAAGACAAGGTCATTAAACTGAGCTGTCCGAAGTGCAAGGGCAAGATATCGGTTAGGGGTGAGGTGCTGGAGCAGCCTGCCAAGGCGGATGAGTCCGGAGAGCTCCGCATGGAGATGGTGAATCCTTTAGCCGACCGGAAGCCTCCCGAAGACTCCTACGGGTATGAGGATTTCACAAGCGATCAGGCTCTCGATTTTTTTGAAGAGGGGATGAAGCTTGCCCTGATCATGCCCAACAGCTCCATGACCGATGATCGTCTCAGAGCCGGGCTGGAACTCATCGGATACAAATGCATCCCCACGCCTAATACCAGGGATGCGATCGGGAAATTGCGTTTCCACCATTTTGATCTCATTATTCTCGCCGACGGGTTTGACAACCAGCCCCTCGATCACAGCGTCATCGTCAATTACCTGAACAGGCTTTCCATGTCGGTTCGCCGGAAGATTTTCCTCGCCCTCATCTCGGACAACTTCAAGACCATGGACAACATGATGTCCTTTGCCATGAGCGCGAACGTGGTGATCAATTCCAAAGACATTGAAAAACTGCATCTGATCCTGAAAAAGGCGGTTTCAGAGAACGAACGATTCTACAAGATCTTCCTGGACACTCTTGTGGAGACCGGAAGAGCGTAGGTCCGCTCGCCTATGGAACAGAGGGTCAAATATCGGTTGCGGGTGGAAATGTGCATCGGTACAATCATCGACGTTCACAAGAGGATCCAGTTCTCCTTTGAAAACGAAAAGCTTCTGACCCAGTTTGAGCAACTGAAAAGAGCCGTCAACAACATGGACATGACCCAAGTCTGTGAGCGGGATGTGGTCCTGGTCGAACAAGCGACCAACGCGTTGCTCTGCGAGTTCAGGCCCGTTTTTGAAAACGGCGACTACGGCCCCGTCTACGAAGCACCCGGCCATTAGCCAACGCGACTTCACCTTTAGGACATCTATCAGTGATGCAGATGAGAAAGAGATCTTCGCCATGATTGCACAATACCTTCCTCATGTTAAATTCAAGGTCGAGTCCATGCTATCCATAGACGAGGTAATTGCCACTCTCAAGGCTATGCAGCAACAAACCTAACGCGGTGAACCCCAGTATTTGGAGCTTTTCAAAAGGCAGGGTCATAACAGCCCTGCCTTATCTTCTTTCAGGCTTTTGCTTAGTGACACTACACGGTCGTCAGAGGGACCACAGTCCTCTTTCCAGCGATGCGAATGCAGAACTCCGGCTGTGAAACGCGGGACGTTGTTGACTACCTTGAATGACTTCGTTCGCTTTTGCTTGGCGCCTTCTGAACCCACGACGTGGGGTCTTTTTTTGGACTTTCCTAAGGAAGCCTTTCTCCAAATTCTGCTAACCGTTGGGTAATGCGTTCCTGGACAATGTGCAATCTTCTTCTGACTGTATCCTCAGCAGTCTGATCATAGAACAGCGTTTACAGCTATTCTGGGGGAATATCAAGAAACAAGACCTGACGCGATAGCGCCTTATTCCTCTGTGGAGATACTTGGTGCAAAATATGTCATGATCCTTTAAACTTACAGGAGGGCTCAGATGGCCACTAATGCAAAAGGTCATCAGCTTCCCAAGGCCATTCTGCCATGCGCGAGAGAGGTGTTCAAGCCATAGGCAAACCCGTTTTTTTCACGACCCGCAGGAGAGCAAGATCATGCATCTCAAGAAAAAGCTCTTGATAGGCATAGGCACCCTCCTCCTTCTTGTCTTGATCGGAGCTGGGTGGTACTTGAGCATGGCCGTTCCCATCGGAACGGGGTACACGGCCAGATACATCTGCTCAAGTGTCTTCATCTCTCACAGGGACCCTCAGATCACATACCGTGAAGATGTGGCACCAATAAACCCCCTTGCTAAGATCATCGATGTAAAAATAGATCCTGTACAAAAAACGGTTGTAGCCAGTTCCTTTGGGTTGTTCAAATCAAAGGCTGTGTACAGGGAAGGTTGCGGATGTACGCTCGTGGCCGGCACAACCGAGGCAGAGCTGCGAAAGCAGCAGTTCATGGTTCCGGAGCTGGCCCCTGCCCCGCAAATAGTACCTAATGTGCCCTGGCCCCTGGGCGAAGGGGACGCTCCCGAACCTTTGGCAGGGGAAGCGAACATAGACAGGCTGAAGGGGGCGCTGGACGCAGCCTTTGCTGAACCTGACCCCGAGAGGAAAAAGCTGACGCGAGCAGTGCTAGTCGTCTATGACGGCAAGCTCATCGGGGAAAGGTATGCGCCTGGTTTTGATAAAAGCACGCCCCTTCTGGGTTGGTCCATGAGCAAGAGCGTGACAAATGCCCTGGTAGGGATTCTTGTGAGACAAGGGAAGCTCCGAATCCGAGAACCGGCGCCGGTTCCTGAGTGGCAAAAGGCAGATGATCCTCGGAAAAACATTACCCTCGATCAGCTCATGCGGATGAGCAGCGGTCTGAAGTTTGATGAAACCTACGAACCCCTATACGACGTGACCGATATGCTCTACCGCAGTTATGATTTTGCTGCTTATGCGGCAGAAAAGTCTCTGGATGCTGAGCCTGAGGGTAAGTGGGTCTACTCGAGCGGCACAGCCAATATCATAGCGCGAATCGTCCGTCATGCCGCGGAGAAGGACTATACGAGGTACTATGATTTTCTCCGAAAGGAGCTGTTTGCGAAGATCGGCATGCACAGTGCTGTTGCCGAACCTGACCCTTCCGGTACGTTTGTGGGATCTTCCTATATATTCGCCACGCCCAGGGACTGGGCCCGATTCGGCCTCCTGTATCTGCAGGACGGACTCTGGAAAGGAGAAAGGGTTCTTCCAGAAGGATGGGCGAAATACAGCGCCACGCCGACACCTAAAGCCCCGCAGGGACAGTACGGCGCCCTGTTTTGGCTGAATGCCGGGACAAAGCCGAACCCGAAGGACCGCCTGTGGCCAAATGCACCCACGGACGCTTTCGCTGCCAGGGGATACCAGGAGCAGTATGTGGTTATCATTCCATCCAAGAACTTGGTCATCGTCAGGTTTGGGGCAACCTCAGTGCGGGGCGCATGGGACATGGATGATTTCCTTTCCCGCGTGACCGCTGCCATCCCCGATAAGTGAAGCGGCCAGTTAAGGCCAGACTCGCTGACGAACCCCTCTGGGATCTGTGGCGCAGTCAAGAATTCCTGCTCCTTACCCAATTCCCAGAGAAACTTTGGAAGTTACGGGAAGTGTTGCCGGGCAAGCAAGCCTTTTAAAGGAGGCTGCGTGATACACGGCCGAGCCGCTTCAAGAATTTCTACCAACCCGGGGATTGACTCAGTTCTGATCAAGATGATACGAGACTTTACTGATACTTGGGGCTTACAATCCTGGACTCGGATCTCACGAGTCGAGATTTATCATTTATTATCCACCACCAAATGATAAGGAGGGTTCAATGGCTAGGACGAAAGTTAAATGGATATCTCATGCTGGGTTTCAGATTACAAGTGGAACAGGAAAGGTAATATATATCGACCCCTGGTTCGATAACCCGCTGGCAGCCATGAAGCTGGATGAGGTCAAACAGGCTACCCTGATTTTGGTTACTCATGACCATTTCGACCACGTGGGACAGGCTACGGAAATCGTCCAGAAGACCGGCGGCCTCCTAGTGGCCAACGTAGAAACGGCCCGGCGCCTCCAAAGCGATGCCAAAATTCCGCCGGAGAAAGTGTGCTACTTTGGTTATGGGATGAACATCGGGGGCAACCTGGTTTATGAAGGAATTTCTGTAACCATGACCCAGGCTTTCCATTCCACGGCAACCGGCGCCCCCTGCGGTTACATTATCCGGTTGGAAGACGGGACGACGTTCTACCACGCAGGCGATACGGGCATATTCGAGTCTATGAAAACCTTGGGAGAACTCTATCCGATAGATGTGGCCATGCTTCCCATCGGGAGCGTATTCACCATGGATCCGGTCCAGGCGGCTAGGGCCACCAAAATGATATCGCCTAAGAAAGTCATTCCCATGCACTTCAAGACCTTCCCCATTCTGGTCCAAGACCCTTCAGATTTTATCGATTTGACCCAGAAAGAAGCGCCTAATGTGGAGGTTATTAAATTAAACCCTGGTGAGGAATATACCTATTCCAAATAGGTTGAAAAGCACAAGGTTTCTATCTAATTTAATGAGCATGGCAAAAGATTTTGAAAAAGATGAATCGCGCTCCATCATCACCGAAAGATCTTCAGGGAAATACCCCTCGAAAGGGGACCTCGATCACCTGACCTACTTAGAGAAGAGGCCTTCTCTCTTTGATCATGAAGAGGATGACTAGACCCGGGAATGGAGACTTGTTTGCGCTTCCTGCGGCCATCTTGTCACCAGGGTGTCTGAAAAGATTGATTTTCGGGGCCGCCACAACCATGACTTTCCCTATTATGGTAACATCGTCCGGCTGGGCTGTTATCGCAATGCTCCGGGATGCGTGGGCGTTGAAAGGATCTCAAATGGGTATTCCTGGTTCCGGGGTTATTCGTGGCAAATTCAGCTCTGCCGGAACTGTTACACTCAATTGGGCTGGAAATATATGTCTCAAGATGACAGTTTTTACGGCCTTGTATTTAAAATGCTGCGCGAAGAGAAGCCGGAGGAGGACCACGTAGCCGCATCCTGACATACAAGGCTTCCGTACTTTAGCGGCCTGTCGTAGCAATACAATGTTTTGAAACCGCAGAAGTCCTTATCTTACTATCTTTATGGACTATTCGAGCGAGTGAAGCCGCCACCTTAACGATGCAATTGAAGAGGATTCGAAAGAAGGTTCTGGTGATCCGTTCTTGTCCGCCCGTCATCCATGGAAGAGATCCCTGCCTCTCATCTGTCCTTGATTCCTCGTTGATCCCTGATGTACAGGATATGCCCAAGTGAGTATGGTTTGATACGATGGCAATACGGAAGATACTGACCCCTGAGTTCGTTTCTGTTTTCTTGTCTCAGCTTGCCCTCTCCTTTACCGTCTGCCTTCTTGTCCCTACGCTTCCCATCTATCTCGCCGGTTTAGGATCACGAGAGGAAAGGATCGGGGTGCTCATCGGAGCACTCAGTGTGTCGTCTGTCATTCTACGACCTGCGGTCGGAAAAGCCCTTATGAAGGTTCCTGAGAGGAAGTTCTTGCTCGCAGGAGCTCTTATTTACGCAGTGACTTCAGTCAGTTATATCGTAGCTGCTCCTTTTTGGCCCTTTTTTATTGTGAGAATACTCCAAGGAGTCGGTGCGGCTTTCTTTTACACGGCCTCAGTCATCATGGTAATCAACATTAGCCCAGAGGCTCACCGGGCGGAGAGCATCAGTTATTTTTACACGGCCTATAATTTCGCTTTTGCAATCGCCCCTGCTGCTGGCATGTACATGATCAACCTTATGAGCTTTCCCTCTCTTTTCCTCCTTTGCACGGCCCTCTCCCTGCTTTCTCTCATTTTTGCACTCCGCCTTCCGAAGAAATCTAGCCAACCTCCTGGCAGCGAGTCTGCTCGGAACGGGTTATTCTTGGATTTAAAAACACTTCACCCGGCAGTCATGTCTTTTGCGGCCAACATCCTCTGGGGAGCGGTGGCCGCTTTTTTCCCTCTTTATGCTGTGAGCCAAGGGGTTGCGAACCCTGGATTTTTCTTTGGAGCATGTGCCCTAACACTCATCGTGGGTCGGATGCTTGGTGGAAGGATTTTGGATCGTTACAGCAGGGAGAGAGTCATTCTGCCTTGTCTAATAGCATTCATTGCGTCCATGACTCTCCTCGCTTTCTCGAAAACCCTTCCTCTGTTTATTCTCGTTGCTGTCATTTATGGGACAGGGATTGCCTTCTTTTTTCCCACCATTGTAGTTTACACGGTTGAGCGAGCGGGTGCAGCCCGAGGACCTGCGATGGGAACCTTTACAGCGGCGGGTGATCTAGGGGCGGGACTTGGGGCAGTGATCATGGGAGTAGTCGTGCGACTGACGAACTACCGTACCATGTTCCTTTGTCTGGCCTTCGTTGCAGTCATCAGTCTTGGGTATTTTCACTATTTCATGAAACACAGAAGCAAAAGCCCCTGACGAGTGGGCCATCTCCTGTTTACCCGCGGGTTGTCAGAAAGCCGTAAGAATCCCTTTAGACGAGGGTCAAATGAAACATTGAAATTATTTGGGAAGGCATAACCTTGCCATCCCAGTGGAAAGGTACTGTTTACAACACCGAGTCATAATCGAATGAGGGCATGCTGAATCAGTATTGGAAATCGACAGAAGGTCACTATCCTTTCAAATTCTCACACCAAGTGTCTGTGCCATCGATATGGAATATGAGGGTCTTTACGTCATACTTTTCCACAACGGAAACCCATCATAGTTTAATAAAGTCTTTCGGTTCGAGGTTTGTGGCCATGGTCCACACAGTAGCCACAGGATTGGTTACACGA
>Ga0102851_10002607_pt1 | contig 10915 bp, 9 predicted proteins | sample Mud3Dept3metaG_FD_79558 | JGI IMG/M metagenome (GOLD analysis project Ga0102851, IMG submission 79558) | Freshwater wetland microbial communities from Ohio, USA, analyzing the effect of biotic and abiotic controls - Mud 3 Core 4 Depth 3... | ecosystem: Environmental > Aquatic > Freshwater >...
CGCGGAAGCTCTCGGCCTTCCTCTACGCGGTCGCGCGCTGGGAGGGCGAGGGTGCGCCCGAGACGCAGCAGGGGGCGCTCGAGGCGCTGGAGCGGTTCGGCTTTCCGGTCAACCCGCACCGCGAGAGGGCGACGGGTCTCGACGCGATCGCGGCCTTCCTTTCGACGTGGCAGACCAGGCGGCACGACCTTCCCTTCGAGACCGATGGCGTCGTCGTGAAGGTGGACGCGATCGCCGACCAGCGGCGGCTCGGAGCGACGGCGAAGAGTCCGCGGTGGGCTCTCGCGTACAAGTTTCCGCCCGAGGAGGCGACGACGGTCGTCTCCGACATCGTCGTCCAGGTCGGGCGGACGGGCGTGCTCACCCCGGTCGCCGAGTTCACGCCGGTCCTCCTCGCCGGGACGACGGTCAAGAGGGCGACGCTCCACAACATGGAAGACCTCTCGCGGAAGGACGTCCGGGTGGGTGACACGGTCGCCGTCGAGAAGGGGGGCGACGTCATCCCGAAGGTGACGCGCGTCCTCCTCGAGAAGCGGCCGAAGGGGGCGAAGGAGTTCGTCCTGCCGTCGCGCTGCCCGTCGTGCGGCGAGAAGGTCGTGAAGGAAGAAGGCGCCGTCGCCGTCCGGTGCGTCAATCCCTCGTGCCCCGCGCAGGCGAAGGAGGCGATCCGGCACTATGTTTCGCGCCGAGCGATGGACGTCGAGGGACTGGGAGACGAGCGGATCGACCAGCTTCTCGCCGCAAAGCTCGTCTCCGACGTCGCGTCCCTCTACGACCTCCGGACGGCGGATCTCGCCGCCCTCGAGCGCTGGGGCGAGAAGTCGGCGGCCAACGTCCTCGCGCAGATCGGGAAGTCGAAGGACGCGGGCCTCGCGCGTCTCCTCTTCGGACTCGGGATCCGCCAGGTCGGCGAAAAGACCGCGAAGCTGCTCGCGCGGAGGTTTCGCTCGATGGAGGCGCTCTCGGAGGCCGACGAGGAGGCGCTGACCGCGGTCTCGGAGATCGGGCCCGAGACGGCCCGCGGAATCCGCCACTGGTTCTCCGGGCCGAGGAATTCGGAGCTTCTCGCGAAACTTCGCGGGCACGGCGTCCGTATGACGGAGAGCCCGGCCGGGCCGTCCGGGGAAGGACCGCTCTCGGGCGGCGTCTACGTCCTCACCGGGACGCTCGCGCGGAGGACCCGCGAGGAGGCGGCGGCCGCGATCGAGACGGCGGGCGGAAAGGTGACCTCATCCGTGTCGAAGAAGACGACGGCCGTGATCGCCGGGGAGGACCCCGGCTCGAAGCTCGACAAGGCGAGAACCCTCGGCGTTCCGGTCTGGTCTGAGGACGACCTCGACAAGTTCCTGAAAGGCGCCCCATGACCGCCGTCCCTTCCACCGAGCCCCTCGTTCTCGTCGTCGACGACGACGCCGGGAGCCGCAGGGCGATGGCGCTCGCCCTCTCGACGGACGGCTACCGGGTGGAGGAGTTCGGCGATGCGGCCTCGGCCTTCGAGCGGGCCGCCGAGGACCCGACGGTGGGCCTCGTCGTCACCGACCTGAAGATGCCGGGAAAGACCGGCCTCGAGCTCGCGACCGAGCTCGCCGCCGCCCGCCCCGACGTCTCCGTCCTGATCGTCACCGCCTTCGGCGACGTCGAGACGCTCCTCGCGGCCCGCGCTCTCGGCACGGCCGACTACGTCGCCAAGCCGGTGGCCAAGGACGACCTCCGCCTCCGCGCCGCGGCGGCGCTCCGGCGGTCGCGGCAGGCCGGCGAGATCCGCGACCTCAGGGAGCGGCTCGACAAGCGCTACGGCTTCGAGGCGATTCTCGGCATCTCGAAGCCGATGGAACGGCTCTTCGAGAGGCTTCGCGTCGTCGCCCCGACGAGGACCACGGTCCTGATCGTCGGCGAGTCCGGGACCGGCAAGGAGCTCGTGGCGAACGCCATCCACCACAATTCGCCTCGCCGCCCGCGCGCGTTCGTGGCGCTGAACTGCGGAGCGATCCCCAAGGAGATCATCGAGTCCGAGCTCTTCGGCCACGAGCGCGGCGCGTTCACGGGGGCGCTGGTCAAGCGCGTCGGACGGATCGAGCAGGCGCACGGCGGGACGCTCTTTCTCGACGAGGTCTCGGAGATGCCGCCCGACCTTCAGGTGAAGTTCCTGCGGGTCCTCGAGGAGAAGAAGGTGACCCCGGTCGGCGGGAACGAGTCGAAGGAGGTCGATTTCCGGCTCCTCGCAGCGACGAACCGGGACCTTTCGAAGGAGATCGAGGCGGGGCGCTTCCGGCGAGACCTCTTCTACCGGCTTTCGGTCGTCTCGCTGGAGATCGCCCCGCTCCGCGACCGGAAGGACGACATTCCGCTTCTCGTCGAGCGTTTTCGTGACGTCTTCTCGCGCGAGCACGAAAAAACCGTCACGGGCGTGACGGGCCCCGCGCTCGCGGCGCTCGTGAACTACGCGTGGCCGGGCAACGTCCGGGAGTTGAAGAACGTCATCGAGAGCGCCATTCTGTTCGCCGCCGGGCCGAAAGTGGACCTTCACGACCTCCCGGCCGCCGTCCGGGCCGCGGCGCCGGAGGCCCAGGACGCGGGAGCCGCTGAAGGGGCGGAGGGTTCGCCGTCGACGGCGTCGCTCGTCGGCAAGACGATGGCCGACATCGAAAAGGAGGCCATCCTCACGGCGCTCCAGGTCTCGGGCGGCAATCGCCGCCGCGCGGCCGAGATGCTCGACATCGGCCTCCGGACGCTCCAGCGGAAGCTGAAGGAGTACCGCGGCGAGACGGGGGGCGACGACGAAGAGGACCTCGGCGAGGACACGGCCACGTAGGGACGCATGCCGGCGAAGCTCGGGACGGCCCTCTCGCTCCTCGCCCTCCTCGCCGGGCTCGTCTTCCTGCTCCGCCTCTTCTCCCGCTTCGTGGCCTATCCCGGCTCGCGCGTCGCCTTTCCGGCCGGCGAGCGGCTCGGACCGGGGGCGCGGATCCTCGACGTCACGACGTCCGACGGCCTCGCGCTCAAGGCTGCCTGGGTCTCCTCCGCCGTCCCGCAGGCTCCCGTCGTCGTCTATTTCCATGGCAACGCCGAGTCGGCGGCGCAGAACGGGCCCTTGGCCGTCCTGCTCGCGGCCGGCGGCGTCGACGCCGTTCTCGCCGAGTACCGCGGCTACGGCGGGATGCCGGGACGCCCTTCCGAGACCGGGCTCGTGGCGGACGGCGCCGCGGTGCTCGGGGCGGTCCGCGCGGCCGGGATCCCTCCCGGGCGAACCGTTCTCGTCGGGCGCTCCCTCGGGACCGGCGTCGCCGTCGAGCTGGCGCGCCTCTCCCCGCCCGCGCTCCTCATCCTGATCTCGCCCTACACGTCGTTCGCCGACCTCGGGCGGGGTCTCGTCGGCCCCCTCGCGCCGCTCCTCACTGCGGACCGCTTCGACAATCTCTCGAAGATCGGGACGCTGGCCTGTCCCGTGGCCATCCTCCACGGCACGCGCGACGAGGTGGTTCCGTTCGGGATGGGCGAGCGCCTCGCGCGGGCCGGCAAGGGCCTCCGCTTCGTCCCTCTCGAGGGGCGCGGACACAACGACATTCCCGATCTGGCGGCGCTCCTTCTCGCGGAGATCCGGCGCTCTGACTCATTTGCATCAGGCCGTCAGCGGCTAGAATGACGGCGCGCGAAGGAGAGTCCGATGGACGTCCCGGCAAAGGTCTACGTCACCTGCCCGCTGGCCGACCTGAAGCAGGTCGCCGGCACGCTCATCGCCATTTCGCCGCACGGCTTCTATGAGGTCCACATCGCCTTCGGTTCGAACACCCATTCGGTCCTTCTCCCTGTCGAGGGGACGTCGCTTACGGTCATGGAGCCGATCCTGACGCCACCGGCGGGGTTCGAAGTCGAGCGCTAGGAGCTCCCGTGAGGAGCGCGGAGATCACCTCCGAGCCGCTCACCGCCGTGGACACGGCGTGGCTCCGCATGGAAGACCCGACCAACCTGATGATGGTCACGGGGGTCCTCGTCTTCGACAGGCCCCTCGACTACGGGCGCGTCTCCAACCTGCTCCGCGACCGCCTGCTCGGGATTTCGCGCTTCACGCAGCGCGTCGTCGAGCCCCGCCTGCCGTTCACCGGGCCGCGGTGGGAGACCGACCCCCACTTCGACATCCGGAGCCATCTGCATCGCGTCGCCCTCCGCCCGCCCGGTGACACTTTGGCGCTGCGCGAGCTGGTCAGCGACCTGATGTCGACGCCGCTCGACTTCTCGAAGCCCCTCTGGCAGTACCACCTGATCGAGGGTTTCGGGAGCGGGTGCGCTCTCCTCTGCCGCCTGCATCACTCGATCGGGGACGGCATCGCGCTCATCCGCGTCCTTCTGTCGATGGCGGATGGAAACGGCGCCGCGAGCGAGGCCCCCGACCCGCCCGAGCCGCACGGCTGGGAGCGGCTCGGCCCGCTGCTCCGGCCGGCCGCACGGGTCATTTCGCGGACGATCAAGGTCGGGGAGGCTCTGATGCACGAGGGGGCCGAGACGCTGGCCCATCCGGAACGCCTTCTCGAGCTCGCCACCCGGGGTGCAAGCGGGATGGACGCGCTCGCGAAGCTCCTCCTGATGGAGGATGACCCGCCGACGCCGTTCAAGGGACGTCTCGGCGTGGCCAAGCGGGCGGCCTGGTCCGAGCCGATCCCTCTCGACGAGGTGAAGGCTGCGGGGAAGGCGCTCGGCGCGACCGTCAACGACGTCCTCCTGACGGCCGTGACGGGAGCGCTCCGCCGCTACCTCGATGCGCGCGGGTCCCCGGCCGCGGGCCTCGAGTTCCGGGCCGTCGTCCCGGTGAATCTCCGACGGAAGGAAGAAGAGGCCGAGCTCGGCAACCGCTTCGGGCTCGTCTTTCTGGCGCTCCCGATCGGCATCGAGGACCCGGTCGACCGGCTCTTCGAGCTGAAAGAGCGGATGGACGAGATCAAGACGTCTCCCGACGCCGTCGTCGCGTTCGGACTTCTCGGCGCCATCGGCTCGGCCCCCGCAGAGATCGAGCACGCCGTCGTCGACCTTTTCGGTCGCCGCGGTACGGCCGTCATGACGAACGTGGCGGGCCCGCGCGAGCCGATCTCGCTGGCGGGATTGCCGGTGAAAGGGGTCATGTTCTGGGTGCCGCAGTCGGGCCGGCTCGGGCTCGGCGTCAGCATCCTGAGCTACGCCGGCGGCGTTTCCCTCGGCGTCGCGACGGACGTCGGCCTCGTGCCGGATCCCGAGGCGATCCTCGACGGGTTCCGGGACGAGTTCCGCGACCTCGCCGCCCGGGCCCGCGAGGTGGCCGCGCAGGACGCACCCAGGAAGACGAGGACCGACAAGACGAGGCGCCCCGCGCGCCGTCGCTAGACGGCGGGCTCGACGGGCCGCTCGCCGGGCTCGCCGTCGCCGGGATCGGCGGTTCCGCGCTCGGCGAGCTCTGCAGCCCGGAGGAGGCGGTGCCGCGCGTCGTCGAGGAATGCCGCCTGCGAATCGAGGGGCGTCTCGCCGGGGCCGGGCTTCCGCCGCTCGTAGCTTCCGTCGCTCTTCAGGGTCCGCGCGCGGACGTTGTCCGAGAGGGTCAGGTCGAGGGCGGCCGTCACGCGGCGGGCCAGCTCGGGGTCCTCGACGGGGAAGGCGATCTCGACGCGGCGGAAGAAGTTCCGCGGCATCCAGTCGGCCGAGGAAAGCCAGACCTGCCGGTCGCCGCCGTTCTCGAAGACGAACACCCGGCTGTGCTCGAGGAAGCGCCCGACGACGGAGTGGACGCGGATCCGCTCGGAGATCCCCGGGAGGCCCGGCGTCAGGCAGCAGATTCCGCGGACCGCGAGGTCGACCGGGACGCCGGCCTGCGAGGCCTCGTAGAGCGAGGCGATGACCCTGGGGTCGACGAGGGAGTTCATCTTGGCCCGGATTCCGGCGGGGCGCCCGGCGCGCGCGTGCGCCGTCTCGCGGGCGATCCACTCAAGCGTCGTCCGGTGCATGTCCTTCGGCGCCGTGACGATGCGCCGATAGGTCACCCTGCCGGCCAGGCCCGTCAGCGTGTTGAAGAGCTTCGTCGCGTCCTCGCCGAACTCGGGACGGCAGGTCAGGAGGCCGAAGTCGGTGTAGATGCGCGCCGTCGTCGGGTTGTAGTTGCCCGTTCCGAGGTGGACGTAGCGGCGGATCTCGTCCTTTTCGCGCCTCACGACGAGGGCGATCTTCGAATGGGTCTTCAGGCCGACCACGCCGTAGACGACGTGGACGCCCGCCTGCTCGAGCGCCTTGGCCCAGACGATGTTGTTCTCCTCGTCGAAGCGCGCCTTCAGCTCGACGAGGATGGCGACCTGCTTCCCCTGCTCGGCCGCGCGGATGAGGGCGGGGATGATCGGCGACTCGGCACCGGCCCGGTAGAGGGTCATCTTGATCGCGAGCGTCTTCGTGTCGTCCGCGGCGCGCTCGATCATCTCGACGACGGGCCCGAAGGAATCGTACGGGTGGTGGAGGAGAAGGTCGCCCGCGCGGATCGCCGAGAAGATCGAGGCGTCGGGCGCGAGGAGAACGGGCGGGAGCGCGGGGGTGAAGGGCGGGTCCTTCAGGTCGCGCCGGTCGAGCTTCAGGAGCGACATCAGGTCCCCGCTCCCGAGCAGCCCCTCGATCTCGTAGACGTCGTTCTCGGTGATCTCGAGCTGCCGGACGAGGAGCTTCCGGACGCGCTTGGGCGTCTTCGGGGCGACCTCCAGGCGGACGACCGCCCCGAAGCGGCGGCGCCGGACCTCCTGCTCGATCGTCGCGAGGAGGTCGGAGGCTTCGTCTTCCTGGATCTCGATGTCGGCGTCGCGCGTCACCCGGAAGAGGTGCGAGGAGACGATCTCGAGGCCGGGGAAGAGCTCCACGAGGTTCGCCTGGATGAGCGACTCGAGGAGGAGGAACTCGGCCTTCTCGGGCTTCACCTTCTTCTTCCCTTCGACGATCTCGCGCAGGGGAAGGAAGCGGGAGAGAGCCGGCGGCGTCTTGACGCGCGCGAACTTCACCTCGCCCGTCTCCGGATTCCTCACCTCGACGGCGAGATTGATCGAGAGGCTCGAAAGAAACGGGAACGGGTGGCCGGGGTCGACGGCGAGTGGGGTCAGGACCGGGAGGACGTTCTTCCGGAACCAGGCGTTTGCGGTCTCGCGCTTCTCCTCGGCGAGGTCGGACCAGCCGAGGATCGAGATGCCGGCGGCCGAGAGCTTCGGCAGCAGATCCTGGAGGAGGCAGCGGGACTGGCGAGCCTCCATCTTCAGAACCGCCTCGCGGATCCGCGCGAGCTGGCCGGCCGGCGCGAGGCCGTCCTCGCCCGACTCCACCTTCTCGGACCAGATCTGGTCGAGAACGCCCGCCACGCGGATCATGAAGAACTCGTCGAGGTTCGTCTCGGAGATGCAGAGGAACTTCAGCCGCTCGAGCAGGGGCCATCGCTCGTCGTACGCCTCGTCGAGGACCCGGTCGTTGAACTCCAGCCACGAAAGCTCCCGGTTCAGGAGAGGGACGGCGGGGCCGCTCGGGAGCGCGGGCGCGGGCGGGGTCGGGGCGGCCTCGGGCTCGACGAGGGCCAGGTTCCGCCTCTTCCGGGGCCTGTTTTCGTGTTGATTCATCTCGCTGAGGCCGCCCGCCGTGGACGCACGAGGATACCGGAGTCAGGCAGAGCCGGCAGGCTCCGCATCTAACTCTTTCTAATGGAGGTGGTTGCGGGAACGCGGCTACCGGGTCTCGACCTTGTGTCCGGCCCCGCGAAGCGCCTGAAGCGCCGCCTCGACGGCGTCTTCCTTCACGAGGAGGTAGTCCGTGTCGAAGGTGGAGATCGCGAAGATCGATAGCCCGGACGAAGCGAGCGGTGCCGCGATCGAAACGAGAACGCCGGTTTCCTCGAACGCGACTGGTCCCTGGAGGTTTAGCATCCGCCAGCCACGATTCGCCGTGATTCCCTCCGGAACCGCGGCCTCCTCGCAGACAACCGACAACTCGTCCTTCGTCCGCGTCACGCTGCAGAACGCACCCCCTTCGGCCCATGCAGGCAGCGCCGCCTCGGGGTGCAGCCGGCAGATCGCGAGCCTTCCGGGCAGAAGGGTCAGCGCGCAGGCGCCCGCCATGATCTGATTATCTGCCGGAAGCGATTCCTGTCATCCTGTCTCGGGGGGATGCGATGGATGAAATGACGCCGCTCGCTGAACCGGCCGACCTCGCGAGAAAAGCCGCGAGCCTGGGCATTCCGGCCGCACGGCGGCACATCTTCCTCTGCTGTGACCAGACGAAACCGAAGTGCTGCGAGAAGGAGCGCGGGCTTTCCGCCTGGGAGTACCTGAAGAACACGCTCAGGGAGCTTGGGCTCAGCGAGGGGGGCGGGATCCAGCGGACGCGCGCGAACTGCCTCAGGATCTGCACCGGGGGCCCGATTGCCGTCGTCTACCCCGAGGGGACCTGGTACCGGGGATGCGATCCGCCGGTCCTCGAGAGGATCGTGAAGGAACATCTCGTCGGCGGAACGCCGGTCGCGGAGTACGTCATCGTCGAGCGCCCCCTCGGACCCGGATGACCGGAGACCCCGGCCCGTCGCTGGCGGACCAGCTCTTCTCGGCGTTGATGGTGGACCCCGAATGGTCGGTCCGTGAGGCGCGCGGCTTCGTCTGGTGGCCGCACCGCTTTGCCCAGCGGGTGATGGCGGGGGAAGGGTTCGAGGACGAGGGCGTCGCGGGCTGCCGCGTTCGCGTCGAGACGGACCTCCTCGCGCTCGACCGCTCACCGACGCCGGAGCTCGAGGCAACGCTCGCCGACCTCGCGCGCCACCCGCCGATGGCCGGCGTCCGCATCGACGAGGAGAGCCGGAAGGTAACGCTCGTCTCGAGCCTCTTCGTCCACGAGGCGCTCGCGCCCTTCTTCGTCCCGCGCCTCGCCGTCGCGGCGGTCCTGCAGGCCACCTACGCGGAGCTCGGAGCGGAGACGCTCGCCCGAGCGACGGGCTTTCCACCGGCGGCGGAGACTCACCCGTCCTCCGGCGCCCGTCCGCACCCCGACGGCCTCCTCCGGCTCACGGCCGAGCGGGTCCTTCCCGCGGGCGACGGGCCCTCCCGGTATGCGGAAGCCGGCGAGCTCCTTTCCTCGGCGGTCGAGCTCCGGGCGCGCGGCGCGAAGGCCGTCGCCCGGCCGGACGGGCTGAATGCCCGCTTCCCGTTCGCAGCGAACGCCGGCGACCCGCTGGCCCCGGGGAACTCGAGCCTTCTCGAGGTGCGCGCCGGCGAGTCTCATCCCGAGCTCGGCCGCGGCGTCTTCCTTCGGCTCTTCCTTCCGGGCGGCAGCGCTCTTCCCGAGGGCCGACCGGCCACCTCCGTCGCGAGGCGGCTGAACGAGCTGGAGCATGGCGACGGGCATTTTGCCTGCCAGTCCTTCGGCGGCTGGACCCTCGAATCGTCGGAGCCGGAGACCGATCTCCCGGTGGCGCCTGGTCCTCCGCGTCCCTGCCACGTCACGTTTCTCCCGAACTACGTTCACGTCGAGGGAGCGCTGCGCAACGCCGTGCTCGATGCGGGCCGTCGGGCGCTCTGGGCCGCACATGTCTTCGCCCACCGGCGCGGAATGTCATAAGCTAACCTCGGATGACTCCCTGCGGAGGCACGAGATGAAGACCAAGACACTCCTCGCCCTCGCCCTCGGGGCGATCCTGATCCCATCCTGCGGCAAGAAGGAGGACCTCCCGGCGATCAACGTCGGGCTCATCGCGGAGCTGACCGGCGATCTCTCGGTGTTCGGTGCCTCGTGCAAGAACGCGGCGGAGCTGAAGATCGCCGAGATCGGCGAACGCGGAGGCATCGACATCGGCGGGAAGAAATACACGCTGCGGCTCGTCATCGAGGACAGCCAGGGAACGGCGGATCAGGCCGTCGCCGCCGCCCGGCGGCTGGTCAAGGAGGACACCGTCGTCGCGATCGTAGGGCCGAATGTCAGTCTCGGCGCGGTCCCGGTCGGGGACGAGGCCGAAACGGCGAAGGTGCCGATGATCTCGCCGTCCTCGACGGCCCCGAAGACGACGCTGGACGCCAGGAGCGGCCAGCCGAAGCAGTGGGTCTTCCGGGCCTGCTTCACCGACGCCTGGCAGGGGCAGGTTCTGGCGAAGTTCGCCGGCGGCTACATCCGCGCGAAGAAGGCGGCGGTCCTCTACGACCCGGCCTCCGAGGCTCCGAATATCCAGGCCGAGCTCTTCAAGCAGGACTTCGAGAAGAGCGGCGGCCAGGTCGTCGCCTTCGAGACCTGCAAGAGCGGCGAGACGGACTTCAAGGCCGCCTTCGACCGGATCAAGAAGGCGGGCCCGGACGTCGTCTTCCTCCCGGACTACTATGTCGACGTCGGGCGCCAGCTCCCGCAGGCGCGAAAGGCCGGCCTCACGGTCCCGTTCCTCGGGAGCGACAACTGGGGAATCGCCGATCTCCTCCTCAAGGCTGCCGCCGCCAACGCCGAAGGAGCGTTCTACTGCGCCCACTACAACCCCGGCGCGCGGAACGAGATCACCGGGACGTTCGTGGCGAAGTACAAGAAGAAATTCGCCGGCGCCACGCCCGACGACGTCGCCGCGCTGACCTACGACTCGTTCGGGTTGCTCGAGAAGGCGCTCATGGCGTCCGGGAAGCCCGACCGGCAGGCGGTGCGCGACGCCCTCGCCAAGATCGCCGAGTACGACGGCGTCACCGGCAAGCTCCGTTTCACCGAGGGCTCCCGCGACCCGATCAAGAGCGCCGTGATGATGAAGATCGAGGCGGGCAAGGCCCTCTTCGTCACCAACATCGACCCCGAGTCGAAGTAGTCTCCGTCCTGCTCTCTAGGGTCTGCCGCGGAGGGGGTCAGGGGGGACGGCGCGCAGCGCCGTCAGGCCGGGTTGCCCTCGAAATCCAAAGCCGCCGAGTTCATGCAGTAGCGAAGGCCG
>Ga0102851_10002610_pt1 | contig 10910 bp, 10 predicted proteins | sample Mud3Dept3metaG_FD_79558 | JGI IMG/M metagenome (GOLD analysis project Ga0102851, IMG submission 79558) | Freshwater wetland microbial communities from Ohio, USA, analyzing the effect of biotic and abiotic controls - Mud 3 Core 4 Depth 3... | ecosystem: Environmental > Aquatic > Freshwater >...
TCTTATCATGTAAGCTATATATTCTAGTTACAAGTATAACTAAATCCAAAGAAAGGAGGTAGCACTATGTCCAGGTTTTATGACGAAGTAGTTGTAGCAAGCGGAACCTCTCCGGACATGTCTCCGGATAAGTGCGGCAGAGCAGACCACGAAGCTCCCCTTACCGATGACAGTCAGACAAGGTTCCAGAAGATCCGGACGGCAGGCATCTTCGTGCTCGGCCCGCTCTCAGGGTTGTTGTTCATATGCCTTCTGCCGCTGATGTCCCTGCTCATCGTTGTGACGCTTCTGTCAAAGATGGCGTCTGCTTCTGATGGCATGCAATCTGAAGAGGCTGCAATGTGTATGGGTTGTCACGCCAGCCAGGATGTCGTCAAGACATTTGGGAACAAGGAAAAAATGTCCGTACGCATCAGTGAACGCCACTTCAAAGACAGCGTCCACGGCTTTCTGTCCTGCACGGGCTGTCACAGCAAGGTGTCCATGGACAATCACCCGTCAGCGCAGTATGCGAGCAGAAAAGAATTTGCAGTCCAGATCTCACAAGCCTGCAAAGGGTGTCATAGCCACGAACAGCTCATGGTCAAGCCGATGCACCGGGCAGCCATAAGCCGCTCGAATGCACCGCCGTGTTCGGAATGTCATGGCTCTCACTCCATCAGGAAGTCTGCAGGATGGAAAGAAGCAGCAAGCACCTCTCAGTACTGTCTCACCTGCCACAAGAAAGATCTCAGCACATCAGTAAACGGGGAAACCCTCTCACTCATGATCGACGAAAAGCTGTTAAGGGGGTCCGTCCATAGCAGCCACGAGTGTTCCTATTGTCACAGTGAATACTCGAAGACAACCCACCCTCTCAGGGAGTTCAAGAACAAGCGCGAGTTGTCGATCGCCTTTTCGGGGGTTTGCAAGGGGTGTCACACGGACAAGTATCAGCAGCATCAGGGCAGCATTCATGCCAGCCTGCTTAACCAGGGCAACAGGAATGCGCCGGTCTGCACGGACTGTCACGGAGCGCATGCTGTCGGGCCGAAGCTTCTGGCCGAGACCATGAGCGGGACGCCCTGCAGGAAATGTCATGAAAGCACGTTTGAGGCGTACAAGAGCAGTGTTCACGGCCAGGCCAAGATGAGCGGCAATACAAAGGCGCCCATCTGTTCTTCCTGCCACTCAGCTCACCAGGTAATGCCTGCACTTGCGTCGAGATCGCCAAAGGCAACCTGCTTCGGCTGTCACAAGGACGCGGCAGCTCTGCATAAAGAGTGGCTTCCGAATGCTGACCTGCATCTCGATGCCATTGCCTGTACCGCATGTCATGTGCCGGAGGCAGAGCATACGGTATATCTGCGGGTAACAGACAGCAGCTCGGGTGCAAGCATCAACAAGGCAAAGCTGAAGGAGTACCTCGGACCAGGGTATGACGATCTGACCAGCGCCGGCAAGAACGGCCTCGATGACAAGCACCTCTGGACCGTATACCAGCAGTTGGGAGACAAGAAATCAGCTGCCGGGATTACGGGAACGCTCGGACTCCAGGACTGCAACAAGTCACATAGCCTTGCGTCCAAGAAATGGGCGGTCAAACAATGTGACAGCTGCCATGACGCCAACTCAAAGTTCTTCAAGACCGTAGCAATGGCTATCATTGCCCCGGACGGTCATGAAGAGCATTATGCGGTGAATCGGGCCGTGTTGGGTTCCGTCATCACATTACTGCCGATCAATCAGTTCTATGCGATCGGCGGCACCAGGCTCAGGTTCCTGGACATTCTCGGGATACTGATGGTGTTCGGCGGAATGTCGGTACCTATTGTGCATCTTACGCTGAGGTTCCTGACCATACCGATCAGGGAAGCGAAGCGACTGAATAAACTGAGAAGGGAGGGCAGGAGATGAAAAAGTTATATCTTCACCCCATGGCGGTCAGGATCTGTCACTGGTTAAACGCGTTCAGCTTTCTGGTACTTATCTTAACCGGGATCCAGATACGTTACCGCGATGTCATAAAGGTTACGTCGTTCAGAACGGCCGTCGATATTCACAATATCTTCGGGTTCATCCTGATCTTCAACTTCTTTCTATGGCTGATCTATTATCTGGTGTCCGGCAAGTTCAAGGTCTATATCCCTACGTTCAGTCTCAAGGGTTTCCTTTTGGGATGTATCCGGCAGGCCAGGTATTATGGGTACGGGATATTTGTGGGCGAGGAAAACCCTCACCACAGTACTCCGGACAACAAGTTCAACCCGATGCAGCAGGTGGCCTATTTGAACATCATGGTGCTTTTTATCCCGTTGCAGATCATTACCGGCATCTTGCTGTGGGACCTGAAGGGGTTTGCCTACTGGATAGGGCTGGCCGGCGGCGTCAAGATCGTGGACTCGGTCCATGTGCTGCTCTATCTTTTCTTTACCTCGTTCCTTTTTGTCCATGTCTATCTGGCAACTCTTGGACATACGGCAGGGGAGCATATTAAGGCGATGTTCACGGGGTATGAAGAAGTGCCGGAGCACGGGCATTCGCACTGACACATCTGTCTTTCGCAGGGGGAAGGGCCGGGCCCTTCCCCCTGCATCACCGCAATGCCTTACGGGATCGGGCAGCAGAGGCTGAAGGGAAAAGCAGTGGTACATGCCACCGCAGAACCGCAGACAACATCACCCTTTCCGCAGGTAAGACTGATCAGGGACATGCGTATTACGTTTCGCGGTCTACCATCCCCCTGCCGCAAACCGGACATATCATACCCCCTTTATGCTGGCCAGTGATAATAGGGTAACAGGCGAATATTGCAGGATTATTACAAAACCATGAAATATTCAAGACGTCGCTGTTGACAGAGGGTCCGCCGGAATTACTGCCGCCCTTTTCAGGGGCTCAGTGGATCGCAGGCGCGGCCGGCCTGTCTGCTAAGCCCAAAACTCCGGATATTTCCTGTTTTTTGGGACGTTGTTTACCAGAAGAGCGATGACGAGCATGATGAGTGCCCCGCCGCCGGCAGGCATGATCGCATAAAGATAGCCGAGGCTATGGATCTTTTCGCCGCCGATCACGGCGATCAGAGCGGTAGCCCCTCCCGGAGGATGAAGAGTTTTTGTCGCATGCATGACTGCAATCGCCGTAGCGACAGCTATGGCAGAAGCGAACCACAGGTGAGCATGAAACAGCTGATATGATGCGACTCCCACAACTGCCGAGAGGATATGTCCTCCGAGCAGGTTCCTCGGCTGTGCCAGCGGACTCTTGATCGCGCCGTAGATAAGCACTGCAGAGGCCCCGAAAGAGCCGATGATCATCAGAAGGTCTATCTTTTCAAAGATGTTGGCATTGACATATGCAATGAAACCGATGCCGAGAAATGCACCAAGCCATGACCACATGATCTCCGACATGCTTACGCGGGGAGGGCTTTGCGTTGTACCCTTCATCTTCTCGAAGTAGGCTTTCATGATCCTGATACGGTCCCGCCCCTGGGTACCGGTGCCCGGATTATGTTGGTCCGGGAAATGATCCCCGTGAGGACATTCAGGCTGTCAACGACCGGCACCCGGTTAATGCCCTTCTCCGCAAAAAGTTCCATGATCCTGAAGAGTGGCATTTCTTCGGTCACGGTGACCGCGGGCGAGGTCATGATGTCCCCGGCCGTTGTCTGGCGGATCGGCGCTGCAAGACATCCTTTCCCTTTCATGCATTCTGCGATTATGGACATGATATGCATCCCATCCGGTGCACCCATGCGGGAAAGGAAATCTCTTTCAGAAATAATTCCAATGACCGTTTTGTCCGCAGCCAGCACCGGCACGCCGGATATGCGCCTGTCTGCCATGAGATTGGCCACTTCTTTCAGGGGAGTGTCTTGGAGTACGGTATGGACTTCCGCTGTCATGATATCGCGTGCTTTGACAGCCCCGGAAATGCGTTCCACGGCATGCTGGTAAGCAAAGTGGAAAACCTCCTTCAGATCACCCGGAGTGATATCCAGATATCCGGGGATGTCTTTCATCGCCTCATAGATATCACGGTCCGAAATATCGGCCGGGACCATAAAATGCTTATTGCCGGAAGGTCTGCTTTCGGATGCCATGGGTAGTATACCTCCCGCTGTTTAAAAAGATGTGCTGCTAGAGATAGCATACTCGGAAAACGGATCAGGCCATATGATATGCATCATAGCGATCTTCTTTTGTGTTTGGTTAAGGTATAGCCAGAATACAGAAGGAGGTGCTCGATGAGCAACAAAGCTGCAAGAAATCTTTTTATTCTCGGCAGTCTCTTTTTCTTCGCGATCTTCCTTGGTCTCACCTATGACACCATGGGTAAACTGGACAAGAGGGCTCCGGAGATCACGGAGCAGGTGAATGCCGGAAAGATGGTCTGGCACAAATATGACTGCATAGGCTGCCACACGATCCTGGGCAATGGCTCCTATTTTGCGCCGGACCTGACCAAGACCACGGTGAACAAACCCAAAGGTTATCTGAAACAGTTCCTGATGGACCCGAAGTCAGCAAACCCCAATGCGACCATGCCGAAACTTGGCATCAGACCTGAAGAAGCCGATGATCTGATAGCGTTCCTTGACTGGACCTCCAAGGTCGATACCAATGGCTGGCCTCCGAAACCGATCCTTGCTATTGCCGGGGGTGTTGCGGGACAGGAGCTGACCGAGGGTCAGAAACTCTATCGGTCCCTTGGGTGCTCTGCTTGCCATACGATCAACGGCATTGGGGGCACAACCGGGCCCGATCTTACCAAAGTAGGGGCAACACGGGACCGTGCATGGCTGGTCGGTCATTTCAAGGATCCTGACGAGTATGTCAAGAATTCGCCTATGCCGAAGGTTGAGGCTCCCGAGGCCGACATCGAAAAATTAACTGACTACATGCTTACGCTGAAATAGGAGGTGGTGAAATGAGTGTTAAATATCAAAGTCAGAAGATAGCAGAATACTTCTACACGTTCGCCGTTGTTCTGTTCCTCGTCCAGGTAGTTGTCGGGATCATTGCAGCCCTGCAGTTCATCTGGCCGAGCTTCTTTATCCTTAACTTTAACACGATCAGGACCCTGCATATCAATGCCCTGATCGTCTGGATCCTTACGGGTCTGATGGGTGCCACTTACTATGTTGTTCCTGAGGAGTCAGAGACAGAACTCTGGAGCCTGCCCCTGGCAAAGCTCCAGTTCGGGGCAACGGTCGTTGCCATTACCGCTGTCGTGTTGGGCTATATCTGGATGGGGCTCAACCCCCAGGCGAACAGTCCTATCATGGGAATAACTCCCCTGAACGAAGGCAGAGAATATATCGAGGCACCACGCTGGGCTGACGTGCTTATCGTGATATCGGTCCTTCTCTTCCTGTTCATTAATTTCATGACCATGCTGAAGACAAAGAAATGGACCGGCATCCAGGGAACACTGATCGGCGGTCTGACAGTTCTGGCCCTTATGTACCTTCCGGGGATGGCTTATACCAAGAGCATGGTCAAAGACCAGTTCTGGTGGTGGTGGGTAGTTCATCTCTGGGTCGAAGGCGCATGGGAGGTCATTGCGGGTGCGCTCCTTGCCTTTATGCTCATGAAGGTCGTCGGCGCAAAGAGAGAGGTTGTAGAAAAATGGATGTACATAGAAGTGGGCTTTGTCATGTTCACCGGCATCCTCGGCACCGGTCATCATTACTACTGGATCGGCACGCCGGGCTATTGGCTCTGGGTCGGCGGCATCTTCAGCTCCCTTGAGCCGCTCCCGCTCCTTTTCATGGTATGGGATGCGTTCAGGACAACCAGGGAGGCGCGGAATGTCGAGAACAGGGCCGGTCTCTACTATACGGTTGCGCATGCGATCTTTAATTTCGTCGGCGCAGGGTTGTGGGGTGTCGTCCACACGCTTCCGCAGATTAACAAGTGGACGCACGGCACGCAGATCACGACAGCGCACGGACATCTCGCATTCTACGGCGCATATGTGCTGCTCGTGCTTTCGATGATCTACATAACGCTGCCTGCGATACGCGGGGTGAAGGCGTTCAATGCCTCACGCGCATTCCAGTCCTTCTGGTGGATGACGATCTCCATGGTCTTCATTGTGCTTACGATAACCGGGGCCGGCATGGTCCAGGTCTATATGGAGCGGCTGATGGGGCTTGACTATGTGGCGGTCAAGGCAAATTATAACCTCTGGTTCTGGATCCTGAGGGCGATATTCGGGGTCGGGTTCCTCATCGGGGTCGGTATCTTTGTCATTGACTTCTTCAGGCTCGGCAAAGAACCTGCACCTGCAGTGACTGCAGCTCCGGAACGGGTATAACGTCTTGTGTGACAGGGGCGGTTGCGGCCGCCCCTGTTTTCGGTTATCATTGCTGTATGAAAAGGCTCGCTGGATTTTTCTTATTCTGTATTCTCCTGGTCCCCGGATATTCTTTTGCAACAACCGATTATGCCCGTCAGACAGGGTTTGAGTGCAAGGTTTGTCATATTGATGCAATAGGCGGGGGCCCTCTCACAAAGGCAGGAGAACAATTCATGGAAGATATGAGGGCCAAGGGACTGTACCGGCCCCTCAAAACCTCCCAGAAGATCGTCAGGTTCATCATCGGCTATGTCCATCTCCTTACGGCGATAGCCTGGCTCGGCACAATTCTTTATGTGCATATGCTCCTTAAACCTGCATATGCCGCAAAAGGATTGCCAAGGGGAGAACTGGTTCTCGGCTGGATGTCCATGATTGTTCTTGCGGTCACCGGAACGCTGCTCAGTATTGCCAGGATCCCCTCATGGGGCGTACTGTTGACGACCCGTTTCGGTATCCTCCTGAGCATCAAGATCGCTCTTTTTCTTATTATGCTGACAACAGCGGTCATCGTAACGTTTTTTGTCGGGCCGCGGCTGAGGCGGAGCCTCAAGGCGAACAGAGCAGCAGAGGGCAGGGCAATGGGCGGGGAACAGCATATGACGTCTGAGGAGCTTTCCCATTTTGACGGCAAGGAGGGAAGACCTTCCTATTTTGCATATGCGGGAAGGATCTATGATGTGACCACGAGCAGGCTCTGGAAGGACGGCAGCCACGCGCGAAAACATCTTGCCGGCAGCGACCTGACCGCGGCTCTCAAGACCGCTCCTCACGGAGAGGAAAAAGTGATTGCCATGAAACTCGTTGGTGATCTCGGGGTTGCTGCGGAGAAGGCAGAAAAACCGTTCCATGAGAAGATGTTTTTTTTCTTTGCCTATATGAACCTGGTCTTTGTCTTCCTTATTGTCTTTATTATTGCCCTGATGCGCTGGTCGTAGCAATATGATCTGCATCATATTTTTTTCGGAAGTCTGCGGGTAATATGAATTTGTGATATCTCTGTCCCCCGGCTGCCTGGGAAACCCCTCCCATGTAAGTACCAGGCAGCCACCTTTTTTTTCATGCCGTACCGGATCCGACCTTTCCCTATTCGCTGATTATGATACATATCATGTACAGGAAATCATGGACATGATTCAATAGAGCATGAACATGACAGCCTATAGAAGACTGACGCAGGTCGCTTTTATTCTTCTCATCTTTCTCATGCCTGTCCTGAACATCTTCAGGTATGACACGGACACAAGGGAATTGATCATCTTTGGCCATGTCTGGGGTCTCGGGCTGAAGCAGGCTTTCTATGCTGATCACAGCCTGAAAACTGCAGGTCATGTTGCCCTGCAGTTCTTCCTGAAGGCGATCCTTCCCTGGATCGTTGTTCTTGCGGTCTTCCCGCTTCTCGGTGTTTTTACCGGCAGATTTTTTTGCGGATGGCTCTGCCCGGAAGGTACACTTTTTGAGCTGGCAGACCACCTGACCCTGAAACTTATCGGCAGGAGAAGCCTTTTCGTGAAGAGGCCCAATGATCCTGACGTGTCGCATGAAAAAAAGCTGATCTACGTTCTTGTCTCACTCCTGAGCCTGCTGGTATTGCCTCTGCTCGGCGGTATTGCACTTACCGGCTACCTGGTCGCTCCCTCCACCATATGGAGCCAGATCATGAACTGGAACTTCACCTTCGGTGTCAAGGCAGGCATTATCGGGGTTTCCCTCTATATGCTTATCACTTCGATCCTCGTACGGCACTCGCTCTGCAAGTACATTTGTGCCGCCGGACTGATGCAGATGCTTTTTGGGTGGGTCAGCCCCGTCTCCCTGAGAGTACGAATGGATCCATCACGCGCCGAAGAATGCACCAACTGCAGGGGCTGCGAGAAGGCCTGTTTCATGAACGTGCTTCCGCGTATGAATAAACGTGACATCTCCTGTGTGAACTGCGGAGCCTGCATGGTTGCCTGCCACAGGGAACTGGGAAAAGGCAGGGGACTCTTCAGATATCAGACCGGCGAAAAGACATCCCTTGCGGTTTCAGAGACGAAGGACAGAGAAACCTCTGAACATTCCTGCTCAAAACCGGTCCGTCCTGCGCATACGTAAAGCAGATCTTCAGCTTAAGCGTTGCTGCAAACGGAATTCCAGCCTGCGGTTGCTATTTTGGATGCCATCTGATACGTTTTCCCTATGATCTTCCGCAGCAACAGATGGGCAGAGGACGAACTTGACCGGCTCATACATCAGACAGCCGCGATCCGGGGTGCAGGAGAGCGCATTGCGTTCATCTCCGGCCATTTTCTCGGTATTCCCTACCGGCAGTCGACTCTGATAGGGAATAGGCAAATACCGGAGAATCTGGTTATCGATCTCGGCGGGATGGACTGTTTCACCTTTCTCGATTATATCGAAGCGATACGCATGTCATCTTCTCTTGCCGACTTCTCCCTTGTTCTTCAGCGGGTCCGGTATCACGGCAGTGTGGTCACGTACCGTACACGCAACCATTTTTTTGCGGACTGGGCAGCGTACAACACCGGTTTTGTCGCGGATGTTACCGGCGAGATCGGGCATGACAAGACCGTGGCTGTTCAGAAAGAATTGAACCGAAGAGCTGACGGGACCTTCCTGATCGAGGGGATCGAGCCGAGGTCCTGCACCCTCACGGTTATACCGGCTGACGCTGTCAATGAAGAAATGGTATCGAACATGAGCACCGGGGACTATGCCGGCATATATTCTGAAATGGAGGGGCTTGATGTTTCCCACGTCGGTATTGTCATCAGAAAACAGGACACCCTTTTTCTGAGGCATGCCTCTTCAGCGCCGGGTGCAGGAGCGGTCATCGATCAGGATTTTCTGGAGTATGTGAAAGGTAAGGCAGGGTTGATCGTGCTGAGACCGCTAGACCAGCCGGTGAAAATATCGGGGTGTGCGTAAATGAGCGATGAGGCTGTTTCCCGGAGCGCTGAGCACTTTCTTATGCTTCCCTGATTCCCTCGACCTCTTTTTTCAGATGAACAATCATCCATAACCCCGGAAGCGCTGTTGCAGCCGTGACCAGAAAGAACGTGGCCCATCCGATTGATGAGACGAGGTAACCGGATGAAGGCGCTATAACAGTGCGTCCAAGTGACGCAAGGGACGAAAGGAGTGCGTACTGCGTGGCGCTGAACCGGTGACTGCAGAGCGTCATCAGCAGCGATACAAAGGCCGCCGTGCCCATCCCACCGGTAAGGTTTTCAAATCCCACAGCAAAGATCATAACAGCATAATTTTTCCCTGCCCAGGCCAGAAGCATGAAGGAAAGATTAGATACTGCCTGGAGCATGCCGAAAAACAAGAGTGAACGATAGAGGCCGAGCCTGACCATGAGCGTTCCTCCGAACATGGCGCCGATGAGCAGGGCTGCCAGGCCGAAGCCTTTGTTGACTGTTCCTACATCAGTTGCAGAAAACCCAATCCCGCGTATGAGAAACGGCGTGGTCATGGTGCCGGCATAGGCGTCACCGAGTTTGTAAAGCACGATCAGGAGCAGGATCATAACGGCAGAAGGACGCGAAAAATAATCTTTGAGCGGACCCACCACCGCCTCAGACAGGGTCTTGGGAGGCACGATCTCCTTTTCCGGTTCAGGGCCTGATAGTGAAGAGATTATGCCGATCATCATGCATGCTGCCATGAGCAGATAGGTGCTCTGCCAGCCAATACGGTCAGAGAGAATAAGTGCAAGGGCACCCGATACCAGCATGGCGATGCGGTACCCGAAGACAGACAGTGCAGCCCCTGCTCCCCGCTCCTTTTCATGGAGCAGATCGGTCCTGTAGGCATCTACCACAATATCCTGGGACGCTGACGTAAACGCAACGATAAGAGATAGGGCAGCAAGTGCCCAGAGCGCATGCCGGGGAGATGCGAATCCCATGGCCCCGATGGCGAGCATGAGGATGAGCTGTGTCCCGAACATCCACCCCCTGCGCCTCCCGAGCCAGGGAGGAACGAACCTGTCCATGAACGGAGACCAGAGGAACTTGGCGGCATAGGGAAGCCCAACCAGAGAAAATATACCGATCGTCCGGATATCGATGCCTTCTACGGACATCCATGCCTGGAGTGTACCGCTGGTAAGCGCAAGCGGCAGTCCTGAAGAAAAGCCCAGCAGAGCGATCACCGCCATGCGCCTGCTTCTGAAGACCTGAAGATAATCGGATTTCCCGGAGGCCATAGCGACTATATTAACAGGGATGCATGCTTCTTGGATAATTCCTGCATCGGCCTTTCTGCGCATGCCGCCTGATGGAAAGAAAGAAAATATGCGGCCCTGCAACCCGATATGACACAGCTCATGCCACGACAGCAGGATTTATGAGAAAATACCGGCAAGGGTGAAGAGATGAAACGCTATATCCTGAAGGAATACGGCTCATGGGGTGTCATGCTTATGGCATTCGCTGCAGGACCGGCAGTCTCCGGCAGATTCAGCATGAAAGCGCTTGCCGCACTTCTGGCTCTTGCACTCTTTATTAATGCCAAGCAGGCATTTACGGTCTGGATGCGCAGCGCAGCCGCTGAAA
>Ga0102851_10002611_pt1 | contig 10910 bp, 9 predicted proteins | sample Mud3Dept3metaG_FD_79558 | JGI IMG/M metagenome (GOLD analysis project Ga0102851, IMG submission 79558) | Freshwater wetland microbial communities from Ohio, USA, analyzing the effect of biotic and abiotic controls - Mud 3 Core 4 Depth 3... | ecosystem: Environmental > Aquatic > Freshwater >...
GATAAAACCTATAGGAAATATAGAAATTATAGGAAATAACCTTTAAGGAGGTTTAGTCATGGGTCTGAGACGAAGAGACTTCCTGAAGGCAGCCGGCCTGCTGGGCGCCGGTGCCGCCGCCGACATCTGCTTGGGCGACCTCCAAAAGGTCTATGCCCAGGTCATCGACGGCCGAAAACATCTCATCTGGCTGGTCGGGTCCGGCGACTCGGGCTGCACGATCTCCTGGATCCAGGGAGTCAATCCCGATCTCGTGGATGTCATCCAGCAGTTCCGCCTGGCCGTGGATTTCAATCCAACGCTCATGATCCCCACCGGCGACGAGGCCGTGAAGGCGCTCAACAACGCCGCTTCGGGGACCGTCCCGCTGGATGTCCTGGTCGTCGAGGGTGCCGTCCCCAAAGGAAACTTTTGTTCCGTCGGAGAGATCGCCGGTTCAGCCGTTCCTTTTGAGACCTGGGTGAAGAAACTGGCGGCCCGGGCCAAGTCGGTAGTGGCCGTGGGGACCTGCGCCTCGTTCGGAGGAATTCCGGCCGCCATCCCCAATCCGACCCAATGCCGTCCCGTCTCAGCCGTAGTGGCCCCCAAGAGGGTGATCAATGTTCCCGGCTGCCCGGCCCATCCCGATTGGATCACCCTGACTCTCGCCAACGTTCTGTCGGGCATTACTCCGGCCCTGGATGGCTACAACAGGCCGACGGTTTTCTTCCATGAGGAAGTCCATGAAAACTGTCCGCTCGAGGAAAACGACGATGTCTTTGCCCCTTCCTTCAGCCAGCCCGGCTGTCTGCGCCGTCTCGGCTGCCGCGGGCCGATCACCAAGGCCGACTGTCCGACCCGGCTCTGGAACAACGGAACGAGCTTCTGTATCACCGGCCCCTGGAGCGGCGGCCGTGAGAAATACCCCGCTGGAGCCCCCTGCATCGGCTGCGTCGAGCCGGGATTTCCCGACCCGCCGTTTTCCCCGTTCTATAAGCAGGGACCCGGGGATGATTGAGTGTCCTGAGAGGAGGGATTGAAATGGCGACCGTAATCACCAAGACCATCGACCCCGTCACCCGGCTGGAAGGCCACCTTAAGGTTAAGATCAACGTCTCCGGAGGGGCGGTGACCGACGCCCTGGCGAGCGGACTCCTTTTCCGGGGTTTTGAGACGATCCTTCTCAATCGCGATCCTCTGGACGCTCCGACCATCAGCCAGCGGATCTGCGGAGTTTGCCACTGCGTCCACCGGTTGACCTCGATCCTGGCCCTGGAAAACGCGGCCGGCATGGTTCCTACTCCCAACGCCGTCCGCATCCGGAACATCGAACAGGCCGTCACCTTCATTTATTCCCACCTTGCCCACATCTTCCTGCTGGCCGGTCCCGATTACGATCTCTACGGACTTGTCCCGGGACTGAGCGAAGGGAAAAACGTGGACAGCTATAATCAGATCGTCAAGACGGTCGTGCTCCCGGCCCAGCGCCTCTGCCATGAGATCGGCGCGATATTCGGCGGGAAAACGCCGCATCATATGACGACACTCCCCGGCGGAGTGACCTGCAAGCCGACAAAGAACGCCATCGATCTGGCCCTTGCCAAGCTCGGCGAACTCAAGGCCTTGGCCTCGGCCTACCTGCCTCAAGTTCATGCCTTTCTCGAGAGCAACCGAGCCACGCTGGAAAATTTCGGCCGAGGATACGGGAACCTCATCGCTTTCGGGGCGTTCGCCAACCCCGCCGACCCGACAAATCCGGCCAAGCATCTTCTCAAACGGGGGGTGATCTTGAACGGCATCAAACAGGCATTGGATGTCGGCAAAATCACCGAGGCCGTCCGCTTCTCGTGGTATGCGGCCGGGACCGGAGGCTATCCGGCCTCCGAACCCGCTCCGCAGCCGGCCTATGCAAAAGCCGGAGCCTACTCGTGGATTAAGGCCCCCCGATACCTGGGCGCGGCCTGCGAAGCCGGGCCCCTGGCCAGAATGGCCATTTCGGGACTCTATCGCGCCAGGGCTTCAGTCTATGACCGCCTGAAGGCCCGGCTTCTCGAGACCGAGCTCCTCGTTGCCAATGTCGAAAAGTGGATTGGGCAGCTGGTGGCGGGCGCGACTGTGTACAAAGCCTTCACGACGCCGACGAATGCCAGCGGAATAGGCCTCTGGGAAGCGCCCCGCGGGGCCAACGGACATTGGGTCCGGATCGAGGGCTCGCGCATCAAGAAATACCAGGTCATACCTCCGACCAACTGGAACGCCTCGCCGAGAGACGGAGCGGGCCTTCTGGGGCCGCTGGAAAAAGCCCTGATCGGGACTCCCGTCGCCGATCCGCAGAAGCCCCTGAACGCCATGAAGGTCGTCCGGTCCTTCGATCCCTGCATCGCCTGCTCGGTGCATTGACGCAGGGGAGCGCGGGCCGGGCGACGCCCGAGAGATAGAGTGATATATCAGGATTGCCAATCATTTTCACAAAAGAGCTGGGGTGAGCTCAGCGCACCCAAAAGAAGATCAGTATCGAACTCAAAGACGACCGGGTCCTTGATTTCTCTGCCTTTGACCTTGTCCCATCTCGGGCACTTGGCTTGATATTTCGGCTTGGCGCAGGGAATTATTTTCTCTTTTGGATTCCGTCCCGTACAGATGATCTTGACATTTTGATTCTGCAGCAATTTAAAGACACCCCCGTCGGGCAGGCCGTGTTTGTTCTCTCCCGCGCAGATAATGCCATATTGAGGCTTGACGGCGGTCAGAACCTCCTCGTGAGTCCCCGTAGCGCTCCCGTGATGGGAGATTTTCAGGTGCTCCGCCTTTAAAGATCCCTTATCGCGTTCGATCATCGTCGTCCAACTCTCGATCTCGGCATCCCCGGCGAACAGAAAAGAAAAGGAGGGGATCTCCCCGCCCGCCGCATCGCGGGGAGTCAACCGGAAAACAATGCTCTGATTATTTGCCGTTCGATCGATCTCGTTCGCGGCCTTGAGAATCATATTTTTGAGCCCCGCGTCGCGGAGGTCGATTTGGGCATCGGATAGGAGGGCTTTTTCAAGGGCCCGGGTGGCCGCGCCGGCGGATTTGAGCTCAAGGCTGGGGACCTGCTTGTCCGGGCCCAGGATATCGATTTTAATTCCACTAAAGAGTGTCGGAAGGCTATCGCGCCCTTCGAAAGACGGATGCCACATATGTGCCTCGCCGACCGTTTTTTTTGCCGATTCCCAGAGTTCCTCGTTGCTGTCTACGCTCTGCGAAATAAAGGATAATTCCTTAACCTCCAGGTCGTTCACGTCTGGGAGAAAGGCGATGAATTCCGAGATCGTTATGGCATCAGGACGCTTGGGCTCGGGACCCCAGTAATTCAGGACCTTGATGGGTTCATTCTCATCGACATAATCAGCGAAAAACGCCTTCAGGCCGTTAATATGGTCGTCATCGACGTGTGTGGCGACGACTAAATCGATGGTTGTGATATTTTCTCCATCGAGATAGGATTTCAAGACTTTCGCTGTTTTGGAATAGCCCCCATCAATAACGATGCACTTCCGGCGGCTGGCATCGTCTTTGTCATCAAAGGTGATGACGATGCAATCGCCGATGCCGATCCCGCCCTTGCCGTCCCGGGTAACCAGAAACGCGACTTTAACTCGCACACCGGCCTCCGTCATTCAGACGGCCTGGATGGCCCGAAAAATATCGACAAGACCCCTTCCCTGGAAGAAGGAGTTCCGCTTGAGATCCGTGCAACTCGCCATCAGGGTTTCCTTAACCTTTAGGGGCTGGCCGATGAATTCTCTCTTGGCAGAAAGAAAAAGAGCAAGCGCCCCCGAGACATGGGGCGCCGCCATGCTCGTGCCGCTCATCTCAACGCCATCGATCATGTTATTCGCCGCCAATCCCAGGGACCTGATTTTCTCTCCCGGGGCGACGACATCGGGCTTGCAGCGCCCATCGCCGGTCGGGCCCTTCGCGGAAAAATAGGAAATGCCGTAGGAATGAGGGAACTCCTTATGGACGGAACCAACCGTGATGACTTCCTCGGCGTTGCCGGGGTCGGCGATGGTCAATCCAAAAAACGTCCGGAAGTACTCGATTTTGGTGTTGTCCAGAAACGCCGGAATGATCTTGTAGCCATCGTTGCCGGCCGCTACGCAGACGACCACTCCGGAGAAAACCAGGCGGTTGGCTTCCTGACAAATGGGCGTCCAGCCGACGCCATAACTTCCGACTTCGGGCGTGCTTCCGAGGCTGATGTTTACGCCATGGATGACGAGATAGCTTGCGCTGGCGTTGATTTTTCGGATTTCCTCCATGGCCTTGATTACGGCGAAGTCGGATCCCGTCCCCTCCTTGTCGAGGACTTTAAGATCATAGAGCCGGGCTTTGGGGGCGATACCCGGATAATCCGGGCTGCGGGAGGCGATGATCCCGGCGACATGAGTTCCATGTCCGTTTTCATCACCCAGCGGATCCGCAGTGAAGTTCACCTGTTTTACCACGGCCTCCTTGATCCAGGGATTCCCGACGTCGATACCGGTATCCAGAACAGCCCACGCGATCCCCTCGCCTTCGACCTTGAAGACGTTTCGGGCGGCTTGTGCCTTAATCGTATTGCCGGAAACATCCAGTAACGCAGTTGTTTTCTTGTTGAGCCAGATCCTGCTAATCCCGACAATCCCTGCTTTGTCCGTCTGTTCGCCGGCGATTTCTTTTATAAGGTCGGAATCAAGGGATGCCGAGATAAAGAAATCCGTTTTCCGAATTTTAGGGAGGGCGAGCTTGCGTGATGAGACTCGTTTCAAGAGGGCGGACTCGATATCGTCAATTTTGACCTCCGCCTTATACTTCTCAATGTCGATTTTGCCATCTTTCTTGACGAGTTCTTTTCTTCTTTGCGCCAAGTCCTTCTTCTCAATGACCGTGTTCGTTTTCGGATCGATGTAGACAAAGTCCTCCTTTCCGTTGATCACGTCCACAATTTTCCCCCGGCCCATGCGCTGGCGGACCTCGGGCAGGATCTTGCTAGAGGTGATGAGGCCGGAATTCGCAGCTGTCTTTTTGTCCTTCATGGAAAACCTCCTTTATTGGCAAGGAACCCCGTGACTAGCACACGGCTTTCTCTCAAGTCATCCTTCGTTGGATGCTTTCTGGGGCGGCAGCTCAGCATAAGCAAGAAATATCTCCCGTGAAAACCAGCGATAGAATTTCAGATAGATGGTGAACATTGCCAGGAACGCGGCAAAGAAAATCACCAGCCAGTGCCAGTTGCTTGAAATCCCCTTGAGAAAACAGTTGATTACAATCAAAATTGTCGCGATTAATGAGCTAAAGGAGATGTTGCGAGCAAAGCCATAGAGCCTTAGAAATGTATCTTGTTGGGCCATAGCCAGTTCATTGATCTTCACCCGTCCATAAGCATGGAGGTATATCGATTTGAGGTCTTCGTCAACCTGTCTACTGATGTCCCTGTTGCCAAACGTTTTTCCGGAACTTGCGGCTTCACTCAGATGGGAAATGACGAGCCATTCATCGCTGGCTTTTTTCAAGATCTTCAGCTTGATAGTCCTGGGGAAGGATTCGAAGTAATGACCGAAGGCGAGAGTCCAGAAGTTTTTCTTTCTTTCCAAAAATAGATTGGTCGCAGGTTTTTGGAAAATCCTTCTGATGAGGGTCCTTTCATAAAGTCCATAGGAGAAAAACGCGGTAACATGGCCAAGGAGATAGGCTCCGCCAACCAATAGGACCCAGAAAGCCACGCTTGACTTGTCGCTATGAAAGAGGCAACTTTTAAGGAACACATAATCAAATACGGCCAAGATGTGAAAGCCCGGCGCAAGATAGCCAAAAAAGTCATAGAAGGTAAAGGGGATCTTGTCCATCGTTTTGCCTCCCTAGTGTCGCCGGGCTTGGCATAAAAACGCCGGCGAATAGACTCGACATGCCTCGAGCAGATGAGCATACGCCGCAAGCATGTCCGTTTTCGAGCCCGGGCTAAACAGGGCTGTGATACCCCCCGGGATTCGGTCCTTGACCTTGCCGGGACCGACGCCGGCAAGGCTTATGTCGGGTTGAAGCCCCTCGCAAAACTGCTTGAGGTCCTTCGTTTGGAGGTTTCGATCGTCCTTGAGTTTATCCCAGTACTCAAGATACTTTTTCGCTACCCCCGGGTCCTGGATACGGTGTCCGACGTTGGTGTGCCCGAAAATGCCGCCCTCGGAAATGTTTGTCGATCCCGTCCAGACCTCCTGGGCTTTCCCGTCCTTCATCAGGACCATAAATTTGTTGTGAGAGATGTACGATTTGTTCTGGCTCCGGGGATGGACGCATCTCCCCAGGCCGCATAACCTAATGGCGGTCTCGTTGATCTGCTTGGGATAGCTTTCGACAAACCGGCGTTCTCCCGATTCTTTCTCTCTCTCGAAGTGCTCGTTCTCCTTAGCATCATAAATGATCTGAACGTCAACTCCGCGCTCGACGGCGTCGTGGAGTTCTTCGAGCACCGGCAGGTAATGGAACTCGTAAAAGCATCCGCGGATCTGCCACTGCGCGTTTTTAGCCCCCTTGATGAATTCCTTGATGGCTTCCTCCAGGCCCCGGCTCAGCCACATCCAAGCCTTGCGTTCCGGAACCAAGCCTAGCCGCCTGTTCCCAAACTTCACAGCATAGACTTGGCTGCTCGCGACGCCGCGGTTGAAGAAGACGTCGTGGAGCGCGTCGCCCGCGTTATGTGCCTCTGTCTTCACCGTGATCTTGAAGGGAGCCTCTCGGACCAGGTTCTTCGGGTTTCCGCGCACCGGCCGCATATGATAGACGTAAGTCCTATCCGGCTTAACGGAGAAATCCTTCCAAATGAAGGACTGAACGGGATGCTCGTTGGTGGAATATAGGGCCCCCGGAACGGGATTAGGCACGGTCTCCCGAAAGGCCTTGAATCCCGGCAGGTAATACTTCTCGCCCTCTTTCGGGTCCTCCCTCTCAAAAGAAAACCCATAAAGCCCTGTGCAATTCGCCTGCTTGGTTTCGATGGGCCGCCTTAGCTCGGAGTTGCCTAACACGAATTTCACGGGGTTTTCCCCCTCATAATTAATAACGCTGGAGGTGGCAATTTATTCTCACTTCAGCTAATTTTTTTATTAGATCTCTGGGGTCCCATGTCCCTTGGCAAAACCCGCCTGTCGGGTGCAACATCAAGGTGACTCTTGACAATCAGCTTCCCGGTCGCGCGAATGATCCACGGCTCGCTGAAGACATTAGCGGCGACACGGTTGCCAAAATCCCAGTTCTCGTCCCAGCTCCCGGGCAGGCCGCGGGTGTAATAGAGCGGCGTGTGGCGGATGGGACTTCCCCCGACGATCATGTCGAAGGGTGCTGACAATCCGAAGCGCGTGTTTGATCGAAGGAACCGGCATGGGCAACCTCCTCCGTCCAAACAGATATTCGGAGGACGATTATCGCCCATTCCCGGGAGAATTGGAATGCTTGGACCTACTCTCCCACCAAACGTCAGCTCTTTTCGCCCTTGGCCACGGAGCAAATCTTGTCGTCATTATCAAAACTGATCAGCCGTACGCCCGGCGTGAGTTTCAGTTTTCCAGAAAGTGCTTCACACTCGCGGCTAGAGTCTCAGCTTCAAGTCCTGCAGCGCCCACCAATCCTCCTTTTCTATTCACAATGGCCATGCCTTCTCGACGGCCCATTCCAAGAATCAAAGGAATCAGCTACCCCCGCGTTTTTTGGAAAAATGCCGAGAGAAAACTCGCTTAAAATAGCACATAGAATATATTAGTATTTAGGTACACACAGAAATGATCGCGCTCCCATTGGTTACTGACTGGAACATTTGCACTCCCAACCTGTTTCGCTTTATGAATCATGAATATGTTAGTTCTTTTTTTCAGGACGGCTCATTAAGGCTAAGTTCATTTTCTAGATTTCATAAACACGAAGACGAACAGAGACTTGATAAGAAAGAAGGGCGAACAATGTTCGTTCACCGAACAAACAAGTGCGGAGGCCAGACGATCACCGCGTGGGCAACGCATGGTGTTAACGCTTACATCTTATGCGCCTCGATGCGTTACGATAAAAACCTCATGGAATCCTTTGGCTGCGATTCTTACCTTTGCATAACTGACTCTACTAATTTTGGAATGTCAATAGCTCGGCATATACCCGGTCTAGTGTCTGCATTTGAAGGACCTTGTTTGTACCAGGACATGAAAATCATTGAGCGGGATTTGGTGTATATCGATATAGACAAATTTAAAGATCCAGAAAATCCTGAGAAAATTAAAAAAGAATCGCTTAATAACTTTATCCTATCGAGGATGGAACACTATCCATTATTTCTCAAAGAGAGATCATTTGCACAGCAAGTTGAGTATAGGTTTATATGGGTAGTAAGGAATAAAGAAGTGGAATTCTTAGATATTAAAGTGCCAGAGGCGATCCAGTTTTGTGAAAAGGAAAGCGAACTAACAAAATAGCATACTGCTGAGATTTGACTGTCAGCTCTCCTCTGCCTTGGCCACGGAACAGACCATGTCGCCGTTCTAGAAGTTGATCGGAGGGACCCCTAGGGTGACACAGTCTGATGGCCCACGATTGAAGACGGCTAACTAAAGAAGGGTTATCTTTTAAAGCCCAAGGGGTCAACTATCGACCTTGACACTTGGGCATTGACTAAAGAAGCAAATGGTGATCGACTATGAAACATGGATATTTTAATGGACCTCGCCTTGGCGGAGGGCTATAGCAGCCCTTCGCAGAAGGCGCGGCGGATTACCGAGGGATGGTTCGAAAGCAATATGTATTGCCCATGTTGCGTTAATGAACGAGTCGAGGCAACCCGCGACAGCAATCCCGTCGTCGATTTCGTATGCGCCGGCTGCGGCGCTGAGTTTCAGGTCAAAAGCAAGTCGGGACCGCTAGGACGAAAGCTCCGTGACGCCGCATATGGCCCCATGATGCAAAGCGTGAAGGACGGCCGAACTCCGCATTTTGCTTTCATACACTATTCCAGTTTGGATTGGAGCGTTGTGAATTTGCTTCTTGTGCCTGGGCATTTTATTACTCTCGAATCTATCGAAAAATGTGCCCCACTATCATCGCAGGCTCGGCGTGCCGGCTGGATTGGATGCAACATCCTTACTGAAACTATCCCGCCGGATGGAAGATTGCTTGTTGTCAAAGACAGGCTCGTAGTACCTAGGAAGGATGTCCGACAAGGCTGGCATAGATTCGAATGGATTGGTAAACAAAAAGTCGAAAATCGCGGATGGACTTCTGACGTACTCCGCTGCGTAAGGGCTCTCGGAAAAAGAGAATTTACCTTAGCCGATGTTTACCGGTTCACCGGCGAACTCGCAAAATCGCACCCCTATAACAAACACATCGAGGACAAAATAAGACAACAGTTACAGGTTTTGCGTGACCACGGAATCATCGAATTTCTCGGACGTGGGCATTATGTAGCCGTCTAGGGAGTATAAGCATACATGAGCGAAGACTCACGCTGCGGCTGGAACTCCAAGTTTCCAAGTTTCCGGTCTGCTCCGCCTCGGGTCATCCGCGAAAGCCTGAGTGCGTATGTCAAGGACGCCGGCCCTGAACAAGTTCGAGCCTGGGACGACACCATACCTCCCCTCCAGGGCGAAGTTGGAGAGATTCTTCAAATAGATACAGCCGCCCCCAACTACTCCACCATCCTGGAGTACACCTTGCCCATGGAATCGCGGAGGACCGATGTCATCTTCCTGGCCAAGGGCTCGGTCGTCGTCCTCGAACTCAAAGGAAAGCTGCGACCCTCCCAGGCCGATATCGATCAAGCCGCAGCCTACGTCCGCGACCTCCGCTGTTACCACAGGGAGTGCTCTGACCGCCCGGTCCTAGCGTTGTGCGTGCCGATGAGGGCCCGGGGCTATATTGGCCGTCAGCATGATGTCCACATCTTAGGCCCGGATGCCGTAGACAGTTTTGTGGAGGGTCTGCCATACGATGCGACTCATCATCCGATTGCCCCAGCAGATTTCCTCGCTGAAACAGCATACCGTCCACTGCCGACGCTTGTCCAAGCGGCCCGCGAGTTGTTCGAAAAAGGAGACCTCCGGCCGATTCGCCGTGCCCGGGCTGCCACCGATCCGGCTGTCTTCAAGATCAAGGACATCATCCACGATGCCGCGGCGCATGGGAGAAGAAGACTGATCCTCGTGACCGGTGTCCCGGGCGCCGGCAAGACGCTTGTCGGACTGCGAACGGTCCATGCCCACTATCTGGACGACCTCGCAGTTCCCAGAGTCAACGGCAAATCGAGCGCTCCTGCTGTCTTTTTGTCGGGAAACGGCCCCCTCGTCGAAGTGCTTCAATATGAGCTGCGAGGCGCCGGCGGTGGAGGCAAGACCTTCGTGCGCGGAGTAAAGGATTATGTCAAGCGATATTCATCGAAGCCGGGTTTGATCCCACCCGAGCACGTCCTGATCTTCGACGAAGCCCAGCGGGCTTTTGATGCCGCTCAAGTCCAAATCAAGCACGCCAACGACCCAGGTTTCATCGGGGGAAAGTCCGAGCCAGAGCACTTCATCGAATTCGCAGAACGCATCCCTGAGTGGTGTGCCGTGATAGGACTCATAGGTTCCGGCCAAGAGATCCACATCGGCGAGGAAGGCGGACTGATTCAATGGCGACAGGCTATCGAGAGTTCCTCCGATCCTGGCAGCTGGACCGTAAACGGTCCCACTCAGCTTCGGGACACTTTCCAGAAGAGCGCCATCCTCTTTGAGGAGTCGCCCGCACTCAGTCTGGATACGGAAATCCGTTTCCACCTCGCTTCCGAGATTCATGAATTTGTTAATCTGCTTCTTGACGGAGCTCCAGCGCAGTCACTGTCTGTGGTGGCGGAAAAACTCGAAAGCCAGGGTTATCATTTGAGGATCACCGGCGAC
>Ga0102851_10002612_pt1 | contig 10908 bp, 10 predicted proteins | sample Mud3Dept3metaG_FD_79558 | JGI IMG/M metagenome (GOLD analysis project Ga0102851, IMG submission 79558) | Freshwater wetland microbial communities from Ohio, USA, analyzing the effect of biotic and abiotic controls - Mud 3 Core 4 Depth 3... | ecosystem: Environmental > Aquatic > Freshwater >...
AGCACGATCTCGCCGCCGGGCAGGGCGGCCGTGCGCGGGCGGAAGAACTGGTCGGCCTCCTTGCGGTGCTCGGCGTCGCAGAAGCCGACCGCGGTGTAGGCCAGGGCGGCCGTGAACTGTGCCGGGAGCCGGGCGGCGAGATCCTCGAACGATCCCCGGGTCCAGTCGAAGAGCCGCTGTCGGCTGTCGCGCTCGGCGATCATCGTCCACAGCATCCAGCCCGCCTCGCGCAGGTCGAAGCGGCCGGATGCGAACAGCTCGAGCGCGCGGTCGACCAGCGCCGGCTCGCGGAACGAGCCGAGCGCCTCGAGCAGGCTGCGCCGGGCGCGCGCGTCCTGCTCGCGCCCCGCGGCGTCGAGCAGCCGGTCGAAGAGCGGCCCGTCGCCGTGGCGGGCGGCCACCTTCAGGTAGGCGGCGACGAGGTCGGGGGCCAGGGCCGCACGGTCCGCCAGCCAGCGCTCGACGCGCAACCGGACCGCGGCCGCGAGCTCGGCGTCCTCGCCCGGCCCGGCGAGCAGCGCCACCAGGCCCGGGCGCAGCAAGGCGTCGTCGCCGGGCTCGCCCGGGCGCGAATCGACGCCGAGCGCCTCGAGTCGGGCGCCGAAGACGGCGGCCAGGAAGCGCCGGTAGTGCGGGCGCGCGGCGTCGGAGACCAGGTGGTCGTCGATCGACTTGGCGATCTCGATCGCCGACTCGACGACGCGCCGGTGGGGGCTCGCGGCGAAGCGCGGCAGGAGGCCGAGGGCGGCCTCGGGCGGGAGCTCGCCGGCGGCGAACAGGCGCGCCGCGTCCTCGAGCAGCGCGATCTGCTCGCCCGCGTCGAGCCGGTCGGCGTGCTCTGCGGCGCGCGCCAGCAGGTCGCCCTGGTAGGCGGAGAGGTAGTAGCCGATGCCCTCCTCGTTGCCCGCCACCCACTGCGGACAGAACGGCAGGTCGACCGTCTGCCGCTCGGCGTCGAGCAGGACGCGCACCGACTCGACGCGCGGGTCGGAGCCGATCCGGAGCCGGATCGGAATCGCCCAGCGCGCGGGCGCCTGCGCCGGCGTGCCGAGCGGCAGGTACCTGCGCTGCGCGAGCTCGAGGCGCGCCGGTCCGCCCTCGTCGCAGCGCAGTGCGAACGAGACCGTCGGGGCGCCCGGCTGGTCGAGGAAGCTGGCGAATGCGCTCGCGACCTCGGGCCCTCCCTCCTCTGCGAGCGCGGCCAGGAAGTCGGCGGAGGTGGCGTTGCCCCACGAGTGGCGCTGGAGATAGCGGCGGATGCCGGCCCGGAAGCGCTCCGGCCCCATCCAGGCCTCGAACATCTCGAGCAGCGAGGCGCCCTTGCCGTACGCGATGCCGTCGAAAGCGGTGACGATGTCGTCCTTGCTCGCGATCGGCCGGCGCACCTGGCGCGCGGAGGCGAGGCTGTCGGCGCCTACCGCGCGTCCGCGCCGCTCCGCGCGTTCCGCCGCGGAGAACCACTCCGGCTTCCACGCGGCGATCACCTTGTCCGAGATCCAGCTCGCGAACCCCTCGTTGAGCCAGATGTCGTCCCACCAGGCCAGCGTGACCAGATCGCCGAACCAGAGGTGGGCGTTCTCGTGGCCGGCGGTCGAGGCGTAGCCGCGGCGGGGGGCGAGGGCGGCGTTCGCCGGATCGACGAGCAGGACCCGCTCGGCGTAGGTGATCAGCCCCGGGTTCTCCATCGCGCTGAACGAGACGGTCTGCGGGATGACGAGATTGTCGAGCTTGGCGAACGGATGCGGGATCTCGAAGTAGTCCTCGAGGCGCGCGAGCAGCGCGCCGGTGATCTCGGCGGCGTAGCCGGTCCTGCCCTCGCGGCCGCGGGGCACGACGATGCGCACCGGCGTGCGCGCGCGGCCCCAGACGCCGGCGTCGACGGCCACGAACGGTCCGACGCCGAGCGCGATCAGGTAGGAGGGCAGGGGCGGCGTCTCGGCGAACTCCACCGCCTTCATGCCTCCCTCCTCTTCGCGCTCGGCCACCACCGGCGAGTTGGAGACCGCCATGTGCTCGCGCCGCACGTGCAGGGTCAGCCGCCAGGGCGTGCGGAACGAGGGCTCGTCGAAGCAGGGGAAGGCGCGCCGGGCGTCGGTCGCCTCGAACTGGCTGTAGGCGTACCACTCGTCGCCGTCCTGCTGGCGGAAGAGGCCCTCGGTCTCGACCGGATCGAGGCGGCCGCGGTACGCGATCTCGAGCGTGGCGGCTCCGGCCGGCACCTCGCGCTCGAACTCGAAGCCGACGAAGTCCTCGCCGCCCGGCAGGACGCGCGCGGCGAAGGCCTCGCCGCCGGCGAGCAGGCGCGCCTCGCCGATCTCGAGCGCGGTGGCGTTGAGCCAGAGCCGCGCCGCCGGACGCTCGAGCACGATCTCGGCCGCGACGCGGCCGTCGAAGGTCTCGAGCTCGGGCCGGACGGTCAGGTCGACGGTCATGCGCACCGGCCGGGCACCGGCAGGCAGGCGCAGCTCGGGGGGCGCGACGGGTTCGGCGGCGAGCGGGGCGGCGAGCGCGAGCAGGGCGAGCAGCAGGACGGGGCGGTGGCGCGGCGCGGGCACGGAGCGTCTCCTCGGGTTCGGGGCCGGCGGCGGGCCGGCGGTTCGGTCGCCGGTCAACGCACCGGCAGGCGGAACGGGTCGGGGAACAGCTCGCCCAGGCGCCGCTCGCGGCGCCGTCCGTCGGGGGCGGCGAGCAGGATCGGGAGCTCGGGGCCGGCGAACTCGGCGAGCGTCTCGCGGCAGAGGCCGCAGGGCGGCGCCAGGGGATCGGCGTCGGCGACCACCGCCACCGCCGCGAGCTCGCGCGTGCCGGCGGCGAGCGCGGCCGCCACCGCCGCGCGCTCGGCGCACAGGGTCAGGCCGAAGGAGCGGTTCTCGACGTTGCAGCCGACGAACAGGCGCCCATCGGCGGTGAGCACCGCGGCCCCGACGGCGAAGCGGCTGTAGGGCGCGTAGGCCGCCTCGCGCACGCGCGCGGCCGCGGCGACCAGGGGCTCCCAGTCCATGGCCGGGCAGGCTAGCACGGGGTGCGCGCGGCGGCGACCCGGATCGCGTAGGCTCGCGCTCCGCTCCGGCGGGAACCCGCGCCGCGCCCGCACGTAAAGAGGACGAGGACCGGCCGATGCCCAAACCCCTCCGCTCGACGCTGGTCTGGCTCGCGGTGCTGCTGGCCGGCGCCCTCGCCGTGGCCTGGGCCTTCCCGCGCGCGTTCCCGTTCACGCCCCGCGCCTGGACCGTGTCGCGCGAGGCCGCGCGGGAGATCGCGCTCGAGAACCTGCGCGCCCTGGGCCCGCTGCCGGCCGACCCCTACGTGGTGACGCGCATGGAGGACAACGCCCGGCTCGAGGTCCGCCTGCTGGAGCGGCTCGGCGCGGGCGGGCGCGGCACGGTCCTGGCCAGCGACCTGCCCGAGCGCGTCCTCGCCTGGCAGGTCACCGTCTACGGCGCGGGCGCCCACCCGCGGGACTGGAGCTACCAGGCCGAGGTCGGGCTCGACGGCCGCCTGCTCTCGATGCGGCGGGGCTTCCCGGCCAGCGAGCCGGGCGGCGCCCTGGCCGAGACGGACGCGCGCGCGCGCGCCGAGGAGTTCCTGCGCGGGCAGGGCGTCGATCTCGGTCGCTACGAACCGCCGGCGGTGCGGCGCAAGGACCTCGACAAGCGCACCGACCTCGCGGTGCGCTTCGTCGAGCGCGCGCGGGCGCTGGGGGAGCGCATCGGCTACGGGCTCGAGGTCTCCTTCGCCGGCGACGAGCTCGCCGGGTCCGCCTTCTTCGTCGACGATCCGGACGACGACCAGATCACGGTGGCGCTCCAGCCGATCGGGCTGTTCGGTCAGGTCGCGTTCTTCTCGACCTTCCTGGCCCTGCCGCTGGTGGCGCCGCTCTTCCTCCGGCGCTACCACCTGGGCGAGCTGGGCGTGAAGCGCGGCCTGCAGATCTTCGCCCTGTGCATGCTGCTCGGCCTCGCCTTCTTCGCCCAGGTCTCGAGGGGCTCGACCCAGGACTCGATCTGGGGCGTGCTCTCGCGCCAGCAGATGACCTGGGTGTGGGGCGCGCAGATGATGGTGATCTTCGTCGGACCGCTCGCCATCGCCTCGTTCCTCTCCTGGTCGACAGGGGAGTCGCTGTGCAGGGAGCGCTGGGGCCGGAAGCTCGCGGCGTTCGACGCGCTCTTCCAGGGCGACTGGGCGAACCGCACGGTGGCGCTCTCGTCGCTGCGCGGCTACGCAGCGGGCTTCGCGAGCGCGGCGGGCACGCTCCTGCTCGTGCTCCTCGCCCAGCGCGGGGGCGCCACGGCGCCGTTCGCCTTCCAGATGGGCCCGTTCTGGAACCACGCCCGCTTCCCGGGCATCGCCCTGGTGTTGTTCCTCATCCTGTTCGGGCTCTACACGACGCTGTTCGGGCGGCTCTTCCTGCTGCCCGCGCTGGTCCATCGTCTCGGCCGCTGGGCCGGCGGGGGGCTGGCGACCCTGCTCACCAGCTTCGTCTTCTTCGCGCCGGTGATCCTGCTGCCGCTCAAGTCGGCGGCGCCGATCTGGATCGCCTACAGCGCGGTCACGGTCGTGCTCTTCCTGGCCACCGACCTGCTCACCACGATGCTGGCCGGCATCACCGGCGCGGCGGTGCTCTCCGCCTACCCGCTCGCGGTGGCGGCCTCGCCCGCGGTCCAGCTCCAGGGCTGGATCGGCCTGCTGGCCGGGGCGGTGCCCATGCTGCTCACCGCTCGCCACCTCGTCTCCGAGCGCGAGTTCGTCTACCGCTACGAGGACGTGGCGCCGCACGTGCGGCGCATCGCCGAGCGCGAGCGCCAGCGCGTCGAGCTCGAGACCGCGCGCAACATCCAGAGCTCGATCCTGCCCCAGCTGCCGGAGGCCATCCACGGCGTCGAGATCGCCCACGTCTACCTGCCCGCGACCGAAGTGGGCGGGGACTTCTACGACGTGCTCGGCCTCGAGGACGGCCGGCTGGCGGTGGCGGTGGGCGACGTCGCCGGCCACGGCGTCTCCTCCGGGCTCGTGATGTCGATGGCCAAGTCGGCGCTCGCCGTCCAGGTCACCTTCGACCCCGAGGTCGAGGCGGTGTTCCGGACCCTGAACCGCATGGTCTACCAGAGCGCACGCAAGCGCCTGCTGGCCACGCTCTGCTACGCGCTGCTCGACCCCGTCCGGCGCGAGATGAGGTTCGCCAGCGCCGGGCACCTGTTCCCGTACCGCATCCCGGGCGAGGGCCGCGTCGAGGTGCTGGAGTCGGTGGCCTACCCCCTGGGCGTGCGGCCGACCCTCGACGTCGTGCCGAGGCTGGCCCGGCTGGCGAGCGGCGACACGGTCTTCCTGTGCAGCGACGGGCTGGTCGAGGCACGCCGGGAGGGTTCCGACGAGCACTTCGGCTTCGACCGGCTCGAGCGCCTCCTCGCGGGCCTCGCCGGCCGCCCACCCCGGGCGCTGTGCGAAGCGGTGCTCGCCGAGCTCGCCGCCTTCGCAGGCGACTCGCCGCGCGAGGACGACCTCACCCTGCTCGCGCTGCGCATCCCCTGACCGGGTCCGCGGCTGGGATAGACTCCTCGCGCCGTCGTCCGACGGCATTCCTCTCGAGGAGGAGAACTTTTGAAGATCCACGAATACCAGGCCAAGGAGATCTTGCGCCGGTACGGCGTCGCGACTCCGCGCGGCCGGGTCACCGCGCGCGCGGCGGAAGCGCGCGCGATCTGCGAGGAGCTGGGCGGCAGGTGCGTGGTCAAGGCCCAGATCCACGCCGGCGGCCGGGGCAAGGGCGGCGGCGTCAAGCTCGCCAAGTCCCCGGACGAGGCCGAGCGCGCCGCGTCGCAGATCCTCGGCATGCAGCTCGTCACCCACCAGACCGGCCCGGAAGGGCAGAAGGTCCAGAAGGTCCTGATCGAGGAGCTGGCGGAGATCGTCGCCGAGCTCTACGTCGCGGTAACTCTCGATCGCGCCGGTCGCCGGCCGGTGGTGATCGCCTCGGCCGCCGGCGGCATGGACATCGAGGAGGTCGCCGCCAGCAACCCGGCGGCGATCCACCGCGAGCCGTTCGACCCGTTCCTGGGCCTGCTGCCGTTCCAGGCCCGCCGGATTGCGCGCGCGCTCGGCCTCAAGGGCGAGACCGCGGGCAAGGCCGCGCGGCTGGTCACCTCGCTCGCCCAGGCCTACGTCGAGATGGACGCCTCGCTCGCCGAGATCAACCCGCTGATGGTGACCGGCGCGGGGGAGGTCGTGGCGCTCGACGCCAAGATGAACTTCGACGACAACGCGCTGTTCCGCCACAAGGACGTGGTGGCGATGCGCGACCTCGCCGAGGAGAACCCGCTCGAGGTCGAGGCCTCGAAGTTCAACCTGAACTACATCAAGCTCGACGGCGAGATCGGCTGCATGGTCAACGGCGCCGGCCTGGCGATGGCGACCATGGACATCATCAAGCTCTACGGCTCCGAGCCCGCCAACTTCCTGGACGTCGGCGGCTCGGCCTCCCAGGAGGCGGTCACCAACGCCTTCAAGATCCTGATCTCGGACGCCTCGGTCAAGGCGGTGCTGATCAACATCTTCGGCGGCATCGCGCGCACCGACCGCATCGCGGGCGGCGTCGTGGCGGCGCTGCGCGAGCTGGGCGGCGTGCGCATCCCGGTGGTCGTCCGGCTGGAGGGAACCAACGTCGAGGAGGGGCGCAGGATCCTGCGCGAGAGCGAATTCCACTTCGTGGTCGCGGAGACGATGGCCGACGCGGCCCAGAAGGTCGTCGCGGCCGTGAAGGGGGGTGCGTGATGGCGATCTGGCTCAACCAGGACACGCGCCTGCTCGTGCAGGGCATCACCGGCAAGGAGGGCAAGTTCCACGCCCTCGGCTGCCGCGACTACGGCACGCAGCTGGTGGCCGGCGTGACGCCGGGCAAGGGCGGCGAGATGGTCGAGGGCATTCCGGTGTTCGACTCGGTCGCCGAGGCGCGCGCCGCGACCGGCGCCAACGCCTCGATGATCTTCGTGCCGCCGCCGTTCGCCGCCGACGCCATCCTCGAGGCCGCCGAGGCGGGCATCGAGCTGATCGTGGCCATCACCGAGGGCGTGCCGGTGGCCGACATGCTGCGCGTGGACGCCTTCCTCGCCGGGCACCCGAAGGCGCGCCTGATCGGACCCAACTGCCCGGGCATCATCACGCCCGGACAGGGCAAGATCGGCATCATGCCGGGCCACATCCACCGCCCGGGCCGGATCGGCGTGGTGTCGCGCTCGGGCACGCTCACCTACGAGGCGGTCTGGCAGCTGACCGGTCTCGGGCTCGGCCAGTCGACCTGCGTCGGCATCGGCGGCGACCCGATCAACGGCACCAGCTTCCTCGACGTCTTCAAGGCGTTCGCCAAGGACCCCGACACCGACGCCGTGATCATGATCGGCGAGATCGGCGGCGACGCCGAGGAGACTGCCGCGGCGTGGATCGCCCACAACTACAACAAGCCGGTGGTCGGCTTCATCGCCGGCCGCACCGCGCCGCCGGGCCGCCGCATGGGCCACGCCGGCGCGATCGTCAGCGGCGGCAAGGGCACCGCCACCGCCAAGATGGAAGCGATGCGCGCCGCCGGCATCCACGTCTGCGACTCGCCCGCGGATCTCGGCAGCTCGATCGCCCGCGCCCTCGGCCGCGGCTGAGCGCACGCCGGCTTCCGCCTCCCAGCGACCGGCAGGGGCGCCCCTCCGGGGTGCCCCCGCCGGCCGCGAGCCTGCTTGACCGGCGCTCGCGGCTCGGCCAAGCTGGCGCGGACATGGCGCATCGCGTGCACGAGCTGGTGCGGGCGCTCGACCTCGCGCCGCACCCCGAGGGCGGCTGGTACCGCGAGGTCTTCCGCGCCGCGCGCGAGGTGGATCCGCTCGACGGCCGGCCGCGCCGCAGCGCGCTCACCGCCGTCTACTACCTGCTCGCCTCCGGCCAGCACGGCCGCTGGCACCGGGTCGAGTCCGACGAGGTCTGGACGTGGATCGAGGGCGGCGGGCTGCGCCTGCACCTGTTCGACGCGGCGACCGGACGCGCCTCGGTGGCGCTGCTCGGCGCGGTCGGGGAGGCCTGCGAGCCGGTGCGCGTCACCCCCGCGGGCGTCTGGCAGGCGGCCGAGCCGGTCGAGGAGTACGCGCTCGTTTCCTGCTCGGTCGGCCCCGGCTTCGACTTCGCCGACTTCCGCTTCCTCGACTCCGACCCGGAAGCCCGCGCGCAGCTGGCCGCGGCGCGTCCCGACCTGCTGCGGCTCGACTGACCCTCCGCCGCCGCACCGGCGCGCGCAGGCGCCCCGGCGGGCGCGGGTTAGGATGCGCGCATGGGCGAGGTCGCCGGATTCAACGAGGGCTGGCTCGTGCTGGTCGGCGGCGGGGAGTTCTCGTTCGGCGAGACGCTCGAGGCCGACCGCGCCTGGCTCGAGCGGGCGCCCGCGGGTCCGGTCGGCTTCCTGCCCGCCGCCTCCGGCTCGGCCGACTACCCGAGGCACTTCGCGAGCTACCTGGGCGAGACCTTCGGCCGCGAGGTCGAGACCATCCCGGTCTACCGCGAGCGCGACGGCCGGCGCGGTCGCAACGCGGAGCGCGTCCTCGCCTGCGCGGCGGTCTACCTCGGCGCGGGTGTGCCCGATCAGCTGCTCGAGGCGGTGGCGCTCACCCCCGTGCACGAGGCGCTGCGTGAGAAGCTGGTGCGCGGCGGCGTGGTGGTCGCGATCGGCGCCGCGGCACAGTGCTGCGGCGCGGCGGTGCGCAGCCTCTCGGGCGGCAGCGTGCTGCCCGGCCTCGACCTCGCGCCCGGCCTGGCGATCGAGACCAACTTCGATCCCGCCCACGACCGGCGGCTGCGCCGGCTGCTCGGCGCCGACGGGGTGGAGCGCGGCGTCGGCCTGCCGGCAGGCTCCGCGCTGCTGCTCGCCTCGGGCGGGAGCTTCGAGGCGGTCGGGGACGTCTTCGCCCTCGCGACGGCAGAGTCCGACCTGGTGCCGATGCGCGGGGAGGGACGGGAATCGCACGGGCCTCTGCCCGGTTGACGTGCTCGAGCGAAAGGACCACGCCATGGAGCGCAAGCGTCTCGGCCTGCTGGCCATCTTCGCCCTCGGAGGATTCATGCTCTTCGGACTCATCGGCAAGGCCGACGAGCTCGCGCCCGGCGCGAAGCTGCCGTCGGTGACCGCCAACGACCAGGACGGCCGGGCGGTGGACCTCGCCGCCGCAGGCGGCAAAGGCTGGACGCTCGTCTACTTCTACCCCAAGGCCGACACGCCGGGGTGCACCAAGCAGGCCTGCTCGCTGCGCGATGCCTACGCCACCCTGACCGACAAGGGGGTGACGGTGTTCGGCGTCTCGAGCGACGACGAGGCGGCGCAGAAGGCGTTCCAGACCAAGTACAAGCTGCCGTTCACGCTGCTCGCCGACCGCGACAAGAAGGTGATGGACGCCTTCGGCGTGCCCCACATGGGCGGCTTCGCCAAGCGCCAGGCCTTCCTGTTCCGCGACGGCGAGCTGGTCTGGCGCGACCTCGCCGCCTCGACCGAGCGGCAGGCGGCCGACGTGCTGGCGGCGATCGCGGCCGGCGGCGCGCAGGGCTGAGCGCGGCCGCGCGCGCGGCGCTCCCGATCCCCTCGGTGCGGTCCGGACTCCGGAGCGCGACGATCCCGGTGCGATAGACTGCCGTCGCCCGCGCCGGACGCGAGTCCGCGGCGCGGACCCACGACAGGGCCGGGAAGAGCGCCTCCTCGACGGAGGCCTCGCGCCTCGTGCCCGGCGCCATCCCCGGCGCCATCCAGAACTGAGAGGGTTCTTCGCCATGGAGACGACGCTCGCCATCCTCAAGCCCGACACGGTCGCCGCGGGCAACAGCGGCAAGGTCCTGGCCCACCTCGAGCGCGAAGGATTCAAGCTCCGCGGCCTGCGCGTGCTGCACCTGACCCGCGCCCAGGCCGAAGGGTTCTACGCCGTCCATCGGGAGCGGCCGTTCTTCCGGTCGCTGGTGGAGTTCATGACCGAGGGCCCGGTCGTGCCGGTCGCCCTGGAGCGCGACAATGCGGTGGCCCACCTGCGCCAGGTGATGGGCGCGACCGACGTCGCCAAGGCCGAGCCCGGCACCCTGCGCAAGCTGTACGGCACGTCGATCGAGCGCAACGCCATCCACGGCTCGGATTCGGCCGCCAACGCGCAGATCGAGCTGGCCTTCTTCTTCGCGACCGCCGAGCTGGTCGCGGCGCGCTGAGCGGAGGTCGACGCGATGCTCCACACCCACGCCAGCGCGCCCGCCTCGAGCCTGCCCCCCGAGCGTCGCGGTCGCCCGCTCGGCCGCTTCTGCAAGGGCTGTCTCGCTGTCTATCCGCTCCTCGCCGCCCGGCACGCCGGCCGGCCCGAGCACGGCCGCGACCACGTTGCGTCGACCTGCTCGTACGAGGGTCGCGCGTTCGCGCCCGCAGCGGACTGGTGGGAGCCCGCCGTGGAGGTGCTGCCCGCACCGGCGGCGCCGGCCGCCGGCTGAGCGACCCGCCTACTCGCGCAGCGCGCGCTCGAACTGCTCGGCGACCTGCTCGAGCTCGGCGGCGGAGTCCGCCTGCCAGGCGCAGCCGAAGCGCTCGCGGAGCAACTCGTTGACGCGCCCGAGCTGCAGCTCGCGCGCCGCGGCGCGCAGGACCTCCCAGTCGTCGCGCAGCTCCTCGAGCTCGTCGAGCTCGGCCTCGCTCGCGTAGTCCCACGCGGCGCGCGCCGCGGAGCCCCCGGCCGGAGCGTGATCCCCGCCGAGGTAGGTGGACAGGAAGAGCGCGAGCCGGGGGAGGTCCTCTGGCCGGAGCCGGTCTTCGAGCTCGCGCGCGAGCTGCGAGTGATCTTCGGAGTTCATCTCGGCGACGGCATTGTATCCGCGTGCAATCCGTCCGCGCGCAGCTCCCCGCGCCGCGCGAGCCGC
>Ga0102851_10002613_pt1 | contig 10908 bp, 6 predicted proteins | sample Mud3Dept3metaG_FD_79558 | JGI IMG/M metagenome (GOLD analysis project Ga0102851, IMG submission 79558) | Freshwater wetland microbial communities from Ohio, USA, analyzing the effect of biotic and abiotic controls - Mud 3 Core 4 Depth 3... | ecosystem: Environmental > Aquatic > Freshwater >...
AGAACCTCGACATCATCCGCAACCACAATCCATCCTATATTCTGATCCTGGCCGGCGATCACATCTATAAAATGGATTACGGGCCGATGATCGCGGCCCACGTTGAGCGCGGTGCCGATGCCACGGTCGGTTGTATCGAAGTGCCGATCGACCGCGCCAGTGCCTTCGGTGTCATGACCATTGACAATGAGCAGCGCGTTACCGCCTTCCTCGAGAAACCGGAAAAGCCGGAGCCGTTGCCGGGCCGCACCGATGTGACGCTCGCCAGCATGGGTATCTACGTGTTCAACACCGCCTTCTTGTACGAGCAGCTGATCAAAGACGCCGGCATTTCCGCCTCGTCGCACGATTTCGGCAAGGACATTATCCCCGCCATCATCAAACCCTACCGGATCATGGCCTATCCGTTCCGCGATAGCACGCAAGGCCGCCAGGCCTACTGGCGCGATGTCGGCACCGTGGATGCCTACTGGGAGGCGAACATGGAGCTCATTGGTGTGACGCCCGAGCTCAATCTGTATGACCAGACCTGGCCGATCTGGACCTACCAGGAACAGCTGCCGCCAGCCAAATTTGTGTTCGATGACGAGGGCCGGCGTGGTATGGCGGTCGATTCCATGGTATCGGGGGGCGATATTATCTCCGGCGCGCTGGTGCGTCATTCGCTACTGTTTTCCAATGTCGTCGTGGATTCGTATTCGCTCGTGCAGGACTCGGTGATTCTGCCGGATGTCAGTATCGGACAGCGCTGCCGCCTGACGCGCGTGGAGGTGGATAAGGGTTGCCGAATTCCGGATGGCATGGTGATTGGCGAGGATCCGCAACAGGACGCACAACGTTTTCATGTGACGTCCGGCGGTGTGGTGTTGGTGACTCCGGAGATGCTCGGCCAGGAACTACACCATGGCCGTTGACGATCATAGGGATGGAGCAGACACAGCAGCGGTGTCTGGAACTTCCGCCGATGCGCGCCTCAAGGTGGTGCTGCTGTGGCACATGCACCAGCCGCAATACCAGGACCGTGTGAGCGGCCGCTACCAGCTTCCCTGGACCTATCTGCACGCCATCAAGGACTACACTGACATGGCCGCGCACCTGGAGGCCGAACCCGGCGCGCGCGCGGTGGTGAACTTTGCGCCCATCCTGCTCGAGCAGATTGCCGACTACGCTGCACAGCTGCGCGGCTTTCTCGACAACAGCGGCGCAATCCGCGACCCATTGCTGGCCGCGTTGGCGACCCCGGCGTTGCCGATCGACACCGAAGCGCGCCTGGCGTTGATCAAAGCCTGTCTGCGAGCCAACGAGGCGCGCCTCATCCGCCGCTTTGCGGCCTACCAGCGACTCGCCGACATGGCGCCTCTGTTCACCGAACATCCGGATACGCTCAGCTACGTTTCGGATCAGTACCTCGCCGATCTGCTGATGTGGTACCACCTCGCATGGCTGGGTGAAACCGTGCGGCGTAATGACGTGCGCGTGACGCGTTTGATGGACAAAGCCAGCAGCTACAGCCTGCACGACCGGCGCGAGCTGCTGGCGATCATCCGTGGTTTGCTCGAAGGGCTGGTGCCGCGCTACGCGCGTCTCGCCGAGCGCGGCCAGGCCGAGCTGTCGGTCACGCCCTACGCCCATCCGATCCTGCCGTTGCTCATCGACCTGCACAGCGCGCACGACACGCTGCCGGACGCGCCGCTGCCGCGCGAACCACTTTACCCCGGTGGCGAGGAGCGTGCCCGCTGGCACATTCGCGAGGGCATCGAGGTGTTCCGCCACCATTTCGGATTCGCACCCGCTGGCTGCTGGCCGGCGGAAGGCGGTCTGAGTGTGCCGACGCTGCGTCTGCTGCACGAGGCCGGTTTCACCTGGGCGGCGGGTGGCGAGAGCGTGTTGCACAACAGCCTGGCGCGCGCCGGGCACGCGTCGCACGCCATGAAAGAGGCCTGGTTGTACCGGCCTTATTCGGTCATGGACAGTGGTATGAGCTGCTTCTTTCGCGACGACGGACTTTCCGACCTGATCGGCTTCACCTATGCCAGCTGGCATGCCGACGACGCGGTCGCCAATCTGGTGAGCCATCTGGAGAAAATCGCCGCCGCCTGTCATGGCCGCGCCGACCGTGTCGTGACCCTGGCGCTGGATGGCGAGAACGCCTGGGAGCACTATCCGGAAAACGGCTATTACTTTCTCAGCGCGCTGTACACACAGTTGGCGCAACATCCACAGCTCGAGCTGAGCACCTTCTCGGACTGTCTGGAGGCGTTTCCGGCCAAGCGCCTGCGTGCGTTCGTCGCCGGTTCGTGGGTGTACGGCACCTTTTCCACCTGGATCGGCAGCCGCGACAAGAACCGCGGCTGGGAAATGCTGACCGATGCCAAGCGTGCGTTCGACGCACAGGTCGCGCGACTGGTACCGGAGCAGCGAGCGCTGGCCGAGCGTCAGCTCGCCGTGTGCGAGGGCTCGGACTGGTTCTGGTGGTTCGGGGACGACAATCCGGCCGCGACGGTCAGTGATTTCGAGCATCTGTTCCGCCTGCATCTCGGCACGCTCTACCAGTTGCTCGGCGTGGAGCCGCCCGAATATCTGGCGCAGTCGTTTACCCACGGCGGTGGCGTACCACTGCATGGCGGCGTCATGCGACCCGGGCAGCCGGGATGAGCCGCGCTGCCCGTTCGACGTTCGAGGCACGCCTGCATGGGTCCTGATTCCGTAGCGACTGCACCGAAACCGATCCTCGATGATCGGCGTGCCGGTATTCTGCTGCACCCCACCTCGCTTCCCGGTGAGGCAGAGAATGGTACGCTCGGCAGCGAGGCGCTGCGCTTCCTGGACTTTCTTGTAGAAAGCGGCTTGCGTGTCTGGCAGATGCTGCCACTCGGGCCGACGCATGCCGACCGCTCGCCCTACCAGTGCCTGTCGGTACATGCCGGCAACCCACGCCTCATCAGCTTCGCCCAGCTGGCGGCGTGGGGCTGGTTGCCGAGCGCGGCCGGCTTGTCGACAGCCAGTGGCGCCGCACGTCAGCTACTGCTGACGCAGGCGCGCCAGACGTTTCTGGCGCAAGGCGGTGCGCGCGACTTGCAGGCGTTTGACGCGGCACATGCAGTCTGGCTCGACGACTATGCGCTGTATGTAACGCTGCGCGAAGTGCATGATCACCGCGCCTGGTGGCAATGGCCGGAGCCGGTGCGCGACCGCGCCCCCGCGGCGTTGGCCGAGGCGCGTGCGCGCCATGCCGATGACCTGGCACTGGTGCGCTTCGAGCAATTCGTATTCTTCCGCCAGTGGCACGAGCTGCGCCGCGCCGCGCAGGCGCGCGGTGTGCAACTGTTCGGTGATCTGCCGATTTTCGTGGCGCACGACAGTGCCGATGTCTGGGCGCAGCGCGACTATTTCGATCTTGATTCCGCCGGTCAGCCGCGCGTGGTGGCCGGCGTGCCGCCGGATTATTTTTCGCCGACCGGGCAGCGTTGGGGCAATCCGCTGTACAACTGGGCGCGCCTGCAGGCAGATGGCTTCCGCTGGTGGATCGAGCGCCTGCGCACGCAGCTCGACCTGTTCGATCTGGTGCGCATTGACCACTTCCGTGGCTTCGAGGCGTGTTGGCAGATTCCGGCGGATGAGGACACCGCGATCAACGGTTGTTGGGTACCGGTACCCGGCGAGGCGTTGTTCCAGGCGCTGGTCAACGAGCTCGGCACGCTGCCGGTGGTGGCGGAGGATCTGGGTCTGATCACGCCTCCTGTGCATCGGCTGCGCGAACAGTTTGGGTTTCCCGGCATGCGTATTCTGCAGTTCGCCTTTGACGGCGGGCCGGAAAATCCCTACCTGCCGCATAATCACGAAGTGAACAGCGTGGTCTACACGGGCACCCACGATAATGACACCACCCTGGCCTGGTTCGAGCGCCTGCCGGTTGAACAGCAGTGTGTGGTGCTGGATTACCTTGGTCAGCCTGGCGAGGCCATGCCCTGGCCGTTGATCCGCGCGGCACTGGCCTCGGTGGCGCGGCTGGCCATCCTGCCCATGCAGGATGTCTTGCAAGCGGGTTCCGGGCATCGCATGAATATACCTGGCAGCAATACCGGCAACTGGCAATGGCGGTTCACCTGGGAGCAGGTCGTGCCCGGGCTGAGCGCACGACTGCGCATTCTGACACAGCGTTACGGGCGGCTGGATCGAGAGCGCGGCAACGGATAACGCGCTGCCGCTTGCGACGCTACAGCCAGATCATGTAGCCGGGCTCGAAGCGGTGACTCAGACTGGGGTGAAAGGGGAAAATGCGGATCTTGTAGAACTGCAGCCCGGCCAGACGCGGTGTCAGTTCAAGCTGAAACACGGTCTCGCCATGCTCGCCCGGGCCGGCATGCGTGAACACATGCGCATCGCTACGCTTAAACTCACCATTTTCATCTTCTCTGCCAACCAGGCATTCCACCAGCACGTCATCCGCAGCCAGGCCGTCGAGGTAGGCGGCGACGCGAATCGTTAGCGCATCGCCGGCGAGGATTTCGGTGCTCGCGTCGTCCAGGCGGCGCATCCGCACCTTCGGCCAGGATTGATCGAGTTTGCGTCGCCATACCGCCACTTCTTTTGCGCGCATGTGCTGGTTGCCCGCCATGACCAGATGTTGCTTGCGCGCCAGGCTGTAGTAGTTGCTTACGTAGTCCATCACCATGCGTTGTGCATTGAAACGCGGGATGAGCGACTTCATCGAGTTCTTGGATTTGCGCACCCAGGCCTCGGAGAAGCCATGGCCATTGCGCTCGTAGTACAGCGGCAGCACCTGCTTCTCGAGGATATCGAGCAACTCCTGACCCTCTTCACGGTCGCGGGAGTGTGGGTCGACCGATGTGCCATGCGGTGTGATCGCCCAGCCGTTCTCGCCGTTGTAGCCTTCGCCCCACCAGCCGTCCAGCACGCTCAGGTTGATGACGCCGTTGATGCCGGCCTTTTCGCCGGAGGTGCCGCTCGCCTCGAGCGGATACTCGGGCGTGTTGAGCCACACGTCCACGCCCGTGACGAGCTTGCGTGCCAGCGCCTGGTCGTAACCCTCCAGCAGGATGATACGTCCCTCGAATTCCGGGCGGCGCGAGTACTCGTGGATGACCTTGATGAGTTGCTGTGCCGGCAGGTCGTGCGGATGCGCCTTGCCGGCAAAGATCAGCAGGCAGGGATGCTTCGGGTCATTCAACAGGCGTGCGAGACGTACCGGATCGGCGAACAAAAGCGTGGCACGTTTGTAGGTGGCGAAGCGGCGCGCGAAGCCGATGGTCAGGATATCGGTTTCACTTGGTGTGAGGTGTTGGGTGAGGCGTTCGATGAGCGCTCCGCTGCAACCGTTACGCCGATGTTGCAGAATCACGCGGCGCCGCACTTCGGCGAGCATTTCGGTCTTGAGCGACTGGCGCAGGCTCCAGTAGCTGTGGTCGGGGATGTCATCGATTTGCTGCCAATATTTTTCGTTCAGCAGTTCGTTGCGCCAACCACCGCCGAAGCGCATGTCGAACAGGTTGACCCATTCGCGCGCCAGAAAGGTGGGCACATGCACGCCGTTGGTGATGTACCCGAGCGGGTTTTCGTGCGGCGCGACCTGCGGCCAGATGTACGCTGCCATGCTCGAGGCGACGCTGCCATGGATGCGCGACACGCCGTTGCGGAAGCGCGAACCGCGCAGCGCCAGCGCCGTCTGGTTGAAGCCGCCCTGGCTGTCGGGCGTGGCGCCGAGTGACAGGAAGTGCTCCATACTGATACCGAGCTCGTGCGCGAATCCGGGAAAGTACGCCTGCATCAGCCTGTGGTCGAAGATGTCATGTCCGGCCGGTACCGGGGTGTGCGTGGTGAACACGGTGTTGGCGGCAGTTTCCTCGAGGGCGCTGTCGAAATTCAGGCCCTCGGCGACCAGCTCACGGCAGCGCTCCAGCACCAGGAACGCGGCATGCCCCTCATTGATGTGCCAGACCGTGGGCTGCAGACCGATGGCGCGCAGTGCGCGCACGCCGCCCAGCCCCAGCACGATTTCCTGCTGCATGCGAGTGTTGATGTCACCGCCATACAACTGGTAAGTGATGACCCGGTCGGCTTCGTTGTTCTCGGGCAGATCGCTGTCGAGCAGATAGAGGGTGATGTGGCCGGCCTTGGCCTTCCACACCTTGAGCGTCACCTGCCGATCGCGGATCTGCACCTGCACGTGGATTTCCTTGCCGTCGGCGCTGACGGCCGGCGCAATCGGCAAGTCGGCGAAGTTGGTGGGCGCATAGTGCGCCACCTGGTTGCCATGACCGTCGATGGTCTGGGTGAAGTAGCCCTGGCGATAGAGCAGGCCCACCGCCACAAACGGGATGCCGAGATCGCTCGCGGCCTTGCAGTGGTCGCCGGCGAGAATGCCGAGGCCGCCGGAGTAGATCTGGAAGCTTTCATGAAAGCCGAACTCGGCGCAGAAATAGGCGACCAGGTCCTGCTTCGGATCGAGCAGGTGCTCGATACTGGAACGCGCTGGCGTCTGGTGGTAGGTGTCATATGAGGACAGGACGCGGTTGTAGTCCTCCATGTAGATCCGGTCCTCGGCCGCTGCCTCGAGGCGCTCTTGCGAGACACGTCGCAGGAATACCCGGGGATTGTGGCGGCAGGCATGCCACAAACCGCGGTCCAGGCGAAAGAACAGGCCGCGCACCTGCCGGTCCCAGCCGTAGAACAGGTCGTTGGCGAGTTCATTCAGGCGCGCAAGCCGCGTGGGGATTACGGGTTGCACTTCGAGGGAGTAGCGTGTACCGGTCATGGCGTTTCTTCAGGATACGGTTTGTGGCGAGCGGGCGCTGCCTGGGCATTCGGATTTTATCTATCTTAAAGTATATTAATCGCCAGATGCCAGTCGCGATGCTGCGAACGGCGTTTCCAGTCCTGTTTATTTCCCGGCCCGGCAGACCAGCAGCTTGCGCAAGTCCGATTTCCACTATGTCCTTCCCACGGCGCTTATTGCCCAAGCGCCCCTCGCCGAGCGCACGGCCAGCCGGTTGCTGTGCCTGGATGGCGCGACCGGACACATCGACGATCGCCACTTTGCTGATTTGCCGGCGCAGCTCCGGCGTGGCGATCTGCTGGTCTTCAACAACACCCGCGTTATTCCGGCGCGTCTGTTCGGTGAGAAGGACACTGGCGGGCGCATCGAGCTGCTCATCGAACGGCTGCTGCATGATCGCCGCGTGCTCGCGCAATGCCGCGCCAGCAAGCCGCCCAAGCCGGGGCAAGGTCTGTTGCTCGAGCACGCGGTGCAGGCGCGGGTGGTCGGGCGCAAGGGCGAATTCTATGAAATCGAGTTCGAGGGCGAAGAACCGCTGTTGCAGGTTCTCGGCCGCATTGGCCATATCCCGTTGCCGCCGTATATTGCGCGGCCGGATGCGGTCGCCGACCGGGAGCGTTATCAGACCGTGTTCGCACAGGCGCCGGGCGCAGTGGCCGCGCCCACCGCTGGCCTGCATTTCGACACCGCCATGCTGGCGCGGCTCGAACAGATGGGCGTCGAGCGTGCGTTTGTTACGCTGCATGTCGGTGCCGGCACTTTCCAGCCGCTGCGTGTAGACGATATTGCGCAGCACCGCATGCACAGTGAGTGGCTGGAGATCGATCCCGACACGACGGCGTGTGTGAATGCGGCGAAGCAGGCCGGCCGGCGGGTGATTGCGATTGGCACCACGGTGGTGCGTGCGCTGGAAACGGCGGCCGATGACGCCGGATGCATCCGGCCGTTCCGGGGTGAGACCGACATTTTCATCACCCCCGGCTATCGCTTCCGAATCGTGGATGCCCTGGTCACCAATTTTCACCTCCCGGAATCCACGTTGCTCATGCTGGTGTGCGCATTTGGCGGAAAGGAAAATGTCCTCAGTGCCTATCGACATGCAGTCGAGCAGCGCTACCGGTTCTTCAGTTATGGTGATGCCATGTTTGTGTTACCCCCGATGCAAGACACAAGATCCAAGTGATCCCGAATGGATTACCATTCTCTGGTATCTTGCTTCTTGTATCTTGGCGCCTGATTTATGAAATTCGACCTGATAGGCACCGATGGCAGCGCGCGCCGCGGTCGCCTCACCTTCGAGCGCGGTATCGTCGAGACGCCGGTATTCATGCCGGTCGGTACTTACGGCACAGTCAAGGCCATGACTCCGGAGGAGCTGCGCGAGCTGGGCGCGCAGATCATTCTCGGCAATACCTTTCATCTCATGTTGCGCCCCGGCATGGAGGTGATGCGCGCGCATGGTGGCCTGCATCGTTTCATGCACTGGGACGGACCGATCCTCACCGATTCCGGCGGGTTTCAGGTCTGGAGCCTGGGAAAACTGCGCAAGATCAGCGAGCAGGGTGTGACCTTCCAGTCGCCGGTAAACGGCGATCGCATATTCATGGGGCCGGAGGAGTCCATGGCCATGCAGCAGGCGCTCGGCGCGGACATTATTATGATCTTTGACGAGTGCACCCCGTATCCGGCCACGGAAGAGCAGGCACGTGCCTCCATGGAGCTCTCGCTGCGCTGGGCGGAGCGCAGCAAACGTGCCCATCTGGGTCAGCCCGGTGCGCTGTTCGGGATTGTGCAGGGTGGCATGTATGAACATCTGCGCCATGAATCCCTCGCCGGCCTCAAGAAGATCGGCTTTGATGGCTATGCGCTGGGTGGGCTGTCGGTGGGCGAACCGAAGGCGGACATGTTGCGGGTCCTGGACAGTATTGCCCCGGAACTGCCGGCCGACCGGCCGCGCTACCTGATGGGTGTCGGCACGCCCGAGGACCTGGTCGAGGCCGTGCGCCGTGGCATGGACATGTTCGATTGTGTGCTGCCGACGCGCAATGCACGTAACGGCTGGCTGTTTACCCAGGACGGGGCGGTGAAGATTCGCAACAGCCGCTATGCTGCCGACACCGGTCCAGTCGATGCCCAATGCGGCTGTTATACCTGCCGCCACTACAGCCGCGCCTACCTGCGCCACCTGCAACAGTGCAACGAAATCCTGGGCGCGCGCTTGGCCACCATCCACAACCTTTATTACTACCAGGCGCTGATGCGTAGCCTGCGCCTGGCGATCGAGCAAAAAAGGCTGGATGAATTCGTCGAGAAGTTTTATTGTAGGCGCCGCCAGAGTCAGGCCGCCCCGGACGAACCGGAGGCCGGCGAAAACCCGGCAGATGCCGCCAATTTCCAGTCTGACTGATTACAGGAATATCCATGCCCTCGCTCGAAATGCTCCTGAACCTCATTATTTCCAGTGCTCACGCTGCTGATCCGGCCCCGGCCGCCGGCCCGGCCGCCGGCTTCATGTCGTTCCTGCCGCTGGTCATTATTTTCGTCATTTTCTATTTCCTGCTGATCCGCCCGCAGAGCAAGCGCGCCAAGGAACACCGCGAGATGGTGGCCAAGCTTGCCAAGGGCGACGAGGTGGTGGCCGGTGGCGGCATCCTCGGACGCGTGACCGATCTCAGCGAGAGCTACATCACCGTGGAAATTGCCGACGGTGTCGCGATCAAGGTGCAGCGCCAGGCCGTGGCGCAGGTTCTGCCCAAGGGTACGGTCAAGGGCGCGTGATTCAATGTGGGAGCGGCCTTATGGCCGCGAATAATCCGATCGCGGCCAGAAAGCCGCTCCTACAGAAAAAGATATTTCGCCCTTAGCCCATGAACCGCTACCCGCTCTGGAAATACCTGCTGATCCTGGCCATCGTCGTGCCGGGGTTCATTTATTTCCTGCCCAATCTGTACGGCGAAGACCCGGCGATCCAGATCTCGGCTACGCGCACCACCAAGGTGGATGCCACGACCCTGGTGCAGGTGGAGCAGGTGCTGAAGAGCGCCGGTGTCGATATCGTCGCTGCGCAGCGCGACGAAAAGAGCCTCAAGGTCCGGTTCCGCGATACCGATGCCCAGCTCAAGGCGCGCGATACCGTGCAGCGTGCACTTGGCGACAACTACACCGTCGCCCTCAACCTGCTGCCGGCCACGCCCTCCTGGTTCGGCTGGATCAACGCCAATCCCATGTATTTGGGCCTCGACCTGCGTGGCGGTGTGCACTTCCTCATGCAGGTGGACATGGTGTCGGCGCTCAAGAAGGCCGAAGAGCGCTACGTGGATGACCTGCGCAGCGCGCTGCGCGAAAAGAAGGTGCGCTATCTGACGGTGACGCGTCTCGAAAGCGGCGGGCTCGAAGTGCGCTTCCGCGACGCCGCCGAGCGCGACAAGGGTCGCGAAGTGGTGCGCCTCCAGTTGCCGGAACTGGGTCTGGTCGATGGTCAGAAGGGTGACGAGTATTTCCTGCTGGCACGCCTGACCGAGCAATCCATGACCGAGAAGCGCAAGTTCGCACTCGACCAGAACATTGTCGCGCTGCGTAATCGCGTGAACGAGCTGGGGGTCGCCGAGCCGGTCATTCAGCAGCAGGGTATCGATCGCATCGTGGTGCAGTTGCCGGGCGTGCAGGACACCGCCAAGGCCAAGGAGATCCTCGGCCGCACTGCTACCCTTGAAATCATGCTGGTCGACGAGGAACACGATCTGACCGCGGCGCTCAACGGCCACGTGCCGGCCGGCGCCAAGCTCTACAAGGACCGGCGCGGTCGTCCGATTCTGCTCAAGAAGCAGGTGATCTACTCGGGCGACAACATCGTGGATGCCGCTGCCGGTTTCGACAGCCAGGCGGGTGGAGCGGTGGCGCATATCACGCTCGACGCGCGCGGTGCGGCCATCAATCAGCGCGTCACCGGCGAAAGCGTCGGCAAGCGCATGGCGGTGGTGTACATCGAGATCAAGTCGGAGACCCAGCTGGATGCCGCGGGCAGGCCACTGCTGGATGCCGAAGGCCGGCAGGTGCGCAGTCGCGTGCGCGTCGAGGAGGTGATCACCGCGCCGGTGATCCGCGAGCAGATC
>Ga0102851_10002614_pt1 | contig 10906 bp, 10 predicted proteins | sample Mud3Dept3metaG_FD_79558 | JGI IMG/M metagenome (GOLD analysis project Ga0102851, IMG submission 79558) | Freshwater wetland microbial communities from Ohio, USA, analyzing the effect of biotic and abiotic controls - Mud 3 Core 4 Depth 3... | ecosystem: Environmental > Aquatic > Freshwater >...
CGCGGAAGGCACGACCTCGTGCGGCTGCCAGGCGTTGCGATTGCCCACGTCCATGTACTCGATCAACCGCACGATCACCGGCGTGCCGCGGAAGCGCTCTAGCAGCGGCAGCACCGTGTGGTCATTGACGCCGCGGCGCACGACCACGTTGACCTTGACGGGACTCAGGCCGGCGTCGAGCGCGGCCGCGATACCCTCGAGCACCTGCTCGACCCCACCAAAGCCGCCGCTCATGCTCGAGAACACGTCCGGGTCGAGCGTGTCGAGGCTGACCGTGACCCGATGCAGGCCGTTGCCCTTCAACTCGGCGGCGTGTTGCGCGAGCAGCACGCCATTGGTCGTCAGCGCGAGGTCCTCGATGCCATCGAGGATCGACAGTTCTGCCACCAGATCCGAGAGGTCGGCGCGCAGCAGCGGCTCGCCGCCCGTGAGCCGGAGCTTGCGCACGCCAAGCGCGATGCCGGCCCGCGCGATCCGCGCGATCTCCTCGAAGCTCAGCCGCTCCGCGGCGCGCAGAAATCGATATCGATCGTGGAACGTCTCCTTCGGCATGCAGTAGGGGCAACGGAAGTTGCACCGGTCCATCACGGAGATGCGCAGGTCGTGCATCCGACGGCCGAGCCGGTCGCGCACCCGGTCGGCCGCGGGGTGCGCGATGAGGTTCCGGGCGGGGGGCAGGTCGGTCGTCATGATCCGCGGCGCTGGGTTACTTCTTGTCCTTGGCACCGAACGCCTTGAGTTCCTCGCTCCAGCTGGCCGCGATCGCCTGCAGCTCGTCGAGCGCCGCGTTGTGCTTCTTGGCGTGCACGGACTCGATCGAGGCCTTTTTCTGCGTGTACTCGGGGTCCATGCTGTCGAGCGCGGCGAGGGACTCCGTCTTCTCCTGCTCGAGGCAGGGCAGGTAGACCTCCTGCACGGTCTTCGAGTACGCCTTGACCTCGCCCTGGGCCGCAAGCATCTCATCCTTGGTCGCCTGGCCGCCGTTCGGCAGCTTCTGCGGCGCCTGGGGATAGATGCAGGCCGCGTTTGCGCCGGCGCCGAGCGCGAGCATCAACGGCAGGACGACGATGGAGGTCGAGAGCTTCATAGCGGTTTCCTCTGCAGCCGGCGGGAAATAGAGGCCAAAACTATATCAGACGGTCGCCCGGTAGCGGCTATGCTTGGCGTCCTCGACTCGTCTGGAGTGCAGCGAGATGACGGCATCCGACCCGCCGGCGACCTATGGCGCCAGCGCGCACGGGCTCCGGGGCGACTACGCCGGAATGCGCCCGGATTACACGGTCAGCCAGGACTACGCGGGCTACGCCCCCGAGCAGCAGGACCGCTGGCGCCGGTTGTATGCGCGGCAGATGCGTCTCGTGCCGGGCCGGGCCTGTATCGAGTTCCTGCGCGTCGTGGATACGCTCGGCTACGACGCCGGCATCCCCCGTTTCGACGAAGTGAACGAACGCCTCGGCCGTGCGACCGGCTGGCAGGTCGTCGCGGTGCCCGGACTGCTGCCCGAGCCTGTCTTCTTCACGCATCTCGCGCAGCGACGATTTCCAGTCACGGTCTGGCTGCGCGAGGAGCACGAGTTCGAATACATCGTCGAGCCCGACGTCTTCCACGATTTCTTCGGTCACGTGCCGCTACTGTTCGACCCGGTGTTCGCCGACTACATGCAGGCGTACGGACAGGGCGGGCAGAAGGCCGACGGTCTGCACGCACTTGAGTACCTGGCACGGCTGTACTGGTACACGGTCGAATTCGGCCTGATCCGGACGGACGACGGCCCACGCGTCTACGGCGCCGGGATTCTGTCGTCGCCGAGCGAGATCGCCCATGCGCTCGCAAGTCCCGAGCCACGGCGCATCGGTTTCGATCTGGGGCGCGTGATGCGCACGCGCTACAAGATCGACAGCTTTCAGCAGACGTATTTCGTGATCGACGATTTCGCGCAACTGTTCCGCGAGACGGCCCCCGATTTCACGCCGATCTACCGGCAGATCGCGACGCAGCCGCAGCTCGCCGCCGATGCGCTGCTGCCGGAGGACCGGGTGTACGGCTGAAGCGCGGGCCGGCCCGAGTCGCCACGGTGGCGGCCGCGGGGGGTTCTGGTGTCCAATGACGCCCCCCGGGCGGGACGCCCGGAGCGTATCTGCAGAGGTCTCCCATGAGCACACCATCCCCGATTGCGGGTCACGAACCGTCCCTGTTCGCGCTGGGACACCACGTCGCCGGGCGCCACGTCGCCGGCACTTCGGGCCGCGACGGCCCGGTTTTCAATCCGGCCACCGGAGCGCTGCGCGGGCGAGTCGCGTTCGCCTCGACCGACGAAACCCGGGCTGCGATCGCAGCGGCTGAGGCTGCGCTGCCTGGCTGGGCCGCCACGACGCCCCTGCAGCGGGCGCGCGTCATGTTCCGCTTCAAGGCGCTGCTCGAGGCGCATGCCGACGAACTCGCGCTGCTGCTCACCTCGGAGCACGGCAAAGTGCTCTCCGACGCGCGCGGCGAACTGACGCGGGGCATGGAGGTGGTCGAGTTTGCCTGCGGCATACCGCAGCTGCTGAAGAGCGAGTTCACCGAGAACGTCGGCACCAACGTCGACAGCTGGTCGATGCGGCAGCCGGTGGGTGTGTGCGCCGGCATCACGCCGTTCAATTTCCCGGCCATGGTGCCGATGTGGATGTTCCCGGTGGCCATCGCCTGCGGCAATACGTTCGTGCTGAAGCCGTCCGAGAAGGATCCGAGCGTGCCGCTGCGCCTCGCAGAACTGCTGCAGCAAGCCGGGTTGCCAGATGGCGTGTTCAACGTCGTCAACGGCGATCGCGAGGCCGTGGATACGCTGCTGACCGACCCGCGCGTGGCGGCAGTGAGTTTCGTGGGCTCGACGCCGGTGGCCGAGTACATCTACCGGACGGCGTCGGCGCACGGCAAGCGCGTGCAGGCGCTCGGCGGTGCCAAGAACCACATGGTCGTGATGCCCGACGCCGACACGCGCAATGCCGCGAGCGCGCTCGTCGGCGCGGCTTTTGGTTCCGCGGGCGAACGCTGCATGGCGATCTCGGTCGCCGTGGCGGTCGGCGACGCCGGTGACCGTCTGGTCGAAGCCGTCAAGCAGCAGCTCGCCGAGCTGAAGGTGGCGCCTGGTACCGCGGATTGGAGCGACATGGGGCCGCTCGTCACGCGCGAGCATCTCGAGCGCGTGCGTGGCTATGTCGGCCTGGGCGTGCAGGAAGGCGCGGATCTCGTCGTGGATGGCCGCGGATTGAAGGTCAAGGGCTGCGAACAGGGGTATTTCCTCGGTCCGTGCCTGTTCGATCACGTGCAACCGACGATGCGGATCTATCGAGAGGAGATCTTCGGGCCGGTGCTGTGCATCGTGCGCGCGCCGGACTTCGAGGCGGCGCTGGAAATCGTCAATGCGCACGAGTTCGGCAACGGCACGGCGATCTTCACGGCGAGCGGCGAGGCCGCGCGCACGTTCGCGCAGCGAGTGCAGGCGGGCATGGTCGGCGTCAACGTGCCGATCCCGGTGCCGATGGCGTTCCATTCGTTTGGCGGTTGGAAGCGGTCGTTGTTCGGGCCGCTGCACGTGCACGGGCCCGACGGGGTCCGGTTCTACACGCGCCTGAAGACCGTGACTTCGCGGTGGCCCACGGCTGCGCGTGAGGGCGCGCAGTTCGTGATGCCGACGATGAAATAGCAGACCGAGAAGGCGCCGCACCCATGCTCACCGTTCACCATCTCGAGACTTCCCGTTCGCAACGCATCCTCTGGCTGCTCGAGGAACTCGGTGTTCCCTACGAGCTCAAGGTCTATCGCCGCGATGCGACGACGCGCCTCGCGCCGCCGGAGCTCAAGGCGATTCATCCGCTCGGCAAGTCGCCGGTCGTCACCGACGATGGCGAGGTGATTGCGGAATCCGGCGCGATCATCGAGTACATCGTCGAAAGATTTGGCGAGCAGGGGCGGGGCGACGTCGCGCATCTGCAACCACCGGTCGGGACGCCGGCGTACCGGCAGTGCCGCTATTGGATGCACTACGCCGAGGGCTCGCTGATGAACTGGCTGGTCATGAAGCTGGTGTTCGTGACGATCCCGAAGCGGCCGATGCCGTTCTTCGTGCGGCCCATCGCCCGCGGGCTCTGCGAGAAGGTTCAGGCGACGCTGATCGATCCCAACCTGCAGGCGGCGCTCGCATTCATCGAGGGTCACCTGGGCACGCACCGATGGTTCGCCGGTCAGGAGATCACGATGGCGGATTTCCAGATGAGCTTCGCGGTCGAGGCGTTGCTGTCGCGGGCGCCGGACAGCGGCAGCCATCCCCGCCTGCACGAGTACCTGAAGCGGATGCGGGCGCGCCCGGCTTACCAGCGGGCGGAGGCGAAGGGCGGCCCGACTCTGATGGCGACTTGAGCACGGCTGCGGAGTCCCCGATGACGGTCTCGATCCGCCAGGCGGTGGCAGCCGATGCCGATCTCGTCGCGCCGCTGTTCGATGCCTATCGGCAGTTCTATCGACAGCCAGCCGACCTCCCGCGGGCCCGCCGTTTCCTCGCCGAGCGCCTGTTGCAGCGCCAGTCGACCGTGCTCGTGGCGGAGACGGCGGACGGCGAAGCCGTCGGGTTCGTCCAGCTTTATCCTTGCTTCTCGTCGATCCGCGTGGCGCCGATCTTCATCCTCAGCGATCTCTTCGTTGCGCAGTCGGCGAGGGGCGGTGGTGTCGGTCGATCGCTGATGGAGGCCGCGGCTCGATTTGCGCGCGCGACCGGAGCAGTCGGGCTGGAACTCGCCACGGCGAGGACCAACGCGCCAGCCCAGCGGCTCTACGAGTCCCTTGGCTGGCAGCGCGACGAAGCCTTCTATCAATACGGCCTCGATCTCTAGCGCGCTGGAATGCGCACGAAAGTGGGTCCTCAAGCTGCACTCGCGCTGCTGTGGACCCGACACCGATGCTGCTATTTCTGTGCCCCGATGAGCAGCTTGCCGATGCTTGGATCCCCAGCCGTTGACAGGTAATCGGCCAACTCGGTCACGAGTTCTCGGGACTGTTCCGGAGTAAGCCCCAGATCGCCAAGAGCGTCGTTCAGTTCGTCACCGCTGCTGATGCTGCCCTTGAACACGCATGCTTCAGCGGCCAGCCTCCGATACTCTTCGGCCTCGGGAATCAATGTCGCAATTTGCAGATATTGCGCGGTATCAAGCCTGCGCTCTGCTTCAATCAGCACGCAGCCAATGCTTTCCTGTGCCTGCTGCGGCGTCACGCCGATTTTGCTGGCGACCTCGTCGATGACCAATACTTGCTGCGAATCTGCGCACGCCGGGTTGCAGCCGGAAAGCAGCAATGTGATCGCAGTCAGTGCAACGATCGCGAACGTCTTAGTCATTGGATTCTCCTTTCCCTTGGAAATCCAAACTCCCTAACGCGACAATGTTCGCGCCGAGGCACGATTACTGTACATAGGTGTCTACCGACATCTAGCGCTCCGCGACTTGCCGAACGCACGCCATCGCCACGGGGCGAATGGAAGGACAAGGGCCGAGCCGCCTTTCCCCGGCCGCGCCAGCACGTGCACACAGCGCGCCGCATACCGTAAGATGTTGACCGTGCACGGGTTACCGAATACGTACCCGGGCGAACCAGCCCGCGCGGCCGTAGCTCAGTTGGATAGAGCATCAGGCTTCGAACCTGAGGGTCGGGGGTTCGAATCCCTCCGGCCGCGCCAGTCCTTGCAGGTCCTGAGCCTGGGGCGCCGATGACGAATTTCGATCCCGGGGCCCTGCCCGTCACCGGCGGCATTCAGCAGATCGGCGTCTCGGTCTGGCGCATCGTGGCGCCGAACCCGTCGGCGCTGACGGGGCCCGGCACGAACACCTACGTCGTCGGGGCTGAGCGGACCGTCGTGATCGATCCGGGTTGCGAGGATCCCGGTCACCTGGCCCGGATCCTCGAAGTCGCGGGATCCGGGATCGACCGGATCCTCTGCACGCATTCGCATCCCGACCACTCGCCGGGCGCAGCATGGTTGCGCGCACAGACCGGGGCTCGAGTGTACGGCCAGCCCGCACCCGACGACGGCCACCAGGATCCGACCTACGCACCCGATGCGGGCCTCGTGCACGGCGACCGCATCGCTGTCGGCGCGGCCACGCTGCAGGCGATTCACACGCCGGGCCACGCGTCGAACCACGTCTGCTTCCTGCTCGAGCAGGCTGGCCTGCTGTTCACGGGCGATCACCTGATGAGCGGCTCGACGGTGATCATCATTCCGCCGGACGGCTCGATGCGGAACTACCTCGAATCGCTGCGCCAGTTGCGCAAGCTGCCACTGTCTGCGCTGGCACCCGGGCACGGCGCCGTGATGCCAGGCGCGATTGCCGAGATCGACCGGGTGATCGGGCATCGGCTCGTCCGCGAAGCCAAGCTCGCGCGAGCGCTCGAACGGCGCGGCTCTGCGGCGCTCGAAGAGGTGCTGGCCGAGGTCTACGACGACGTGCCCGCATTCCTGCACGCTTACGCGCGGTATTCGCTGCTCGCGCACGCAATAAATCTGGTGGAGGAGGGACGCGCCGGCTGCGAAGGCGAGGTCTACCGCTGGCTCGGCGCGGCGTGCGACTCGTCGTAAGCCAGCTCTGCGCCGAGCGGCGTGATCGTCACGTAACCCGCCGCCAACCAGTAGTTGTCCGAATCGCGATCGTCATTTATTTCGACCTGTCGCGTGCGGGCCGTGTACTCGCCTGCGGCGGTCTGCTCGAACGCGATTCGCAGGTCGGAAGCCGATCCCTGCCGGGTCATCCGCGTGCCCTTCAGTTGCGACACAGGCAATCCCGGGTAATTGACGTTCAGCACGGCGCCCGGACGCACGACGCGACCGCCGTCGCAGAACCAGTTCCGATGCGCTGCGATCAGGCTCGTCGCGTCTCGAGCGACGGCGTCGAGTTGCGCGCGATTCGCCACCGAGTCGATCGGCTCGCCGGCAACGGCGCGTGCGGCATTCACTGCGATGCCGGGAATCGGCGGGTCGAGGAGCACGGCGCCCGCGAGTGCCGCGCCGATGGTGCCGGAGAGCGCCAGAAGCGTGCCCGAATTCGAGCCGTGGTTGATGCCGGAGATGACGAGGTCGGGGCGTCGTCCGGGCGGATAGAGCGCGGTCGCGGCCAGGACCACGGCCGTGGCCGGCGTGCCGCCGACCGCGACGACATTGGCGTCGGACGCGTCACGGGTGACGCGAACGGCGCCCCAGGTGAAGCTGATTGCGCTGCCGCTCGCGTTGCGCTCGGGCGCGACCAGCATCACCCGGTGGCCCGCTTCGAGCAGTTGCCTGCGCAATGCGCGAATACCCGCGGCGTCGACGCCGTCGTCGTTGGTGAGCAGGATCTCGAGTGGTCCGGCGCCACAGAGGGCTCGCTGCTCGGTCGCTGGCTCGGTTGCGGCATCCGCGGCACTGACGCTCGCGGCCGCGACCGCCGTTGCGAAAACCGCGAACGAGAGGCGATTCAGAGCTCGATTTCCGCCTGGTAGACGATCGTGGCGTCGCCGGCGACGCAGACGCTCGTGGCGCGCTTGCCCGAGGCCGTGACCTCGACCTCGACCGTGCCTGGCCGATCGACGAAGCGGCCCTGGTGACCGGTGAAGCTCACCTTGCCATCCGTTGCGGTCAGCAAGCCATTGCTCAGCATGTATACACCGAGCATCCCGTGCGCATTGCCGCTGACCGGATCCTCGGGCACGCCGATGACGGGGCAGAACATCCGTGATTCGGTGATGACCGGGTCGCTTCCCGGCTTAACTGCAAAGACGAAGAACCCGTCGGCGCCGACGTGCGGCGTCAGGTGAATCAGCGCGTCCATGTCCGGCTGCAATGACTCGAGGGTGTCGGGCGAGCGCAAGCCGATCAGCAGCCGCGAGTTTGCCTTGCTCATGACCTGCATCGGACAGTTCGGGTGCAGGCTGGACGAGCTGATGCCGAGTGCGTCGAGCACCGGCGCCCGGCGCTCCGCCGGCACCACCGGGCCGAACGTCGCCGGGCTCTGGTGGACCGCAACGCGCAGCGCCGGCTTGCGGCCCGTGACTTCGACTTCGACGATGCCTCCGGCCCACTTCTGCCGCACTTTGCCCTTCGGCACGCCGTTGGCAAATGCGCGCACGTAATGCGCCGCCAGCGTCGCGTGGCCGACGAAGGCCACTTCTCGCCGGGGCGAGAAAAAGCGGATCTCGACGTCGTGCTCCGGTGTCTCCGACGCCATCACGAATGCGACCTCGGTTCCGGGGATCTCGCGCGCGATGCGGCGCATCTCGTCTTCCGTGAGCTGCTCGGCATCGAGGATGACCGCGGCCGGATTGCCGCAGAAGCGCTCGCGGGTGAACGCATCGACGAGGAACAGGCGGCACTTGCGCTTGGCCATTGCAGGGCAGATCCACGGCTTGGGGACGCGCATTAGTCCCCAGCCCGTGATCGCCGTCAACCGTCGCCGTTTCGGGGTTCGGGTTACAGGGCTATACTGCCCGGCACCTTGGGGTGGCCTGAATGGGCCTGAGATGCCGAGCGCTGCGCGAGCCGCTCATCGGCGAACCCGTTGAACCTGATCCGGTTAGCACCGGCGTAGGGAGCAGGTACAATGGCCTTCTCGAGACTATTTTACTGTTATTTATCAATAGATTATAAACATAATCTAAGACGATTTATCGTTCTTGTCTTGCTCGCCTGGGGTGCCGTACCAGCCACCGTAGCCTCGGCCGACCCGCCCGTGCTGGAAGAGATCGTCGTCACGGCGTCGTTGCGACACGCGCCCGCCAGCGAAATTCCGGCCAGCCTTACCGTGCTCGACGCCGCGCTCCTCCGGTCGGCCGGCCTGCAGCATTTCGCCGACGTGGTGGGGTTGGTCCCGAACCTCAACTGGTCGGGCGGCACGTCCCGGCCGCGTTACTTCCAGTTGCGCGGCATCGGTGAACTCGAGCAGTACCAGGGCGCTCCCAACCCCTCCGTCGGCTTCCTGATCGACGATATCGACTTCAGCGGCGTCGGCATGCCGGCGACCTCGTTCGACGTGGACCAGATCGAGGTGCTGCGCGGCCCGCAGGGAACGCGCTACGGCGCCAACGCGCTGGCGGGCCTGATCAACGTCCGGACCTCCGACCCGCGCCCCGAGCGCGAATTGCGAACCGAGTTGACCGCCGGCGAGGATGGCATGACGGGCGTCGGGTTCGTCGCCGGGGGCGCGCTCGATCTTGCGGGCGATGAGTCCGGTGCCTGGCGGTTCGCTGGCCAGCAGGCGCGCAGCGACGGGTTTCGTCGCAATCGTTACCTCGGGCGCGACGACACGAATGCTCGCGACGAACTGACGCTGCGCGGCAAGCTGCGCCTGCAGCCGCTCGTCGGGTGGCAGGTGGACCTCGCGGCGCTGTACGCGGACCTCGACAATGGCTTCGACGCGTTCGCGCCCGACAACTCGTTCGAGACGTTGTCGGATCGCCCGGGCCGCGACGCGCAACGGGCGAGCGGGGCCTCGGCCAAGGTGGCGGTGGATCTCACCGATACGAGCCTGCTCAGCACGACGGCCTTCGCGTCGTCGGACAGCGTTTACAGCTTCGACGGTGACTGGGGCAATGACGCGTACTGGGGCGAGTTCGCACCCTATGACTACTTCTCGCACTACACGCGGGACCGCGGAACGCTGAGCCAGGACCTGCGCATGACCAGCGACGCGACGGCCCGCCGTGACGGTTTCGGCTGGCTTGCTGGGGTCTACGCGTTGCGGCTCGACGAGGACAACCTGCAGCGCGACGAGTTCGCAGGAGCTTTGCTGCGACCGTTGCTCGAGAGCGCCTACGAGGCGCTGAACATTGCGGCCTACGGCGAGGCGGAGTGGCGGGTGGCGGGCGACCTCGTGCTCGCGACGGGGCTGCGTGTCGAGCGGTGGTCGGCCGACTATGACGACAGTGACGGCGCCGAGTTCTCGCCCAGCGATACGATGCTCGGCGGTCACGTCTCCTTGTCGGGTGATTGGGGCGCGCGGTCGGGCTGGTACACGACGGCAAGCCGTGGCTACAAGGCGGGCGGCTTCAACATCGGGCAGCTCGTGCCCGACGAGCGGCGCGAGTTCGAGCCCGAGTACCTGTGGAACCTCGAGGCTGGCGTTCGCCACGCGAGCGGGGACGGCGCATTGTCCGTGGAGGTGGCCGTGTTCCACATGTGGCGCGAGTCGCAGCAGGTGGCGACTTCGTTCCAGGTCGATCCGGGTGATCCGTTGTCCTATGTCTTCTACACCGACAACGCCGCCCGTGGCCGCAATGCCGGCCTCGAGGGTTCGATTGCGTGGCGCTTCATGCCGTCGCTGACACTGGGCGGCACGCTCGGGCTGCTGCACTCCGAGTACGTCGGTTATCGCTACGGGGATCGCGACCTCGACGGTCGCGAGCAGGCCCATGCCCCGGGCTATCAGTATTCATTGTCCGCAGAATGGGACGGCGGCCGCGGCTGGACGGCGCGCGCCGACCTGAACGGCAGCGACGCGTTCTATTTCGACGCCAGCCATGATCAACGCTCCGACTCGTACGCGCTCGTGAACCTGCGGGCAGGCTATGGTGGCGAGCGCTGGTCGGTGCACGCCTGGGGACGCAACGTGTTCGACGAGCGCTACGCGGTTCGAGGGTTCTACTTCGGGCTCGAGCCGCCGGATTTCGCGAATGAGCTTTACGTGCAGCAGGGAGATCCGCGCCAGTTCGGGGTGACGGTGCAATGGTCTTTGCACTAACTTGTCGCCCGCAGCGGCGCGAATTGACGGTCGGACTCCGCGGGCCGGGACGCCGTCAACCCATCCATGGGGGTGGAGTGTCCCCCGTTGACTGGACCGGGAGGTCCGGGTCAGGTCGCGGTCCGGGCAAGTTGGGCCTCGAACTCGTTAGGGGGACGGTAACCGATCGC
>Ga0102851_10002615_pt1 | contig 10905 bp, 6 predicted proteins | sample Mud3Dept3metaG_FD_79558 | JGI IMG/M metagenome (GOLD analysis project Ga0102851, IMG submission 79558) | Freshwater wetland microbial communities from Ohio, USA, analyzing the effect of biotic and abiotic controls - Mud 3 Core 4 Depth 3... | ecosystem: Environmental > Aquatic > Freshwater >...
TCTTATCGAAACGATGGAAGATAAAATCAGAAGTCAGCATATAAAAAATATCAGTGATTTATTGCCATATGCAAAGGTAATAAATAATATTGCAAAGGCCGCTTTGCTCACACCGACATATCAACAGATTTTTGACATTATCGGTATTGATCCTTCCGTACCTGAAAAATTTTCCATATTGGCAAATCTAGAAAAAAAACTTGAACACTGTCCTAAAAATGATCCTGTACGAAAAGGACTTGCAGAAGAAATAAATGCTTTACGGGTACGGTGTGAGTTTTTATTGCCGGAGGATTTTACATCATGGATAGTTTGTTATACGTTGGGAATAAACGATACTGATATAAAACAGGTATCACGGGAAATGTTACTTGAATCGGCTATACTTGCGAAACGTGGAAATAAATCACCGTCTGATTATGCAAGTGGTAATTTTACTTCATTTATGAAAAAAGATTTTGACCGTAGAGCATGGATGGTTTTTGACGAAGAAACCGAAGAGGTTAAGGCTAAAAGAAGGATGTAGTATAAGTGGCAGAAGATGCTGGTTCAATATATAGCGAGATCCGAATCGAATTATCGAAATTAACTTCTGATATTAAATCCGTAAATACTGCTTTTGACAAACTCGTCAAAACGAATGATACTCAATCTGAAAAAGTAAAAAAATCCTGGACATCCAAATTAAAAGACATAAATCTTGCAGGTGTTGCCGCCTTTGCTGCCATTGCCATTGCCGTTAAAAAAGCCGTTGAATCATTCGGCAATTTTGATGAGGCTATGGTATCAGTTCAAGCGGAGTCAAAAGGAACGACTGCTGATTTGCAAGCATTAGAAGAGGCGGCACTCAGTATGGGATCGTCAACCGAGTTTTCCGCAAAACAAGCCGCCGATGCATTAACACTATTTGCAAAAAAAGGATTTGACGCTGCTGAAAGTATAAAATTGCTCGAAAGTGCCGACCTGTTAGCAGAGGCCACTAACTCTGAATTGAATGCATCAGCGAAAATTCTTGCAGAAACTCTTAAGCGTCTCGGCCTTGAAGCCGAAGATTCAGGTCGACTTGCTGACGTATTCGCAGGATCGCAAATCCCCATGGAACAATTATCTCAATCATTGACATATATTTCACCCTTGATGAAGGGCTTTAATATGTCGCTTGAAGAGTCAGTAGCTATAATGAAAATCCTGAATGAATCGGGTATGGGGCAACTTGCGGCGCCTGCAATAAGATTATCTCTTTCCATGTTGGGAAAAGAGACTGATGGACTTACAAAAAAACTTGCAAAGTATGGACTTACATATAAAGATGTAAATCCTGCAACAAATTCTTTTGCTCAAATTATAGGTAATTTGGGACGGGCGGGGTTAAAAACATCGGATATTTTAAATATTTTCGGCAATCGCGCGGGCCCGGTTATGGCTACACTACTAGAGAAAGGCCAGTCTGCTGTTGAAGATTATACCGATGCCCTCTCACGTTCAGGAATTGCTGCCGAGAAAAAAGCTATAACTGATAATACTTTGAATGATGAACTTAAAACACTTACCAATGCTTTTGAGGTAGCAGGTATTAAGATTGTAAAAGAATTTGAAACGCCGATTCGGTCGGTAGTTCAGTTTGTAACAAAATTGATAAATGGTTTTTCAAATTTACCTCAACCTTTAAAAATTTTCATAGGTGTACTTGCTGGTGGTATACCAATTATAATGGGAGTGGTAGGGGCGGTCGCGGTTTTGGGTTCGATAATAGGAACCATAGCCGGGCCGATAACTTTGGTTGTAGCTGGGATAGCAGCATTGGCTGCGGGTATTTCCTGGTTGGTTGGTCAGTCAGATAGAGGATCAATTTCCCTTGAAACTCTTACTAAAAATCTTGCTGATATAAACAAAGAAATAGAAAAAGCTACAAATATAGGTAAAGCTGCTGATAGTATAGGCAAATTAACTGATGAATATGAAAACCTTAAAAAGAAAACAAATTTAACTCAAAAAGAACAGGATAGATTAAAACAAATAATTAAAGAAATTACGGATATTGCTCCAAGTGCGGCCACGGCATGGGATGACATGGGGAATGCTATTGAAATAAGTGGAGGAAAAGCACGAATTGCCGCTAATGAAATGAAAAATTTACAGAAGGCCACATTGGAAGAGCAATTATCAAAATTAAAATTACAGGAAGCTCTTTTTAAAGAAACTGTACGTAGAGATAAAGAAGAAGTTGAGAGAATTCAAAAAGATCGGTCTCGTCTTGCCGGGGAAGGATTAATAGCTCAGCAACGCATAGCTTTAATTAACAAATTTCAATCAGAACTCGAACGCAGTACGTCCAAGGGTGGTTCAACAATAGAAGAAAGATTTGTTTCTATTATACATAAAATGTCGGATGAGTTTAAAAAAGTTGGAATAAATACAGATATTGGATTTACTGATGCGCAAGCTGCTATAACATATTTTACAGATTTGCTTAATTCTGCTGAAAATAAATTAAAAGAATTACGAGGTGCTACAGAAAAAGAAACTAAAGTTGAAATTAATTATAAAAAAGCAAAAGAAGCTCTTGACCAAATAAATGAATTGCAAAAGAAAATAAAAGATTTGCAAGATGGTAAATCCATAGAAATTCCCATAAACGATGATAAAACTGAAAAATCAACTAAAACATTTCTGAAAGCAAGTAAAGCGCAAATTGAAACCTTGAATAAACTCATAGAAGCGAAGAAAAAACATATTGAAACAGATAAAAATGTAATTAAATCTATCGATGATTTAATAATTGAAATTGAAAGTCAAAGCGCTTCTGAAATACGATTACTGGAAATCGAACGCGATAGACGGATTAAAGAATCGCAGATGAGCGGTGCGTCTCAGGCATTAATACAGGCAGAAATTGATAAGATAAATGAATTGTATAAAATAAAAATACAGGCTGCAAAAGATAAAACGGCAATTGATACACAGACTGAGTATGATAACAAACTTAAAGAACTTAACAAAACTACTGATGATAATATTGACGCTGAACAGGAAAAAGCTCTTGCTATAGTTAGAGGATCAACTGCATCAAAAGACGCGGTTAATTCGGCGATAGTGGCAATAAATAATTTTTATGATGCCCTAAAGGATAAAAAAGCAACTGATGATACTAAAAAAATGTTTGACGATCTTAAAAAGATTGCTGAGGATTTTGCTTTTTCTATCGGCGGCAGTTTGACTCAACTTTTTTCATCAATAACGGATGCACGTATTGAGGAACTTAACAGACAGATGCAGGCTGAACTTGACGCAGCGGGATTATCTGAACAGACTACAAAAGAAAAAGCACAAAAAGACTATGATCTTGCTTTACAGTCAGGCAATCAGGAAACTATAATTGAAAAGAAACGCGCTCTTGATAAAGCAACCATTGAGGAAGAGTATCAAAAGAAAAAAGCGCAATTACAATATAAAGGCGAACTTGCAACATGGACTATAACATTATTACAGACAGTAGCGGAAGGGGCAAGGGCGGTAGTCCACGGATTAATGATGCAACCTTTTATCCCGGTTGGTATTGCGGCAGGAGCTACGGCAGGTACGCTTGCGGGCATTCAGATTGCGGCGGTAAATAAGGCAAAACCGCAACCGCCTAAATTGGCTACAGGTGGTATTGTATTACCGGTTACAGGAGGAAGGACAACGATACAGGCTGAAAATGATTATCCAGAACTTGATATTAATGCAGGCCCAGAGGGCGCGCCTCTTCTTAATGTATTCGCCAACAGAATTGCTGATATTGTGGCAAAAAAACAGAGCATCGTAAATCTTGCGAATTATAATATTATTGATGGACTCGAACTATCTCGCAATGTAGTGAAACATATCAATGCTGGTAATACACCGCCAATTAACCGAAATAAGGTAACTAAAAAATGAGAATAAGTTGGAATAATCTTCTAAAATCTGCAACTTCTCTTTCGGCTACAAATACAGATTTGGCATATCCGGTTGAGAATTTATATCATAATTATCTCGAATTAACGTTTGAAACTACTGCCGACAATTCTATTATTACGGCTGTTTTTGATGACATATATACAATAAATCATATTGCATATGGGTATCATAATCTAAACTCTATGGAATTACGTCTTTATGATGTATTAGATAATTTGCTTGATACCATAACGGTTACTCCAATTGAGAATGGAGAAGGTATTTTTTATTTTTCGACTCTGATTGATAACGTAAAATGGATTGAAATTGAAGTTGATACATTAGATACATATCTATATATTGGCAATCTCTGTGTGGGTGAATATTTACAGATGCCTGATTTTGTAACGATGCCAGAACAGGCTATACAATTATCAGGACAGGCTGATCAATCAGGAAGCGGGCAAGTGTCTGGAATGAAACGGCGCAACCTTAAAAATTATAGTTTTAGATTTATGGAAGTTACCGACACAAAAAATACAGAGATAGAATCATACTTGACATTGATGCAAAATGCTGATACACATTATATTGACCAATGTGAATCTAATCATAGTTATAGGGCACCGTTTTTTGGGTTTATAACCAGTACGGAAATACCGGAAACACACAAACGGGCAGCATGGAACAAGTGGTCTAAACAGATAAATTATAGGGAGGCACGGTGAATTATGAGTACATGGATTTCCATATTTGCGATATGCATAGCGTTAATAGGAATTGTATTATCACTTTATAATAAAAGGAATAGATAATGAATGATTTCTCAAGCATAAAAGACAAGAAAAAGTTTTTTAGTGAAATATCAAAAGGATTTAAAAACGATGATCGTGATAAATTAGATGATACCTGTTATATAAACGTTAAGGCCGTCCAACTGGCTATGAGGAGACTGTATGGCATGGACTAAGATAACAGCCCCGACTGGCATGGTGCCGCTTACAGATGCAGATTATACTGCTCAGTTAGCATATTTAACCAGATTAGTAGCGCAAATCGGTAAAAATCCGTGTCTGCTTACTGAATGGGCTACGCTAACGCAGCCAAAAATTTCAGACGGTGTTTATTGGGATCATGGCGGTGCGGTTTATTTGAATTCCGGCGATTTGACGATTACAGGCGCGCCAGCGAACGGTCGGGTATATGTGCGCGTGATCGATACCGCAGGGGTACTTGTTGCGTCGTTCGTTAATTCGGCTGTAGGGTTTTCGTGGAATTATTCAAAACAAGGGTTTTATCATGCAGATGGAAGTCAGTTGTTGCCGTATGTGTTATTTAAATATGGTGGAAATTGGTATAAACATTATATAATTAATTCTGATAATCCTTTTAATATCACAGCTTCTATAATCACTTACGAACGAGTTAATATTGGAGCATGGAACATGAATGTAAGTGCTGGCGGCACTGCTTCGGTATCTATATCGTTTCCCGAACAATTGCGTGTAAGCATAACTGGTATATCTGGTGACGGAGATTATTTTAATATAAATCATAGAATTTTATCTATTTTAACAACTATCTACGCCGATGATCTTTTGTCTTCTGATAGTTTGGATAAATTCATAGATGCAGCAGATGGAAGAGCAGGAGGTTATATTAATTTTGAACAACCTGGATTGCCTGTGACACACTTGGTTTTAGGAGTTAGAACTGGATCGCATTTTGATGCAGCTACTCATAATGATCCTGGAGTTAATCGAGGATATGTCGATTTTATTTTTAGAATTTAAACAAGGATACTGTATGAAAAGAAAAGTTTTTTGCATTATAGGAATATTATTATTGTTTATCTTATTGATTTTTATCAATTCATGCAATTTTTTAAATGCTACCGAGAATGAAGAACGCGTCAACAAGTCTGTTATTATCGAATCACTGAATTCAGTCGTTATCGAAATTTTAAACTGGAATATGGATACTTATCCTTTTTATTCTCCTCCTATAGTTCTTTTACAATACGGTATCGATTATTTCAAAATCGTCGATATTCGAGCGTTTATAAGAGACGATACCGACAGTCGCCGGTTTTCTTTAGTACAACCAAGTAATGATTTAACTATGATGGATGGTAAAATAGTAGTAATGCCGACTGGAATAAGTTTGTTTAGAAGAGCGAACGGAATTTTCGATGGGAGCAATTACGACAGCACTTCTAATTATATTCGAGGATGGGTAATCGTATATTATATAAACTAAAAAGGAATTTTTATAATGAAAATTAAATCCTTAATTTTTTTATTTCTACTTTTAATAGAGATTGGATTATATTAATATATTGATTAATCTATTCGATTGATGTATAACAATATTAATGTCTGAAATTTTTACCGTAGTTGAAATAGTAAAACCGTTCTCACTTGATGTACTAAATTTTTTTTATATCAGTCCTTTTATTGTCTGTTCAAAAGTTACCGCTCCAATCGGATTAAATTCGTTTTTCTTTTCGGTTTTTGGCGCCGAGGATACCACAAATAAAGAACTAATCTTAATTAAATCTATTATTCGTGATTATAACAACTATCATAGCCGAATGGAAAACCTAACTGATTGTGAAGGAAGTGAAAATTCGTTTTATTACGATTTTACTAATCGCCTACTTTATATTCATCACGACCACAATATTAATTTCTTTTCCCATACCTGGGAATATGGAAAAGTTTACGGATTTACAAGTGATAAAATTCGTGATTTCTGGGGTGTTCCATACAAACCCGAAGTCCGAAATATTCCAAATTATCGTTTAGAAGTTGACCCGCTTCAATACCAAAATATGGCATTTTTCGGCGGTAATATCGAACTGGCAAATGAAACAGCACAATGGGATTCGGAAACAAATTTGTTAGGTAACGATATTTATTGTCTTATCGGTCAGGAAGGTGATGACTATTCGGATTTATTTCTGTTCGCATTGAATTATATATCGAATTTAAGACGTAATATGACAACATGCGTTTTCGATTCAAAAGACAAACGAGAACAACAAAATATAAAAATACCACTTGATACATTTACCATTACCGATTTTCCGCTTATCAATACCGATTTAATCGGAAAAATTAAACCAGAAGCTTATGGTTCATGTCGAGGAATACCCGGTATTTGTATTGATGAAAATAACGCAGGCAATCCGAAGACTTTTTATTTTGCCTCTACCATAACCGGCACACCAGATTTTTATGCAAAAAAAGACGATCTATGGACGGCAGTTACTCCCACTTTAATCGATAACAGCAATGGTACCGCTACCTTTGCACTTGTGGATTGTCATGTTGACGGAGATTCGACAAAAGGTTTGCTTGCAATCAAAGCAACAGGCACGTTTTGTAATTTTTCAAATCCGGCTGATATTATAGCTGAATGGAATTCAAGATTTCTTGGTGTTCAATTCAATAGTTCGAACTATAATATTATAGAATGGTCTTTGGAAAAAGTATTTCTTAAACCGGTCGGAATTTATCTTAAAGATCAGAAAAATATTTACGATTGGATTAGCCTGCTTCAAGCCGGATCGACCGTAGGTTTTCAATACATGATCGAAAATGGAAAACGAACAATTAGACTTGACAATCCTAATCGAACTACGGTTATGGATGTTCAGGCAATTCAAATTTTGAACAATGGAGAATTAGAAGAAGATGATAATGCTGAATTATTTTCATCACATGCCCGGATACAATACAATCAGGATAATTCAGATGATTTGTGGGAATCCACAGAAAATTATGATTATTATGATATAGTTTTTGCTCAACATCGAATGGACAAACAATTTGATGAAGATTCATTATTGACTATACAAGCCGATGCCGAAGATAGGGCAGTTATCGTTATGGAGGATCAATACAAGGTAAGACCGATTGCACCTATTCAAGTGCATGGTAAAGAATTTTTTGCGCTCCGTTTATTTGATTTAATCAATGCCGAATTATCTTATCCCGGAGAACGTAAAGAAATTAAATATGTAGACAACTGGATTCATGCCGTTGATAATGCACTAACAGGCGCAAACCTTATAGCAAATGGTGATTTAGAAACAATTGTTCCGGCTCCTCCACCGTGGTTATGGTGGTTTACAGATTGGAGTCATGGGTACGATGGAGCATCAGACGTAACAGTTGATAACGTCAACTTTAAACACGGAATTCGTTCTGCTTATTTTTCTATCGATATTACTAATAGTTGGGCTTCTATTTATCAGGTTTTTAATGCCGTTCCAGTTGGAGATTATTTGATCGATTTGTGGTTTATAGGGGGATTGAATTGCTTACTGGATGGTTGCGCAGAAATTTATATATCCAGAGATTCAGATGGGTTTCATTATAATTTTTCGACTTCTTCGTGGCAAGCTAATTGGGTAGGAACAGCATATACAATTACAAAGTCAATTAGTTGGAAAAATATATCTTGTTCATTTCATAATGAGGCATTGGACAATATAGAAATCGAAATTTGTAATACACAGGATGTTGGAGCAATCGGACAGATTTATAATTTTAATGTGGATTATATTTCTGTTTTAAAGATGGCTTATACAATCATTCATGCAGTTGCTCATGATGAAACAGAGGAATATATTTACCACATTGTCGATTGGTTGCAACGTGACATTATTATTAATAATCGTGAATTTTTGGGTTGGCAACGAATGCAGATAATAGGAATTGTTCCTAATCTTGAAATCGGTACAGTTGAATTGAAATTACGACAACGGGACGAATCCACAGCATGGGAAAATATTTTCCCGCTTTATTTTATGACTCCGGATTCAAAACTTTTTTCTGATAGTATGGAATTCATTTATTACCAAAAACTTTCCGGCACAATAAGCGGTGGTCTATTTAATAATTTAACACAGAGTTTTTATAAGGATTCGACAAATCCGGCTGCTTCTTATTTATGTCAATATAGTAGAGTATGGGTTTATGATTCAGCACTTGCCATCTATGCAAAAATGGCTTATGGAGATTTCGCAGGTGCGCTTACAGAGATTCAGGCATTGATAAGAATAATGGAATCAGAGGACGCATTGGGATTCAATGGTGTTCTCCATTTTTCATATAATACAATAGGTGATGACTATGTATCAAATATTGCGCCATTGGGATCGATCGCATGGGTGCTAAAGGCAATATACGTGTATTCATACCTAACAAGTGATACTCAATTCCTTGCCTATCTCGCTACTAAGATGACATGGATTTTAACGCAACAAATTACTAATCCGGCAGATGCAAGATATGGATTTTTTCGAGCCGGACTTGCAAATGTGATATATACCGACGGTTATCATACATATGATGATAGATCGGCAGATTTATATTTATGGATTACAGGTGATGAAGCAGCAGGATTAGTGTGCGCTGATAGCAGTGCGGAGGGTAACGATTGCACACTTCATGGTACGGTAGCACCGACAATGGGCAATCCAGGTATTGCAGGTAACTGCATAACGCTTGATGGGACGGATCAATATGGGACTCTATCAGATGATCCTCTTGGCGCAGGATTCTTAGAATTTTCAATGTCTGCTTGGTATAAACGGAATGCTTATGTTTATGGTTCATGTGTTTATTCAAATTATATTCCAGCAACGGGAGGAATAAAATTTATACAGGAAGTTGGTCTTAATGTTGTTGGATTTACTCTTTATGATACTACAAAATATAAATATATTACCTATTCCCTACCAGTCGGATTTGATTGGTCTGCATGGCATCATTGGGTAATGGTATGGATTTCTCCATTGGGTATACCTCCAAATCAAAAAATAGAAATATGGCTTGATAATGTAAAAGTACTGACGGAAACTGTTGGAATTCCTGACTGGGCTGATATGGCTACCGCTAATTATTATATAGGAAGATATACTGATGGGGCACTTAATTATTATACCAATGGTCAAATAGATGAATTTTGTGTTTATAACAAAGCATTATCTACGACCGAAATAGGAAAGCTTTATGCTTATCCTGCATTTTCAGATGCAACAATGAATTATCAAATGCAACATTGTTCTATAGAACATAATGCCGATATGATAGATTTGCTTACTATAGCTTATGAAGTAACCGGGACAGCAGCATATCAAACAGCTTTAACCTTACTACTAGCTCAAATATATGATCTTTGGGTAACTGATCATTTTGTAACGGGTATTGATTCAAGTGGAAACATTAACTATAATGTAGCAATTGATAATAATACATGGGTAGCTTCTGCATTATTACAATATGATGAAGAAACAGCTTGGAAATGTATAGATTATGTTTATAATAATTTTATTATAACCTCACCCGAAGGTTATCTTGGTTGTATTTTTTTTACTTCCGCATATAGTGATGATTATGTTACTCCAAATCCAGATTATGAAAAAATGATTCAACCGGAAGCAACTTTTGGATTTATTCATTTATTGATACAATATGCAGATTTAACTGCAAATACCGAAAGACGATCTTTTTGCATAACGCTTGCAAAAGAATTATATCAGAGTATGTTGTATTTTAAAAAAAATACGTCTGAAAGTGGAATAGGAATACCGTATGCGTCTATGGATATTTTAAACATGTTCAGTACAATAGACTGCATAGCTTCATCTGGTACGGCAGGTTATGTAACTGCGGAAATGGCAAATGAAAATTTGCGAAAATATTTTATCGGAATGAATTTATAGGAGAATATTTTTATGAGTGTATCACTTCAAACTGTTGGATTTGAATATGAAATTTACGATTATACTGCTTATACTAAAACATTTATTCCTCGTGCTGGAGAAATTTTATATTTCAATAATGTTGAAACGTGGATTTTAAATACTCTTTCAGTCATCGGTGATGGTACAAGCAAAATAAATGAATTGCCATTTCGGGAAATAGTTTACTGCGGAATAACTACAAATATATCACTTGAATCATATCGAATACA
>Ga0102851_10002616_pt1 | contig 10903 bp, 8 predicted proteins | sample Mud3Dept3metaG_FD_79558 | JGI IMG/M metagenome (GOLD analysis project Ga0102851, IMG submission 79558) | Freshwater wetland microbial communities from Ohio, USA, analyzing the effect of biotic and abiotic controls - Mud 3 Core 4 Depth 3... | ecosystem: Environmental > Aquatic > Freshwater >...
CATAAATACTTCTGTGTCTCTTTTCGGTCTGAATATCCCCGGATATTATAAGGTTCTCAGGCATCAGATGAAAAACAGTCTTATACGGTTCCGATTCCTTTTCAGCGGGATAAACTATTGCGGGAATGTTCAGAACAGGACCGCATATGTTCTGCTGCCCCGCCCACTGAAGCGCGATCTCTTCCTTGACTTTTTCGGAATTTTGTTGTCTCTCCCTGATAAGTGATTTGATCATTTCGAGGGGGATAAGCAGCATAAGTCCTATGGCTGCCAGCAATACCATTTTTAAAGTAAATGATAATTGCCATTTTTTGTTGTCATTGATTTCAATTTTCATCATAATATAATTTTGATTTTAATGGCATGATGGAACCCACATGTTGATAAAGTTATATTTATGAGTGTTTGTGTTAGCATAACATGTGGGTTTCATCATAATTAATATTTATTTAAAAGTACTTTGAATGTCAAAGTTTATTGATAAAAAAAATTACTGTGATTTAATGATATCTTCTAAAGCCTTTAAATGGGATCTGAATAGCTGAGCTCCCGTTTCGGTGACTGAATAGCTTGTGTTGGGTTTTCTTCCGATGAACTTTTTGTTGACTTTTATCAGATAGTTTTCTTCGAGGGCTTTTAAATGGCTTGCAAGGTTGCCATCAGTAACACCTAGTGTTTCCTTAAGGCTGTTAAAATCATACGAATTATTAACCATCAGAACCGACATGATTCCCAGCCTTATCCTGTTCTCAAATAATTTGTTCAAACCAGAAATGGAAACTTTCATTATTCGTATTTTCTATACATTATAAGACCATAAGCTATATGAAGAAATCCAAATCCAAAACACCAGAAGAGGAATCCGTATACCGGAAACAATGCACATAAAAGACCGGTTAATATTTCAGCCAGTCCAAGGTAAAATACTTCATTGTAAGTGAATTTACCGGCACTGACCAGAGCCAGCCCGTAGAAAATCAGCATGGCGGGAATTATTAACAACCATTCGTGCTGAACATAAAGAATGATAATGGAAATCCCGCCTGTAACAAGAGGAACCATAAGGTTTACAAGCAATCTTTTCGACACGGGCGTCCAGATTTTAAGCCCCTGGCGGAGAGATCTTCTGTATGAAAAATAAACCGATATGCCAATTGCCAGGATCAGCACCAGCGATAAAACAGTGATCAGCAGGGCTCTGTGAATTCCTGATCCATCTGATGACAAGCCTGTAAAAAATTCGTCAGAAAGCAGGATCCTGCTATTCATTATCAACAAACCTGCAACAGTTGCGCCAACCAGAGCTATTAAACCTGCAAAGAGACCTGATAATCCGCTTAAGGAGAGGAACCTTGATGATTCCTCCATTACCTTTTTGATTATTTTAAGATCTTCAAAATAATTCGATTTGCTATTCATGGCAGAAATTTAAAAGTACTTTGAAATACAAAGTTACTAACAGGAAATGAATTAAACAAATAATATCATCAGAAAATTAAGGAAAAAAAGTAGAGTGGGTTAAAAAATCATGATTTGATACATTATTTCCTGAACTCAAGTTACCTTCGCTTTCTAAAACGCATGATCATGGCAAGAACGGCAATTGTATTCGGAGCGACTGGTCTTGTTGGCAATCTTCTGCTGGAAGAGCTAATCAAGACAGACAGATACTCTTCAATCAAAATTTTCGTAAGGCGTATGACCGGTATTAATGAATCAGGTGTCGAAGAAGTTATTACCGATTTCTCCGACCTTGAAAGCCAGTCGCTGAAAATATCAGGGGATGATCTTTTTATCTGTCTGGGTACAACCATAAAGAAAGCAGGTTCTGTGTCCAATATGGAAAAGATTGACAGGGATCTGCCCCTGAAAATAGCTGAGTTAGCCAGCCGAAACGGGGTGAAAAAGATTGCAGTGGTATCTTCGATCGGCGCATCATCAGGCTCGAAGAACTATTATCTGAGAATAAAGGGAGAAATGGAAGAAGGGATCTTGAACTATGACTTTGAAACTATTGTAATTGTAAGACCCTCCATGCTTCTTGGGGAGAGGAAAGAAAAAAGAGTAGGAGAGATAGCAGGAAAAGCGGTGATGAAGGCTGTTAAACCCGTGCTGACAGGAAAACTTCTGAAATTCAGAGCAATTCATGGCAGGGATGTTGCCCGGGCAATGATTTTTCTTATCGGTAAAGAGACTGGTAAGAGAATAGTCGAATCTGATGAGCTTCAGAGAATTGCAGGGAAATAAAAAATCCGGTCACAAACCGGATTTAAAAAATACCAATATCCATTTACAGGCAATCGATATTTGCATATTGTGCATTCCAGCAATGCCATTCTGTGTCAGCAAAGAAGTCTTCACACATTACCCTTCCGTTGTGACCCGTCGTGCTCCATTCCACTTTCATATCCGAGAAATCAGCGCCATTATAGTAATAGATCTCATAATAGGCATCAAATGCACCTGCTTGTCTCCCGTACTCAATGAAGCTTGTCTTAAAAGGATCTGCAACACGGTCATTATTCAATGCTCTGACATAAGTGTATCTGACAGTCCCAATTGATGTTCCGGTTCGTGTCCAGTCGATCTGAAGAACCGGCTCCTTGAACTGGGGACTGTGGTTAAGCTTCCACTGGCCGCTTTTGCCGTCAAGCTTTGAAGTGCCTGTAAACCAGAGAAATTCCGGGAAAGCCCCTGTTCCTCCTTCTTTGGTAATATACATTTTCCACTCCACATCATCAGCCCTGATCTGCCCGGTCAGCCTTGCTTTATATGTATCGGTAAAAACATCGGTTTCATAATTCCACTGCCACATTTTATTGTCAAGATATTCCGGATTCTGGTTGGCAGCCAGATGAAAGGACAACACCGGAACGGCAAGAGTTGTGAAAATAAGACCTCTGAATATTGATGCAACTTCTGCAGCGAATTCCCAGTTGGAGCTCTCGATGCCTTTGGGCAACACAATTTCACCCGATTTTTTCCCTGGTTCAAAATTGCTGAAATCGATTTCTATAGACTCAACGGGTGGCAGGGCGGGAGGATCTTCTTTATCCTTTTTACATCCTGTAAGAAGGCCGCAAATCAGAGCCGGTATAAGTAATATATTTAAAATCTTTTTCATGTATGAGCGTTTATGTCTGACCATATAACGGTAAAACTTCGCAAAAAGCTGCAAAATGACTTAATAAATTTTAGTTGCTGGTTGCTGGTTGCTGGTTGTTTGAAAATGAGCATTATATTTTTTTTATGATTATTGTATAAACAATTTCAATTGATCAGATAATATTCTATTAATCAGGCAACTAACCAGCAACAAGTAACCAGCAACCAGAAACTTGACTAAATTAACTAAATTTACACTGGATTTTGTAAAACTTAAAATGAACAGAATTCTTAATTTTATTGTCTGTTTTAAAAATATGAGATAATGAAACCTTCATGTACAATCTTGCACAACAAGAAAATGAAAATAATGAAGGTTCCATGTGAACCAATTAATTTCCAACCATATAGTAATATTATTTTCACATGAAACCTTCATGTACAAACTTACACAACAAGAAAATGAAAATAATGAAGGTTCCATACGAACAACTTAATTTACAATAATATAATAAACTTATTTTCGTATGAAAAAAATCCTTTTAATAATTTTGGCTTTCGGAATAGCCTCTGCAATTGTCTGGGGAATCTCCAATGCAGGAAAACGAGCTGACAATAAGTATACAGATATGAAAAACTTGAAAACAAACGAATTCCCGGCTCTGCCTTACGCATATGACGCGCTTGAGCCGTACATTGATGCCAGGACGGTGGAAATACATTATGACAGGCACCATAGGGCTTACTATACAAATTTTGTCAATGCCATAAAAGGCACTCCATTTGAAAATTCTTCAGTCGAAAAAATATTTGCTGAAGTTTCCAAAGCAGGAGATGCTGTCAGAAACAACGGCGGAGGCTTCTTTAACCATGTCTTCTACTGGGAAGGCATGGGCAAGGGATCCTCAGGACCATCACCTGAGCTGTCGGCAGCAATTGCCAAAGCCTTTGGTTCCTTTGAGAAGTTTAAAGAAATGTTGAGCAATGCAGCCAGGACGCGATTTGGCAGCGGTTGGGCATGGCTCTATCTGACTCCCGACATGGCCCTGGCAGTCGGCAGTACACCGAACCAGGATAATCCTTTAATGGATATCTCCCCTGTGAAAGGCATTCCCTTGCTGACAATCGACGTATGGGAGCACGCTTATTATCTTAAATACCAGAATAAAAGAGCCGATTATGTTGATGCGATCTGGAATGTTGTGAACTGGGATATGGTAAACAGCAGGTACAGGGAGGCAACAAAATAACACGAATACAATATATTTTTATGCCGTAGGGGCGTAGCATGCTACGCCCCTACTACGTATTATACTACGTATTATACTACGTAGATTAATACGTAGATAGAAACATATATCAGGTATACAGATACCTCTTGATCTTCAGCGTAGCGGTTTTCTGGAACGGAACCTGCTGAAGAACAACCCTGTTGATCTGACTGAATTTACTGACCTGTGAGTTCACGTACTTTTGCAGTTCTGCAATTAGCTCCTGCTTCTTTTCTTCATATTTATCGGCTTTATCCGCCATATCCTGCCTGAGGTGAAGGTATTTCTTTTCAAGCTCCTCCATGTTCAGATGGACAAGGGCTACAAGCTTTCCCTTTTGCTGGACCACCAGCGATTCGACCACGAAACGGAAATTATTAATGACTGATTCGATCTCTTCAGGGTAAATATTTTCTCCGCTTGCTCCGACTATCATGTTTTTCAGGCGTCCTTTAATGTAAAGATTTTTATTTTCATCAAGCATACCAAGATCACCTGTCCTGAACCAGCCGTCAGCTGTAAGAACTTCTGATGTCATTTCAGGTTCATTGTAATAACCCTTCATTACATTTGGACCTCTCGCCCATATTTCGCCTTCACCAGTCTTACTGTCCGGGTTGTTTATAATAAGTTCAACATCTTCTATTGCAGGCCCGGTTGAATCAAAAACTGTATTCCGGGGATTTGCACCGGCAAGCAGCGGGGATGTTTCTGTAAGCCCGTACCCTATGGCATAAGGGAATTGGGCTTCGAGAAGGAATCTTTCTACAGTTCTATTGAGCTTGGAGCCGCCAATACCAAAGAATTTAAGTTCCCCGCCGAAAGTTTTGTAAAGTTTTTTTCCGGCAATCCTGTTAAGCTTTTTCCTGATTGAAGGGATCTTATAAAGGAGTCTTATAATCAGCTTATCGGTAAATGCCGGAAGGATTTTGTTGAAATAGACTTTTTCAATTATAAGCGGCACGGTAAGCATTACGGTTGGCTTTACAGTTTCAAGTGCAGGCAGTAATACGGGTGGTGTTGGTGGTTTCCGGAGATAATAGACGCATGATCCGCCTAACAACGGCAGGATGAGACCCAGAGTATTCTCATAGGTATGTGACAGTGGAAGCACTGAGAGAAACCTGTCAGTTTCATCAACAAATTGTATCTTTTTGCCTTTCTGGGCATTAAATGATATATTCCTGTGGGTAAGCATAACACCTTTTGAACGACCTGTTGTCCCGGAAGTGTAAATTATTGATGCAAGGTCATCTTCACCTACCTCATATTTGCCGGCAGGTACGGCATCCGGATCGAATTTCAGGGTATCCTTTGCAGAGAAGATCAGTGAGAAATCCTCTATCAGAATGGCTGTTTCAAGATTTTCCGGCTTTTTACCTTCAATCCTTGACAGAAGCCCTGATGAAATAAAGATCGCTTTTGAACCTGAATGTTCAAGAACATTTGCAACTTCTGTAACGGAAAAATCAGGAAGTATTGGAACTGCAACGGCTCCCATAAATGTGATGGCGAAATAGGCAATGGGCCAGTTGGGCATATTGGTGCTCAGGATTGCCACCCTGTCTCCGGGGACAATGCCGGTTGTTTCGAGTAATGCCGACAGGGCCTGAATCTTTTTTCCCGCTGCTTCAAAACTTATTGGATCTTCTCCGGCAAATGCATAGGCGGATGCGTTACCCGATTTTCGTAAAGTTTCATTAAAAAGCGAGGGAAATGTAAGTTTTATTCTTTTTTCTTCCATTGTGTTTAATTTATAAAAAGAAACAGCTACAAAGGTAAATAAATATTGATTTCCAACCCAAAAACTGTGATCAACATTATAATGCGGCAAGTAAGACATGGGAAGAACTATGCCAGTTATCCGTGAGAATAATTAATTTTGGTGGTTAATTGTTACATTAAGCAATGGGTTCAATCATCCGGGTTACAACGGAATTTACTTTCGAGATGGCGCATGCGCTGAAGGACTATGACGGCCCCTGCAGAAATGTTCATGGTCATTCCTACAGGTTGTTCGTTACAGTGTCAGGCATTCCGGTCAATGAGCAGGGAAATCCCAGGAGTGGCATGGTTGTCGATTTTAAGGACCTTAAGGAAATAGTCCTGAAAAAAATAATCAGCCGGTTCGACCATTCAGTTGTCATCAGCAATGATTTTGACGAAGAAAGGAAGCAGATAATGACCATGACATTCGGTAACACCGTGATTGTTGATTACCAGCCCACCTGCGAAAATCTTGTTGCCGGTTTTGCACGGTTACTTGAGGATGAACTCCCCGAAGGTGTACATCTTCACAGCCTTAAACTTTATGAAACCGCAAAATCGTATGCCGAATGGTTTGCCTCCGATAATGAATAATTGAAATATGCAGGATAACCAGACAAAAAAGCTTTTCTTGCTGGATGCGTATGCACTGATCTTCCGTTCATATTATGCATTCATTAAGAATCCAAGAATTACTTCCAAAGGGCTCAATACCTCAGCGATATTCGGGTTTCTTCTGACCCTTGAAGAGGTTCTTCAGAAACAAAAGCCTTCACATATAGCGGTTGTATTTGATACACCGGCACCTACCTTCAGGCATGAGCTGTTCAGCCCGTACAAAGCCAACCGCGATGAAACCCCCGAAGACATCAAAAAGGCTGTCCCGTATATTAAGAAACTTATCGAAGCATACAATATTCCGGTTATTGATTATCCGGGATTTGAAGCTGACGATATTATCGGAACCCTTGCAAAAAAAGCATCGGAGAAGGGATTTACAACGTACATGATGACCCCTGACAAGGATTTTGCCCAGCTTGTTACAGACAGGATCTTCATGTTTAAGCCATCCAGGAGCGGCAATGAATCCGTGCAGTGGGGAATTGATGATGTCAAACGGGAATTTTCGGTGAAGCGTCCGGAACAGGTGATAGATATCCTTGCACTGATGGGAGATGCTTCGGACAATATACCGGGAGCTCCCGGGGTCGGTCCGAAAACTGCAATGAAGCTCATCTCGGAATATGGTTCTGTTGAAGAGCTGTTTAAAAATACGGATAAGCTTAAAGGCAAGCTGAAAGAAATAATTGAGAACAACAGGGAACAGATTGAGATTTCCAAAAAGCTCGCTACTATAGTGCTTGATGTACCGGTTGAGCTGAAAGAAAATGAATTAATAACCGAAACCCCGGATGTCCCGAAATTGAAAGCCCTGTTTGATGAGCTTGAATTCAGGACCGTAGCTGCAAGAATACTTTCGGGGATCGGCACACAGGAAAAACAGGATACCACAGAACCTGAACTTCAATCCCTGCCGGATGAAACAATCCAGGGATCCTTATTCTCAGCGAACGAACAAAGCGTTCCCGATACGCCGAAATCTGACATAAACAGTGTTGACCATGACTACAAATTGATTTCGGATGAGGTTGAGCTGGAAAATATCATCCGCCTTGCCGGAACTCAGAAGGAGATCTGTTTTGATACGGAAACTACCAGCATTGACGCTCTTGATTCGGAAATTGTTGCTTTGGCTCTTTCTTGGGAAAAGGGATCGGGATATCTTGTGCATTTTCCCGGCACAAGGCAAAAGACACAGGCACTTCTTGAGATAACGAGGCCGCTGTTTGCAAATCAGCATATTCTGAAGATAGGGCAGAACTGTAAGTTCGATATCCAGGTACTGGCAAACTACGGAATTGAAGTCAGGGGACCTCTGTTCGATACAATGATCGCACATTATCTGCTGGAGCCGGACATGAGGCATAATATGAACCTGCTCTCGGAGATTTACCTGTCGTATAGTCCGATCCATATTGAATCACTGATCGGTGAAAAAGGGGAGTTGCAGAAGACCATGAGGTCGGTGCCTGCAGAGAAATTGAGAGAATATGCTGTTGAGGATGCAGACGTTACCCTTCAGCTTAAAAGGCTTTTTGAGCCACGGATTAAATCAGAAGGCTTATCGGAACTGGCTGAAAAAATTGAAATGCCTTTAATCCGTGTCCTCGCGGATATGGAAAGGAACGGCGTGATACTGAATGAGGAGGAGCTGAAATCAATAACTGCAGGCTTAAGGGATGATATTTTAATTCTCGAAAAAGAGATCTATGCACTGGCCGGTACGGAATTCAATATTTCCTCACCAAAACAACTGGGAGATGTTCTGTTTCTCAGGCTTAAGCTGGATGATAAAGCAAGAATGACCAAAACGAGACAGTTTATCACCAGTGAGGAGATCCTGCAGCGACTTGCAAACAGGCATCCGATTGTAAATAAGGTATTGGAATATAGAGGTTTAAAGAAACTGCTTACTACCTATGTGGAAGCATTGCCGCAACTTATAAACAAGAAAACTGGAAGGATACACACTTCCTTCAATCAGGCTGTTGCTGCAACAGGTCGTTTAAGTTCAAACAATCCCAACCTTCAGAATATCCCTGTAAAGGACGAGAGGGGAAGGGAAATAAGAAAAGCTTTCGTGCCGGCAGACGGTTGCATATTCTTTTCTGCAGATTATTCACAGATCGAGCTCAGGCTGATAGCTCACCTGAGCAAGGACAAGAGTATGATCTCCGATTTCCTATCCGGAAATGACATACATGCAGCCACGGCATCAAAAATATTCGGGGTGGATATCAGGGATGTTACCAGGGAGATGCGCAGCCGGGCCAAGACTGCTAATTTCGGAATAATCTATGGCATCTCGGCATTCGGACTGTCAGAGAGGCTTACAATAGGCAGAAAGGAAGCCAAAGATTTTATAGATGGATATTTCACTTCCTATCCTGGTGTAAAGGCTTACATGGATGAAAGCATCCGCAAGGCGAGGGAAAAAGGATATGTGACCACAATGTTCGGGAGAAGAAGATACCTTCGTGACATTCATTCAAGAAACCAGGTGGTGAGAGGAAATGCTGAAAGGAATGCCATAAATGCTCCTTTACAGGGATCTGCCGCTGACATAATAAAAATTGCGATGGTCAGGATCCATGAGAGGATGAAGAGGGAGAATTACAGATCAAAGATGATCCTGCAGGTGCATGATGAGCTTATTTTTGAGGTCCCGGAAGGAGAGCTTGGAAAGCTGAAGGAAATGGTTATTCATGAGATGTCGAATGCAGCCATCCTCGACGTACCGCTGAAAGTTGACACGGGTACGGGCAGGAACTGGCTGGAAGCGCATTGACGCACCGCTTTGCCATTTGAAAGTTCTCACGGATAGAAACGTGGGAACATTACCTAAACTGGCTCCTGATCATTAATTTCATTCGGAATACCTTTAAGACTCCTGTTTATACTTTCTCTTCCGGTTATCAGCCGGGGACCAGACTTGCCGTTAAGGATAGAGTTGTATTTTTCCCTGTTATTAAGTACTTCTATTGCTTTGCTTATCTGTTCATCTTTCTTTACCGACCAGGCAATTGCACCCTCTTCATAAAAATAACGCCCGATGATCTCTTCTTCAAGTAATTCAGTTATCTCATCCCTGAAAATTTCCAGATCCTGGTCAAGGTTATGAGCAACATCCTTCTCAAGCTCAGTGAAAAGATCCTTATGGAGATCATAGTACTTCTCTTTCCTGGCATTGGTAATAAGCTCATTCAAAGAGGTTTCTGTAATCGTCCTGTAGTCAAACTTCCGGTTTGTAAGGAAATTCCTGAAGTCTGTGTAATCCTTTTCAGTGATTGAAAACAGGGAAGGTGTCGTTATTTCCGGATGCGACCAGTAATACCAGGTTGCGAAATCAAAGATGTAGTACCTGAGATAGAGTTCAGTGGATATCTGGCTTACAGGTTCAGGGATCACAGTAACATCAGGTGTGATGCCTCCGCCATCCCTGACAGTCCGGCCATTTCTAGTTTTAAATTCAGATATCAGAGAGTCAGGTATTATTCCAACACTTCCGTCTTCATTCGGGTGTGAAAAATCAAGAGCCTGGATACACCTGCCGGATGGTATATAATATTTCGCCGTAGTGACTTTAAGCTGGGTATTGTAACTTAATGGACGGGTAACCTGGACAAGGCCTTTCCCGTAAGAACGTTGTCCGACAATTACACCCCTGTCAAGATCCTGAACGGCGCCGGCAACAATCTCAGCAGCTGAAGCCGATCCTCTGTTTATCAGAACAGCAACAGGTATTTTTTCATCAACAGGAGCTTTTGTTGTCCTGTAATCCTCGTCAAACTGCTTGACTTTTCCTTTTGTGGAGACTACCTCATTTCCAGGTCCGACAAACAGATTAACAACCTCCACCGCTTCCGAAAGCAATCCGCCGGGATTACTTCTGAGATCGAGAATTATCTGTTCCGGATTGCTGTTCTTTAATGCCAGCAGGGCATCTTTAACATCATTAATGCAGTTCTGGGTGAAGCTTGTCAGACGTATATACCCTGTTTTCGGATCAAGCATTCCGTAGTACGGAACAGGGGGTATGACTATCCTTTCCCTTTTCATGAAATAATCTGATTCTTTCCCGTTTCTCTCAATTGTAAGTGTAATTTCTGAACCGGGGTTGCCTTTAAGCTTTTCGCTGA
>Ga0102851_10002617_pt1 | contig 10902 bp, 9 predicted proteins | sample Mud3Dept3metaG_FD_79558 | JGI IMG/M metagenome (GOLD analysis project Ga0102851, IMG submission 79558) | Freshwater wetland microbial communities from Ohio, USA, analyzing the effect of biotic and abiotic controls - Mud 3 Core 4 Depth 3... | ecosystem: Environmental > Aquatic > Freshwater >...
CTGGAGATCGAGGTGGACGGCGGCATCAAGACCGACAATGCCGCCGAGGTGGCCGCTGCCGGCGCCGACATCCTCGTTGCGGGATCAGCGGTCTTCGGAGCAAAGGACTACGCGGCCGCGATCAACGGAATACGAGGGACAAGATGATTGAAGCTCCCTGCAGCAAGCTGCGGAGAATGCGCTCGCTCCTGGATTCAAGAGTCAGAATGAACGTTTAATAAAGCGCGCGTTTTGTTTAATTTACACATTGGATATCGAACTTGTTGTTTCAGGAGGCACCCGTGACGATCAAGAAACAGACCATCAACATCCCCTTTGAGCTCAAGGACGTGAAGGAGCCGGTCCTGTTCCGGGACCTGTTCCCCTATTCGAGCGTCCCCAAGGTCGCGTTCGAGGACCGCATCATCCAGGTCAACATGCCCAAGGACATCTGGCTCACGGACACGACCTTCCGCGACGGCCAGCAGTCCCGGCCGCCCTACACGCCAAAGCAGATCGCTGAGATCTTCGACTTCATGCACCGCATGAGCGGGCCCGCCGGCGTGATCCGCCAGACGGAGTTCTTCCTCTACTCCGAGAAGGACCGGGAGGCCGTCCGGCTGTGCCTTGAGCGGGGGCACCGCTTTCCCGAGGTCACCGGGTGGATCCGGGCGAACAAGAACGACTTCAAGCTCGTGAAGGAGATGGGGCTCAAGGAGACCGGCATCCTCACCTCCTGCTCGGACTACCACATCTTCCTCAAGATGAACCTGTCCCGGAAGGACGCCCTCAAGGCGTACCTCGACATCGTGGCCAACGCCCTGGAGCAGGGCATCATCCCCCGCTGTCATCTGGAGGACATCACGCGCGCGGACTTCTACGGCTTCGTCATCCCCTTCGTACAGGCCCTGATGAAGCTCTCCCAGTCGGCCAAGATGCCGGTGAAGGTGCGCGCCTGCGACACCATGGGCTACGGGTTCCCCTTCCCCGGGACCTCGCTGCCGCGCGGCGTCCCCGAGATCTTCTACGCCCTGATCCACGAGGGGGGCGTCCCGTCGGAGCTGCTCGAGTGGCACGGCCACAACGACTTCCACAAGGGGCTCGTGAACGGCACGGCCGCGTGGCTCTACGGTTGCTCGGCGGTGAACGGGGCGCTGCTCGGCTTCGGCGAACGCACCGGCAACACGCCCGTGGAGGCCATGCTCATCGACTACATCAGCCTGACCGGGAACGATGGGGGCATCGATACCGCCGCGATAACGGAAATGGCCGAGTATTTCCGCCAGGAGATGGGCTTCTCCATTCCCTCGAACTATCCCTTTGTCGGCTCCGAATTCAACTCAACAGCGGCCGGCATCCATGCCGACGGCATGATGAAGAACGAGGAGATCTACAACATCTTCGACACCACCAAGATCCTGAAACGGCCCATGGGCGTGATCATCACGGACAAGTCCGGCATCGCCGGCATCGCCCACTGGGTCAACAGCCATCTCGGGCTCGATGCGGACAAGAAGATCGACAAGCGCCATCCCGGGCTCGCCAAGATGAACAAGTGGGTGATGGAGCAGTACGAGCAGGGCAGGACCACGAGCATGTCCCACGACGAGCTGCTGGATAAGGCGAAGAAATACCTGCCCGAGTACTTCGTCTCTGACCTGGACCGGCTGAAGAAGAAGGCATCGGAGGTCGCCCGCCATATCGTGGAAGAATTCGTGGCACGGCCCGAGATCCGGACCATGGACCCGGCCAGGCAGGAGCCGGTGATGGAGAAGTTGCAGAAGGAGGACCACTACATCCAGTTCGCCTATGTGGTGAACGCGCAGGGAAAGAAGATCACCCGGAACATCACGGACATCGAGAACAAGGCGAAGTTCGAGACCGCCGGGCTCGGCGATGATTTCTCCGACCGGCCGTGGTTCATCAGCCCCATGAAGGACGGCAAGAGCTTTGTCTCGGATTTCTACACCTCGAAGATCACCGGCGCCCTCTGCATCACCGTGTCGGCGCCCATCGCCGATGACGAAAGCAACATCGTCGGCGTCTTCGGCGTGGATATCCGGTTCGAGGACCTGGTGCGCGCGGAATAGCACCCGCGAACATATGATGAAAAAAGCCGTACGCCCCGAAAGGTGTACGGCTTTTCTGTTGTGATCGGGCCTTATCAAGCCCCGGGTCACGGGCGTCGCACAGCGGCCCAATCATCGATGGGGTAGAACTTCCCTCCCTTGATGACGGTTGGATACACGGTCTGCGATCCCTGGTGGTTGTCCTTCGCGAAGCTGATCATGTTCCCCGCCTGGATGTCGAGGCCCTTGATGCCCTCCACAGTGTCGATGAAACCTTCCCGCGTCAGGTTCTTCCCCGTCCGCTTTAACGCCTCCGCGAACACCTTGGCGGCGAGATACCCCTCGAGGCTCACGAAGTTGGGCCTCATCGCCGGGAAATACCTGTTCATGGCGTTGAGGTAGTCCGTTACCGCCGGGTAATTCGTACCGGCAGCATTGAACGGCGGAACGACCTGCGTCACCACGACGCCGAGGCCGTACTTGTCGAGCAGCAGCGCCAGGCGGTCCGGACCGACGAAGGAGACGTTCATGAACACGGGGTCCGGGTCCTTGCGTTTTTCGAGGAGCGTCTTTCGTTTCCATAAGGTGATGAACTTGGCGCAGGCGCTGTAGGTCCCTGCCATGACCACGGCATCGGGCTTCGCCGACATGATCCTCTCCAGGGCATCGCTCACGTTCTCGAAATTGCGGATATACGTGCCGGTCGCCACGGGGGCAAGGCCCCTCCGGTTGAGCGCAAGTGTGGCCCCGTCGAGCACGGCCTTCCCATAGCCGTCGTCCTGGTAAAAGACCGCGATCTTCCGATACCCCAGCATATCCACCATGCCCTTGACGAAGACCTCGGTCTCCTGATTGTAGCTCGCGCGGTAGTGCAGAAGATACCTGTCCACCGGGTTCCGGAGCGATTCCGCGCCCGTGAAGGGGGCGAACAGGAAGACCTTCTCCTCCGCGAGCATCTTCCGGATCGCCAGGGCCGTGGGCGTTCCCACGTTCCCCAGGAGACCGAAGACCCCGTCTTCCTTGATCAGCTTCGTGGCATTCGTGACGGCATTCTTCGGCTCATACCCGTCGTCATAGGCGATAAGCTTGATCCTGCGGCCGTGCACCCCGCCCGCATCGTTCACGCTGTTCAGGTACGCCTCGACTCCCGTCTTGAAGCTCGTACCGAGAAACGATGCCGCTCCGTTCAGCGCCGTTGACATGCCGATCGTGATCTGTGTGCCCGTGACGCCGGTCTCGGCGCGGGCAGTGATTGCCCCCGCAATGACGATCCACAGCAGGCTCATGACGATGACCAACCTCTTCCTGTTCATGGTCGCTCCTTGTCGCAGAATATTTCAGACCGGTGCAAGCGCTTGCATGGCCTCGAGACTGAACGCATAATCTATTATATAATAGAAGAAATTTGCATGTACTATTTTTTTTCATGCTTGGGGCGGATCGGAAGAATGCAATATCCGGTATCGTCGCGTGAATCCAGGAGCGAGCGCATTTCCTGCGGCTTGCGGCGGGGTTGGCGAGCGATGAGGATAAACATACTTCCCTGAGGACCTCAGATTTCCTGCAGCTTGCAGCAGGGAGTTTCAATGTCAGCTTCGAGGGCTGGTCCGGTCGGAAGAACCGGCCGCCCCGCTCCGAGCACACAAAAAAGCCGTATGACCAAGAGGCCATACGGCTTTTTTCGTCAGCGCGTCCCGATGGATCGCCAGTCAATTATCGGCACGAAAGCGCTGTTCTTGATGACGGTCATATAGACCTCCTGGGATCCCTGGTGGTTGTCCTTCGAGAAGCTGATGATGTTTCCCGCTTTGATGTCCAGGTCCCGAATGCTTTCCACCGTATCGATGAACGATTCACGCGTGGGATTCTTGCCCGCCTTCTGGAGCGCCTCGACAAATACCTTGGTTGCAAGGTAGCCTTCCAGGCCTCCAAAACTGGGGGCCGCTCCGCGGCCGTACTTTCCCAGCGCCGATAGATACTCACTGACAGCAGGGAGGTTTCCGCCGCCCCTTAAGAACGGCGGAACGACCTGGGAGACCACCACACCGTCCCCATGCCCCTCCAGCATCGATGCAAGCCGGTCCGGTCCCACGAAGGAAACGTTCATGAAGACAGGAGTGTCATCCTTGCCGCTCCCGGCGAGGGAGTCCTTCAGCTGCCAGGTCCGGATGAACTTGGAGCAGGCACTGTACGTCCCGCCCATAACCACGGCATCGGGCCGCTCCTTCCTGATGGCATCCACCGCAGGGATCACGTTCTCAAAGTTCCGTGTGTAGGTGCTCGTTACAACAGGTGCCAGCCCCCTCGCCTGGAGTGCGAGCCTGGTTCCGTCCAGCACGGCTTTCCCGTAGCCGTCGTCCTGGTGGAAGACCGCGACCTTCTTGCGGCCCAGGACGTCGACCATCCCTTTGATGAATGCCTCGATCTCCTGATTATAGCTTGCCCGGTAATGGAACAGGTAGCGGCTGACGGGTTTCCTGAGCGATTCGGCGCCGGTGAACGGCGCAAAGAGCGGGACCCGGTTCTCCTCGAGGACGGGCTTGATCGCCAGCGTGGTGGGCGTGCCGACGTTCCCCAGGAGGCAGAACACCTTGTCCTCGGCGATCAGTTTTTTCACCTGGGCGACCGTATTGGCGGGCTCATACCGGTCGTCGTATACAACAAGCTTGATCTTCCTCCCGTGCACACCGCCGGATTCGTTCACCTTGCCGAGATACGCTTCCACGCCGGCACGGAAGTTTATCCCCAGGAACGCGGAAGGACCTGAAAGGGCTGTGGACATGCCGATCAAGAGCTGCGTGGGCGTGACTCCCGGCTCCGCTGAGGACGGGAACGGAACCAAACAAAGGATCAGCGCCAGGACCGCCGGCAGCGTTATACGCTTCCTGTGCATACAGTGCTCCTTCTGTTCCCCTCGTCTGAGTACACTGTGGACAAGGGGGATGCGGCAACAACGATTGGAAAAATTATAGCGTACCTTCCGGGAAGCGCAAGGGCTAATCATCCTTTGTGATGAAGAAAGAGAAAGCAAAAGGGGTGCGATATTCCGCAACCCTTTGTTAAGTTCTGTCGCACTGGCTGCCTGTCCCACTGACCGCTGCGGAGACCGCTCACACCTTGTTGCGTCCTTTTCCTTTTCCCTTCCCCATGCCTTTGCCTCCCTCGCTGCCGGCGCCGTCCAGGTCGTGGCCGCGCTTCAGCGCGTGGAACTCCGGCGATCCCGGCTTGATGCCGAGACTCTTTGCAAAATTGCCCCAACCCTGCCCTTTCGACGAACGATATCGCTCCGTCACGCGGTCCGTCGGCTGACCCGACATCTCCCCGAGGCGCAACACCATATAGGCGTCAGCGGGCTTTTCAACATTGCTCAACACTGCCGTGATCTGCGTGTCGCCAATCTTGAATCGCGTCGCAAGACTTGCCTTGAATCCTGATGGATCGGCCTGCGCCCTGATGTTCAAGTCCTTCATCCACTCGAAGTCACCCGCCAACGCCGTTCCGGCCGCAAGCAGCACCACGACCACCCCGGCCAGTGCCCGTCTGATCGTCATCATCCACTCATCCCCCTGTCCATGAATATCGGGACCGCGTATATCAATCCCGTTGGCGTAATTTTCTCATGAAATACACCGCCGCCAGCAAAAGGATCCCGGACGCGCCGGCGCTCCAGCGCGCGTCGGTGTCGTAGCCGCTGATACGGAATGCGACAGCAGCGGCTGCCGCGCCGGCCGAAAACATGGCCAAGACGAAGGCCCTTCCAATGTTGTGGATGTGACGGAGCACGCCCACAATGTCTCGTGACCCGATCTCGACGCGCAGTTCGCCGCGTGACGTAGTGACCAGGAGATCATGGAGCATTTTCGGCAGCTTCACGAGCGACCGCGCCGCGCCGGCAATCTGCCTCAGCGCGCCCTGTGCGGACATCTCCTCGGACTGTATGAACCGCTTCGCGTAGGGCGCCGATATCTCGATGATGTTCGTCTGCGGGTCGAGCTGCGAGCCCAGGCCGTTCAGCATGCCCACGACGCGGCCGAGCAGGATGAAGTCATTGGGGATCTGGATAGCGGGATTGAGCTGCACTGCCTGCTGGATGTCGCGGCCGATCTCCTCGATGTCCATGGCCTTGAACTCGCCGGGCGAGATATCGCGGTACTTGAGCAGGATGCGCTCCACGAACTGCACGAGCGGCTGGATGTCCTTGGTGAGCGGGATGAACCCCATATCCACCAGAGCCCGCACCAGGCCCAGGCTGTCGCGCTCCACGATGGCGATGAACGCCCGCCGCAACTCCTCCTTCTTCTGCGCCGAGATGCGGTCCACCATGCCGAAATCCACCAGGATGACCGAAGGGCCTGACCGGACGAAGATGTTTCCGGGGTGCGGGTCGCCGTGGAAAAAGCCGTCGACGAAGAACATCTGGGCGTAGGCCTCGGCGAGGATGCGCGCGGTCTCCTTCTTGTCGATCCCCAGGCGGTCGATCTCCTCGAAGTCCGTGATCTTGGTGCCTTCAAGGAACTCCAGGGTCAGGACCTTGGAGGTGGTGTAGGGCCAGTAGACAATGGGGATCTTGATCCGTTCGTTCTTCGCGAAGTTCCGGGCAAAGATCTCGGCGTTCCTGCCCTCGCGGAGGTAGTCAAGCTCCTCTGCCACGATGCGGGAAAACTCGGAGTAGATGACGTCGAGATTGATCTGACGGTACAAGACCCGGAGGATCCGGATGATGTATTTGAGGGCCCGCATGTCCGCGGCGATCACCTCATCGATGCCCGGGTACTGGACCTTGACGACGATGCAGTCGCCGTCCTTGAGGCAGGCGCGGTGCACCTGGCCCAGCGACGCAGACGCGATGGGAACCTCGTTGAAGGCGGAGAAGATCTCGTCCATCGGCCCGAGCTCCTCGGTGAGCCGCCTGACGATGTCCGCGACGGGCGCCGGCGGGACCTGGTCCTGGAGCTTGGACAGCTCCTCGGTGTACTCTTCGGGCAGGATGTCGACGCGGGACGAGAAGAACTGTCCGATCTTGATGAGGATGCCGCGCTCCTTGACTATGCGCTCGCGGATCATCCGCGCCATCCGGCTGTGCTGCCGCTTCATCCACTCGCGGCGGACCTCGGCCGAGGCGAACAGGTTCCGGAGGGAGAAGAGCTTATAGCTCAGGAGCACCCGGAAGAAGAGGATGACGACCCGGATGACCCGGCCGCGGTATCGAAAAAATCGCATGTTTGATTATACCAGATTAGCGGACGTTCGTACCAGGAATGAAACGGCATCACGCAGCCATGAAGATCAGACACGGGGACAAGGGAACGCGGAAACAACGAGATGATGTGACGTGCTTCTTACCTTCTTACCTTCTTAACTTCCTGCCTTCCTAACTTCCTACATCTTGGTTCACCCGTCTACTTCACGATGTCGCCGTACTCCGCGGGCCGCCGATGGCGCAGGAACCCCCAGGTCTCTACCGCCGCGTCCCGGTCCTTCAGGTCGATGTCGGCGATGACGATGGCGTCCTTGCTCCCGGCAAGCTCCGAGACCATCTCGCCCCAGGGCCCGGCGCAGAAGCTCCGGCCGTAGAACGCGATGCCGTCCTCCTGCCCGACGCGGTTCACGCGGAAGACGAAGATATTGTTGGCGAAGGCGTTCGCCGACACTGCCCGCTCCCACAGGACATGGCTCTCAACCGACGCGGCCGTGGGCGCGAACACGATGTCGGCGCCCTTGAGCGCCAGTACCCGCGTTCCCTCGGGAAAGAGGTTGTCCCAGCAGATCTGGATGCCGATCCTGCCGCGGGAGGTCTCGAAGACCGGAAGGCCGGCATCGCCGGGCGAGAAGTAGAACCGTTCTTTATAGAAGGGGATATCCGGAAGGTGGAGCTTGCGGTAGACGCCGAGGACCTTGCCGCAGTCGATGACCGCTGCGCTGTTGTACGAGAGGGCCCCGCTCTTCTCGAAGAACGGCAGCACGATGACGACCTGGTGCTTGAGCGACGCCTTGGCGAACTCGGCCACCAGAGCGCCGGACACGTCGCAGGCCAGGGACATTCCCGCCGGGTCTTCCTTCCGGGGAAACCAGGGGTGAAGGCAGAGCTCGGGAAAGCCGATGACCTTGGCACCCTTCTCCGCGGCCACCTCGGCCATCTCCTTGGCGCGGCTGATGTTCTTTTCAACATCAGCCCCCGCGCTCATCTGTATGCCGGCGATCCTCATCGTGTCCCTGCAGGGAGCAGACGCCCTTGGCGCGTCTGCCCCGTGCCAGCGAGTATTATAGCGGTCGATGGGGAAAATGTAAATGGAATTTCAGGCAACGGGACAGGCGAACAAGGAATGCTGCGGCCGGCCCCTCAGAGAAGCGCCGCTAGCCCGGACATCAGTACGACAGGTACGCGTCGGCCTCTCCGAGGAGCTCCAGCAGCTTCTCCTCGTCCGCTGGCTCCGCCGCGTGGTCATAGCGGTCCCCGCCGATGCCGCGGAGCTCCAGCGCACGCCTGCTCACATAGACCGCCACTCCCCTGCCTTTCAGGAAATGCAGCAGGCTGCCATAGATGTCCGGGATGCCGTCCGCGGTGGTCCCCAGGAGCGCGGCCAGTTCGGTACGCTCCTGCCCGGCGATCATTGCACGGTCGAGCGGCGTAGAATGGCCGCCGAACCATCTTCCCCTCTTGAGGGAGGACACCCCCCCGGCGTCAAAGAAGAGCGCGACACGATGGCCCTTCTTCAGTGCGCCCGCGACCACGCGGAACACCAGCGCGGTCTTGTCCGTGTCCTTATCCAGCGGCACGGTCACGTGGACCAGGAGGACCTTTTCCTGTGACCTATCGGCCTCCGCAGCGGCAACAGCCGACGCAAGCAGGAGGGCGGTCAAGGCGAGGAATACGCCAGGGATTATTTGGGCTCCACGGGGTATCCAGCGCCCACCCATTCCCACCAGCCCCCTTTCAGCGCGTACGCGTTCCTATACCCCAGCTTCTGCAGTTTGAGCACCACACTGGCGCTCGTGCCTTCGTTGGCTCAGGTTCAATAGACGATGAACTTCGTGTCACCGGCATAGCCGCTGACCAGGGTGTCGAGGTCCCACTTATCGACCCGCACCGCGCCCTTTATCTTCCTGTCACTTGCGTTCCAGGCTGCGTTGGTCCGCGCGTCGATGAAGACCACGTTCGGGAAGCCGAGCAGTGCCCTTGCTTCTTCCCTGGTTATCCGGGGGACGCTCTCTGCCGCCTGCACTGCAACCGGACACAGGATGCCGTTGATCACAAGGACGAGCAGGCCGACGAGCGTCGTTCTCGTGGTATGCATGGCCGTTCTCCTTTCAACGGAAGCTTAGGCTCTCCTGAACAGAAGATACCGCCGTGGAACAGAACCGTCAAGAAACCTGGCGGGGAGATGGAGAGGGATCACCACGATCGATCCTCGCTGGCCGACAATATGAATACCTGAGGTTCCCTCGCGCACTTCGTGACTTCGCGTTGGAAGTACCCGCCTAGCATGCGTATACGAAGATACGAAAAAGGACGATCGAAAGCAGCGCGTCCGCAGGGGAAGCGCTGCCGGAAGGCAGGAACGATTTCGTGACCCTGAAACACGTAACGGGCATGCCAAATCGACCGAGTGATGCGCTGTCCAACAAAGTTTCTTCTGCGCTCCGGCTCAGGGCTGTTGCGCAGGCATGCCCTTCTGTTTTTCAATCGGCGGTCACAGGGCCTCGTACGAGGCTGCCGGCTTCGTTGCGGTCATCTGCTTCATCCGGCGTATCGCGTTCTTTTCGATCTGCCGCACGCGCTCCCGTGTGAGATTGAACTGTTTGCCGATGCTGGCCAAGGTCTGGGCGGTTTCTTCCCGCAACCCGTACCGCATGCCGATGACCTTGCGCTCCATGTCCGGCAGGCTGTCTACCCATTGTTCAAGCCGTCTGCGCCTGTTCATGCTGTCGCTGAGGCTCTCCGGCGACTCGGAATGCTCATCGACAATAACATCCTTGAGCGTGTCGTCGCCGTCGGCCGTGATCGGCGCATCCAGGGAGTACACTTCCCGCGTGACCTGGGAAAGCGCCCGCACCTTCTGCTCGCTGGTCCTCAACGCAGCCGAGATCTCGCTGAGATACGGCTCCCGTTTCAATCTCTGCATCAACGTCCTCACGACGCGGGTATACCGGCTGACGTCCTCGGCCACATGCACCGGGAGCCGGATGACCATGACCTGGTTCGCGAGCGCCCGCTCGATCCCCTGCCGGATCCACCACACGGCATAGGTGCTGAACTTGAAGCCGCGCCGGTAGTCGAATTTTTCCACGGCCCTGATCAGTCCGATATTCCCCTCTTCAATGATGTCCTCGAACGACAGGCCGCGGTTGATATAGCGCTTCCCGATGGCGACCACGAGGCGGAGATTGGATTCGATCATTCTGGCGCGCGCCTCCTTGTCCCCGCTGGCTATGCGCCTTGCAAGCGACTGTTCCTCTTCAAACGAGAGGAGCGGCGCCTTTTTTATTTCCTTCAGGTACAGCTTGAGGATATCCAGGTTGCTGCTGTTCGGATCCTCATCAGCGCGGGACAACCGGTCCCGGAGCTGTCGCGGCCGGACTTCATCAAGCGCAGCATTGTTGCGCTCCCCGCCTTCTTCCTCCTGCTCATCAGGCATTTCCCTGGTGTATGAATCGTCCTTCATTTTTACATCCAGTGAACTGATCATACGGTTCCTCTTTCTCGTGGAATGTCCGGGTCTCGCCGTCGACAGGACCTGATCCGGCAGAGGAAAGCGCTCCCCGACCGCAACCTGTCCGATCAAGCCTCAAGGATCTGCTGCGCCATTCCGTGAATGTCCCGCGGCATGTGCAGAAACGGCCTGATATTCCGGTC
>Ga0102851_10002619_pt1 | contig 10900 bp, 5 predicted proteins | sample Mud3Dept3metaG_FD_79558 | JGI IMG/M metagenome (GOLD analysis project Ga0102851, IMG submission 79558) | Freshwater wetland microbial communities from Ohio, USA, analyzing the effect of biotic and abiotic controls - Mud 3 Core 4 Depth 3... | ecosystem: Environmental > Aquatic > Freshwater >...
AAAGGCGCTTTTTTTCGGATTCCACCTGGAATTCCTTGGGTTCTGACAACCTTTTTCCGTATGCATACTTTGCGGCATGCCTTCCGGCATAATGTCCTGTCGCAGCGGCGTGGCCATAGCAATTGGATGCGTACAGGGCATCTCCTGCTACAAATAATCCTTCGAGATTCGAAGAGAGTCTCCAGTCATTCAGGAAGCCTCCGGGAAGACCAAACAGCTGTCTTTCATCTGGCAGGAATTCTGCAGATGTCCATCCCGTTCCGTAACATTGGATTGCATGTTTTTCCGGATCAAAACCTGCCCTTGAATAGTTTTGATATACAGGTATTTTAGTCTTCCCCTCCTCTCCTATCATCATCCCCCAGATGATTCTTCTCTCGGTTTCCGGTAACGCGGAGAGATCAGCATAAAATGGCAGTTTGTACCCTTTGGCAATCATGTCAGAAAAAGCCAGTGTCTCAGGTCCGCGATATTCATATTTCGGATTATCCACCGATCCTCCTTTCAGAAAAAATTTCTGACCTGCTGATGGCTTAAATCTTTCGCCTATATCAGTTATAATATTCCCATCCCTGTCAGCATATGGAATTTCCATGCCGGCCGAATCTATAATGTTTGCGCCATACCAGGTATTATGGTTGTTCCCTGCTCCGTACGGAGGGTAACTTCTCCCGGATGCTGAAAACTCTGCCCTCACCGATTTCTCCATCATTGTAAATTCAGCTCCTGCGCGCCAACCCATCGCGTGTCCATCTCCGATACATTGCGGTGGCCGGAATTCACATAATCCCGGCAGAGAAGCTGAAAATAGCCAGATCCGTGCCGGTCTCGACAAACACATAATGATTGCCTTTGATCTGAAGATATAGAATTTACCCGTTCTTGAATGCAAGCCTGTTGCACCGATAATCCGGTTTCCCTTTTCCCCCGATTCGGTCAGTAGTGATGTAACCATCACCCTGTCAAGTACTTTGACCCCCTTACGCCTAAGTTCCCTGTACATTGCAGGCTTAAAGGTTGATCCCCAGATCCTGAGTGTAAACCGGTTCACATAATCATAAGCGAACAATAATCTGGTTTTCTCATCACGAAAAGCGGCTCCTTTGAATTCATCATCTGTGTCTCTTATTTTCCCTCCCATCTTTTCAATATCCAGAAGCCTGTCATATCCTTCCCGGCATTCAATATAATGGGATATCCCGTTATTAAATCCGTCATTGTCATCCAGCATTGCTCTGGTAAGTTCTTCGGGTGTCACGCCTGAACAGGGATTTGTCGCCGCGGACTCCCAGTGATCGCAACCGGAACCACCTGCACCGCTTCTTTTTGTAGCACCTTTTTCTATAACAAGCACCCTCTGGTTACTGTCTGATGCGGAAATTGCTGCCATGCATCCTGCAACTCCACCACCGAGGACAAGAATATCAGAATCTATTATTTCTTCTTTATTCCATTCAAGCCGGTAAGGCCATGTTGATTTTCCCATTTGCTAACGATTACTAATATAACCAGCGAAAGTCCATATGCATAGAACAGTCCCAGATCGGTGTTGATCCATCCTTCAAAGGGACCCGGGATTCCGGCCAGAAATGCACCCGTGCCGACAATCCCTCCGGCAAAGATAGCTGAAATTGCCCCATCCCTTGTTGCACCCTTCCATAGTACGCCTGCCAGTAGAGGTATGAGCAGGCTGCCCATGTAAGGGTAATTGAATATGATTATTGCATCCAGAATACTGGTGACCTTAAAGGACAATAATATTCCGGCCACTACAGATAATGCCACGGCCAGACGTGATATAATTTTTGAATATGGCAATTCATCAAGATTTGCTTCAGGATGAAGGAACCTGTTATAAAGATCTCTCGAGAATGTAGCCCCAAGTGCTATCAGCAAACCGGATCCACTTGACATGGCTGCACCTAAAACTGCGGATATAACAATTCCGGCAAGTAAAGGATTAAGCGATTTTATCACCATAAAGGAAAAAACACCTTCTTTCACATCGGGATAAATAAGTCTTGCTGCAGCCCCAACTGTTGAGGTCAGAACGCCTATTATTATTACCAATATGCCAGCTATTATACATCCCCATCTTGCGACATAAGCATTTTTTGCAGCCTGATACCGGATAAAAGCGTCGTATGACACTGAGATTGCAATTAAAAACGGTATCACCAGGTAAACAAACTTTGTAAATGTTCCCTTAGGTATAAAAGGGGTTGTAAACAAAGTCGCCGGATCGATGTTGTTCGATCTCAGCAGCATAAGAGAAGCAATACTTATCACAGGTATACTTATCAGGATTATGGAAGTCTGAATAGCGTCGGTGATGACAATTCCCCATAATCCTCCCAATGTACTATATACCATTATAACAAGTGCACAAATTATGACTCCACTGTAAAAAGGGATTCCAAAACCAGAAAGAATACTTCCACAAGCCAGGAGCTGGGCAATAAATATTCCCAGAAGGCTTGGAACATTGCTTGCCCAGGCCCACAACCGGATCCATTTATTTGAACCATATCTTTTCTCAAAGAAATCGAGGGGAACAAAACTCTCTTTTTGCCTGAGTTTCCCGGCGACCAGGATCCCGGCAAGTATCAGACCTCCTCCGCATCCGACGGAATACCACATTCCCGGCCAGATTCCCATTGACGCCCCCGTTGATGAACCTCCGAGAATAATACCTGCTCCTATCTGAACTGCTGTAAGTGTTGCCACTGTGAAAGGCAAACTGAGTTTCCGGCCTGCAACCAGAAAATCAGATGCTTTCTTATTCCTGGCCATCACTAAAATACCGACCAGGATCATTATTGCAAAATAAGCACAACATACCAATATTACCGCAGTCGATTTTTCCATAGGGTGTATATTACAGTTTTACCGCAGGAACGAAGAGAATTTCTAATGTCGCTTAGTGGATTCTTTTATTACCAGTTCAGTTCTGATGATCAGGGTCTGAAAAGGCAGATCATTTGTCCTTTCAATACGTCCGATCAATAATTTAACAGCTTCTTTCCCGATTATATATCCGTGCTGTTCAACTGATGTAAGCGGCGGATCAGTTATGTCTGACAAAATCCCGCTTGTAAATCCTACGATTGCGATATCTCCGGGTACATGGTATCCATGCTTTTTGATAATTTTCATTGCTGCTGCTGCAGTCATATCATTCACCGCAAAGATCCCGTCAGGTTTTTCAGCCCTGCTGAGCAAACCGGGGACAACTTTCGCAGCCTCCTCGTTTGTGTCGCATCTGATGATATTCTGATCCGACACAGGCAAATTGTGATCTCTTAGTGCATTTATATAACCGTTCTTCCTGTTTATTCCGATATTGACATTCGGAGGACCTGAAAGATGAACAATGTTCTTACAGCCTATGCCGATAAGGTGCTTTACTGCTTCATATGCTCCGGCTTCATCATCAACAACAACCCTGTCGGATTCAATCTCATCACATATCCTGTCAAAAAAAACCAGAGGGATCCTGTTCCTGGTGATTTTCCGGAAATGCTCAAAGTCCTCTGTTACCTTGGAGACTGAAACGAGAATTCCGTCAACACGGCTCGAAAGCAAAGTCTGAACAGCCTGTACCTCCCTTTCATAAGTTTCATTCGATTGACAGAACATGACGTGATAACCTGAATCATAAGCCAGATCCTCGATTCCGCTGATCACTGTAGAGAAAAAATAATGAACTATCTCAGGGATGATGACACCTATTATTTTGCTCTGTCCGCCTTTCAGGCTCAATGCTATCGGATCGGGTTTGTAATTCCATTTATCAACGAGTTCCCTGACGGCTTTTTTTGTTTCCTTGCTTATATCAGGATGTCCTTTCAGTGCTTTTGACACTGTTGAAGGTGAAATTCCAAGTTCCCTGGCTATATCCTTTATCGTTACCTGTCCTTTGTTCATGTCTCGTACCGATACTCCTGAAGCCTGACGTCCGAAGGTAGATCAAATTTTCTGAAATTCCTAAAGTGATGGAAAATGATCACTTCATGAAGATTTTGTGTATTGACAAGTCAAGCAAAAAAGGTGTTTCTGATAAAAATCAATAACTGATTTTAACAAATGCGGGCATTTCAAACGTTTGCGGAAGCATATGTTAAATGTCTGAAAATTAATGCATTCAATTACTTTGTAAATCATTTTTATTATTATTTTTGATGTGCTTAAGAAATAACCATACCATACATAGCTTTTAAATCAATTCTAATGTAATCTTAATCCAAAATCCAATGAAAAGACGAATTTTTACAACGCTCTCCGTACTCTTTCTTGGAATTCTTATCTCGGGTGCAATAATTGCCCAGGGAATAAGGGTTTCAGGGAAGGTTACGGATGCAGCTGATGGTTCTCCCCTGGTCGGAGTAACGATCCAGGAAAAGGGGACAACCAATGGCACTATTACAGATATAAACGGCAACTTTAACATTACTGTTGCTCCGACGTCTACCCTGGCAGTTTCATATGTCGGATACACTGCACAGGATATTCCGGTAAACAAACGGAATACTATTAACATTGTAATGGAAATCAGCGAACAGGCACTCCAGGAAGTCGTGGTGATCGGCTATGGCACTGTCAGAAAAGAAGACGCCACCGGTTCAGTAAAAGCCATCAATTCAGAATACTTTAATCCGGGTATCGTAAGCTCACCTCAGGAGATGGTAATCGGGAAAATGGCCGGAGTACAAATTACCACCGGAGGCGGTGCTCCGGGCGCAGGTGCCACTATTCGTATCAGGGGCGGTTCATCACTCAGAGCCAGTAATGATCCTCTTATCGTTATTGATGGGGTAGCTGTTGATACAGATGGTCCTACCGGTATGAGGAATCCGCTTTCAACAATTAATCCCAATGATATTGAGACTTTTACAGTTCTTAAGGATGCCTCTGCAACAGCAATTTATGGTTCAAGAGCATCAAACGGTGTTATTCTGATCACCACCAAAAAAGGTTCTTCGGGACAGCCATTCAGTGTAAATTACAACGGAAGTGTTTCTTTAAGCAGTCCTATAAAAAATGTCGAAGTATTTTCTGCTGATGAATTCCGTGAGCTCATCGCTACAAAATATGAGTCCAATACCCAGGCGCAGGCTCTTCTTGGTGATTCTGATACCGACTGGCAAAAAGAGGTTTTCCGTACAGCACTATCAAACGATCATAACCTGAACTTTACAGGCGGACTGAGCAGGCTGCCTTACAGGGCAAGTATCGGATATACAAACCAGAACGGGATCCTCAGGACTGATAATCTGGAACGTGTTACCGGCTCACTCAATCTTACTCCGTCATTTTTTGACAACCACCTGAGGGTTGAACTGAGCGCCAAAGGCATGACAAATAACAATAAATTTGCAAACCAGGGTGCAATAGGCGGTTCTCTGTCAATGGATCCTACCCAGTCGACAGATTTCCTCTGGAAAAACCCCGATGGTACGCCCCTTTTTGTGGCACCTATGAATCCACTGACCCAGCTAAATGATTACAATGATGTCTCAACGGTGAACAGGCTTCTCGGTAACCTGACACTTGAATATAAATTGCATTTCTTCCCGGCCCTTAAGGCAAAACTTAACCTGGGTCTTGATAAATCAAATAGTGATGGGTCTGTTGGAATACCTGTCGATTCTTTCCTGTCATATTCCACATATGCCGGGAATGGCAGAGATACCCAGTACAGGCAGAGTAAAACCAATTCACTCCTCGATTTCTATTTTGATTACACAGGTCAGTTCGGTACGCACAGCCGTCTTAATGCAGTGGCCGGGTATTCATGGCAGCATTTTTACAGGGATGGCAATACGATTACAAAATCGATAAATGAAAATGTAACCTATGAGGATTCTGACTATAAATCTGAAAATTACCTGATCTCCTTCTTTGGCAGATTGAATTACGTGCTTCTCGATAAATACCTTTTGACTTTCACTCTCAGGGATGACGGATCTTCGCGCTTTGCTCCTGAGAACAGGTGGGGTCTGTTCCCTTCAGCCGCTTTTGCATGGAACATCTCGAAAGAAAACTTCTTCAGAAAAAATATCATGTCAAATCTGAAACTGAGATTAGGATACGGGATCACCGGACAGCAGAATCTCAGCGACAATGATTATCCTTATCAGGCCATTTACACATTTGCTGATGCAGGAGCGTACTACCAGTTTGGCGACAAATATATACAGACCTCAAGGGCAGGCGGTTACGACGCAAACCTTAAATGGGAAGAAACAACGACCTATAACCTTGGCCTTGATTATGGTTTCCTGCAGGACCGTATCACAGGTGATATTGACCTGTATTTCAGGAAGACAAAAGACCTTATTAATCAAATTCCGGTACCTGCAGGTACAAACCTGACCAACCAGATTGTTACAAATGTCGGTGACCTTGAAAACAGAGGGCTCGAGTTTTCGATTAACGCCAAAGCAATTGCAACCACTGACATAGATTGGGAATTAGGATTTAATGCGAGCTACAATACCAATAAGATCACAAAACTGACAGCTGTTGATGACCCGACCTATAAAGGAATTTACATTGGCGGGATATCAGGTGGAGTAGGAAACACGATCCAGATCCATAGTGTAGGGTTCCCGTCATATGCGTTCTATATTCAGGAACAGGTCTATGATACTGATGGTAAACCCATTGAGGGTTTGTATGTCGACCGCAATGAAGACGGAGCCATTACCGGCGATGACAGGTACAGGTATCAAAAACCAGCTCCTACCGTATTCATGGGATTTTCATCATTGTTCAGGTATAAGAATCTCGACTTTTCATTCAATGGCCGTATCAACGTAGGTAATTATATTTATAACAATGTCTTCTCGAGTTCCGGTTCCTTTGCAAATATGGCCGCTTCAGGTTATCTCTCGAACAGGGTCAAAAATGTGGAGAACACAAATTTTGAAAACTCCCAGTATTTTTCAGATTATTATATTGAAAATGGCTCCTTTATGAAACTTGACAATCTTTCAGTCGGGTATAATTTCAATAATCTGATGCAGGATAAGCTTAATTTACGGATTTATTGTACCGCACAGAACCTGATCACCATAACCAAGTATACCGGTCTTGATCCGGAGGTTTTCAGTGGTATTGATAATAATATTTATCCCCGGCCAAGGGTCTTCCTTCTGGGTATAAGCCTTACTTTATAACATTAATACAGAAATGGCTATGAAAACAAAATTATATAAATCGATAGGTACGGCTGTAGTCATCTTATCAGTTTTTGCAACAGCATGTGTAAAAGATCTGGATACCATTCCACTTGATGATGACGTGCTTACAACAGAAAAGATATACAACGATTTCAACAACTATGAAAAAGTCCTTGCCAAGGTCTATGCCGGTCTCGCAGTGTCAGGCCAGATGGGACCTCACGGTAGCAACGACCTGAGTGGTCTTGATGAAGGATTCGGCCAGTATACCAGGGCATATTTCTATGCTCAGGAACTGCCCACTGATGAAGCAATCCTGGGATGGAATGACGGTAACCTGAGAGATTATCAGGAGATGGACTGGTCGGCATCAAATGAGTTCATATTCAACATGTACTCCAGGATCTTTTACCAGATCTCACTCTGTAATGAATTTATTCGTCAGACAACCGAAAGCAAACTGACAGATCGCGGTTTTAACGAAACCCAGAAATCCACCATCACTCTCTACAGGGCTGAGGCACGTTTTCTGCGGGCACTGAGTTATTACCATGCTCTTGACATGTTTGGAAGCGTTCCATTCACAACTGAAGAGGATGCTGTCGGAAGCTTCCTGCCTGAACAGATCTCCAGGACCGATCTCTTCGACTATGTTGAGAGCGAGCTTCTTGCAATTGAACCTGCCCTTATGCCAGCTAAAACAAATGTATACGGTCGTATTGACCAGGCCTCAGCATGGATGCTTCTTGCACGGCTTTATCTGAACGCTGAAGTATATGGCAAAACAGGCAAATACACCGAGACTGTCACCTATTCCAAAAAAGTGATCGACGCAGGGTATCAGCTTGAAGATAGCTATGGAAAAATGTTCATGGCTGACAATCATTTAGCTAAGGGTATCATCTTCGCCATTCCATACGACGGAAAGGAAACAAAGACATGGGGCGGAACCTGCTTTATTATAAATGCTGAGGTAGGTGGTTCAATGCTTCCTGCCAACTTTGGCATCAGCGGAGGCTGGTGGGGTCTCAGGGCTAAACCTCAGTTTGTCGACAAATTCCCGACAGATGACACTGACAAGAGGAAAATGTTCTACACGGCAGGTCAGACAAAAGATATTGCTGATATGTTCAATTTCAACCACGGTTATGCAGTTACAAAATGGAAGAATATCAAATCGACCGGTGGTGCAGGAGTGGATGGTACCCATCCCGATACCGACCAGCCGATTTTCAGGCTTGCCGATGCATACCTTATGTATGCCGAGGCGGTTCTGCGGGGTGGTTCCGGCGGAAGTGCTTCATCAGCTCTTGGTTATGTAAATGAGATAAGGACAAAAGCTTATGTAAGCACATTAGGTAATATTAACCAGGACCAATTAACACTCGCCTTCATTCTTGATGAGAGAGCCAGGGAATTGTACTGGGAGGGTTATCGCCGTACAGACCTGATAAGGTACGGTCAGTTCACGGGGGGAAACTACCTGTGGCAGTGGAAAGGCGGTGTTCAGGGAGGTGTTGCAACAAACGACAAGTATAACCTCTATCCAATTCCTGATGCAGATCTGGGCGCTAATCCCAATCTTGTACAGAACACGGGGTATTGATCAATCTAAAAACAAACAGATATGAAAAAGATAAATCTGATATTATTAATATTTGTGATGGCGTTCTTTACTGCCTGTGAAAAGGACAAGGAAAACGTCGTCATTAAGAGTTCGATCTCATCGAACGATCTGAACAATTTGTCTGCAAGCACATTTGTCCTGTTGATGGATAATGCCGCTCAGACATTCCAGACATTCCAGTGGACTGATGTCGATTACGGATATACTGCTGTGGTCACATATGTTGTACAGTTCGACAAGAAGGCTAATAATTTTTCTTCTCCGGTCGATCTGGTATCAGTGACTCATGCCAATAGTGCAACAGTTACTGTTGGAGATATGAATAAACTCCTGTTAGCAGCCGGTTTAACTCCTGAAACAGCTGTCGATCTGCAATTCAGGGTCAAAGCAACAGTGCATCCGGACATAAGTCCTGTTTTTTCCGACATTGTTGAAGCAAAAGTCACACCCTATGCGGTTGTCTTCCCGCCTATTTACATGTGTGGTGCAGCGACAGGCGGCTGGAGCTGGGATCTTTATGTCTACAAGGAAGTGAGAAGCTCCTCACCAAACGTTTATAAAACTGTTGCCCATTTTCTCAATGGAGAAACCTTCAGATTCTTTAAACAAGCTAACTGGAGTCCTACCTCATATAACTTCCCGTATTTTACCGGAACTGTCAGCAACCTTTTTGTGAATGCAAATGACGGGGATTCCAATTTCCGTTTTACCGGGACAACCGGATATTATGAGATCACTGTAAACATGACTCAAAAATCAGTTGCAATGACAGCTGTTGATGAACCGGTTCTGTTCATGACCGGCGCTGCTCTCGGTGGATGGGACTGGGCAACCAATTATGTCAAGCTTACCTGGAAAAGCAACGGGATATTTCAGGCTACCACTGATTTTGTTGTTGAGACTTTCCGTTTCTTCAAGCAGGCCGGATGGGGTGATTCCTATAATTATCCGTATTTTGCTGAAGGCACAGTGAGCCCGCTTTTTGAAAATGCAAATGACGGGGATAAGAACTTCAAATTCATTGGTACCCCTGGTAATTATAAAATCACTGTCAACCTTCTTGACTTAATAGTCGCAATGGAGCCTGCAAAATAAAATTGCAGCTGCTTTATTTACTATTGCCAATTGAATAAGAGAGGCTGTCATCTGAAAAGACAGCCTCTTAATTTTCAGTTTGGCAAGGAATGGCTAACTTTACTTTTTAACTAAGACGTCATTATGAGAACCATCTGCATGATCACTGTCATTTCACTGTCACTTTTTTCATGTCACAGGAATGAAAATGATCCGGGTGATAAAAATCAGGCTGATACAACCCGTGTTGTTTATACACCGGCCGAATTCGTTATGGGAAGCGACCTTTCATATGTCAACCAGATACTGGATCATGGCGGTGTTTATAAAGATTCGGGCAAAGTGGAAGATCCCTACAGGATATTCGGCCAGTATGGTTCAAATGTTGTAAGGTTCCGCCTGTTCCATACACCCCTGTGGACAAAGGAAGTATACGGAGCACAGGGAACACAGATGTATAACGATTTTGAGGATGTTAAAAAAGGCATTGAAAGGGCAAAAGGTGTCGGAATGCAGGTTTGTCTCGACTTTCATTATTCCGATTCCTGGGCAGATCCTTCAAAACAGGTTATCCCGGAAGCCTGGAAGTCATTGTCGCTGATACTACTGCATGACAGCATTTATGATTATACATATAAAACTGTTCACAAGCTTGGACTTGCCGGATTGATGCCCGAATATGTTCAGACGGGAAATGAAATAAATCCCGGCTTCCTCCTTCCTCATGGAAACCGGTGGGACGGAAATGAAAACAATATGATATACCTTCTCAACTCGGCTATAAAGGGGGTCAGGGACGCCGGTGCGACAGGTGCAATAAAACCGAAGATAATAATTCATATAGCTCAGCCTGAAAACGTCGATTCCTGGTTCAACGGTCTTTCATCAAAAGGATTAAGCGATTATGATATCATTGGTATCTCCTATTATTATATGTGGTCAACCACTGCATTAAATGACCTCAAAAACTCAATTGCTGTCTTAAAGTCAAAATTCGGTAAGGAGATAATGATTA
>Ga0102851_10002620_pt1 | contig 10899 bp, 8 predicted proteins | sample Mud3Dept3metaG_FD_79558 | JGI IMG/M metagenome (GOLD analysis project Ga0102851, IMG submission 79558) | Freshwater wetland microbial communities from Ohio, USA, analyzing the effect of biotic and abiotic controls - Mud 3 Core 4 Depth 3... | ecosystem: Environmental > Aquatic > Freshwater >...
TAAGTGGCCATAACGATGAAATCTTCATTCGCGAACCCCAGGGATTTTCCTTTGATCGCCACCTGAATCGCTCCGTCGGGAAACATGGAACATAAAATCTTATAACCATCAGGTTTGGCCATCTTCACTTCCCGGTGGCCTATGGCTCCTCCTCCTCCAGTTTTATTTTCAACCACGACCGGCTGGCCCAATTTCTTTTCCAGAAAACTAGCCACCAGTCGCGCCTGCACATCCGTTCCCCCCCCCACGCTGTAGGGGACGACCAAGGTGATCGGTTTGGTGGGGAATTTGACCTCCCCTTCGCTCTTCCCTTGCCCAAATCCCGTCCCCGAAAAGGTTAGCACCAAAACAAGAGTTAAAAAGCCGGCCGTTTTTGCCATTTCCATCATTTTTCCTCGCATATTAACCCCCTTTCTTTTTCCACCCCTGATTAGGCCGAATATCCTTTATCTTTTCTCTATTCCGATTTAGTCTACTTCTCCATTCATTCTTCTATTTCCGGTCGCGGATTCAAATCGTACTCCACCGCCAGGCCGGCGTAAAGCTTCTTCCAACGATCGAGTTCTTTCCTCAGCGCTTGGACTTGATTCAGGCGGAAATTTGGATCTTCCAAAGCCTCCCATAAAACCGCCCCTTCGGCCTGAGCCGGGATGGGGAATCCCATCAGGTAGGCAATCGTTGGCGAGACTGCGGTAAGTTGAACCAGCCTTTGGAGATGCACCCCTTTTTTGACATTTGGTCCTTTCATGAAGAAGAGAGAACGGATGGTCAGCTCACCGACCCGGGCTGTGGGAAGTTCGGACCCATGTTCCATATCGTACTCCGGGCGCACGGCGTAAATGATGTCCCCGATGCGGTCTCCCCATAATCCCAAGAGGGCCGCGTCTTCTTTGCGCAGGACCAAGGAGAAGGGGTGCTTCCCGGTCGCCGGGTCTCTATAATCCATCATTGCCTGGATGACTTCGTCCACAACTCGATCGTAGTCTGACGGTTCCACGGTTCCCTGGGGATCACGACCCTTCAGATTCACATACACATGGATAGAACGCTGGGGAAAGGCTTTGGTCTTGGACCAATCAATTTTTTTCATACCCGTAGCTGAATTCGTAGTATAGGACAAAAGACCTGCCTGTTCGAATACTTTGCGAACATCCAACAGCGGTTGCGCCGAACCGGTTCCGGAATGATCGGAAACAATCATCAGGAGGGTTTCTTTATCCAGCAACGTAAGCAATTCACCGAGCAGACGATCCATGGACTGATAATGCCGGGTCAACCAAGAGAGCGCGTTGCGCTGCTCGCTGGGGGAGGACCCGCATTCGGGCTGATATGATTTGAGATAAAAATGGCTCAAATAATCTCCACAGTGAGTCTCCACAAAAAGTAAGTCCCATTCTCGCGTTGTGCTCAGGTGTTTGGCTGCTTTCCCCAGCCACTGGTGCTGGTAGTCCATGAGTTCGTAAAAGGTTCCTTCATCGATCCACCCGTAATGAAGGGCATCGCGGGCTGGATTGGTGAAAAAAGGCCCGACTTTTTCCAGAAGCTCCTGACCCAATTCCCGAGGCTGGGTGTAACCCGAAATCGGCCAGATTTGCGTCGAGAGCAGTTCCATCTCGCTTCCGTCTCCGGCCAGATTCAGAAGTTTGAAACGGAAGGTCCCTCTGACCTTCGGCTTGACCTCATCTTTTCCCAGGCCCTCTTCCCTGGCCTGGGCCGTGGTTGAAGCCTGGGCGTCATGAATTTCCTTTTGCGAATATTTACGGATTCGTCCGCGTTCCGCCTCCCGGGCTTTGATCCTCTCGGGATCGGGGGTCAGATCGAATTCATCGAGCACCCATTCACTCCATTGTCCCGGAGTACAGGACGCTACCGGATGAGCGGCATCTTTATCCTTGGCGACAAGGATTTTATCATACCCGCTTCGCCCAGATTTGATCACCGCCAGGTCGTAAACCTTTTCTCCCCCCCCATGAAGGAACAGCGATATCTTTCCTTCGAGGGTTCCGGCAAAATCGGTGAGGCCTTTCCAGTCTTGGGCAGGCTTTAATTCAATCTGATTGGTCATCGGCAGCGACTCTAAGGCGTGGAGTCGAACCGGCCCGATTTCGTGGAGGTTCACAAGGCCTGGGCCGCATCCTTCAATCTGGATCCCGGAATGGTTGGGGGGCCAGGAAACTTCCCACTTGATCAGGATGGATTTCTTACCAGCCCGCTCCGCGGCCTGCCACACATATTCCGCCTGCGATTTTCCGGTGTTGAAAGCAAACTGGACTTTATCGAGGTCCTGACCGGGATTGTGGGGGAGGAAAAAATCAGTAATTCCATGGGTGCCCGGCCAGGCTCCGGTGGTGATGGTGGTCCAGTTAGGCGGAGTTATGGTTGGGAAGGGCTCCAAGGCTTCCTTGAAAACCCCTTCCTTCATGACTTTCTCAAAGTTGGGCAGTTTGCCCTCCTTTATAAACTTCTGGATGAGTTCGGGATGACCGCCGTCGATTCCAAAGATGACGGCGCGCTTTGGCTCGGAGATAACTTTTCTCATATACGTCTCCCTAAAAGATTTTTCTGACGGACTTTCATTTAGCTTTCCAGAATACGAAATGAATTGGTAATTTTTGCTGTTTTGGAAAACATTGCCGAGGCTGAACAATAGGTTTGCTCGGCCAGTTCGATAGCGCGCTGAACCGACGGAGCCTTTAAATTCGGTCCCTGAAATATGTGCTCCAAGTCCACTTTGGTGTAGACCTTGGGAGGATCATCCGCCCTTTCCCCCTTTAACCGCAAGGTATAGGAAGTGACTTCTTGCCGCATTTTTTGGAGAATCAGGAGCACATCAAGGGCCATGCATCCCCCCAGTCCCAGGAGCATGAGTTCCATGGGTCGAAAGCCCCTATTCTCTCCGCCAGCTTCCTGAGGTCCCTCTATGTTAAGGGTATGACCGGATCCGGCTCTGGCCTGAAAAAGCACGCCTCCTGCAAATTTTACTTCCCCCTCCATTTCTCCTCCTGTCTTTTCGCATACCCTTTTCAATTCCGAATTCAAATTGGGGGTCAAATGGTCGACTCTGAATTAGCACATGGCCGACGGTCCGGAGCTTCTTTTCAGCCGCTCGTAATTGCGTCGGCAGGAACGCAGTTCTTTAATTTTCATGTCCGGATCTTCGAGAGCTTGATAAAGAACCCCTCCTTCACAATCTGCGGGCACGGAAAGCTCTCCAAGATAACAAAGAGTTGGAACCACATCTTCCAGTTTTATATTACGTCTGATTGATTTTCCCTTGCGAATCCCGGGCCCAGCCATGATGACAAATCCGTCGGTTCCCGAGTCGGACAGACCGATAGCAACGAAAAGAGTTTCCGGATCGGCAACGCTAAGGATTTCGGATACAGCTTTGTCAAGGGCCTGCTCGGGAGAGGGTTTCCCCGTGGTAACCCCCGGAAGGAACACAAAACATAGATCCCAATCCGGGTTCGTTCGCAAATAGGAGGATGTGGAAGAAGAATCTGCCGCAATATGGGTCGATGCGGGGGCGCGCTCTATCTCCAAGCCAAAGAGGGTCGTTTTCTTGCTTGATCTCTGGATCGCCTCCCAGACGTACTCGGCGCGGGAATGATCTCCTAACCTGTTGACCCCATGAGTCTCCGGTGAAGCGGCGCTGAGAAGAGTTGCGAAGCGACCTTCGGATGACGTCTGGCTTGCCAAGCCGCTGATCCATGCCCCCTCCGCGAGCAGACGCCCCAGGGCCGGTAATCTTTTCTCCCTTGCGCCCTCCAAAAGATTTCCGGAGTCGGAGACCTGAAAACATAGAACGATGATCTTCTTTACGTCTTCTGGCATGAACCTGAATCTCCTTTTCTAAATATGATTGAAAAACTCAAGCAATGTGGAAGCTGAACCTCCGCTTCAACTTCATAGAAGCCTGCGCCGGTTATATCCAGTATTCGGGAATATTTGTTAAATCGGATATGTGGAGCTTCCGGTTGTTGGGGGGGAGAAAAAGTTCCTGATAATAAACCGGGTTCTTGTTTCCGGATATGGCCAAAATTTCCATTACCAAACCGATGGTATCCTCCTGGACTTTGATCGCCCGGCAAATCTCAGGAGGGAGAGGGATGATCCTAAGGTTATAGGTCATCCGGGTGATGGTTAAGTTATAATCGCGGCGAAGGATCGTTTTGAAATTAGTTTTTTCGAGTTCTTCAACCGGCTTTTTCAAAAACCCACCAAATTTCTTCCTGCTCGTAAAGAATTTCGTATAAACCAGGAATTCGTTGCCGATATTCATGACCCGATCGATCTGGAGAAACGAATCCCTCGGCTTCCCCAGCAAGCGGGCCCAAGGCCCCGGTCTGATCTCATTTCTGCGCAAAACTACTTTTGGGAATACAGGGAGGTATTCCTCCTTTTTGTCGCCGACGAAACGTAAATGCCATGGCAAATCCATTTGCCGCTGGTCCTGAGCAACGAAAGAACCCATTCCCTGCCGGCGGACAATAACCCCTTCATCAACCAGAGAGTTCAAGGCTTTCTGCACGGTGCCGAGGCTGAACGGGGTTTCCCGTACCAGTTGCCCTTCGGGGGGGAGTTTTGACCCGGGTTTCCAGTAACGATCCTGAATGGCCGCCAGGAGGGCCTCGCGCAGTTGGGCATATTTGGGTAGGCCTTTAATGCTGGAAATCTGATATTTTTCAAAAAAATTGTTTGGCAATCGATTCCCCCAAAAATTTTCCGGAAATTCCACGCTGGATAAAATTTACCCGCGGGGGTAACGGCGGAATGCTGCGAACTTACCTTGTTTCCGTCTACAATTCCGTAAGGACCTTTTCCTCCTTCGGGGTTCCTATCGGCGAGGATTCTTATAGATCTGGGAGCCGTAAGCGGTTACCAACCCTGCGGTCCGGTTGAGGTCCTTGATCGCGCAGGGCAGGCCATGAAGCGGCCCCAATTCGCGGCCACGTATGACAGCTTCTTCCGCCACGCGGGCTTCCCGCCTGGCGCGTTCGTAGCAGTCGGCCACAATGGCGTTGACCGCAGGATTCATCGCTTCTATGCAGGCGATGCAGGATTCCAGCAGCTCAACGGGGGAGAGAACCTTTGTCCCGATGAGACGGCGAGATTCCAGAGCTGTGAAATCACAGGGTTGGGTCATGGGTAAACTTTTTTCCGATCCAGAGCAGAAGCGTTAAGATCCAGGCATTAGCCATGGGAGCACTGCCTAAACCATCCATTTCCATACCGGCGCAGCCTTGCCGGTTTTCCCAGGGAAAACTTCCTTAATGGCAAAAAAATGCTTGATATATAGCTATAGAGTTTACTATAATTTGCTGAATTCAAATTTTCAAGAAAAAAATAAGCGCGGAGGTACCCCTTCAGTCGCGAGTGGCCGGTCGCTAGGAATGGAGGACCGGCGCAAAGGCCAAGAGGTGCCCTGGCCTGGGGGCCCGGCCGGTCCGCTTTTCTATTGGGGGCGGGAGGCGTGACCCTGGATGCGGACGGTACGTTATTCATCAATTTCCGCACGGGCCAAGTTTATTCCAGCTATAGCAACCCGAAATTCGATGCTCTCCTTGACGAGGCCCGCGCGACCACGGATAGGAACAAACGTCAGAAACTTTACACCTAGTCCTTGCAGATTTATAAGGAAGAGGTGATCTGTGCGTTCTGCTATCAGCAGATCGACATCTACGGGATGAGCGAGCGGCTGAACTGGAAGCCCCGTTCCGATGAGAAACTCATCGTCTACAATATGTCGGTTAAAAAATAGGGCGGAAAAGGGCCAAGATTTAATAGGAGGAAGGCATGAAGAAGATAAAGAATATTTTATGGATTGGAATTTTTATCCTCGTATCGTTGCCCCTCCTGATTCCCAACGGAGTTCTGGGGCAGGGGAAAGAGGTTGCTTTTCCCACCAAACCGATAACCTTGGTCGTTCCTTATAGCGTGGGAGGGGGAACAGATGTGCAGGCGCGACTTGTGGCCAGCTATCTGGAAAAGAAACTCGGCCAGCCGGTGGTCGTGGAAAACAAGACCGGAGGGGGTGGGGCCATAGGCCACCGGGAGGTGAAGATGGCTAACCCTGATGGTTATAAGATTTTATGTTCCATGTTTCCAGATGGAGCGATTCAGGTGGCAATAAAAGGAAAATCCCTTGGGTTCGCGAACGAAGATTTCATTACCATGGCTGCTTATTCATCCACCCCCGGAGCTTTATCGGTTAAGAAGGGCAGCTCCTTGAAGAACATGGCCGATTTTGTCGAGTTTGCCAAAAAAAACCCTGAGAAGCTCACCGTGGCTATTGCCGGGCAGGCTTGGTTGCTTCAGGTATTTGATATCGAGGATGCCTTTAATATCAAATTAAATCCGGTCATGTTCAAAGGAGGAGGGGAAGTCATTAATGCCCTTTTGGGGGGACATGTAATGGCCATAGTGGCCGGTGGCCATTTTGTCATCCCGGGGCCGGAAAAGGGCATGGTCCCCTTGGCGATTACGGGGGGAACCAAGAGATTCGAAAAGTGGCCGAATGCGCCTTTGATGAAAGAACTAGGGCACGATATTTCCTATGAAATGCGCAGAATGTTCTGTGCCCCCAAAGGCACTCCCGAATCCGTAGTCCAGAGACTGACGGAATCCTTTATGGCGTTGGATAAAGACCCGGATTTTGTCGGCAAGATGAAAGGGATGGGGGAACTTTACAAACCGAGCTTCGGTGCTGAGTTGCAGAAGTATTACAATGAAATGTGCGACAAGATCAACCTGAGAGTAGAAAAGCGGAGGAAGGATTTCGTGGATTAGAATCCGTGGTTGCTTCGAAGGCTTGGCAGAGTAAGCCTCTTTATACGAAAGAGGGGCTTGTCTCTACAGAGAAGAGGATTTGACCCGAAGTATACCTTTGGTGGAGAAGAATCAGCCTTTTCAAAATCCGATTCGAGCTGAAAAGAGGTTGAAAACTGGAATAATCTACATTCCATAAATTGAAGGATTTTACTTCGGCCGTCTCTCCATTCTCACAAATGGCCATTCCCTCCTTTAGGTTAACGCCGACAGAATATGTGTAGTCAAATTGTTGCTCTTCTCTTATCTTCTCATCTAATAATTCGCTTTTGCACTTAAGGGTTTCTGATAATGTTGGAGTGACGAGACCCCAAATCCAAAACACAATAACGAAAAAGGACACCAAAAAACATAACCGCTTTTTTTCCAAAATTCCCCCTCCCATATATGGATAATCATTTTTTGATTTACTCTTTCGAGAAAAGCAGAGAAAAAAGGCTCCAAAGGGAAGTTCTGAATCCCCTTGGAGCCTTAACATTTGGTCATTCTGGAAAATCTGCTTCCTAAATCCTCCAGAAGAACATGGGCAGATTGTTAGGTAAATCGTTTATGGATATGAGGATGATGCCAAGGTATCGAAACCTCTTATTTCGGTCAATAGAAAAATAGCGAAGTACCAAACTCTGCAATCCGTAGATCATCCCGATTTTAGCAGCGATGGGAATATTATCAACACTTTTTAAAGGTTTTGGATTTTCAGGGTAAAAAGGAGAACCCAAAGGGGAAATCTTGAATTTGGGCAAAAAAAGGGCCGGAGGGGTACCCGGCCCGTGGTCAGGAGAAGACTAACACGACTACAACGCCGTGCATTCATTTTATTTATCGACTGGGAAGACCTTAACCTTAAATAAAAAAGGCAGGATCATTTCTGACCCCGCCTATTTCATTTATGCTCTATTTCTCTTAGAGGAATATTATCAGTCGCGGAAACCGGATTTAACGCTTGGTCGCAAGTCCGCGGGGATATATGAGATCAATCCAGGACTCGGCGGCTCCCCAAATTTCGTCAGATTGAAAACGCATCGGCTTATACGTCCAAGCTTCATACAACGGCAGTTGATCATAGGCGTGAGGACTAATGATGGGGGATCCATCCTCAAGATGCATGAAACCGCTTTGCCCTGGAGGAATTACGTTAACCGCATGAGGAAATTTCTTGCCCGCATGCCAGGCCCTGGGCATTTCGGCAGTCTGGTTGTAAGTGCCCCGATTCATGTAATGCATAGTTGGTGGTGGGAGCGCACCTAACCGCGAAAATGTAACCTTGCGTACAGAGGTGAGCCATTTGGACATGTCAGAACCTAATTCGCCTTCCAACTCTGCAAGAGCCTGTTTCAATACCGTAACAATTACTTCATTCCGAGTTTTTCCGTTTAAGTAATCATAGGTCAAGGTAAGCTTTGAATTTGGGCCATCAAAGACATGGATCAGAGTACTGTCGCTTGCACTGACGCCAGCCGGAAGATCGTCGTTGAATACCGCTCCTTTAATGTTCTTAAACCACCGGTCAAAGATGGTTAATCCAGGGTCGTCGTAAGTGGCTGTCGGATCCGGCCATTTCGGAGTCAAACCATCATTATAATGGTGGTTCCAGGCCTCAAGATAGGTTATGGCTGCTGGCGGAACGGTAGGATCTGTCTTGGCCGCTTCTATAAGGTAGTTTAGAAAATTCATCCCAGGAATATGGTTATAACCGGCGTCCATATTAATCTGGTTCATGTCGCCAAAAGAAAACCTATTCGTAGCCGCAAGGAGCTCCTGAATCCTCTTGACCCGGTGACCCTCCCCCCAGCCATAATCTGATTCCGCGTAGGGCCAATCCGTTATGGGTTTGTTATTCCAATTGGCGAGGTGCCCCTGTCCGGGATTGATGCATTTGGGCATCTCTTTAAACCCGGTAAGCCCTACCCATTCCTCTTCCCCAGTTCCCCACAATGGCAATCTCGGGTCAATGAGGCTGCCGTCTTTTCCATAAGCCGGCTTTATCGGGTAAGTCCCGGCGTGCCAATAGCCGATATTCCCGAGCCGGTCTATCCAATAGAAATTGTGCGATGGCTGGATAGTGATCACCGCATCTTCAAACTCGCGGATATTTTTAGCCTGCTGGAAAAGGGACCAGCCCTCTTCACCGGCGAGTTCATCTTTATAGTAGGGGAGTTTGACTGCATAGGCGAACGTCTGGTAGTCCGTAGCAACCACGGGGCCGTGAACCGTGCGGTAAACCTTCCTATTTTCACAAATGCCGGAATAGGCGCAGATTTTCTCCGTCCGAACCTCCATGTCCAGATATTCCCCTTTATACAAATATTTGAATGGATCCTGAGGATGCAAAACCTCCACGTAAGTATCGATCACATCCGAAGCCCCTGTCGTAGAGGTCCAGGCTCCATGCTCGCTCACCCCAATCAATATAGAAGGCACATGGGGCATCATCATGCCCACGGCGTTGATCCCAGCACCATGCAATCCGATTTCCAGAACTATTTGCGGGATCGATTGGCCCATTTGAGGGCCGCCATTTTGAAGAGCGTTTTCGGTTAAAGATTTCGCAGGGGAAATCATCCAGGCATTGCTCCCTAATTTCGTGGGAAGGCCTAACTTTTCAAATAATTCCTGCAAATCGCGCCTATCTTTCTCCCGTTGTTTGTGAAATTCACCAACATTTCCCGGCAGAGCGGGTATAGGGCCGACCGGGTGCTTCCATTTCGGACAGCATTTTCCGTTAGGGGGGATAGTTACCTCCGCTCCCGGATCGTTCCGGGGGTAAAGATCATTGAAGATTTTCCAACCAAGCTCACTTCCATGTCGTGCTTGCAGGGCCTGCAGGGCTGCGGCATACTGAAGTTCATTCCCTCCGGTTCCGCCGAATTGCCAGGCCATCATAACTGTAATCGCCGTGCAATCCTCGATGGTGAATGGCTTCAAGGGAAGCCCAGCCGGTTGAATAGCCCCAGGTAGGTACTCGATAGGCATAAGCGAGGTATCGCCGCGAGCGTAAGCTTCTAATGCTTCCGAAATATATCGATTGATCCCATCCACCCAGGCGATTACCATTTCCTTGAGTTTGGCTTGCGGTTTGGTCGGTACCCATTCAGCGAATATTTCTCTCAACTCTTCTCTGCTGTATCCGGTTCTTCTGATCTGGTAATCCTGATCGATAGTTGCCAAGCCAAATTCTGCAAGACTGCCGAAGGCTTGCCTTCGATATAAATCCGCTTGCCAGAGCCTATCCTGAGCCATGGCATAGCCAGCGCCATAGGCTAACCCTTCTTTTGTGTTTGAGAAAACATGGGGAACTCCATAATGATCCCGTACGACCGTTACATGGTTCGGCTGTTCAGCATTGCTTGTTACTGCAAGGGAAAAAACTGATAAAAATAAAACTGCCAAAAAGCTGGAGAAAAACTTCTTGTTCATTTTTACCCCCCCTTCCGTACCGGAACAAAGTTTAGAGGAATCCATGAACAGCATTATGAGATAGGGAAAACAATGATGTGCTAAATCGAATTCTTTTTAAAATATCTACTTCCCCCCTTCGGTTTTTTACGTTACGTCTTTTGGTAACCTCTCCCTTGCCTTTTATAAACAGAAATGCCTAGGAAGATATAGAAACTGTCCGGAGGCTCTCCTCTCGGCACCATTCGGCAATACCCTTGCATATATCACTCCGGAAGGTTTAGAATTCAGGTAAGCGAAGTTATAAATTTAGAACGACTAATTTAATAAAGACAAAACCGGAAGACACCCCCAAAGGGAAATCCTAAGCCCTTTGGAGGCTTCACTTGATCATCTTGGGGCAACCCTTTTTCATCCTTAACTCCAGATGGATAAGGGTTAGGTTGTTGGGTTTACTTGACTATGAGAAGTAACGACGATTTAAAAATACTCTTATGGGAATCGGTAGTCAAGGGAAAAATTGGAAGCAAATTAACGATCCCGGAATGCCATGAAGCCAAACCCTGACTGCTCGGGCGGCGTCCGGCATAAAGATGGCGCGAACCTGATTCAGACTTTTGCATGGAACCTGGGAACCTGGCGTTCCGATGATAAGGGAGAAACCCAAGTGGAGGA
>Ga0102851_10002621_pt1 | contig 10898 bp, 11 predicted proteins | sample Mud3Dept3metaG_FD_79558 | JGI IMG/M metagenome (GOLD analysis project Ga0102851, IMG submission 79558) | Freshwater wetland microbial communities from Ohio, USA, analyzing the effect of biotic and abiotic controls - Mud 3 Core 4 Depth 3... | ecosystem: Environmental > Aquatic > Freshwater >...
CTATGCGCCACCCTTTCTGATCCAATCGACGACCTAGGTCAATATCTTCAAAATAACCACGGCCATAAGCTAGATTAAACCCACCCATCTCTAGAAAAATATTTCGGCGAATTAGAAATGCATAGCCTTTAAAGCGATAGGTGGAAATATACCCACCGGGGTGACGCAAGTATCGATCATATCTGGCAAACTTATCATGTGCGGGACTTATAACGGCCAGTTGTGGATCAGCGTCGAAAGCCACACATAACAGGGGTAAAAAATTTCCATAAATTTCTGTATCGGAGTTAAGCACCAACACTAAGTCTGCATCTGAACGCGCTACTGCTTCATTTACCGATTTACCAAATCCCTGATTTTTGGTTGCATGATACACATGAACTTTCTCATAGGGCAGATTATCAAGCATTTCGCATGTTTGGGTATCCGATGCATCATCCTGAACATAAATAGCTCTTATAGATTGACCAAGATAAGTAACAACGGAATCAATACAGCGTTTTGTCAACTCTGGCGCATTGTATACGGGTATGACGACATCAACAGACAGCATTACCAATCCATTCATAGTTAATTGATAAAAGCCCTAAAGAATTACTAAATGATTAGCGCTGGATACACAGTCAAGATTTATTTTTTCAGTGCCTGATTCTCCAGTAACGCAACATAGCGAGATAATACATCTACCCCCCCCACATCAATCATCTCTTTCAAGAAATGCTGGCGATGCTCTTCAACATAGAAAGAATCACAGCCAACAGACAGAAATTGTTTAATTTTGTTATACACATCATCTCGGCATCGCAATTCTGTCTCCGGCATATATATTGCAATTGCAGAGCGGCTGGCATGTAGATAATCTGCAGCCATCACAGGCTTTTTTGCTTTGACCGCTTCAAACACAACGGATGTTGCCAAATCAATAATAACGTCCGCCCATTTCATTAAATGAGCAGAATGCACATTGTCATTCACCATCGTCACATTAGGAAGTTGGCGCAATGTCGTATCCTTAGTTAAGGATTGCTTCCAACCGCCACGGGTATGCGGTTTAATCATCAATTCCACATCTGGAAAAGCAGCGATCATTTGTACGATTTCACTGACTTCTTCCCAGAAAGTCGTAAAGTTCGCTTTTCTCAGAAACATGACTATCTTAAGCCGACTATCTGATCTGATTAAAGGTGATGGAGGCAATAACTCATCTAACTTAGCCAACCATTCATCACAATAACGCGGCGAACCCATTACCATGATTTTATTATCATCCAACAGCGAGCGAAAACGTTTGGAACACAACTCATTCGGTACAACTACCTTATCAAACATTCCAGCGGCAGAGAAAGATGTGTCGGGCTTAAGGACCCATTCACCGCGTCGAATTAATTGGCTTGCATGAGGACTATCACCATGCGGTAAAGAAACTGTTCCCAAACCCATGGTGCGCGCCATAGATACAATTACTTCAACCCATTCAACGCATATCGCGGAATTTCTTTCAATCCAATCAAATGTGACGATTCCTTCACCAGTTCCTTTAAAGCTGTACTCCAGCAAACGCTCGGCAGTTCGCCGCCAATTCGGTTCACGCCGTCTAAAATCATAAATTTGAGCAAGCGATTTAACCAAGGGTCCCAGGAAAGAATAATGCGAGCTACGAACCAACAGTAGCATTTGGAAACGCCATCTAATGAACTCTAGGAGAGGCAGCAGTTTACGAATATGAACAACACGCACCCCGCTGAGCTTACTTAAGAACTCAATACGGAAATCCTTCATAAATTGCGCGTTACCGATCAAAACAACATCACAACAGTGTCCAGAATCCACCCACTTGAATATGACTGGGGTAATATGATCTATATCGTTATAATGGCGAAGAAAAAAAAGCGCTTTCATATCACGGAAAGTTCATTTATGACGAAAGAACCAGAGAACACACTTTTATAGGTTAAACTCTTTCAAATACCAAGCACGTTTCACCCCAGTTCTTCGTAGATCTCTGCTTCACTTCGAGGCCAGCCTGCTTCATTAAAGCAATAGCGGCTTCTTGCTCTTCTGATGTACCCAACTCGACAATGACCGATTTCAGGTTAGGGTGTTCCAACACAGATTTAGCGCCTTTAAGGATGGAGATCTCAATCCCATCCACATCAATCTTAATATAATTGGGATAGGGGAATCCCCATTTACTGCACAAATCATCCAATGTCACACCAAACATGCCCTGAGTATGCGTAGCAGACATTTTCATGTTAGCAATATCTTCTTTCCCGAACTGAGATCGATTTCCTCCCGGAATGAATTTTGGTATATACAATTTAGAAAATTCGCTATGCCCAGATACTGCGACACAATAAGACATAATATTTTCTTTCAGTTTATTAAAAAAGATATTCTTATTTAACGCGTAATAATTGTTGCTCTGCGGTTCGAAAGCAAAGACTTTAATCTTTTCACCGTATTTCTTGGCAGGGTATAAAGAATACTGACCAATATTTGCACCAAGATCGAAATAGCATGAATTGGGTTCAAAACTGTCTAACCAATCAAGCGTATCAGGTTCTTTAATTGAATAAGTTTTTGCCCGCTTGAGTGTTCGCAAGCTATCTACTGAAACTAGAATTGACTGATCCCTAACCTGTATATTTGTGTAGCCGCCTTTAATTTTATAAGCAACAACTACCAAATCATTTAATATGTTTTTTAGAAGCATTAATTTATTGATTGCAAATAGAGTGATTAAATTAAGTTTACACGACAACTAAGGGAACACGTGAAACACGTCAAGCACTTGCGGATTTCTCTAGCAATGCGACATAACGAGGTAACACATCGGTGTCTATACCATCCAGCATTTCTTTAAGAAAACGTTGACGATGTGCTTCGATATAAAAAGAATCACAACCATTGGTTAGAAAGTTATTAATTTTTTCGTATACATCATCACGGCATCGCAATTCTGTTTCAGGCATATAATCAGCGACTGTAGAACGGCCTGCAATTAAATAATCAGCAGCCAGGACAGGTTTCTTGGCTCTAACTGCCTCAAATACCACAGAAGTAGCAAGATCAATAATAACATCGGCCCAATCCATTAGATGCACAGAATGTGCGTTATCTCCTGCAATACTCACATTTGGTAACTTTCTAACTGAGCTATCTTTGGTCAAAGATTGTTTCCAACCGCTACGAGTATGTGGCTTAATAACCAATTCCACACCTGGAAAAGCAGCGATCATATGAACAACTTCAGCGACTTCCTCCCAGAATGTCGTGAAATTAGCCTTTCTTAAAAACATAACGATTTTAAGTCGGCTTTCAGAACGCATTAAGGGTGATGGCGGCAGCAATCCGGTTAATTTAGTTAACCATTCTTCACAAAAACGCGGCGACCCTAAAACAGCGATTGCTTGATCACTTAAAAAGGGGCGGAAGCGCTTTGCACACAGTTCATTGGGCACTACCAACCGATTGAAGATCCCCGCAACAGAAAATAGTGTATCCGGCTCAACTTTTCTCTCACCACGACGAATAAGCTGATTGGCATGCGGGCTATCCCCATGCGGCAATGATACTGCACCCAATCCCCTATTTTTAGCCGCAGCAATGACAACTTCGATCCACTCAACACAGATTACCGAGTTTCTTTCAATCCAATCAAAAGCAATCACACCACCACCTCCATGATCAAAACTTCTCATAAGTAGTTGATTGGCTGTCTTTTGCCATAGAGGCTCTCGGCGCTTTTCATGATAAAAATCAGCCAGCGATCTGACGATTGAACCGATTACCGGCAATCGCCTCACATTGCCCGTTAACAATAGCATCTGCAGGCGCCACCCTATATATCTCAGCAATGAAAAAAGTTCACTGATATGTGCAACACGGACACCATTCAGCGTTCTGAGATATTCCAAACGATAATCACGGATAAACCTTTTGGAGCCGATCAGCACGACATCACACTGATGACCTGATTCTATCCATTTGGAAATAACCGGAGTTATATGGTCAATATCATTATAATGACGAAGAAAGAAAAGGGCTTTCATACCCATGTTATGATTACACAAATATTAAATACATGCGGCATTTCTATTATTTCCCTTGTTTATGCAGGAAGTCTTGGATAATGAAAGCGCGCTAATTTTACACTCGCAATTTTTCAATTACCAGCAGCGAGTCTATACAAAATTCAAGATAAAATCTCAAAACTAAAGATATTATTTCATTTCCTTATTAAGAATTGCTCAAATGATAGAATAAACCGGATAATCAGCAAGTAGCTTCTGAGTTATGAATTTCTATTCTCCTTAAACAATAATTAAATACACGACAATAATGAAAACTATCGCTGTAATCCCTGCACGTATGGGTTCATCGCGTTTCCCAGGCAAACCCATCGCAAATATATTGGGGCGCCCTATGATTGAACATATCTATAAACGCGTCGCCATGAGCAAATCGCTGGATGCCACTTATATTGCAACCTGCGATGAAGAAATCCGACAAGTTGCAGAAGGTTTTGGTGCTTCCGTCATTATGACAGCCGATACTCACGAACGCGCCAGTGATCGTGTTGCTGAAGCAGTTACCCATATTGATGCAGATCTGATTGTCATGGTGCAAGGTGACGAACCCATGACACACCCGGACATGATTGATACCGCCGTTGCACCTTTTAGAGATGATCCGCAATTGGGCTGCGTTAACCTGGTGCGTAAAATTGATCACGAAGCTGATTATGCGGACGTCAATACGATCAAGGTTGTCATGAATCAGCAAGGTGATGCCATTTACATGTCACGTCGGCCCATCCCTACATTGGCCAAAACAGGTTTTGCCAATACGGCCGCCTATAAACAGGTATGCATTATCCCGTTTCGCCGTGCCACGTTATTTCAATACACCCGTCTGACACCGACTCCATTGGAACAATTAGAATCCGTTGATATGCTGCGTCTATTGGAACATGGTTACCAAGTTAAAATGGTACATACTGAATTTAATACCCAGGCAGTCGATACGGAAGCGGATTTAGCACGTGTTGCAAAACTGATGGAAACAGATCCACTGCTCACCCGCTATTATTAGGAATACTTATGCCATTAAAATCAAAGCTAAGCCGATCTGAATTAACCATTGGCTCATGGGTCACGCTGGGACATCCATCCATTGCTGAAATCATGGCAGCAGCGGGATTCGACTGGCTAGTTCTGGATATGGAACACAGTGTTCTGGAACTCAATGAAGTTCAAGCCATCATCCAGGTTCTGGACGGCAAGCAATGTCCGGCAATTGTTCGCCTGACTTCAAATCACCCCGATCAGATTAAACGGGTTATGGATGCAGGGGCAACAGGTGTTATGGTTCCCATGATTAAATCAGCTGCTGACGCCAGAGCTGCGGTTGACGGGGTTTATTACCCACCACGAGGACAAAGAGGTGTTGGCCTTGCGCGTGCTCAGGGTTATGGAGCCAGCTTTCCAGCCTATCGACAATGGCTGGAAGATAATGCGGTGATCGTAGTCATGATAGAACATGTTGATGCCGTCAAAGCCATTGATGAAATTCTTGCTGTTCCAGGGATCGATGCTTATATCATTGGTCCATATGATTTATCGGGTTCTATGGGACGCCCCGGAGATCTCAATCATCCCGATGTACAATCAGCCATTGCACAAATTTTGGAGGCTGGTCGCCGCGCCCATAAACCCGGCGGTATTCATGTCATAGAACCAGATCCGGAAGCACTGCAACAGCGCATTCAAGCGGGCTTTAATTTCCTCGGTTATGGTTTGGATATTCGTATTCTTGACTCAATCTGCCGCAATCACTTACAGAGTATCCGCGCAGCACTCAAAACGCTATGAATAAATTTGTCATATCCACTTCTTCCTTCGGCATAGACAATAATCCGCATATTCAGCATCTGCTGCAAAAAGGCATGCAGGCAATCACTAATCCTCATCGACGCAAACTCACTGAAGATGAGATTATTGAATTACTGAATGGAGAAGTTGTCGGCCTGATCGCTGGTATCGAACCACTCACTGAACGGGTATTCAAGTCTGCTAAAAATCTGAAAGTCATATCACGCTGTGGAGCCGGTATGGACAGTGTCGATCTGATGGCTGCAAAGAATCATGGCATTACTGTTTTAAATACACCCGAAGCACCAGCTCAGGCAGTTGCCGAACTGACTATGGGACTCATACTGACTGTATTGAGACAAATAAGTCAGATTGATCAATCAGTACGCAAAGGCGAATGGCCTCGTTTACAAGGCCGCCTATTGGCAGCCCAAACGGTCGGCATTATCGGCATGGGGCATATTGGTCGACGTGTTGCACGCCTTTGCCAGGCTTTTGAAGCAACGGTCATCGCGCACGACCCGCATGTCAGTCAAGTACCAACGGGTGTCACATTGATGCCCTTGGCACAATTATTAGCAACTGCAGATATTATCAGCCTGCATCTCCCTTATGGATCGGATACTCATCATCTGCTGGATGCCAAGGCGTTCTCAAGTATGAAACCTGAGGCCATTGTTATTAATGCGGCACGGGGTGGACTGATTGATGAAAACGCATTGGATGAGGCATTGAAAGCAGGCAAACTAAGTGCCGCTGCTCTGGATGTCTTTGAGCAGGAACCTTATCAAGGTCCATTAGTCGAATCCAATCATATCATCCTGACATCGCATGTGGGTTCTCTCGCCAGAGAATCGCGCCAACGTATGGAAATTGAAGCGGCTGAAAATTTGCTCCAGGGTTTAATCAAAACAGGTTTAATCAATAACGGATAACACTATGTTGAATGAAACAGTTGTTGTATTTGGCGCCAGTGGTTTTCTGGGTAGTCATGTCGCCGATGCATTATCTGCTGCAGGTTATCAAGTACGGTTATTTGATCGTAGCCCATCTCCTCATCTTAAAAGCAATCAGGAAATGATTGTTGGCGATATTATGGATCTCGATCAAGTGATCGAGGCCGCCAAGGGAACATCTATTGTTTACAATTTTGCGGCTATTGCTGATATTGATGAAGCACACAATAAGCCCATTCCCACTGCAACCATCAATGTGCTAGGCAACATGCATGCTTTAGAGGCCGCACGCATCGCAGGCGCTCGCCGTTTTGTCTTTGCCAGTAGCGTTTATGTTTATTCTGAATCCGGTTCCTTTTATCGCGCCAGCAAGCAAGCGGCAGAACGTTTTACTGAAACTTACCATGAACGCTACGGCCTGGATTACAACATCCTGCGTTACGGCTCACTGTATGGCAGACGCGCTGATAAGCGCAATGGCATCTATCGCATGTTGCATGAAGCCGTTGAGCAACACTCAGTTACCTATAAAGGCAGTGGTGAGGCCATGCGTGAATATATCCATGTAGAAGATGCTGCACGCATGAGCGTACAAATACTGGCTCCTGAATTTGCCAATCGGCACATGATTCTGACGGGGCAGGAAAAATTACGTATCAAGGATGTAATGACCATGATCTCGGAAATCATGCCGTGGCCGGTTGAATTGCATTTTGATGAAGCCAATGCAGTGCATCACTACGAGATCACTCCCTATGCCTTTCAACCACGCATCGGTCGCAAAATGGTGCTGAATGAACATGTCGATCTTGGGCAAGGGTTACTCGATTGTCTGCGGGAAATTCATCAGGACATTCATCATGCTGATGAAGATGATGATGCAACCCCATCAACATCTGATAATAGAGCGTAGTCATCCATCATGAGAACTTTTGATTGGCAGGCAATCATTTTTGATTTTGATGGGGTTGTGGTTGAATCCGGAAAAATCAAAACACAGGCTTTCGCTGAACTCTATCGCCCTTACGGGGAAGAAATCGTAGCGGCGGTCGTGCAGTTCCATAACCGGAACGGCGGCATGTCACGCTACCGTAAGTTCCATTACTTCCAGCAGCATTTTCTCGCCAAACCTCCTCTAACAGCGGAGGAGGAAAAAGAGCTGGATCGGCGCTTTTCTGAACTGGTGGTAGAAGCCGTCATTGCCAGCGACCCAGTCCCCGGCGCAATGGAACTCATCCGTCAGCAAGCTGAAAAGATTCCTTTATTTATCGCCTCCGGCACACCGGAGGTAGAACTGAAAGCCATCGTTGAACGGCGTGGACTAACTCCCTATTTCACAGAAGTGCGCGGCGCCCCGACACTCAAACAATCACTCGTTGCAGAGATCTTGTCTGCACATCAACTCACTCCGGAATCAGTTTTGATGATCGGCGATGCATTGGTTGACTATGAAAGTGCTCACACGAATGACGTTGCTTTTCTAGGTCGTGTTTACCCCGGCGACCGGAATCCCTTTCCAGCCCATGTGGAAATCGTTCCAGATTTATGCGGGTTAGTCGCTTAAGATCGGCGGTTCTCCGATGCAACGAAATCACTACCCGAATATCAATCAACTGAGTAAAAGCTTTGCGGATTACGCAACAGCCACGCTGCAAAACGCCTTAACCCAGAAACAAAAAGCCACACTGGTAGTCCCCGGCGGCAACACCCCACGTTATTACCTGCCAGCACTCGCACACTGCGCACTGCCCTGGCATCAAATCACCGTCACCCTGAGCGACGAGCGCTGGGTCGATGTTCATCACGAGCAATCCAACGAACATCTGGTAAAAAAACACTTGATGGTGCACCTCCCCGCTAATACTCCTTTCGTTGGATTAAGAACCCAACATGACAATCCTCTGGATGCCATGGGTGAAATTCATCAGCGCCTGGATTGCCTGCCTTTTCCACTTAGTCTGACGGTATTAGGCCTGGGAGAAGATGGTCATATTGCTTCGCTTTTTCCCGGCATGAACCCCGATCTGCTCGCCACACATCACTGCATCGCCGTTGAACCGCCCCTCGCACCATCGCCACGCGTCAGTCTTTCACTGACCACACTGGCTAATAGTCAAAATATTGCTTTGGTAGTAGTCGGCAAAGCCAAACGTCAATTACTCAATCGATTGAGTACGCATCCTGATGCAAAGATACCATTGGTGTGGTTATTGCAGCGTATTAGTGCAACTATCACTGTTTTTGAGACAAATAATATGTGATGTTTATGAGTAGCTAAACACATTGGAAAGACGTGGAAATATTAAAACTTTTCTTGTTTTCACATTTTACATTTTAACATATGCCTTATTTTTCACTCTTTGTTACTACAAAAAAATAGCATCCTTTAATTTCCTTTGCCATAGGTTTCCGCTTTAACATTAAGAAATCCGTGAAGCCATCAATACTCAACTGCAACATTTCTATCGACACACAATTCATCTTTAAGTTATCAAGTAGCTCCTGAGATTTGATCATTAGTATTCAACTAATACGCTATATTCATGTTTGTACCCATCAGTACAAATTTTTCACAATGGTATTCATATTGAAAAGCATCACACTTTCTCTTGTATATACTCCATGTCCAAAAAGTGTCTTTATGCAATGAGGTATACTAAAAGGATTCAAGAACAATATTGGAAATTGAGCATTATCCTTGTAATTCACAAGAAAAGTTTCAGTGACAATTTGACCATTAGTATATTTTGGATTCCTCCTTTCCTCACGTTTTAGGTTATTTATCAGTAATGAAACAGCTCTTCCCTCATCCAGAACTGTATCGAATTCGTCATTAATTGCTCCTTCTATTCCTTCAGGCAGCATATCTGTGCCTTCCACGCCCCATTGTTGTACATAGTCACCGTCTCTGGTGCTCAATAATCCGGATAACCGTACATTGGAACGATGATTCACGATTGCCATTAATCGAAATTTCTCATACTCTCCCCACGCATAACGCACTGGTGTGCCAAAAGTCACAAAATCCAGATTGGTTCCATTAATTTTTTCTATGCCTTTAATCAACTCTTCTTTATCTTCTCTCAGTTCTCCGTATTTATTCATTATTGCGTAAAGACGCTGTGCTCGTTGATCATTCGCCAGAAAGCTAGTCAACAACGCAAATAATTGACCCGCATGACTATGCCCCAGGATCAATATCCGGTTATCAGATTGTATTTTTCCTGCGCTGACTTTCCTTGCTAAAATTTGCGCAAGCTCTACCACACCTTTTAAACGGGCAAGATGATAATTCCCACTACTCCATGTAACAAGTTCACAAGGTATGCTCAGAGTATTGCTAAGCGCTTCTCTATACTCTGGGGTATAGTTACCGATATCTTTTGCCAAATCATTTATAAGAGCCTTTTGTTTTTTTCTTAATGTGTCAGCGAGTGTTTTATTTATCGGTTCAAGCATATTGGAAATACCCAGTGGATCGTCTCCAACAAATGTGCCATGAACTAACAAAACCAAACAAACCTTATTTGCTTGCAAAATATTGCCATTCGCTAACATCTTTCTTTCCCATTTATCAGTTCCAAATTTCTCATCTTCATCGAACGTTAAATTAATCATTTCAATATCCTTAATCGATTGAAAAGTAGGGTGCGCCTTAGCATTAAACGCTAGCTTAACAACATCATTCCAATTTCTTCTAATTAGCCTCTAGCTCTTACATAAAACAGATTATCAACTTAAAAATCTATCAGTTATTGCTGCTATAGGCTATTGAATTGAATAAAATGTTTTGGATTAATATTACACTTCTTTGCAATATCCTTGAAATTAAATAGTCGCCCCTGAAAAAGCATCCACCAATTGTTTTTTTTGGAGATTGGATCTGAGGAACCGATTATTTGTAAAAAATAACTTTCAATGATTGAAACTTTCATGGAAGAAATTCAGCAAGTTTGCAGTTTTTTCCATGAAAAGAAGAGCCAAAAAATAGCCAGCAGCCATTGTTTCAGATTCCATGCAGCGGCGGCCATCAATAGATTGATGTGATCGCCGAGTGCGCCTTTCA
>Ga0102851_10002622_pt1 | contig 10897 bp, 7 predicted proteins | sample Mud3Dept3metaG_FD_79558 | JGI IMG/M metagenome (GOLD analysis project Ga0102851, IMG submission 79558) | Freshwater wetland microbial communities from Ohio, USA, analyzing the effect of biotic and abiotic controls - Mud 3 Core 4 Depth 3... | ecosystem: Environmental > Aquatic > Freshwater >...
ACGGCGTCGCGCCGCTTCTCCGCGGCGGCGTCGTGACGCTCCGCGCCCGCCGGACGGACGGCACGCTCGCCATCGACCTGACGAACCCGGTCGGCGACGAGGCCGGCAAGGCGCCCGGCGCCGGCCTCGGGCTGGCGAACGTCCGCAGGCGGCTCGCCGCCCGGTGGGGCAACGACGCGACGCTCCGCGAGGAGCGAGGCGAGGGAACGTTCCGGATCGCGCTCTCGGTACCCGCGGACGCCCGCGCGTAAGGCCGCCCTTTTCCGCGCGGCCCGCTTCGGCGACACTTCTCTCCGATGGACGTGGGAAGACCCCTCCGCGCGATTCTCGTCGACGACGAGGCGCTCGCGCGCGACCTCCTCCGCGAGCACCTTGCGCGGCACCCGGACGTCAAAATCCTCGCCGAGTGCGCGAACGGCCTCGACGCCGTGAAGGCGATCGGGGAGCTCGCCCCTGACCTCGTCTTCCTCGACATCCGGATGCCGGGCCTCGACGGATTCGAGGTCCTCGAGCTCCTCCCGAAGCGCGAGGACGGCGGCCCGGCCGTCGTCTTCGTGACGGCGTACGACGAGTTCGCCCTGAAGGCGTTCGACGCGAACGCGGTCGACTATCTCCTGAAGCCGTTCGACCGCGCCCGCTTCGAGGCGGCGCTCGAGCGGGCGCGCCGCCGCCGCGGTCTTCCTCCGGCCGCCGCGGCCGCCGCCCGCGGGCCCGGCCCGCTCGCCCGCGTCGTCGTCAAGGACGGGGCAACGATCACGATCCTCCCGGTCGCCTCGATCGAGTGGGTCAAGGCCGAGGACGACTACGTCCTCCTCCGCGCGAGAGGCCGGAACCACCTGAAGCAGGAGACACTCGCGACCCTCGAGGCGCAGCTCCCGGCGGAGCGGTTCGTCCGGATCCACCGCTCGTACGTCCTCGCCCTCGACCGGCTCGACCGCCTCCGTCCGACGCCGACCGGAGGGCAGGAAGCGCTCCTCACCGACGGCACCGTCCTCCCCGTGAGCCGCGCCGGCGCGAGGCTTCTCCGGGAGCGGCTCGGCGGAAACCTCCGCGGGTAGACTCGGCGCCGTGCCGCCGCCGCGATTCGTCGACGTCGACGCCGGGAGTTCCGTCCCGCTGGCGGGCCGCGAGGCCGCGTTCTTCGTCCTCTCGGGGAGGCTCGCCGGACCGGGCGGACGGGACCTCATCGCCGGGGACGCGGTGGCCGGCCCTTCCGCGGACCTCGCGGGTCTCGTCGCCGCCGAGCCGGCGCGGCTCCTGTTCGAGGAGCGGGAGCGCGGCGGCGGTAACTCCGTCCGGATCGGGAGCGCCGACCTCGTCGGAACCGGTGTCTTCGGGATCACGGGCGTCCGGGTCCTCCACCGGTCGCCCGGAGGGGCCCTCCTCCGCCTCGGGCCGCCGCCCGGGGCGCGCTGGATCGTCGCGGGACTTCGCGCGTTCGCCGTCCTCGCCGGTCGGTTCTTCCTCTACGAGGTGCTCGACGCCTCGGACCCCCGGAGCTTCTCCGCGGGGGAAGGGCACGTGGTCCCGGACCCCTCCCGCCCCGTCCCGCTCATGGCCGGGAACGACTCCGCGGTCGTCGTCGCGCTCGCGGAGCCCAACGTCACCGTCGCGCTCGGCTGATCTCACCGCGTTGACGCGCGGATTGTCTCCGCTCCCGGTGCCTTTCCGCGTCCCGGGGAAAGCGTGGACAATAGGCCCCCCGCGGAGGCCACGATGAGCGATACGAAGAGTCCCGAGACCCTCGAGGCCGTCCTCGCGGCCGACGTGCCCGAGATTGCCCCGACGCCGAATCCGCAGGGCGAGATGGAGTGGGAGAGCTCGCCCTCCCGCTACATCGCGAAGTTCAGCATGGTGACGGGGAAGGAGATTCGTCGCCCCATCGACCCGGACGAGCTCCTCGTCCACGCCCACCGCGACAGGAACCCCGTCGAGGTGACGGCCGCCTTCCTCGCGAGTCGCCTCGTTTCCTTCAGCGGGAACGAGGACGCCGTCAAGTTCCGTCTCCGGAAGATCAACGCGCTCGGCACGAAGATCGCCGAGGCGCTCGGCTCGGCCACCGGGAGCCCCGCCGTCGAAAAGCGCGCGAAGCAGGCCCTCGGCGTCGCCGAGCGCGAGGTCTTCTTCAGGTTCCGCGAGCCGAGCCGGCTCTCCGAGAAGGAGGCCAAGGCCCGCGTCGAGAAGCTCCAGAAGGAGGCCCGCTCGATCCTCAGGGCCCGGGGGCGCAGCCCGAAGCTCCAGGTCCTCCTGACGGGCGCGACCGGCTTCCTCGGAAAGGAGATCCTCGTCCAGGCGGCGTCCGACCGGCGGATCGAGGCGGTGATCTGCGTGATCCGCCCCGAGACGATCCGCGACCCGAAGACGAAGGCGGTCGTGAAGGTCCTCTCGCCGCGGCAGCGGGGCGCGCTCCTCCTGAAGCGCCTCGGCCTCGCGGGCGCGGCGGCCCGGAAGTTCCACTTTCTCGAGGGGGACATCGAGCGGCCCGGCCTCGGGATCGCGCCCCGCGAGCTCTCGCGCCTGAAGAGGACCGTCACGCACGTCGTCCACTGCGCGGCGAGCGTCTCGTTCGACGACGCCTACGAAAACTCCTACCGGGCGAACGTCCAGGGGGCCCGGAACGCGCTGGAGTTCGCGTTCGAGCTGCAGCGGGCCCGGGGGAGCCGGTTCGTCCACCACATCGCGATCGAGACGTCCTACATCCACGGCCGCAAGAAGCGGACGATCGCGCAGGAGAGCGGGCTCGTCTTCCCGCGCGCCTTCTACAACAACTTCTACGAGCTGACGAAGGCGATGGCGTCGCTGGAGACCGACCGCTTCATGATCGAGCGCGGGCTCCGCGTGGCCCAGCTTCTCCCGGCGATCGTCATCGGCCACTCCCGCACCGGGAACAACTACGGCGACACGAAGGTCGTGAACGCCCCCATCAACGCCTTCGGCCGGTCGAAGGAGGCGATGGACGCGATGCAGGGCGACGCGCTCGGGCGCGGGAAAGCGTGGCTCATCGGCTCGATCGCGTCGGCTTTCCCCTCCGACCGCTCGGCCGAGCTGAACCTCGTCCCGGTCGACCGCGTCGTGGAGGGGATCCTCGCCGCGCTGACCGTGCCCGAGGCGATCGGCGAGCGGGTCCACCTCGCGACGGACAACCGGATCCGGGCCGAGGACATCGCCCGGATCACGCACGAGGAGATCGGCATCGACGTGCGGCTCGCCGACCCGACCCTCTTCCGGAACGTGACGTTGCCGCTCGTAAAGGCCGCGCTCGAGCAGGCGGGCGAGGCGAAGCTGGCGAACGCCCTCGAGAAGCTCGGCATGATCTTCGGCGGCTACGGCGAGTGGGGGCAGCCGATCCACGACGTCGGAAACGACGTCCGGATCCTGGGCCTCCCGATCCGCCGCCCGAACACCCTCCACGCCTTCCGGATGCTCTGCCGCCACAACAAGTACGTGCAGGAGTTCGGACGTGTCCGCGACCCGGACGAGATCGCGCGCCGGGAGCGCCTCTGGGCGAAGGTGCTCGACGCGATCGAGTTCGAGACCGGACGCCAGATCGCGTCGATGCCGCCCGACGAGTTCCGGAGGGCGCTCGCCCAGCGGCTCGACCTGAAGGCGTTTCGTCCGAAGGAAGCCGCGCCCCGCTGACCGGGGCCGGCCGTCAGCGCGCCGCCGCCCCGCCCGGGGCGAGGTAGATCACGGCTGCGCAGGCGAGCGCCCAGACAAGGACCGTGAGGAGGAGACCGGGGTCCGTCAGGAGGTCTGAGGCCGTGTCCTCCCCCTTCCCCCGCGTCTCGAGGAGCCGCCACCTGAAGAGGCCGAAGACGACGATCGGCACCGTCGCGAGCAGGCCGTCCGTCCGGAACCACGCGATCGTCTCCGCCGAGACGGTGTAGAGCGCATAGCAGACGATCGTGATCCCGAGCGTCACGCCCTCGAGCGACTCGACGAGCGCGACCGGGACCTCGCGGAGGGAGGCGCGGCCGGCGGCGCCGAAGTTCGCGATCTCCCCCCGCCGCTTCGAGAGGGCGAGGAAAAGGGCCAGGAAGAACGTGCAGAGGAGCAACCAGTGCGACGCCTTCACCGACGCCGCCGCCGAGCCGGCGAGGACCCGGAGGACGAAGCCCGAGGCGATGACGAAGACGTCGAAGAGCGGGACGTGCTTCAGCCCGAGCGAATAGGCCAGCGTGACGACGGCGTACAGGCCCACCCACGGCAGCGCGGAGGGGGCCGCCAGCCCGAGGACGAGGAGCGCCGCGCCGAGGAGGACGGCCGCCGCGGCGAGTGCCGTCCCGATGCCGACCTCGCCCGACGCGACCGGCCGGAGCCGCTTCACCGGGTGCCGGGCGTCCGCCTCCCGGTCGAGGACGTCGTTCACGAGATAGAGCGCCGAGGCGGCCGCGCAGAAGGCGGCGAACGCCGCGAACGTGCGGCCCGCCAGCTCCGGCCGCGTCACGGCCTTGCCGAAGAGGAGCGGAGCGAGGACGAAGAGGTTCTTCGTCCACTGCGCCGGGCGCAGCGCCCGGACGAGAGGCGGAACGGCCCGGCTCACGCGCGTCTCCGCCCCGCGGAGTGCGTCAGGCGCCGCCGGCCCTCTTCGCGACGATCCGGAAGTCCTTGCCGCCGAGGCCGGCGAAGCTCTTGCCGGACGGGTCGCTGACCTGCATCAGCATGTAGTAATCGCCCGCCGGCCACGCCGCGGTCTCCTTCGCGCCGAAGCTCACGAAGCCGGTCTCCGACGCGGGCGTCTTCTGCTCCTCGCCGAGGACCTTCTTGCCGCCATCCGTCGTCCAGACCACCTTCGCGACGGTGCCTGGCGCGATTCCCTTCAGCTCGAAGGAGACGAGAACCGGCTCGCCCTGCGAGAACGTGCTCGTCTCCTCCGTGACGATGCCGTCGGCCCCTGCCACCCTGCCGATCCGGAATTTCCCGACGACCGGGCCCGTCGGCGGCTTGCTCTCGGCCGCCTTCGGCGCCGCGGCCGCGGGGCCGGCGCCGCCTCCGGCCGGAGACTCGGTCTTGCCGCCGCAGGCCACGAGGCCGGCGGCGAGCGCCGCGACGAGCAGGTTCCGTGTCCGCTTCATGTCCCTTACCCTCCCGGACGGCGCGGCCGGAGAAATCGCCCGCAGTCCCTCTCGTTGACTGAATTCAGTGTAGCGGACCCGCTGCCGGCGGGGCAACCGCCGCTCCGTCCGGTGCCGGGTCCGCGCGGTCCAGCTCGTAGACGCGGAGCGGCACGGGGGCCGGGTACTCGATCGTCCGGTCGACGTAGGTCCGGACGACCCGGTAGCCGGCGGGCGTTCCCGGATGCTCGTTCGCGACCTGCTCCGGCACGATCAGCACGGCCTTCTCGGCCTTCGTGAACTTCCCGACGTCCCAGAGGTCGGCGAGGCTCTTGCACCAGACCCGGTTGAGCGCCGGGCACTGGAACGTCGGGAAGACGTTGTGGAGCGGCACGTATTCCGTCCCGTCGAGCGTCGTGGCGTCGATCACGGCGCGCGCCCCGGCGTACCGGCAGACGAGCCACCCCATTGCGGTCTTGTTCTCGAGACGCGTCACGGGAGGGAACTCCCGGAAGTAGTACCGGGCGCTCGCGACGCCGGATGCGGCCGCGAAGGCCAGCGCCGCCGCCAGGCCCGTGCCGGCCGGATATCGGAGCGCGGCCGCCACGCCGGCCGCCATCTCGCGGACCGCCCAGGCCACGGCGAGCGACGCGCCGAAGATCGCGATCGCGATCCGGTGATACGTGGGCGGATGCCCGGCGAGGAAGACGCCTCCCGCGAGGTACGCCCCCGTGACCACGAGGACGAGGAACGCGGCGGGGCGGCCGAACCGGACGAGCAGGAGGCCGAACGCGAGCGGCACGAACGCCGCGACGACCGGGTCGGCCATCGAGCGGTCCGCGCCGTAGCCGGGAAACGCGTCGCGGCTGAAGTTGAAGACGGCCAGCGTCTTCCGGGCGTGCGCGAGGACGACCTCGGCCGCCGGCTTTCCCTCGAGGCCGTAGTTCCTCGACAGCTCCTCGAAGTTCTTGGGCACGAGGATCGAGATGTCGTTCATCCGGCGCATCCCCTCCTCCTGCCGGAGGACCCAGACGGTCCGGAGGACCGGGGCCACCATCAGGAACGCGAGCCCCTCGACGAGGAGGAGAGTCGCCGCCGCGCGCCGGAGCGGCAGCCGCTCGAAGAGGGCCCAGCCGATCCCCGTCACGAGCAGGACGACCGGGAGGAGGTGCGACGGTGGATAGGTGGGCGTCCCGATCCCGAGCGCGACGGCCGCCCCCACGAGCGGCAGGAAACCCCCGCCGGTCCACGCGCGGACGAAGAGGGCGAGAACGAGCATCCCGAAGAACGGCGTCTCGACGTAGGCCTGCCCCTGGCGCGACCAGTGGACGTACGTGTGGTTGACCGCCACGAGGAGCGCGGCGGCGAACGCCGTCCCGGTCCCGACGAGGCGCCGCGCGGCGTCGAAGAAGAAGAGGATCGAGAGCGTGCCGAGGACCGCGAAGCCGAGGCGGAGCCCGTGAAGGTCGCCGCCGAAGAGCTTCAGCAGCGCCCAGACGACGGCGACGGACATCTGCGGCATCCCCATCCAGAACGAGAAGACTGTCCACGGCTTCTGGCCGAAGTCGACGCGGCCCCCGAGCCCCGTCGACGCCTCGTCGTTCTCGACCCACGCGGGGATCCGTTCGAGACCGCCCCACGTCCTGAGGCCGAGGGCGACCGCGACGAGCGCGACGACGAGCAGCAGGAGGAGCCACCGCGGCGCGTCGTCGACCCGCCGCGCGCGGATCTCCTTCCGGTGGACGACCGCGTGGACGACGCCGGGCGCGAGGACGAGCGCGATCCCGGCGAGCCAGAGGCGGGCCGTCGCGGGATGTCCCGGGAAGTAGGCCGGCCGCAGGTGCAGGACGAAGGCCGCGGCGAAGCAGGCCGCGCCCGGGAGGCAGGCGGCGAACCACCGCCACGACACCGGCGCGAGGAAAAGACGGCCCGCGCCGAGCGCCCCGGGCTCGTCGCGTCGGCCGACCGCGGCGACCGCGAGGAGGACCGCCGGAACGAAGAGCCAGGCGCCGCGCGGCAGCGGGGCCAGCGGCTCCGCGTGCCGTGCTCCTTCCAGCGCCGCCTGCGCCGCCGCCGCCAGCGCGACCGCCGGGAGCGCGAGGAGGGCCGGCCACCGGGAGCGGGCGGTGCTCACCGCTCCACCTTCCAGAGGCGGCGCGACTCGGCGTCGACGACGTAGAGCGCGTCCTTCGCCGCGACGAAACGCGAGGCGTCGGCGAAGCGGCGCGAGGAGAGGTCGCGCCCCGGCGTCGCGGCGAGCAGGCGCTCCCCCGACACCGTGTAGACCAGCGGGAAGTGGAGCGACCGCTGCGGCGCGAGGATCCTCCCGTTCCCGTCGAAGGTCGTGCCGCGCAGCTCGCCCGCTCGGATGTCCTCGGCGAAGTCGATCGTGAACTCGGCGAGATACGTCGCCGCGCCGTCCGGCCCGGGGGGACCGAAGAGGAGCGCCTGGCCCGTCTCCTCCGTCACGAGGAGCCGTCCGTCCGGCGCCACGGCGAGGCCGACGGGGCTGAGGAAGCGGCCCCGCCCGCCGTCGAAGAAGCCGAAGCCGCCGAGCCGCGCTCCCGCCGTCGAGAAGAGCTCGACCGTTCGGCGGTCCCGGAAGACGAACGCGATCCGGCCGTCCGGAAGGAAGGTCGCGTCGTTCGGCGTCTGGTCGAACGGGGTGCGCCAGGAGGCGGCGACCGTGCCGTCGGGCGCGTAGAGGCGGACCTCCTTCTCACCCGTGGCGAGGACGCTCCCGTCCGGCGCGACGCTGAGGCCGGCCCAGCCCGGCAGGCCCGGGAGGTCGGGCGTGAGCGTCCGTTCCACGGAGCCGTCGGGCGCGAGGCGCAGGAGCTGGAAGGCACTCCCGGTCCAGAGCAGCACGTGGACCCTGCCCCGAGCGTCGACCCCCGCGTCGACCGGGATGCCCGGAAACGACGCGAAGGGGGCGGAGGGCCCGTACCCGGGAAACGCCGGAGCCGTCCTTCCGGCCGCGCCCGGGACCGCGGCGACCCGCGGAGAAAGAAGCAGCGCCTCTTCCCCCGGATCGCCGGCGGCCTCCGGCCGAAGGGCGACGACGCGCATCGGCGGCGGACAGGCTCCCGACTTCGGCGGACGGATCTCGAACGGGAGGACGCCGGCGAGAAACGGCCTTCCCTCCGCGGTCGGCTCCCAGGCGCCCGCCACGTCCAGCGTTGTCCCGGCGCAGGGGGGCTCGAGCCGGAACCGGTACCAGCCAGGCTCCCTCACGTAGAGGCCGCCGGTCACCGTCCCGTCGGCGGCCACCTCCGGCGACCGGAGGGCCGCGAACGCCTCCGCCTCCACCTCGATCGCCGTCATCGGCTCGCTGCCGTCGAAGGCCTTCCGGCGGACAGAGGCCTGCGGAAAGAGCGACGTCAGGAGCTCGACCAGCCGCTTGCCCTGCGGCGTCTCGGTTAGGAGGAAGCCGATGCGCCGCGGCCGGTGCTTCGTCCGGAGCGCGTCGGTCTCCGCGCCCGAGAGGAGCTGGGGGAAGGGGACGTCCGTGAAGGAGCAGACGGGGAGGAGGGCGGCCTCCAGGTAGTCCTTCGGATCGAGGTACTGCGTGCAGACCGGGCGCGTGGGATCGAGGAGCCGGTCGAGGTTCCCGAACGCCACGACGCGGCCGCTCCGGTAGAAAAGGTTGTGGAGGACGGTGTCGGCGCTGGCAAAGAGCGGCGCCGCGAAGCGGACCTGCTCCTCCTCGCGGAGCGACTGCTTCGGCAGGAGGAGGTGGGAGGCGAGCGCCGCGCCGGAGAGCGCGACGACCGCGGCGCCGAGGAGTGCTCCCGCGACCCGCGCGACCGCGGCCCCCGCCGCCTCCCTCACCGTCCGCGCGGCGCCGGCGAGGACGAGCGCCGCCGTCACCGAGAAGGCCGGGAAGACGAGGGCGATCCGCCGCGCCTCGGGCTCGTCGCTCATCGTCCCGGGAAGGAGCCCGACGCCGATCCAGATCAGCAGAAGGGCCGCGCGCCGGTCCCGAAGCTGCCCGAGGAGCCATCCGACTCCGAGCAGGACGACGACGGCGAGGCCCATCGGGATGGAGGTGTTCAGGTCCGGCGAGACGAGGAACCGGCGGCACCAGTGCGTCGTGTAGTCGGCGTGGACGACGAAGCCCCGGACGACGGTCTCCGTGTTCCGCGCGACGCGAGACGCCTGGATCCGCGCGACCCCGAGCGCGCCCGTCCCGGCCGGGACGTCGTGCTTCCACGCCTCGACGCCTCGCACCTTCGCGGGGTGGACGAAGAGCCGCTCTCCCTTCACCCACGACACGGCCGCGCTCAGGCTGAAGACCCAGAGGCCCAGCCCGAGGAGGAGGAGCGGCCCCGCGACGAGCAGCCGCCTCCACGCGCCCTTCACGAAGATGGCCGCGTGGGCGAGCGCGAGCGGCGGGAGGCTGAACATGACGAAGGCCGGGGTGTAGACGAAGCGCGAGACCGGCATGAAGAGCGCCGCCGCGAGCGTGGCGCCGGCGGAGAAGCGCCGGACCATCGAGAGCGTCAGGTGCGCCGTCACGAGGGCGAGCGCCGCGACGGGGGCGAAGAAGGCGTTCTCGTTCCGCGACCAGAAGAGCTGCTCCGGGGCCGTCGCGAAGAGGAGGCCCGCCGCGAACGCCGGCCAGACGCCCGCGAGCCGGCGGGCGAGGGCATACGCGAGGGGAATCGCCGAGACGCCCCAGAAGAGCGCCGTCAGCCGGACCGCGTAGATCGACGTCCCGAAGAGAGCGTAGAGGGCGCGGTGGACGAGGACGTGGAAGACGCCGTTTCCCGTCCCGAGGAGCTCCGTGACGAGGTAGTCCCTGAAGCCGAGGAGCGTCCGTCCAGCGGTCATCACGCCGACCATCTCCGGGTCGAAGCCGTCCGGCAGCTCCATCAGCGCCCAGGCGCGGACGACGAGACCGAGGACGACGAGCGCGAAGAGGCCCGACAGCTCGGCGGCGCCCGGGGCGCCCGGGCCGGCGGCCGCCGGCGCCCCGTCGCCCGATTCCTTCGTGAACGCGGGCAACTCCGGAAAGCCCGGGAGCCTCGACATCGGGCGCAGGACGCCGAGGACGACGGCCAGGACGAACCCGGCGCCGTAGAGGAGCCACCCGCGCGCCGGCAGCCCGACGACGAACGACTCCTGCGCCCAGACGCCGCAGCAGACCGCCGCGACCAGCAGGTGGACGGGCCCCGCGCGCGTCCGGACCGCAGCGGCCGCCGCGGCGGAGACGAGGAGCGCGGCGGCGCTGACGGCGATGGCGACGGCGCGCGCATGCAAGACGAGACCCTCGAGCGCCGCGCCGCCTCCGCGGAGGAACAGCTCGAAGACGGGGTCGAGGGCGCCGAGGACGCGGGCCCCGCGGGCCGCGGCCTCGTTCCCCGCGCGTCCGACCACGAGGAACGCCGCGAGGGACGCCGCGGCGAGGAGGACCCAACCGAGCGCGCCCCGGAGGCGCGCCCGGCGGTCACCAGCGGATGGCGACGGGCTGGTCACGGGGCTGGAACTCTGGGGGGCCGAGCGCCCCGAGCGGCTGCGGCGGGAAGACGCCCCACGCCGCGGGGGGCGAGAGGGCGGACGGGGGGACGATCGCGTCGACGCCGCCCGGGGGCGTCCAGCGCCACTCGAAGACGCCCGGCATCCGCTCGACGCGGCAGCGGACGGCGACCGCATGGCGCCCGGCCGCGAGGGAAACGTCCGCGGAGGTCTCGCCCTCGGTCTTTCCGTCGGTCGCGAGGACCTCCCGCCCGTCCACCGAGATCGACGTCTCGCCCGGCGCGACGACTGTCATCCTGTAGGTGCCGGACACGGGAGCCGAGAGAAAGCCGGTCCACTCCGCCCGGAACGGCTGGCCGTAGTGG
>Ga0102851_10002625_pt1 | contig 10887 bp, 7 predicted proteins | sample Mud3Dept3metaG_FD_79558 | JGI IMG/M metagenome (GOLD analysis project Ga0102851, IMG submission 79558) | Freshwater wetland microbial communities from Ohio, USA, analyzing the effect of biotic and abiotic controls - Mud 3 Core 4 Depth 3... | ecosystem: Environmental > Aquatic > Freshwater >...
GACGCGATCGTCTCGTGCCATGGCGCGATCAAGGCCCTCGCCACGAGCCTGATCAAGATCGCGAACGACGTGCGCTGGCTCGCGAGTGGTCCGCGCAGTGGCCTCGGCGAACTGTCGATCCCGGAGAACGAGCCTGGCAGCTCGATCATGCCGGGGAAGGTCAACCCGACCCAGTGCGAGGCGCTGACGATGGTGTGCGCGCAGGTGATGGGTAACGACGTCGCGATCTCGATCGGGGGGGCGAGCGGAAACTTCGAGCTCAACGTGTTCAAGCCGTTGATCGCGCACAACGCGCTGCAGTCGATCCGGCTGCTCGGCGACGTCTGTGCGTCGTTCGAGGAGCACTGCGCGCGCGGGATCGAGCCGAACCGCGCCGAGATCCAGCGCAAGCTCGACGCGAGCTTGATGCTGGTCACCGCGCTCGCGCCGCACATCGGCTACGACGCGGCGGCGAAGATCGCGAAGCATGCACACGCGCACGGCACGAACCTGCGCGAGGCCGCGCTCGCGCTCGGCGTCGTGACGGGCGAGCAGTTCGACGCGTGGGTCGTCCCCGCGGACATGACCCGTCCGGGTTAGTCAGCGCTTGCCGCCGAGCCGCATCGCGAGGTTCGTCGCGGTCACGCGGTGGGCGACCATCGTGATCTTCGACGGGTGGAAGCCATCGAACGTGACCTCGAACTGGTCGAGCCCGTCGAAGTGGAGCCGGTCCGCGGTCAGCAGCACCGGGCCCATGCGGAGGTCCTTGATCGTGGTGTCGACGCTGCCGATCGTGCCGTTGAGCGCGCCGGGCCCGCGGTCGTTGATGCTCCCGGTGACCTTGAGATCGACCATGCCCGGCTGCTCCTCGCCGCCGAACATGATCAGCCCGCCGCCGACCTCGAGCGAGCGCGGGGCGAGCAACGACAAGGCGATGTCGATCGCCTCGACCGTGAGCGACTGCAACGTCTTGCGCTTGTCGTCGTCGACCTCGTCGGGCCGGGCATCCGCACGGTCCTTGCGGCGGACGTCGGCGAACGCGCGGACCGGGACGCGGCCAAACGACGCCAGCGTCGAGGCCTCCTCGTCGAGCTTCCACGCGATCAGGTCGCGTCCGCCGCCGAAGATCGGGACCTTCCACTTGAGGGCGAGCTTGTCCTTGTCGTGCGTGATGTCGAGGAACGAACCCTCGAGCCAGTCGAGGCTCTCCTCGAGCGCGCGAAAGTCGAGGCTGCCCTCCTGGATCGGGATCTTGAGCTGCTGGTCGAGCGTCCGCTTCTTGAGCACCGGGAGATCGAGGACGACCTTCACCGTCAGGTAGATCCGGCCCGACAGGCTATCGAGGAAGCGCAGCCGATCCTGGCGCAGCGTCGCCGGCGCATCCGGCGGGGACGCGGGCGCCGGGGCCGGGTTCCCGCTGCGACCGAACGGGCCCTTCACCGTCAGCTTCATCTCCGAGAACGAGACGTGCGGCGACACGATCTCGACGCCGCTCTCGGCGCGCGTCAGCATCAGGCCGCGCGACATCTCGATCCGGTCGACCTCCATCTCGACCCGCCCGCTGTCATCGCGGATCCACGCGGAGCCGAGCGACGCGGCCTCCGCCGTCCAGCGCAGCGTATCGATGCGGCCCTCGAGCCCGTCGAAGATGCAGTCCGCCATGCCGTACCCGACGCCGCCCGTCCTGCCCTCGATGCGCTGCAGCTCTGCACGGGGAAAGATCAGCCGGTGGCCCGCCTCGTTGGCATAGGCAAACCGTTGAACCTTGATGTCGGCCTCGACGCGGGTCGTCAACTTGCGTCGAGTGTAACGCGACGCGCTGTCGAGAATCAGTCGAACACGACGGTCTTGCCCGCGTAAACGAGGATGCGGTCCTCGAGGTGATCGCGCACCGCCTGCGCGAGCACCCGCTTCTCGAGATCGCGGCCCTTGCGCACGAGGTCGTCGACGGAGTCCCGGTGCGAGGAGCGGACCGTCCCCTGCTCGATGATCGGGCCCTGATCGAGCTCGGCGGTGACGTAGTGGCTGGTCGCGCCGATCATCTTGACGCCCTTCTCGTACGCCTGACGATACGGATTCGCGCCGACGAACGCCGGCAAGAACGAGTGATGGATGTTGATGATGCTCGCGGGGTATCTCGACACGAACCCCGACGACAGGATCTGCATGTAGCGCGCGAGGACGATCAGCTCGACGCCCCCCGCCGCGATCAGCTCGTGCGCCGCTGCCTCGGCGGCCTCCTTCGTCTCGGGGGTCACGGGCACGTGATGGAAGGCCACCCCGAAGTGCCTCGCGATCGGCTCCGCGTCGGCGTGGTTCGAGATCACCATCGCGATCTCGCACGCGAGCTCCCCGGCCCGGTGCCGGATCAGCAGGTCGTAGAGGCAGTGCTCCAGCTTCGACGCGAAGATCGCGACCTTCCGCACGCGCTCGCCGTACGACAGCTTCCACTCCATCGCGAACCGCGCGCCGACCTCGCGGATCCCGTTCTCGAGCGACACGCGATCGGTCGTCAGCGACGACAGATCGAAGCGCAGTCGCTGGAAGAACATCGAGGCGATCGGGTCGGTGTGCTGATCCGAGTCGAGGATGTTCGCGCCGTGCCCGTACAGCACCTGCGCGAGCGAGGCGACGAGGCCTTTGCGATCCGGACACGCGACGAGCAGGGTCGCGATCTGCGCGTTCATCCGGAGATGGTAGCCGGTCTGCCGTGGTACAGCGGCGGGCGGAGGCTCGAGAACATGAAGAACCTGGGTGTCGTATTGGGAGTGTGTGTGATCGGTGCGGGGCTCGTCGGTGCGCAGCCGAAGCCGGCGGACAAGCGGGCAGAGCCCGCGGCGGTCGTCGCGGATGCCGCGCTCGCGGAGCGGATCGTCACCAAGACGGCGAACGTCAAGGAGGGCGACATCGTCGAGATCGCGACGGGGCCGCAGGACCTCGCGTTCGCCGAGGAGCTCGCGGTGGCCGTGCGCAATCACGGCGCGCACCCCGTGATCACATTCTGGAGCGAGTCGCTGACGAAGAAGATGGCGACGACGCCCGCGAAGTACGACGCCCAGTCGCCCGCCGCCGGGCTCATGCTCGCCAAGGCGGTCAACGTCCGGATCGTCCTCCCGGCGGTCCGCGACGAGAGCCTCGGTGCGTTGCTCGCGCCCGAGCGCCGCGCCGCCCTCGGCAAGGCGTCGATGTCGGTCGGTGAGCTGCGGCGCAAGCGCGGCATCCGGATCGTCGAGCTCGGCAACGGCATGGCCCCGTCGCCTGCGCGCGCCGCGCTCACCGGCCTGTCCGAGGCGCAGCAGACCAAGATGTTCTGGGACGGCATCACCGCCGACTACGCGAGCATCGAGGAGAAGGGCAAGGCGCTCAAGGCGACGCTGGCCGCCGGCAACGAGCTGCGGATCACGTTGCCCAACGGTACCGACCTCAAGATGAAGGTGAAGGCCCGCAAGGTCCTCGTCAGCGACGGCGTCATCTCCGATGCCGACGTCAAGGCGGGCGGACCGAACGTCCAGGTGTGGCTGCCGGCTGGCGAGGTCTACCTGGTCCCCGTCCCCGGCACCGCCGAGGGCAAGCTCGTCGATGATCGGATGACCTTCGACGGCAAGGAGCTCACCGGCGTCACCGCCGAGCTCAAGGCCGGCAAGATCACCTCGGTCACCGCGAAGACGGGCTGGGATGTCGTCAAGCCGCTCTACGACGCCGCCGGTGCGGGCAAGAACGAGCTCAGCATCGTCGACTTCGGCATCAACCCCTCCGTCAAGGCGACCCCGAAGTTCGAGAACTACGTGGCCGCCGGGACTGTGATGATCGCCACAGGCGACAACACCTGGGCGGGCGGTAACGTCAAGGAGCCGTTCAGCCTGCAGTTCTTCCTGTCCGGGGCCACCGTCACCCTGGACGGCAAGCCGATCGTCGACGCCGGGACGCTCAAGTAGCCCCTCGACGCATCCCGGGAGATCGCGGATGATGCCGTCCATGAGGATGGCCATCGGTTTCGCTGTGTTGTTCGCGATCGGGTGTGGCGGCGGCGAGGGTGGCGGCGGTGCGGATGCACCCAAGGCGATCGACGCCCCGGGCACGCAGCCCGATGCGTTCGTTCCGCCCGCGGGCTATACGCGCCTGGTGGGTCGCACGTGGACCCTTCCCGCTGGGGCCCTCGATACGTATCGATGTGTGCGCCTCACGGTTCCCAACGACACGTACATCACGAACATCATCGCGCAGGCCCCCGCGGGGACGCACCACACGGTCCTCTCGATCTCGGATGGCAGCACGCAGGGAGCCGACGGCGAGTACAACTGTGACGTCAGCGAGCTCGGCATGGTCATGCTCTACGCCTCGGGTGTGGGCACCTCACCGCTCGACTTCCCCACCGGCGTAGGAGTCAAGGTCGCCGCAGGTACGCAGGTCCACTTGAACCTTCACCTGTTCAACGCGACGGATGTGGCAATCAGTGGCGACTCCGCGATCCTGATCAAGTCGCAGGCCACCCCGCCCGCGATGCTGGCGGAGATGGTGTTCGCTGGGAGGTTCGTGTTCGGAATCCCTTCGAACAACACCAACTACAACGTGGTCGGTGGCTGCACGGTGCCCATCAACGGCAACTACACGCTGTTCGCCGTGTGGCCTCACATGCACCAGCTGGCAAATCACCAGAAGGTCGAGTTGATCCGAGGCGGCCAGACCACGGTGTTGCATGACAACCCGTTCGCGTTCGCAGAGCAGAACTACTACCTGAAGACTCCTGAAGTCTCGGTTCAGGTCGGCGATGAGATCCGCGTGACGTGCACGTTCAAGAACAACACGGGTTCGGTCGTCACGTTCGGCGACAGCTCCAACAAGGAGATGTGCTTCGCGGGGCTCTATCGGTATCCCGCAAGGAACGCGGGCCTGTTCGAGTGCACGGACCAGCAAGGCTTCTGACGGCCGATCGATCTGCGACGCTCGTCGTGCGCCGATTGACGGACACTACTGCTCGAAGGCGCCGATATCGGTGGCCGCGCCTTGGGGGCGACTCCGACCCTCGAAGTCATGGTCGGTAAAGATCGTTGGCGTGGTCGATGCCGCTCCCAGTGCGGGACTTGTCGACCGTAGCTTGAAGTTCCGCGCGGCAGCGTCGACGAACTGAGGGTCTGCGACGATGTTGCCTGCCGGAGCCCCCGGCTGTGGCAACAGCAGGTTGTTCACGAGCGAGCATCCCGTTCCCGCCACGGCACTAGGCGCTCCGTTCGCCAGGATGATGTTGTTCTCGAACACCGCAGTAAGAATCCCGCCCATGTCGCAGGAGATGCTCTGCAGGGGGGCTTCCATCACGATCGTGTTGAAGCCGAGGTACACGTCGCTGCTTGAGTCGTTCGTGTTGAGAACGAGCACCACGTCGTCGAGCACCGAGTTCGTGAGCCTGACGGAGACTTGCGAGCCCAAGGTCGTGAGCAGCGCTGCGCGGCCATGCACGTACAGCCGATCGCCAATGAGTCGTGAGCCGGTGGCGAAGGTCATGGCCCCCGTTCCACTCGTCGTCGAGCGAGACTCGACGGCCGTCAGCTTGATGGCACAACCAGTGGTCACGATCGAACCAGAGCTCACATTCGTGTTCTCGAAGAACACGGAATCCTCGATCGTGAGCGTTGTCAGGAGATCTCCGTTGGCGCCGCATAGAACCGCCTGATTGCCAGCCGTCACCGAGATCCCACGGATCTTCACGGTGGCTCCTCCCCGTACGCGAACACCCACGCCAGACGCGCTGATCGTCGCGCCCGTGGCGACGAACTCGAGCGGCAGGGGCGTCGGCGCGAGCACTTCGATCGGCGTCGAGTAGGCCCCAGGCAGGAGCCGGACGATCTTTGGCGTGCCGCCGCCCATCGTGGCCAGTACGATCGCTCGGCTGATCGAGGCCGGATCCAAGAGGGTGCCCGTCGCGACACTGGAACCATTCGAGCTCGCGTAAACGATCGACGCTTCGGCAACACAGGCAGCGCCCCCGCAGACCGAACTCTCGCACTCGGTGTCGACAACGCACCCTCGACACTGGCTCGTGCTCTGGTCGCAGATCGGCGACGAGGTCGTGCAGTCGTTGTCGGTGGCACACGCCCGGCAACCCCCGACGGCGACGTCGCAGCCGAGCGGGCACTCGACCAGCTCGAAGTCATTCCCGGCGCTGTTGCAGGTCACGGCCTGCTGGCCGCGACAGACGGCCACTTCGGCGGGCATGCACGTGACCGCGATGCAGGCCATCGGCGCCCCACCGATCGCGCCGTCGACATCGCAGAACGGCAACGCAGGATCGCTGCACGCGCCGTCGGCGCACGACCTTGGATTCGGGGTGGTGCACGCGCATCCAAGCCCGAAGAAGACCACCAGCCAGGACCGTCGCCACATGCGCCAATTCTTGATCAGCGATGGGTGCGCCGTCGAGCGGTTCGGCACTCAGGGCGTTCCGGGACAGCCGAACGTCGCGAGATCCACGCTGCGGTCTGCGTGACGGCGATCAGCGCGGGCCGAGCAGGTAGAGCGCGTGGATCTCGGTCGCGGTCAGCGCTCGGTCGTAGATCACGATCCGCTCGATCTCGCCGAGCCAGTGGCGTGGCCCGCTGCCGTCATCGACCAGCTCGTTGCCGATGACGACCGGGAACGCGGCATTCCAGCTCTGGAGCGTGCCGCCCTTCGCGTCACGGGCGACCTCGGCGCCGTCGACGTAGATCAACCGCGTGTTGCCGTCGAGAACACCGACCACGTGGCTCCGCGGTCGGGCCGCGAGCGGGATCAACTCCGGCGTGACCAGCTCGGGATTTCCGTTGCCGTCGGTGCTCGAGGTCCGCACGCGGAACACCCAGCGCCGATTGGTCTGCGCGAGCATCACGTCGCGCTCGAAGCCATCGGCGGACACCGTCGCGATCCGCGCCGGACCGACCTGCATGCCGCTGGCCGGCGTGACCCACGCCTCGATCGTGAGTCGGTTGGAGATCAGGCAGGCCTCGTAGATCTTGCTCGCCGCGCCCGCGGATCGGATCCGCACCGGGGCGGTGATGCCCAGCGCGCCGGCTCCCCACGTCACCCCGCTCGGATCATCGATCATCAGATCGAGCGCGGGGGCGGGGCCGGTGTCGTGCACGACATCCCCCGACGGCTCGTCCATCTCCCAGCGAGCGATCACGCCGCGAAGCTCGTGTGGACCATCGATGGCGGGTCCGGCATCGCCCACGGACGCGGTGAATCCGCAGCCCGCGCAGAGCAGCATCGCCAGCACCCGCATCCAGGTCACCGTATCAGGCGAACCCGGGCAGGTGACTGTCGGAGCACACGCCGATCGCCGCGCATCGCCCTACATCAAGCCTGGCGTCGGCAACGTTGACCCCGTGCCCGAGCTTCTCGTACCGTTGGATCTTCGATCTCCTGGGGAGGGAACGATGAAGTTCTCCGCGTGCCTGCTGGTAATCGTGAGCTCGGCTGCGTGCGGTAACGATCGCGCGACCGAACCGTGCTTGTCCGACGCGGACTTCTTCGAACAGAAGGTCTGGGGCGAGGTGATGGGGAAGAGCTGCGTCCGTTGCCACACGCTGGCCGGGCCTGCGGCCGAGAAGAGCGCACGCTTCCTGCTCCAGCCGCCCGCGTTCCCGAGCTTCCTCGACGTCAACTTCGCCAATGCCAGCGAGATCGCGCAGATCGAGATCTCGGGGACGTCCGAGCTGCTGCTCAAGCCGACGGGCCTGGTCGACCACGGCGGCGGCACGCTGTTCGAGGTCGGCAGCGAAGAGCACCTGATCCTCCAGGAGTTCATCGCGCGCACCGAGAACCCGAGCGATCCCGCGAGCTGCCCCGACCAGAGCGTGACCGGGCTCGAGCAGGTGGTCCTGCTCGACGGCCCGCACACGCTGCGCAAGGCCACGCTCGAGCTCGTCGGGCGGCTCCCGACCGCCGCGGAGAGGGATCTCGTCGCCAGCGCGGGTGACGAGGGCCTCGACGCCGCGCTCGATCAGGTGATCGACCAGGTCACGACCGAGAGTGCGTTCTACGATCGGACGACCGAGCTGTTCAACGACGTGTTCCTCGTCGATCGCTACATCACGTTCACGGGCCGCGCGACGGGCCTCCTCAACACGACCGACTGGCCCAACGCGGCCAATGCGGTGTTCAGCCTGTTGCCCCAGCTCGATCGCGACCGCACCAACCTCGCGGTCGCGCGCGAGCCGATCCAGCTGATCAACCACGTGATCCGGCAGAACCGTCCGTTCACCGAGGTCGTGACCGCGGACTACACGGTCGTGAACCCGTACTCCGCGGCGCTCTACGGGGTTCCGGTCACGTTCATGGATCCGACCAACGTCGACGACTGGCGGGAGGTCAAGCTGACGGTCACCCGCGCCGGATCGCCGGTCCCGTGGCCGCACGCCGGCGTGCTGTCGTCGCAGATGTGGCTCAACCGGTTCCCGACCACGACGACCAACCGCAACCGGCACCGCGCGCGCATGGTGTATCGCGACTTCCTCGCGACCGACATCCTGGCGATCGCCGATCGCCCGATCGACGCCGCGACCGCGACCGCGTTCCTCAACCCGACGCGCGAGGATCCCGCGTGCAAGGTCTGCCACGCGCAGATCGATCCGATCGCCGGCGCCTTCCAGAAGTGGAACGCCAACGATCAGGAGCTCTGGGACCCGGCGCTGAACTGGTTCCCCGAGATGTACCCACCCGGGTTCGAGCGCGAGGTCATCCCCTCGAACGAGTTCTCGCGGGCGCTACCCTGGCTCGGCGCGCGCGTGGCGACGGATCCGCGGTTCGCCGTCGCCATCACCCGCCACGTGTTCGAGGGCCTGACCGGTCAGACCCCACTCACCTACCCGGCGACCGACGACGTCCACTTCGACACGAAGCGCACCGCGTACGTCATGCAGGAGACCGTGCTGTCCGGGATCGCCCGGGACTTCGTCGACGCGAACTACGACTTCCGCACGATCGTGAAGGGCGTGATCAAGTCACCGTACTTCCGCGCCGACAACGCGCTCGACGCGCTCGACGAGGAGACCGCCAACGTGCTCGCGGACATCGGCACCGCGCGGTTCATGACGCCCGAGCGGCTCGCCCGCAAGATCCAGGCGGTCACCGGTGCGCCGTGGGCCCGCACCACGACCGATCGCCGGGACAACATGACCACCGACTTCCGGATCCCGTACGGCGGGATCGACTCGGATCTGATCGTCGAGCGGCTGACCGCGCCCAACGGGATCATGTCCGGGGTCGCGTGGCGCATGGCCAACGAGGTCGCGTGCAACGTCACGGCGTGGGACTTCACGCGGCCGGTCGCCGAGCGCAACCTGTTCCCGCAGATCGCCATCACCGACGTGCCCGAGGTGATGGGGACCGCGTCACCCGACGGCGAGGCCAAGATCCGCGCTGGCCTCGTCCACCTGCACGAGCAGGTCCTCGGCGAGGCGCTGGCGCCGAACGACCCGGAGATCGATCGCAGCTACCAGCTGTGGCTCGAGACCTGGCGCGAAGGCAAGGCCGCGCTCGCCGCCGTGCCTGCGCAGGCGAGCGCCAACATGCTCTGCCGCGGTCGCGTCGATCAGCGCACCGGCGCCACGCTGCCGGTGGCCGAGCAGCTCGATCGCGATCCCGACTACACCATCCGATCGTGGATGGCGATCATCACCTACCTGCTCTCCGACTACCGGTTCCTGCACAGCTAAGGAGGCTCCCATGCGTTTCGATCGCCGTAACTTCCTCAAGCTCGGTGCCGGTGCAGGACTCGCGCTGGTCGCTGCTCCACTCGTGCGCGGCGCCAGCGCGGCCGCGCCCTACCAGGGACCGTTCTTCGTCCACCTCCACGCCAGCGGTGGCTGGGACCCGATCTACTTCTGCGATCCGAAGACGGACCCCGCGCTCGCGCGCTACCCCGGCGTCGGCACCGTGGGCCCGTTCTCGTACGCGGCCACGTCGATCGCGGACCTCGCGGCGATCGGCCTCGATCCGCTGATTCCAGAGATCTCGAACTACCTGATGTCGAATCAGGCGTTCTTCGAGAAGTACCAGAACCGGCTCCGCGTGGTGAACGGCGTCGACACCGCGACCAACAACCACGACATCGGCACGCGCGCCGCAGGGAGCGGGCAGAACACCGACAGCTATCCGTCATTCGGTGCGCTCGCCGCCGCCACGCTCGGCCGTGACAAGGCGCTCGCGTACGTCTCGAACGGTGGTTACGACGCGACCCAGGGGCTGGTGGCGACGACCCGCCTGTCGGCGGCCTCCTATGCCCGGATCGCGTACCCGTTCGAGTCCAACACGACCACGCCGGGCTCGGCGCCGTACCACCTGGCCGGCGCGCAGGCGCGGATCCGGGCGGCCCAGACGGCGCGGATGTCCACGCTGACCGCGCGCTCGCACCTGCCGCGGGTCAAGCGCGCGCTCGGCGCGCTCGAGACGTCGCGGCGCGAGGACACCACGCTGTCCACGCTGACGCTGCCGGCGCCGATCGTCCTGCCCGGCGGGCTCGGCGACGAGCAAGGCGTGCTGCAGCAGATCCAGCTCTGCCTCGCTGCGTTCGACGCGGGCCTCGGCGTGTCGGCGTCGATCGGGCTCGGCGGGTTCGACACCCACGCCAACCACGACCAGAATCACATCCGTCAGCTCGCCAAGCTGCTCTACGCGATCGACTACCTGTTCGAGACCGCCGCCCCGCTCGGGCTGGCCGATCAGATCACGCTGATGGTCACCGGCGACTTCGGGCGCGGCCCCGGCTACAACGTGACCAACGGCAAGGACCACTGGCCCGTGACCAGTGCGCTGTTCCTGGGCCGCGGGATCACGCCGGGCGTGGTCGGCAGCACCGACGGGGCGCAGCGACCAGTGGCCGTCAGCCCGACGACGCTGGCCCCGGACCCGAACGGCGTCCGGATCACGCCGGCGCAC
>Ga0102851_10002626_pt1 | contig 10885 bp, 11 predicted proteins | sample Mud3Dept3metaG_FD_79558 | JGI IMG/M metagenome (GOLD analysis project Ga0102851, IMG submission 79558) | Freshwater wetland microbial communities from Ohio, USA, analyzing the effect of biotic and abiotic controls - Mud 3 Core 4 Depth 3... | ecosystem: Environmental > Aquatic > Freshwater >...
AGGTTCGCGTCGAGCACGCCCGCGTTGTTCATCCCCTCGAACGCCATGCCCGCCGACATCGCGCCATCGCCGATCACGGCGATCACATGCCGCGACTCTCCCTTCGTCTTCGCTGCGACCGCCATGCCGAGCGCTGCCGAAACCGAAGTCGATGAGTGCGCGGTCCCGAACGTGTCGTACGGCGACTCGTCGCGGCGCGGAAATCCCGAGATGCCGCCGAACATCCGCAGCCGCGCCATCGCCTCGCGGCGCCCGGTGAGGATCTTGTGCGGATAGGTCTGGTGACCCACGTCCCAGACGATCCGGTCGTCAGGCGTATCGAACACGTAGTGCAGCGCGATGGTGAGCTCCACCGTGCCGAGGTTGGAAGAAAGGTGCCCGCCCGTCTTCGAGACCGAGTCGAGCACGAACCCGCGCAGCTCCTCGGCGAGGCGTCCGAGCTGCTTGCGGTCGAGCGTGCGAAGCGCGGCTGGATCGTCGATGGTGTTCAGCAGGTCGTACATGGATCGGCGCGGTCAGTCGTGAGTCGTGAATCGCAAGGCGTCACGGCGCAGGCGGCGGCCGCTCTCCGACGCTTGCGCTGCGTGCAGCGGCGTTCCGGTCCTCAAAACTTCCTCAGCACGATGAAGTCGGCAAGCCCGGCGAGGCGGCCGGCGGGTGCGCCGAACCCGGCGAGCGCCGCATGCGCCTCGCGCCGCAACTCCTCGGCCAGCTCGCGGGAGCGTTCGAGCCCGAGGATGGAAACATAGGTGGGCTTGCCTTGCGCCGCATCCTTGCCGGCGGTCTTCCCCAGCGTGGCGGTGCTCGCTTCGGCATCGAGAACGTCGTCCACCACCTGGAACGCGAGGCCGACGCACTTTGCGTAGCGGTCGAGCCGCTCGAAGCGCTCAGGTGCGATCGGCTCGCCCGCTCGAGCGCCGAGGCGCACCGCGGCGCGGATGAGCGAGCCCGTCTTTTGAATGTGCATGAGCTCGAGCTCGGGCACTGTCAGCTGCTTGCCTACGGAATCGAGGTCGATCGCCTGGCCGCCGGCCATGCCTCGGGACCCCGCAGCCGTCGCGAGGGCGCGAATCATGTCGAGCTGCGCGGCCGCATCGCGCGCCGTGCCACAGCTCGCGAGCAGCTCGAACGCGAGCGACTGCAGCGCGTCGCCAACCAGCAGCGCGGTCGCCTCGTCGTACTCGACATGGACGGTCGGTTTGCCGCGGCGGAGCACGTCATCGTCCATGCACGGCAGATCGTCGTGCACCAGCGAATAGGCGTGGATCAGCTCGACCGCGCTGGCGACGATGTCGAGGCGCGACGCGTCCGCGCCGGTCGCCTCGCCCGCGGCGAAGGCGAGCAGCGGTCGCACACGCTTCCCGCCGCCGAGCACCGCGTAGCGCATCGCCTGGTGCAGCCGCGCGGGGACATGGCTGCCCGAAGGCAGCAGCCGCTCCAGCGCCGCCTCGACCCGGGCTTGCACGGCCCCGGTCCAGGCGGCGAAATCAGCCGTTGGACTCGCCACCGGGAAACGCCTTGAGCGTCTCTTCCTCGAGGATGCGCACGTCCTGCTGCGCCTTGGCGAGAACGCTCTGGCAAAAGCGCGCGAGCTCGAGCCCGCGCTTGTGGGCCGCGAGCGCTTCCTCGAGCTTCAGGTCACCCGATTCCATCTTCGCAACAATCGCTTCGAGCTCACCGAGTGCGGCTTCGAAGGACTGTGGCGGTTGGGGAGCGCTCTGCTTGGCCATGAGAGAGACGGCGCGATGACGTGCAAGAGGCTGAATTATCGCACGAAACCCGGACGCCCCGACCCGCACGGCGAGCGGCCGCTAGAATGCCGCGGCCACATCGCATCGGTTCCGCCGGCTCGGCAAAATCCCGAGGCCTTGAGCGCTGACCGCTGACCGCTGACTGCCGAATCATGCAATCCCTCTGGATGCTCGTCGCCAGCCTGCTGTTCGCGCTGATGGGCGGGCTCGTAAAGCTCGCCGCCGCGGAGTATTCCGCCGCGGAGATCGTGTTCTTTCGCGGGCTCTTCGGCATCGTGAGCATCGGCGGATTCGCGCTTGCCACGGGCCGTCGGCTTGCGACCCCGATTCCGCGCCTGCACCTCGCGCGCGGCCTCGTCGGCTTCGGGGCGTTGCTACTCTGGTACCAGGCGATCGCCGCCCTGCCGCTCGCCACCGCGACGACGCTCAACTACACCTCGCCCATCTTCATCGCGATGTTCACGCTCGGCGTGCTGCGCGAGCGCGACGATTGGCGGCTCGGCGCCGCGATCCTCGCGGGCTTCGCAGGCGTCGCCCTGGTGCTCAGACCGACGGTCGCCGCGCAATCGCTCGGCGAAGGCCTGCTCGGCCTCGCCTCGGGAGCGCTCGCGGCGGCCGCGTATCTTCAGGTCCGGCATCTCGCGCGCCTCGGCGAACCCGAGTGGCGAATCGTGTTCTATTTCAGCCTGACCATGTCGATCGCGACCGGCTTGTGGATGCTGCTCGCCGGCGCGCAACCGGTCACCCCACGTGGCACCGCGATCCTGTTCGGCGTCGGCCTCTTCGCGACGCTCGCGCAGCTCGCGCTCACCCGAGCCTACGCTCGCGGACGCACGCTCGCCGCGTCGAGCCTCGCCTATGCGACCGTCGTGTTCGCCGCGCTGCTCGGCTGGCTCGTCTGGGACGAAACGCTCGGCGTCGTCGCGTGGCTAGGCATCGCGCTCGTCGTCGCGAGCGGCGTGGCCGCGACGCTCGTGGCGGCGACTCCCGCGAAGGAGCGCCCCGCCGAGTGACACGCGGGGGCCTCGTCGCTATAGTCGAGCAGCCCCGCCGAAGCACCGAACAACCCATGCCTTACACGACACTGGTCTCTGCCGAAGAACTCGCCCGTCACCTCGACGACCCCTCTTGGGTGGTCGTCGACTGCCGGCACGATCTCGCGAACCCCGATGCAGCCGAGCGAAGCTACCGCAAGGCGCACATCCCGGGCGCGCGGTTCATGCACGCCGATCGCGATCTCTCCGGACCGCCGACCGGCAAGAACGGGCGTCACCCGCTGCCCGACGCAACGACGTTCATGGCGAAGCTCGGCGCCGCGGGCATCGACCGGACGAAGCAGGTTGTGGTCTACGACGCGCAGGGCGGCGGCATCTGCGTGCGTCTCTGGTGGATGCTCAAGCACTGGCTCGGCCACGACGCGGTCGCAGTGCTCGACGGCGGCTGGGCAAAGTGGTTAAAGGACGATCATCCGGAAACCGACGTGGTGCCGACACCGGCGGCCGCGCGCTTCGAGGCGACACCCCGCGAAGTCGCGGTCGACACCGATTTCGTGGGCATGCACCTCGGCGACCCGTGGTACGTGCTGCTGGACGCGAGGGCCGGCGAGCGCTATCGGGGCGAGTCCGAGTCGATCGACCCCGTGGCCGGCCACATTCCCGGTGCCGTGAATCGCTTCTTCAAGGACAACCTGCGGCCCGACGGCACCTTCAAGTCCGCCGAAGTTCTCCGCGCGGAGTACGCCGCGCTGCTCGGGAACGCCGTACCCGAACGGGTCATTCACCAATGCGGGTCGGGCGTGTCGGCATGCCACAACCTGCTCGCAATGGAACTCGCCGGGCTTCCTCCCGGACGCCTCTACGTGGGCTCGTGGAGCGAGTGGTGCGCCGATCCCGCGCGCCCGCACGCAACCGGAGCCGCGCCCTGAGCGCCCGGCCCTCGGGCTGAATGGTGAGCCGGGCGTTCCTCGCCGACACGATCCTGGTCGTCCACTTCGGCTTCGTCCTGTTCGTCGTCGTCGGCTTCGCACTGATCGCCGCCGGGGGGTTCACCGGCTGGGCGTGGGTGCGCAATCGTTCCTTTCGGCTCGCCCATCTGGCGGCGATACTTTTCGTTGCGGCGGAGTCGGTTGCCGGCATCGCCTGCCCGCTCACCGTCTGGGAGGATGCCCTGCGGCGCGCGGAGAGCGGCGGCCCGAGCTTCGTGGGTCGCTGGGTCGGGCGGTTGCTCTACTACGACTTTCCGGAATGGGTCTTCGCCGTCGCGTATGTCCTCTTCGCTGCCGCCGTCCTCGCGGCGTGGCGCTTCGTTCCCCCGTCGCCGCGGCAGCCGTCCGCGAGGGGTGCGGGGCGCTAGGCGGCGCGCGCGGCCGGGCCTGAAGCCGCGCGGCGGTCCGCTCCCCGAATGCGCATCCTGCTCATCGACGACTCCGACGTCTTCCGGCTGCAGATCCGGCAGATCCTGCGCGAGGCGATCCCGGACGCCGAGGTCGACAGCTGGGACCCGGTCTCCTACGGAAAGCCCGGCCCGAGCTTCGACTGGCGGCGCTACGACTTGCTGCTGCTCGACGAGGTGCCTGCACCGCAGGCCGACGGCTTCGCATGGCTGCGCGAGTTCCGCCAGAATCCGGGCATCCCGCCCGCGGTGATGCTCGCCGAGACCGGCGGCGAGGAGCAGGCCGTGCGCGCCGTGAAATCGGGGGCGGCCGATTACGTTTCCAAGGATGCGCTCGAGGGCATTCGGCTCGTGACCGCGATCCGCGACGCGATCCTCGAAGGCTCTCAGTCGCGGCGCGAGTTGTCCTCGCTCGTGCTCACGCAGCCCCTGCAGATCGCGAAGATCGGCAAGCCCGCGGGCGATCACGGGGTCGACATCCCCGGTTTTCGCATCCTGCGCGAAATCGGACGCGGCGGGATGTCGCGCGTCTACCTCGCCGAGCGCGACGAGGACCGTCTGCAGCTGGTGCTGAAAGTGCTCGACCCGCGACTGCACGGGGATCCCCAGTTCCGCGAGCGCTTCCTGCGCGAGTACCGGATCATCCAGCGCGTCCGTGACGAGAACGTCGTCGCGATCTTCGACCAGGGCGTGACCGACAAGCACGCCTATCTCGCGATGGAGTATTTCGCGGGCGGGGACCTCAAGCGGCACATCCGCGAGGGCATGTCGTCGATGGCGGCGCTCAAGGTCCTCACCCAGATCGCGAAGGCGCTCGATGCGGTGCACACGGCGGGCGTGGCGCATCGCGACCTCAAGCCGCAGAACATTATGTTCCGCGAGAACCACAAGATCGCGCTGCTCGACTTCGGCCTCGCCCGCGAGCTCGATGCGACCTCCACGCTCACGCAGCGCGGCATGGTCTATGCGACACCGCTCTACATGAGCCCGGAGCAGTGCCTCGGCCACGTGCACGGCCCGCGTGGCGACCTCTACAGCGCCGGGGTGATCTTCTGGGAGATGCTTACCGGCGACGTACCCTTCAGCGGGGAGAACGCCCCCGCCCTCGCCTACCAGCACGTGCACGGCGAGATCCCGCGCCTGCCGGGCCACCTCGCGGGCTACCAGTCGATCATCGATCGCACGCTGGCGAAAAAGCCCGAGAACCGCTTCCAGAGCGCGCGCGAGCTGTTCGCGTTCATCGCGCACTGACGAGGCCCCGTTCGCGAGCCGCCCCGCCTGCAAGCCGGCGTCGCGCGGCGTATCCTAGCGCCTGCCCTACGGCGTCCGCGTGACCGACCTGCGCAGAGCATGATCGTTGATTCCGGCATCGCAAGTCGGGCGCGTCGCCCCCTTCTCGTGGTCCTCTGACTTTCGCGTCACATATTCCCGGCAGAACCCGATGGAACAGGCATATCTCGACCTGATGCGCCACGTGCTCGAGCACGGGCACGAAAAGACCGACCGCACCGGCACCGGCACGCTTTCGACCTTCGGGTGGCAAATGCGCTTCGACCTGCGCACGAGCTTTCCGCTGCTGACGACCAAGAAGCTGCACGTCAAGTCGATCGTCTACGAGCTCCTCTGGTTCCTGAAGGGCTCGACCAACGTCCGATGGCTGCAGGAAAACGGCGTCACCATCTGGGATGAGTGGGCCGACGCGACCGGCGAACTGGGGCCGGTGTACGGCCACCAGTGGCGACACTGGCCCGCGCCCACCCCCGAAAACCCGAAGCGCGAAATCGACCAGATCGCGAAAGTCGTCGATTCGATCCGGAGGAATCCGGACTCGCGGCGCCACATCGTCACGGCCTGGAACCCGGGCGAAGTGGACAAGATGGCGCTGCCGCCGTGTCACGCGCTGTTTCAGTTCTACGTCGCGGGTGGCGAGCTCTCGTGCCAGCTCTATCAGCGCAGCGCCGACATCTTCCTCGGCGTGCCGTTCAACATCGCCTCGTACGCGCTGCTCACGCTTATGGTGGCGCAGGTCACGGGCCTGAAGCCCGGCGAGTTCGTGCACACGCTCGGGGACGCACACCTCTACCTGAATCATCTCGATCAGGCGCGCGAACAGCTTTCGCGCACGCCGCGCCCATTCCCGCGCATGAAGCTCAATCCCGCCGTGAAGGACCTTTTTCGCTTCGAGTACGGCGACTTCACCCTCGAAGGCTACGACCCGCATCCGGCGATCAAGGCGCCGATTGCCGTGTGATGCGTGACGTGACGGGCGAGGCGGGACGCCACCCGTCACCCATCGCGCCGTCACCAAAAAAAGTGGCCCGCCATGGAGGCCGAGGCGGGCCAACGGGGAGGAACGCGTGCGGGGCGATTGGTCCGCACGCATCCCGGGGGAGTGATGCATGGCGTGGGGTCGATGTTGTCGGCCGCGCGTCCCCTCGATCGCTGCTCAGCGCACCGCGTTGACACCCGTGGGCGGCGCCTCCGTGGGCACCAGCGTGCCGTCCGTCACGCGCACGCGATCGCCGGGCCGCGCCGCTGCCGCCTGGGAGAACGTGCGGTAGGAGCCGTCGTCCATGCGCACCGTGACCCGATAGGCCGTCCGCGCGCGCACGTTCTTTTCGACCTCATGCCCCGCGAACGCGCCGCCGGCGGCACCGAGGAGCGTGAGCGCCGTGCGCCCGGTGCCATGCCCGAACTGGTTGCCGATCACGCCGCCGACGACACCGCCGGTCACCGCGCCGACGCCCGTGCCCTCGCCGCGAATCTCGACGGGCCTGACCGATTCGACGATGCCGCACGTCGCGCACGTTTCTGGCGGCACGGCAGGCTTGGCCACTTGGGCGGGCGGTGATTGCGGCGCGCCTTGCGCCGGCGCGACGGTCAGCGGATCCGCGCCGGTGGAGCGCGCGCCGGGTATCAGGCCGGTCGCAGCGCCGGCGATCAACAAGCTGGCGACAATGACGGAGGCGGCGGCGCCAACGACGAGCGGCGAGAGGCGGGGATCGGGTTTGCGTTCCACGGCGATGCGGTGATCGAATATTCCGACCCACATTGCAAGCCCCGGGCCAGCTCGGCGGAGTCGCCAACAATCAACCGCTTAGCGTTCTGCGATCGACCGCTGCCGGCGAATCATGTCGGCCACGCACGACGCGCGGATCGATTTCGATCGCAACCTGCCACCGGGAAAGAGGAATGCGTGTCGGCACGTCCCGACACGCGTCGCGAACCCTTCAGCGCGGCCGACAGTAAGCGTAGCCGTCGTTCCAGCCCTGCGCAGCCGGGCCGTCGCCGCGGGGGCGTGAAGGCGGGCTATCCCGCTTGGCGGCGGCGCAGCCCTCCTCGAACGCGCGCTTGTACTCGGGTGGAAACCCCGAGAGATTGACCGAGCGCGAGACGCCGGCGGGCTCCTTCGGCGTGCCGCTCGGCTGCGGCGACGCGCCGCGCACGGGCACGTCGGTGCAACCCGCCGCCGAGACGATCGCCACCACGCCGGCACAGACGAAAGCGAGAGAACGCTTCATCGGGCTGGTCCTCGTGAAGGTCGCGTCACTGCGGCGGCCTCGGGTCTCACACCTCGTCCGCGACCTTGAACATCGAAGGCTCGAGGCCGTGCCGCTCGAGGAGCTTGTAGAACTCGGTGCGATTCCGCTGCGCGAGGCGTGCCGCGTGTGTGACCTTGCCGCGGGTGATCTTGAGCAGCCGGACGAGGTAATCGCGCTCGAACGCGCGCTTCGCTTCGTCGAGCGGCGTGAGTCCCACGGGCTCGGCCGCGAGCGCGTCGCGCACCAGCGTCAGAGGAATCACCGGCGCGGTCGCCAGCGCAACGGCCTGCTCGACCACGTTCTGCAGCTGGCGAACATTGCCCGGCCACGGCGCCGCAAGCAGGAGCTCGAGGGCATCCGGGGCGAACGCGCGGCAGTCCTTCCCGTAGCGCGCGGCAGTCTGGCGCAGGAAGAAGTTCGCGAGCGGAATGATGTCGTCGCGCCGCTCGCCGAGCGATGGGATCGTGAGACTCACGACGTTGAGGCGATAGTAGAGATCCTCGCGGAACTCCCCCGCCGACACCCGCTCCTCGAGGCGATGGTGCGTGGCCGAGATGATGCGCACGTCCACGGAAACGGGACGCGTCGCGCCCACCGGCCGCACCGCGCCCTCCTGCAGCACGCGCAGGAGCTTGGCCTGCAGCACGAGCGGCATGTCGCCGATCTCGTCGAGAAAGAGCGTGCCGCCCTCGGCCGCCTTGAACAGGCCGTCGTGCTCGTACGCCGCGCCGGTGAATGCGCCTTTGCGATGGCCGAACAGCTCCGACTCGAGCAACGGCTCGGGGATCGCGGCGCAATTGACTGCGACGAACGGCGCGGCGGCGCGGCGGCTCGCGTCGTGGATCGCCCGCGCCACGAGCTCCTTGCCCGCGCCGCTCGGCCCGCGAATGAGGACGGCAGCATCCGACTGCGCGACGAGCTTCGCACGCCGCAGGATCTCCTCCATCTCGGCGCTCGCCACCACCAGCTGCCGTCGCCAGCCTTCGCCGGCGGCGGCGCCCGATGCGGACGACACGCGGCACGCCTGCCCCACGAGATCGAGCAGCGTCTTGGCGTCGAAGGGCTTGGGCACGAAGCCGAACACACCGCGCTGCGTCGCCGACACCGCGTCGGGAATCGTGCCGTGCGCTGTCAGCACGATCACAGGCAGTCCCGGCATCGATTCCTGCAGCGCGTCGAAGAGGCCCATGCCATCCATGCCGCCCATCTTGAGGTCGGTGACCACCACATCGGGGCGTATCGCCGCCAGGAGGGCGAGCGCGCGCTCGGCGCTCTCGGCCGAGTGAACGGCGTAGCCGGCGGCCTCGAGTCGCATCGTCAGGAGGCGGAGAATGCCGGGGTCGTCGTCGACGACCATTACGGTGGGTTTCGCGTTGCTCATCGTGATCCATTCATCGCTTTGCCGGCGGCGCCGAGCCGCGCTCGATCATCCTGCGCTCGAGCGCCTTGAGCGCCTCCAGCTGGTTGCGTAACTCGTCGGACTGCGCGCGCGCGGCCTCGGCCTGCGCTCGTGCCGACTCCGCATGGCCGCGTGCCGCTTCCGCCTGCGCGCGTGCCGCATCGAGCTCCGCCTTGAGCGTCGCAGCGCGCCGCGACTCCCTCTGGCGCCCGGCGATCTGCGCGGAGAGGATGCGGGCGAGTGGCGTCAGCGCATCCCGCGCGTCCTGCGCCGCGAGGGGCGTCAGCACGCTGATCGCGCGCGCATCGTCTTGCACCGCCGAACCCGGCGTACCGAGCAGCAGGGCAAGACGCATGCGCGCTGCCGCCGAAGGGTGCGTCGCGAAGGCCTGCTCGGCAGCGGCCGCCTCGCGACGCTGCTCGTCGGGCGGAAGCGTCGCCACGCGGCTCCCGAAGGCGACCGCTTCCTCGATCGGCGACGGACCCGGTGCCATCTCGATCTCGACCGGGTGCTCCGGCGGCGGCGGAGCCGACTGGCAGCCCGCGAGAGCCAGCGCAACGAGGAACACGCCAGCGAGCGCTTTCATCTTCCGTCCGCCTCGCTGCGCGGCCCGTCGACCGGCAGCGACACCCGGAAGTGTGCGCCCGGGCGGGCCTCGTCGACGATCTCTATGCGACCCCCGTGAGCGCTGACGAGCTCGCGCGCGATGGCGAGCCCGAGCCCGCTGCCGCGGACCGCACCGCCGCGATCCTCCTCGCCGCGGAAGAACCACTCGAACACGCGCTCGCGGTCCTCGGGTAGTACCCCGGGACCCTCGTCTGCGACCTCGAGGATCGCGTTCTCCCCTTCCGGGCGCACCGTCACCGCAACGCGTCCGCCCCGTGGCGAGAACTTCAAGGCATTCGAGACGAGATTGTCGACGGCCACCCGGAGCTTCTCGGCATCGGCAACGATCACCGCGGACGCCGCTTCGAGGTCGATGGTCACGCCCCGCGCCTCGGCCGCGAGCGCATGCGGCGCGACCGCCCGCCGCGCGATGTCCGCGAGGTCCGCGCGGTCGAGCTCCAGGCTCGCGAGGCTCGCCGCCGCACGCTGATAGTCGAGCAAAGCCTCGATGAGCCGCGCGAGCTCACCGGCGGCGCGGTGCACGATCGCGACGATCTCGCGCTGTTGCGGCGCCAGCGGACCGGCCGTGCCATCGGCCAGCAGCTCCGCGCCCTCGCGCAACGCCGTGAGCGGGGTCTTCAGCTCGTGCGAGACATGGCGCAGGAAATTCGCTTTCTGGTGTTCGAGCGCCGCGAGCCGCCGGCGCAACCAGTCGAGGCGCTCGCCGAGATAAGCCAGGTCGGCAGGGCCTTCCACGTGCACCCGACGATCGAGGTCGGCCTCTCCGAGGCGCCGGATCGCCGCGTCGAGCTGGCGAATCGGCCGGGCAATCAGGAATGCGATCAAAGCCGCGACCGCCGCGCCGAGCGGCAGCGTCGCGACGAGCTGAATGAGCAGCGCGCGCTGCGCGGCGGCAGCCGTCTCCCGCATGCGCGCGATCTCGCGGTCGATGAGAGCATTTGACTCCTCGAGAACGCGCCGCGCGCCCGACGCGAACTCCGCGTAGCCCTCGGCAATCGCCACGCGTTCCTCGGGGGCCGACGGAAGGGCCGCGAGCCGCTCGAACAGCCCCTGCTCGGCGTCGATGGTGCGGTTGAGCTCGCCGAGCTGGCTCTCGTCGAGCGGCAGCAGCGACAGGGCGCTGGTGCTTCGCTTGAAGCGGGAGCGCACGGTCGCGTAGCCGTCGAGAATGGAAG
>Ga0102851_10002627_pt1 | contig 10884 bp, 22 predicted proteins | sample Mud3Dept3metaG_FD_79558 | JGI IMG/M metagenome (GOLD analysis project Ga0102851, IMG submission 79558) | Freshwater wetland microbial communities from Ohio, USA, analyzing the effect of biotic and abiotic controls - Mud 3 Core 4 Depth 3... | ecosystem: Environmental > Aquatic > Freshwater >...
CGAACCATGATGTTGCAAGTGCCGATGGAATCCCCATCATACTCATAGTCATAACGCCATATTTCTCGTTAGTCTTAGGAAGAGTAACGATATAACATCTGATTGGTCTTCCACCCATATCAGTAAATTCGGATTTCTTTTCTATTATCATAGCTTCTATTCTACAACGTTATACTATATAATTTTATCCCAATTTGAAATTATTAAATCGATTATTATGACAATAATTACCATAATCGCAATTGTATAAAAATGATGCTTTAAAGCCTTTTCGGTCTCTATTTCTTCTTCGGTTTTAATTTTCGTCATCAATAATTTCTTTCTCTTGAATTGGTTTGATACATTTTAGAGCATTACATAAAATCGACTGTGATTCTTCAATTTCGGCAAGAGTAATGGAATCCCACTCATTATTTGCTATCTTGGTTATAGTTTTTTTAACCCTTTCCCATGTCGCTCTTGTCGGGAAGGGAACTTCCGTTCCATGACCGCAATTTCCGCATGATGGGGATATTTTTAGTCTTATAGCATCATCTATCGTAAGCGGTCTTTTAGGTGACCACATTCGCATACAACGGTCATCTACATTTTTAAAACCACTAATACTACAATTTATAATCATGCTTAATTCTGTATCCATTCGTCATTCACCCAAACCTTATTGAATTTGTATTTCATGAAATATGATAGCCATATTTGGTCAAACGTAAAGAATTCGTCATGACTCTTTGCCCAACTGTGAATAGTATCCATTAAGGTCTTGAACCCAATTCTGCGCATATCCTCATGTGTCATTTTCTCCATGCATCCAAGATATTTATTGACACCTTCAAGAATCTCATTCTGCATTTCTTTTTGTGTAGGAATCCATATACGTTCTTTGAATTGCAAACCTAATTCGATAATCTCTTGCGCCCTGAAAAAACATTCATGGGGAAGGACGAGATAAATATCCTCATTCTTTATCAGGTTGGGTCTTAAATTTTGCAAGTCTGTTGCCTGTCGGCACATCCGAATAAATACTCCATCAATCATGCTGTCTTTTATACTCATAATTTCTCCTATTTAGTTTCTTTCTCCTTTAAAGTTCCATTAGCACATTCGTAACCATCTTTACATGTAGCGCAATAGCTATTACCATTTTTTAGTCTTGATTCACAAAACATAATCCTTTCTAAAAGGGTTTTAGGTTTTGGTTTTGAGAATAAAATATAGATGTAGGATAGGTAAATAAAAAGAAGCGGCAACAATACCGTGAGTATTATTATAGTAAATTCCAAAGTGGAAAATAATGGTCTAATATAAACCGCCGCTGCTATATCCAACACTATAATAACGGTAAGTATAACAGCAATAAATTTTTGATAATTACTCACCATGACTAGACATCCTTCCTATAAAATAACCAACCATCAAACCGATAACAACACCAAGTATTAGACCATAGAATCCTTCGGGTGTCACGATTAATGTTGGCATTTTACTCCTTAAATTCCTCTTTGCATTTATGAAATCTATCAAATATTGCAATTCCATTAACAACAGGGTAAAGCGTTACGCCGTATTTATTGCATACGCCTGTAACCTTATTTAGGAAATGACATTCTCTTGATTCGCCATTATTACAGGAATTCTTAACATATATAGGAGGGAACTTTTTACACTCCTCTTTTACCTGCGCTTCAACCTGTTTAACTTCGTCAAGTTTCTTTCCCATCGCAAGTAGAATTTCATTCTGCTCTTTTCGAATGGAAAGAATATCATCGCATGTAAAGGCTTTGTTGCCCACCGATGCTCTGATTTTGCTTTCAAGATTATCAACCGCATCAATTTGTAGTTGAACGTCAACCAAAAGGTCAAGTTGTTTTCTGCGTAATGCAAAAACACTTGCCACGTTTCCGATTTCCTTATTTTCTATCATTTTTTCCATTAAAGTCCCTCAGTTTGAGTTTCCACATAACCCTTTCGCCTTTCCTGTTTTTAAGTTCGGGTATGCTCTTTGCAACTATACCTTCTGGTTTGCTTAATGCAGGGTCTGGGATAATGTCATTCTCAAAGACCGCAACCTCACTGCTTCCACTATTTGGGAAGAAATTGAGGATATCTTGCGGGCATGTTGGCAATGTAAAATATGTATGGGCATGAGGTATGCTTGGCATAAGAGTTCTTATGTATCCTGGTGGCGCAATTTCAAGAGTTCCCAATAGTGGAACACACCTGATACCAAGTTTTGTTGCAACATCTTCCATGTTAACCCTTTCGAGCCACCATCCATTTTCACCGCCAACAAGCACGTCAAATAACCTGAATGAAACGCCATTGTTTCGGTACATTCCGCTTCCAGATGCCATCTTTGCGCCATAGCCTTCGCCATAGAGCGTCACCGATTTTGGTGGCTCTTCTTCGGGGTAATTTCGCCAAAAGGTGGCTTTCATCTTATCCAATGTAAAAGTATCCATCAGATATTTTATCAATGGGGTTGGGATATCGGCATCATCGGTCTTTCCACCGTAGATTATTTCCTCATCATCAAACAGGGTTACTCTTGTATTCCTGCCATTGATTTTTTCGGTAATTTCCCATAGGTTGATTGTTTCAAATTCTTTTCTTCGCACTTTGTTAAGCACCCGAAAGGTTGCTTCATCCCTGTCATACAGGGTATCCAATTTAGGGTATTCTAATCCTGACATTTCTCTTTCCTCTCTAATTCTTTGATTATCATTCCGATAATTGTATTGTTAAAGTAATTTATATCTTCCAATAATGGGGATTCGCTTGATATTGTAAAGGCATTTTGTTCAACCTTTTTTATTATTCCCCATAGGCATAGAATCTCCAAAGCCCTATTGGTTTCTCTTACGCCTGAATGAATATTTTCTGCTAAATCTTGTGCTGAATATACAATTCCATCAAGCGGAAGCATAAACTGTATTATGCGGAGTTCAGTTGAATCGCCCAAAATACCTTCAAAAGGTTTATTGGACTTAATTGTTATTAATTTATGCGTATATTGCTCCTAAGCCTTTTGATTTGGCTCCATTAACTTCATCCAAGATTTCCATACAATCGCTTTTTACAGCTAAATAGTCCTCATATGTTTCAAAAATATGCACATTGAGGGTGAAATCGGGGATTTCATTCATGTTTATCTACTACCACATTAGTATTCATTAGTATTTAAAGGTTTCTAAAAGATTTAATTAAAAGGGGTGGTTGTAAGGGACAAACGGGAGTTTCAACCACAGGGATTTCCTTAAAACCAAAAGGGGGGGGGGTAAATTTTCCCTGTAATATCTACTACCACGCCATAGTATTTAAAGGTATCGGAGTATATAAATTTTACTATACTTTATATACTTCATTAACATTTTAACATTTCTAAGGCTTTGGCTTCGGCTTCGAATCTGTTATCAAGAAATTTACTTCTTGGATACCAGTGAGAAAAGATTACTTCATCTGAAAAAATAGACCGATTTCCTCTATTTAAAACAAAGCGTGTAACCATATTTAACGTATAACGTAGATTGCAACATAATCCTTGCCAAGATGTTCATTATTGACACTATAAGCATCAGGAATAACAATTACTGACTTGAATTTTGTTTGTAATTCTTTAATATATTTTTGTAAATATTCATCATTGCTTTCCTTATTACGTGAAAATGAATGAGAGGTTTCAAAGAATTCCTCTCCATGTCTACTACCGCTACGCATTCTATGAATACGCATTCTTTCATTTTTTGCAAAATTTGTTAAGAAAACGTGTCCTTCTGGTGTGAGTAGCTTTTGCATGAAATGGTCTTCCATATCGCCTGTTATTCCAAGCTTATTGATTTGTCTTTTTATATCAGCAAGAGCCTGTGATTTGTATTCTTTTAAAGAATGTAGATTTGCCTTATGGTCTTTGACTTCGGCAAGTACCGAATATCTATTCACCGAAAATTTGATTAAAAATCCTTTATAAGCTTCGGGTGGTATCTTTTCAATTCTTCTTTTAAATCCTGTTCTGCCTGTAGCCATAATCTTTAATAGATTCACAAAGTATAAAAACTTATCGGATTAAAATAAATCATCAATAGAATCTGATTCGGTCTTATTTGTTAATGGGTTTATTCCCATTCTTACCTGTGAAATTCTAAAGGATGACTCGGTTAATTCAATACCAACCCATTTTCTTCCTTCTATTTCAGAGGCTTTGCATGTCGTTCCCGAACCCACAAATGGGTCAAGAACAATATCGCCAGGACAACTTCCGATTGTAATAACATAACTCATAAGTTTCAAAGGTTTGACGGTGGCGTGTGTATTTTCAATACCATCCAAGCCTTCGTTCTTTTCTTTATTTGATGGTTTTGGTACAATCAAAAAGGGAAATACTTCTTTAACGCTATCGGGAAGCTTCTCAATGTGCATGTTCCACCATGCATCCAAGCTAAAATATCGTGAGAAAGAACCAAAATCTCCACACCCGCTTGCATGATTTTCTTCACTATTAAAACCACAATTCTCGCCTGTAAGGACACTTCCCTTTCGTGGCTGACGATTGACATAGCCCGAAGGACTCTTACTTATTGAACCATCGTTCAGTATATCGTCCTCTACAAGAATGTTTGCGGGGAAGCGACCTTTAAAGCCCAATTCTGCGGTTTCCGATGGAATCCTACCATACTGAAGCCAAGTTATACCCTTTTTATTAGAAAGTGCCTGTTCGAAATAAGTTTTTTCGGATAATGGTTTCATCGCTACAATAACAATCTCAATTGCAGGTTTAGGTTGAAATCCAGCGTATGAACCTTCAAGAGCTTTTGCTTCTTCTGAAACTGCGCCATTATCCTTTGGTCTTTCAGTTGAACTCCTTTGGTCAAACTTACCCGAATACTCTTCTGGTTTGGGTGTACCACTAATGATTTGTCTTTCCTTTCCCATTTTTTTGTCAACGATTTTGCTGATGTCCATAGCTTTTGGTAGACCTGATGCATAAGCCCAGTAGATACTTGAAAAGCCTGTATCAAAGCCAGCTTCGGACATCCGAACAATCATTTGAGCCAGAACATCTTGTCGTGGTGCACAAAGCACAAAGGCAAATGCACCTGGTTTCATAGTTCTTAAAACCTCTTTCCATATTGAAACAGATGGAACAGCCTTATCCCAATTCAATCCAAGAAATTCCAGTCCATAAGGCGGGTCGGTTGCCACTACATCGAAATAATTATCAGGAAATTTTTTTAATTCTATTTCAGAATCGCCATTTAAAAGTTGGTTTTTCTTTTCCATTTAAAACATATCCATAAGTTCTTTATCATCGTTTTTGCTTCGGACTTTTCGCAACTCATCCAATAGGGCATGTTCAAAGCTTTCTTCCATAATACCTATGGCTTCGGTACTTGCATCAATCATTATGGATTTTAAATTAAACTCCATCGCAACATCCCCAGTCGTTCCGCTTCCTGCAAATGGGTCTAAAACAATACCATTTTCGGGGCAAGCCGCACCAATTATTCGCCTGACTAAATCATGAGGATATATGGCAAAGTGAGGTTTTGATGTCTTCTCGGTTAATATACTCCACATATCGCCTGGGTTTTTGCCAAGAGGATGCTTCATTACAGCCTGTAAAACGTAATGCATCTTAGTCATTTCTTCATCATAATGAGTACCAAAACCGAGTAAATTTTTGAGTCTAAGCCAATCTTCAGGACTCGGCAATGACCTACCGCCCCTATCCAACCTGAACCAATGACCAGCTGTATGTTCATATCCCAATGCTTCGTCTATTTCAGCAACGCTTATTCCCTTTAATTCACGAGCATTTCTCAAATACATTATGATTTCAATTTCATTATCATTTGTTGGCTTAAATACCCTCTGTTTTGAATAACTATATCCATTTACAGAGGCTCTTGCACCTGGAGATGCACCCAAATTCTCATTTTGGTCTTTGAATTTTCCACTATAATCTTTTTTATATTTTTCAAGTATTGGAACAACCTTTTCATAATCTTCCAATGAAACTATTCGTGGAAGGTCATCAGGAACATCCTTGTCATTAGTTTTATGTTCAACTCTTACTGCATCCAAATTAAAATAATAATCGGGAGTTGTATAGTTTCCTGTATCCTTAACAAAAAAGAAAACAGGCTCCCATGTGCTTGTGAACTTTCCTTTAAAAGGTGATGGCATGTGATTCGGTTTATACCATACAATAAAATTTTTTAATATCCAACCCCTTTTCTGCAATTCTGCGGCTATTCGGGTTGGTATTAACAGCATTTCGCCTTTTTTACCATACTTGTCACCAATATTTAGGAAGAAACAACCACTATCTTTTACTTTATCCCGCAATCGGGTAAAGATATCAACCATTTTATTAATGTATTCTTCGGGTGTTTGTTCCTGCCCAATTTGACCATCAAATTCATAATCCCTTTGCTTATAATATGGAGGTGATGTTACGATTAGGTCTAATGATTTATCAGGTATAAAAGGAATTGCCAACTCTATATCACTATTCAAAACCAATGGGTTTATTACATTATTGGCTATATAACCTTCGATTAATTGTCTATTCATGGTAAAATTCATGCCAAATGAACAAAGAATGGTTTTAGATTTGTCAGGTCATTAACAACTTCAATTCCAACTTCCTTAACAGTTAACCCTTCTTCTGTGATATGGTCTTTAGCCCATTTATCAACTATATTTTGAGATACTTCTGATGGCAATGCATGTATGAAAATCCATACATCAATTTGATTTTCATCGTGTATACCGAAAAGTTCCAAATCAGGGTGAAGGCAAACTTCTATTTCCCTAAGCTTATTCTTTACATATTCCCTTAAAGAAGATTCATCCCATTTAGAAGTAAATTCCCCTTTAACTTTTATTAAGTGTGTAGCGACAACCATAGACATCATTAGACTACTTACCCTCTAATCTAATATAAACCTTATCATTAAAAAATTTTCATTTCAATGTAATCTGGACACGGATATCTACCACTATCATTTCCTGCACAATTTTTGTCTCGGTCACATGTTTTGCATGACCGTCTATCTTCTTTTTCCATTTCTCTTTCAACAAGATATTCTTTAATTTGATGCCAAAGTTTCGTTAGTGGAGATTTATATTGGGTATAGACAAAATAAAGCAACCCAAGAGTTATTATTAAATCATAATCACTCATGATTCACCTAACAGGTTGCCGCATCGTTAAAGTGCTGCTTTTTATCATCAGGCTTTGGTCGTATTGGTTTATCATCGGGCATTGATAATTGAATCCTTAATCCAACATATTTTAATTCGATGCCATTCTCGGTAAGAAAGCTTTGGAGACTTACCCATGCATCGGGATATTCATGAATATCTACGCCAAAAAGCTTTCCAAGTTCATCGGGCATAATCTTTACAGAACTCATAAATGCAGGATGCGTATCTACTTTGAGGGCTTTTATTCTTCTTTTTAAAGCTTCTAAGACAATCATATCATAGAATTTTCTTTCAGACCGTTCTATTGCATCCGATACCATTTTTTCAGCTTCGATTTCAGTAACCATAAAAACTCCTATTTATAACCAACATAAACTGGAATATTTTTTACTTCATATACAGTAAGAGGATAAGTAAGCGATTGTACTGTGATTTGCACATTATATTCACCATTTGGTATATTAGGGTCTAATTTTACAACCCAAAATGATGCTCTTACAAAATTGGTCTTTTCTGTATATATTGTTCGGAAATTAACACCGTTTATATCTCCTTTTACGTTATAAGGCGTTGTTATCTGTATACCATCATCACCCTCCCATATCACATAAGCTGGTAATACATCAATCCTTTTATCATCAGTTATCATGCGTATTGAATATTCTTGGGAATAAGCAGAATCTATTCCAATATCAACCACCTTTTTATCATCCAAAATGATGATTTTGGGGTCAAAAAATCCCCCAGACGTAATTTCGACTTTCGTAGAGCGTTGGATTGAAACTGACATAGCCAATAATCCAACAAATAAAATTGCTATTAGCCATCCAAAATTTCGTTTGGTTAAAATTTTCTCAAACATAATGTGCTACTACTTCCTCAATGGGATAAATACCTTTCTATGCATCTTTCAGGTGAAAAATTACTAAGATTCTTCAAAACATCATCAAAAGTATCATTATAACTTCCAATTACAGGGTATCTTCCATCGCATGATTGTAAAATAATCTCTCCAGAAGGCTCTAATGCCATCCGATAAGCGGGTAATTCCCCATCTACAACAGGTCGACTCATATTTCTACATTTCTGTGTGCATTCGAATGGTCTTGCGCTTAATCTACCCATTGAAAGTAATCTCCCTTTGGTATCATCATTTTCTTTGATAAAAATGTTGCCATTGCTTGCTTCTTGAAACTTTTTAAGTAAATCCACATTCTGAAATTTTATATGTTCAGGCGTGCAACTAACCTTTGTGCGTATTCGATTTTCAGTAATAAAATCTAAAAATTTAAGACAAATATCGAGATTTCTTGTCCATGAACCATTTGTTATTGCAAATCTTGGTTTATCTTTGGGAATAAGGTCTAAAAAGGACTGATATAGTGGCATATCAATCGATATTTCGCCACCATAAAAGCCAACTGAATTAATTATTTCCCAATCTATTGTTTCTATGAACTTTTTTGCTAAGCTATAGTCTAATGTTGATGTGTTTTCGGGTGATGCATCATACATACAAAACCAACACTTCAAATTGCATCTATAAGATGGAATTATAGAAAAATCAACATTCATATTTTGTTTGTGACTTTATAATCGCCTATAGCAACAAGAAATATATCTGGTGCGGGCATAAATGGCATATTAACCACATGAACCTTTGCCAAATCTCCTGTTATTTTTTCACCACTTCCAAGAGTAAAGACTTTCATTACATCTATGATAATAAGAGATTTTAAATTCTCTTTGATGTCTTTTGAAACATCTCCCTCAACAAAAAATATCGTGTGCGTATCGGGATGATTCACAATCAGACTTGCCATAGAATCATAGCATTTTCTCTTGAAATTTATTTTAGATACATAAGGTTCTATGCCCCCTATTATCTTATTTCGCAAACCCTCTATTATAGTCATGGCAAAAACGCTATAATCTTGACCACTCATGATTATATTTACGCCACATACTTTTTCAAAGGGCAAACAAAATTCTCCTACTTCTTTCCCATTCATAGGGTCTATTTGCTTTCCAAGTTTTATCAATCTTGGTGGATGAACCACCAACGGCTTATCTTTTTCTTTCATACAAATTTCCTAAAGGGTTTAAAAAATGTTATTCACTAACACCCAAATTCTCCTTCGAAGCTTTTAAAGATGGTATTATATTTAAATGTTAGCATCACAGATAATGAATTCAATATCGGATTCTGTAATTATGTCGATTATCTTACTTCTTACATCGTGCCAATTCAATCTTCCATTCTTGCATCCTGGTCTTGGCATCACAACTTTTTTAATGTTTTCTGATTTACAAATATCTACGAGTTCGAGCATACTTTTTCTAATCAAATCTAAGTTGGAATCATCCCACCAATTGTTTTTTGTGGGAAAAGTTATGAGGTCATAATCGGAAAAATAGAAACATCTATTGCCGAATTCATTTAACTTATCAGCCAATTCTTCTGAAAGAAATGGAAATCTAAGAGATGCCTGTAAAGCCAATCCTTTGCCCATTACAGCACTACCATTGGTTTTAACATTGCCATTTGTTGTTATAACCTTTGTTTCATCAAAAGTCCAAATATTCCCATTTATTTCTTTTATCATCACCCTATTATTGTAAGGACTTACTTATAAACGTTATGATACAACAATTATCAAAATGTGCCTTTGTGCTTAGGGGATTTTGGTAGACCAAAGGTTTATATATTATAACATCATTCGAAATTTTATGGCAACAAATAAGTGGATGTATTATGTTTACATTGGTTTAATAATTTTTGGAGTAATATCATTATTTATGGTATTTCAATCACAGGTATTATATACAGCATCAATAACTGGCGAACCAACTGTATCACTTAGACCCGAATTTGATTTTACTTATAAAGATATTCTTTTTGCATTACAGGGCTTTTTTGGTATAATTATTGGATATTATCAAGTATCTGTCATAAAAAACAGAAAAAAATAATAAACTTTTCAGCCATTTCATCTCTTTTTAGTCAAAGAAACAATTATCATTATTTATAATTAAAATTATAATTCGTTTCAAATAAATATATATACCAAAAGGTTTTATTAGGTATAGGTGAAATGAATGAGAATAACTGTAAGATATGGTTTCGAGAAAAACAATAACACCAAATCAGGCATTGATAACATCCACTCGAACTTTTCGGAAATAAAAGCAATCGATGTAATCGATAATCCGATTGATAATCCGAACTTTTCGGAAATAAATGTTATCCAAGAAGATAAAAAATAAGGAGAAAGTACAATGGACATTTTTGAAGTGCTTAGGAGCATATCCTCCCAAAAAGAATTACATATTAACGAAGGTATGTCCGAGCAGAATGCATTGACACAGGCAAAAGAAGATGTGTCAAAATCGTATAATATCAACCCACAAGATATCGAAAGGTTAATATAGGTTGATGTTGTAGTAGATGTAATGCGATAACCCCGCTTAGGTTAGTGGCTTTAATCGCTCGGCTGTAGTTTGATTATTTCCGAAAGGAAACATTACCGAGAGCAGTAACCGAGAATACGCCAGTTCGAATCTGGCAGCGGGGATAACTTTATATAGTATAAGGAACTATTAGGATTGTTGATTAAAATGATGATTGAACTAATATATGGAAATTCATTTGACGTAATCATTAGTTCTATCTCTAAA
>Ga0102851_10002628_pt1 | contig 10883 bp, 10 predicted proteins | sample Mud3Dept3metaG_FD_79558 | JGI IMG/M metagenome (GOLD analysis project Ga0102851, IMG submission 79558) | Freshwater wetland microbial communities from Ohio, USA, analyzing the effect of biotic and abiotic controls - Mud 3 Core 4 Depth 3... | ecosystem: Environmental > Aquatic > Freshwater >...
CCTGGACAATGAACCGTTGGAACAAGAACGCCAGCACGAGGGGCGGAATGACGGCGAGGACACCCCCCGCCGCCATGAGAGTGCGCTCAGTGGTGACATCGGTGGCGAACCCGGCGACGACTGCCGGGGCGGTCTTCGCCGCCATACTCGAGGTGAGAATCACCGCGAAGAGGTAATCGTTCCACGCGGTCATGAACGCAAACATCGCCGCTGCGACCAACCCGGGCGCCGCCGTCGGTAGAAGCACTCGGACAACCATGCGTGCCCACGTGCAGCCGTCGATGAGGGCCGCCTCCTCGAGGTCGCGCGGAATCCCCTGGAAGTAGCTCTTCAGCACCCAAATCGTAAAGGGGAGTGTAAACGTCAAGTAGGTGATGATAAGCGCCAGAAGGTTATCGAGCAGTCCCAGCCGCTGAATCACCAGGTACAACGGGACGATCAAGGCGATGCCGGGGACCATCCGTGAGCCGAGGTGAAGGAACATCAACAGCGTTCGACCGGGAAAGCGTAGACGGGCGAACGCGTAGGCAGCGAGGGTGCCCAGGACGAGATTCAAGGCCGCGGTTCCGCTGGCTGCCACGAAGGAGTTCCGAATGCCGGGCAGGGTGTTCTCGGCGGCACGACTCCCGACGATCGAACGAGTACCGCTGGGGGCAAAAAAGGACAGGTAATTGACGAGGGTTGGTTTCTCGGGAACCCAGTGGATTGGCGTAGAGAGCGCTTCCCGCTCCGTCATGATGCTGGTAATTAGCAACCACGAGAAAGGGGCAAGGAAGTAGGCGGCCACCACTGCCCCGGCCAGACTCAAGAGGACCGTCCGGCGCCGCTGCGCCTGGGCGCCTGAGCGATGCTTGAGAATGCTCACAATTCGAACTCCCCGCGACTATAGAGCAACCGGAAGTAAATAAGCGCAAGTCCCATCGTGATGATTCCGACGATGTAGGCGTAGGCGTTCCCCAACCCGAAATCTAGGCTGTCGAAGGTCGTGAGGTACGTCTGCCACGTGAGCGTTGTCGTGGCGGTTCCGGGACCACCTGCGGTCAGGACATAGATAACATCAAACACGCGAATGGCGAGGATCGTTTGGAGGATCAGCACGATGAGCAGGGGTTGAGCAAGCCAGGGAAACGTCACGTGGAGGAAGAGATGCCAACCGCCCGACCCATCCACCCGGGCCGCGTCGTAGAGTTCTCCCGGAATCGTCTGCAGCGCTGCGAGCAAGAGGATCACGGCAAAGGGTAACGCATTCCACACGTGCGCGGTAACCAATGCCAGGAGGGCGCTGGTCGGATCCGAGAGCCAGCCGCGATAGGATGTTAGAAACCCCAGACTCACGAGAAGACCGTTGAGCGCACCCACCTTGGCGTCATAAATCCACTGCCACATCAGACCGTTGACGACCGGCGGAATCGCCCAGGGAACAAGCACGATCATCCGTACAAAACCGCGGCCGGGGAACGACTCGTTCAGGAGCAGCGCAATCAGCACCCCGAGAGCGATGACCACAGCAACGGCCAGCGCTGTGAAAAGCAGAGTGATCCAGAGTGAGGACCAGAACTCGTCCGAGGTGAGAATACTCCAGTAATTCTCAAGCCAAATGAACCTGAAAAGATTCGGTCGTTTGAGGTTGTATCGATGAAAACTGATCCAGAGGGAGTACAGAATGGGATAACCAATGAGGAGCAGAATGGCCGCGAGCGCCGGCGTGTTGAGCCATAAACCGAATGACGCTTCGCTGAGTCGGCGACGAACCATTTGCCCGCCTCATCTTTAGGAGCCAGGTGGGGACAGCGGGGGTACCTGCGCCGGACGAAAACCGAGTTGCGCACTGATCTCAGCGGCGGTTGTCACAACCGCCCCAGCAGCCTCGCACATTCGCTCAGCGGGCATGCGCACGGTCGGCGCCACCACGTTGATTGCAGCGACGACCTTGCCGTGTCGGTCGAAGATCGGGGCCGCGGCGGCTCGAATGCCCTGATAACGTTCCTCATCGTCCAACGCATAGCCGCGGACGCGCGCTTCCTCGAGTTGCACTAAGAGACTCCGTCTGTCGGTGATCGTCGTCGCGGTGAATCGTGCGAGTCGGCCCATCGGAAGGATCTTCAGAAGGTCCGCACGCGAGACATGGGCACAGATCGCCTTTGCCAAGGCCGAGCAGTGGGGAGCGAACGTGCCCCCGAGGTCGGTCTCAAAGCGTAGCGGCTCGGTGCTCGGGATGCTCTCAGCGTATACGATCCGATTGCCTTCGAGCACGGCCAGGTTGACAGTCTCGCGCCACTTCGCCGCCAATTGCCGCATGAATGGCAACGCACAGGTGCGCACGTTGAGTTGACTCAGAACGGAGGCACTGAGGTCTAGGACTTTGGTCGAGAGTCGGTACTCCTGCGTGGACAGATTTTGGAGGACGTATCCGGCAGTGCACAGAGTGGCGAGCAGGCGGTGAACGGTGGCCAGGGGAAGACCTAAGTCTCGGGACAACCGGGAAACACCAGTTTCCCCTTTCAGCCCGAGATGCTCGAGGACATCGAGCGCTTTCTTAACCACAGCCACCGGGCTTGCGTGCATCGTCTCTTTCCACATTGTGGAAAGGTGTTTCATATTCTTTAGTCCAGATGCGCCCCCTTTGTCAAGCCGTTTTCTTCAGTAACATTTTCTTCTGTAAGTCCGTATCTTTCTCGTCGAGCTCCTCCCAGGCTGTTACTGTCAAGTGCGGCGGACCCGATCTCGAAGAAACCGCACGCAGCGCACCGTTGCTGTTCAGACAGCCGTTCGAGCAGCACGAAGCAGACATACGGTGGAAGAATCGCGAGTTTCAAGCGTAGGAACTATTACGAAGATGGCGCGAGATTCTGGAACCTAAGATGACTCATGAAAAGGCCACCGAACCTCCGATTCGCTGTGCGCGGACGCTGGTTGCGTTCAGAAACGCCGTGTTCACGCGGGCGTGGACATGATCGGTTTCGATAACCCATCCCACGCCATCACCACGATGTGCCCGGGGGCAAGCGGTGGCCTCACGCCGCCGTCCTTTTATCCTCGCCGCTGTTATTTCCAACATTGCTTGAACACGCGGAGGAAGTTCAACCCGAGAACTTTCTTGATCTCCTCCTCGTGGAACCCCTCCTCCGCCAACGCGACGGTAAGGTTGGGCAGATTTTCTGGAAGCCGTATCTCCCTGGGAAAGTGCCAGGGTGGCGGTACATACGTGGGAGGAGCCCACACCCCTTCGGCCACGAAACTGTTGTACAAGCGCCAGGCTTCCTCGTCTGACGCTACGCTGGACATGCCTTCGTAATAGTCAAGCCCGACCCCGATGTAGTCCACGCCGACCAAATCGGCAATGTACTTCACGTGGGCCACGAGATCCTTCATCGTGGGCTGCGTCTTCGTAGCTATGAAATACGCGGTGGCATTCAGTCCGATTACGCCTCCACGCTGCGCGACAGCCTTGATCTGGTCATCGCTGATGTTGCGGACACTGTCGTGGACCGTTTTCGGATTGGAGTGGGAAAACACGCACGGGTGTTCGGACACCTCCATGGCTTCCATCGTGGTGCGGTAACCCGTGTGGGAGAGATCGACGACAACGCCCTGACTGTTCAGCGCTTTGATCAGCTTGATCCCAAACTTGCTCAAGCCGCAGTCGGTCCTCTCTTCGCATCCGTCACCCACAGAGTTTTTGACATTGTACGTGATCTGAACCATTCGGACTCCGAGCTTATGGAACATTCGCACGAGTGACAGATCCCTAGCGAACGGATACGGCGTCTGAAAGTGAAAAACGATCCCCATCCTGTTCGTACGCTTGGCCTCGTGAAACTGGTCCGCGCGCTCAATCAGCATCAAGCGCGGGTCTTTCGCGATCATGCCGAGATAGTCCGTGATCCTTCTCACGGCGCCCGCGGTGTCATCGTTCGGCCACGCGACGGTCGGCGCGATTGCCGTGGCCCCTCCCTTCACCCAGGACTCGTACCAGGTGCCCACGACTGCGAGTGGGCAGGCCGCATCGAACACGATGGACTCGGCGTGAATCCTCTCGGCATTAGTCATCATCTCACTCCCTTTTTCCAGGCGAGGGAAAGTGCGAGGGGACGAGCAAGACGTACACGCCGTGCAGTACAATTTCAGTAGCCAGAATCCCACGTGTGGTCCCCTTGGTACTCTACCCTTTCGCGTTTGCAAGGTACTGCAAAGCTTTCTCGAAACACTCCAGCGGCGCAATCGTAATCCCCACCCCTATGAACGGGTGGTTTTCTTCTCTGTGGTTGATGGCAGTGTCAATGATTGGCGTGATCCCAGTCTCCACAACCTTGATGAGGTCGATGCCGGTCGGGACTCCGCGGAAATCGAGGTAGGGGATCTGATAGGCAGGATTCTCCACCGTAGTGATCTCGTACATCTGCAGGGTCTGAGCAACAATGTCTTTCATCCTCTCGCCGAGGAGGAGGCCCATAGCAGGACTGGACGCGATACACATTCCCCCGAAGCCGGCCGTCTCCTTAATCCTGCTGCCTCCGAGGTCGGGGTTCGCTTCCTTGTCGGAGAAGCCAGGAAAGTAGGTGCCTTTCACCATCGGCGCAGGAGCTGAAAAGTACCTATTACCCAGTCCGCTCACGACAATTCCAAACTCGACCCCATTGGATGCCATATTCGTCACGATCGAGCAGTTCTCGATGCCCTGCGCCGGATCCAGCATAGCCTTACACACGGCCAGGTGAGGCGTGGCCCAGAACATCTCGATGTTCTCCTGCATGAAGGTCATGACCTCCAGGAGGACATCTCCGGGAAGGCTGGCCATCAGGTACCCCTTGGTGATCTCGTTGAGGAAGAGCGAGGTGGCAGCCAGGTTGCGGTTGTGGAGCTCGTCCCCCATCAACAGCGCCCGTCCGGCCAACGCGCGGCCGTCGATTCCCCCGAGCTGATGGAGCGCCTGACTCGTGGCCGGCGCCCAGACCTCGGCAAGCCATCGTTGAATGTCGATCGCCTGCGTAGTGATATTCCCAGTGTATACCGGCGACTTCCGGCCGGTGTTAAAAGGTCCGGCGAATGCGAGGTTGCCGTAGGTGCGGTTCTCCACAACGGCGACGGCCATCGACGATGAGATAGGTCCCGCCATTGGGCCCACCGCCTGGTGATTCTGATTGACATCTAGTTCCACCTGTCCTCGCTTGATGAGAACCTCCGCCTCATCGATGTCGTCGCACAAGCCTTCGAGTATCATGGCCGCGGTGATTGCGGCCTTTTGAGGGCGACACATTCTCTCCCACTCGATGGCGGGGCCGGTATGTAGGACCAGGTTCTTCTTCATCCCTGGAATCACGTCTCTCGCGAGGCGCACGTCTGTCCAGACAGGACGGGCCTCCAGGATTCGTTTGCACGCCTCCTGGTTAGCTTCCCGCATCTTCATCTGCGACCTCCTCTTCGCCTCGCACCATGTGTGATTCCACAAGGTCGGTGTAGTACAGTGAACGGGTCCGCGCCACTCTCGCCTCACACCGGCTCAACTGCTCGGTCTTGCGGGCGTAGGCCGCACTTCGGAAACCAGCAGGGCCCAACGCTTCCGACTGCCTTCCAGTTGGTCCGCTCTAACGATTCGCCGTCCGCTTTGCCTTCCTTATGTCGAGCTTCTCGTCTCTCCACGATGCCAACTCTAACCATTGCCCGGAGAGGCCAAAGCCCAACACCTGAAACCGATTTCCTGCCACAACAGTCGACAGGCCGCCCAGCGCCGCTTGCGTGGCTTCCCACCACAACTCGGGGTTCTGTTCCAACCAGCCAGGCCGTGGATTCGCAAGTGGATGTCGACTCTCCCGCGCCGCCAGCACACGACCCGCGACGTCCACCAGGATCGCTTTGACGCTGCTCGTCCCGACATCAATGCCGATGAACGCATCCACAAAACGATCCCTTCGGTCCCGATCCCTGTCGTGTTTCAGCCTCGCGCGATCAGCTAGCACGCACTTGGTCGAGCAATGTCAGCGCACCCAGCGTCATCGCCCGAACGCCAACCGCAATCGCCCGTTCGTCAAAGTTGAAGCGTGCGCTCTGTAATGGAAACCGCTCTGTCGTACTCGGATCGCTACACCCCAGATAGAGGAAGAGGCCAGGGACGTGTTGGGTATAGAAGGCGAAGTCCTCACCGGTCATGGTCACCGTATCCACGATCACAGCCTCCCGCTGGCCCATCGCCGTGGCGAGCCGGGCGTGGACGGCTTCCACGAAGGAGGCGCAATTCTCCAACACCGGTACTTCTGAGTAATAGTCAAGAGTGTACTCGGCGTCGATTGCCTGGCAGAGCCCCTGAATCGCTCGCTCGATTCGCGCGGGTAGCAGCCGGTCAAGGATCGCCTGGTCGAGGGCCCGCACCGTTCCTGTCATCTCCACGCGGTCGGCGACGACGTTCCGGCGGTATCCCCCCTGGATGGTGCCCACATTGAGTAGGACGGGCACGCCCGGATCCACATTGCGCGTGACGACGAGCTGCAGCAGGTTGATCAGATTGGCGACCCCGGTGATCGAGTCGATCCCTTTGTGGGGTTGGGCTGCGTGCACGCTGCGTCCGTTGATCGTAATCCGAAACCAACTACCTCCTGCCATCGCCGCCCCGCGCCTGATCCCCACCTGACCCGTCATGAGATCCGGCCACAAGTGCAGTCCTAGAACCGCTCCTACGCCATCCAGAACGCCAGCTTCAATTACCTGTGTTGCCGCGGCTACGGGCTGGGAATCGCTGGACCTTTGACGCGCTTCCTCTTCTGCGGGTTGGAACAGGAACTTGATGGTGCCCCGAATATTCTCGCGCATCCGGGTCAAGATCCGCACAGCGCCGAGGAGAATTGCGGTGTGCGCATCATGACCGCATGCGTGCATCACGTTAGGAATTTCCGACGCAAAATCCAGCTGCGGGTTTTGTTCTTGGATCGGCAATCCATCCATGTCGGCGCGGAGCAACACCGTCGGGCCGGGTCTTGCGCCCTCAATGGCGCCAACGATGCCAGTCTCCACGACCCCCGAGTGCAGGGTGAGCCCCAAGGGCTTCAATTCGGCCAGGATCACCTCCGCCGTCCGCACCTCCCGATACCCCAACTCCGGATGGCGATGGAGATCACGCCGTATGGCAATCAATCGGGGTGCAAGCGCGTCAATAGAGGCTTCCAGGATTTGTTCCACTTGGTTCGCCCTCGAACGTGTAACGCATTGTGCGGAGGCTCGTTGCGAGCATCTGAACGCGGGGCCAAGCGTCTTCCGGAGTCAGGTTCCCCTGGATGACAGGTGCCACCAGGTCCGCTACCCGCTCCACTGTGGCCCCATCTGCCCCGCGTCGTGTCAGCTCCTGGAGTCCGAATCGTAACCCTTCGCCACTCTGTTCCTTGGGTAACACGACAGCGTTTGCAATGATGTTACTCGCCTCCAACCGTGCGGCCACTTGCTTGGAGGTACCCCATCCTTTGGTTTGGACCAAGACGGTGTGCGATTGGGTAATCCCGGTTTCCGCTCCCACTACGCTTAATGCTCGTCGGGACAGAGCCGCCCCGAAACCTTGGGCATTGCGAATGATGGCGCGCGCATACTCCCCACCGAACTCGCGCATTTCCAGGACCGCTCGGATCGTACTGAACGGTTACGTCCCGCTGGGGCGGGAGGTCGGTGCGTTCCGTTACTGGTGGTGACAACTCATCGGTTTCGAGACGACCCTCGACCAGGAACAGTAGCGGGGACGGCCGACCGTTTCAGTCGCCGGGTGAACGCGCATGCCAAGCGACCGCACATTCCGCCCCCGCACGGTGCCCCCGAGGTTCACAAGTACAAGTTCGCCGAACAGTACCGGCCCACCGACCCGACCTTCACGGGGGTCTTCCTGATTCTGGTGGCGAAGGCGCCGGCGCTGATCTGGGATGTAGTCACGAGCACCAGCAGTGTGCCGCACGTCCGACGGAAGGCCCTCTCGCCTCACGCACGTCGGGCGCCGCGCCCCCAAGCGGGCCGTCCCCATTGCGAAGAAGGGCAATGTTTCGTCGTGCGCTCCGGCGTCCCGGCCCTGGATCGGCTCACGGAACCCCTGGGGGATGCCCACGGCATCGACCGGCTCGCGAAGTTATGTGAGCGCTGGGGGCAGACGAGTTGGGCGTGCTTTGGCCTCACCCGAAAGGGGCAGATCCGGACGGGATTCCACTATCAGTATTCCTCCTACCAGGTCGAAGACAGCCGACACCTACTGTTCACACGCGGTACGGCGCTCGACGCGGTGCATCCCGAACTCCTCGACCGGACCCGCCGGTGGCGATGGCCCAGGCGGTGAGCGTGATGAAGTTCTTTCTATTCACCAAAAAGTCTATTTGGTCTGATTGGCCATGCTCCTTCCTCCCCTGCCACCACCCGGGAGAAATGTGCGGCCAAGCTTCGACACCAATCAAGCTCTGGTCGAAGATGCGCCTGTCCCCCTTTCTTTCTCCGCCTGACAGATCTCACTCACGGAGAGGTGATCCCGACGTCCGGGCGGGTCAGGGGTTCAGGAAACGCTTCAGCCACAACCTGGCCTCCTCCCTCAGCTGCACGATCTGTTCCATAGCCTGTGGCGTCGAATAGGGGGCGGGCTTGTCTAGGTAATGGCGAACGTGTGGGTACTCGGAGATTCTCAACCGTTCAGGAGTCGATGCGTAATGCGGTTTCAAGCGACCATAGACATCGCGAGGTGCCTCAACCGGAATAAGATCATCGCGAGAGCCGTGAACGAAGAGAAGGGCCGTAGGAGGGAATTTGTCTGGCCGCGCCATTGGGTCGTACTGGGCAGCCTCCTCGATGGCATCATTGTTCCACTGATATGCCATGCCTAGTACCATCAACTGGAATCGTACGGGCGTGCACAACATGACCGCCGCATCTAGACGTGACTCGCGATTGGCTGCCAAGAGGCTCATGAGGCCCGCGACGGAAAAACCATAAGTGGCAAAGTGGGGGGCGACAAGATCTGGCCGAGTCAGCAGGTAGTCAATGATCGAGGACACCTCACTTGCCATACCCGATACGACGGGAATGATCACATCGCGCAGGGCGTCGCCCTCTCCGCGGAGGTAGGCCGTCCACGTCGCATCTTGGGCTAGCGGATGCCCTTGCGGTAGACGCGCGCCGTGGAGTGGCGCGTCCGGATACACACGGACGAACTCTCCTCCGTTGAGATACTGATCGTGTTCGGAAACGCCAATTTCCTTCGTTCGTCGGGTGCCGTGGAGGACAATCACGGCGGGCCGCGGTGTGTGCCCTTCCTCGTAAACGAATAGCAGGGGAATCTTACTATCTGGCGTAATCGTAGTCTCCGTTCGCGTTGTCATGACGGCCCTCCTAAATCGCCCCAATCCACATCTTCGGTCCGGCCCGAAGCCAATGAGCGAAGAATTGCATCAGCGACCAAGGTAGAAGCCAGACCATCCTCACCCGTCACGAGGGGCGACCGGCTGTTCAGCAAGGCATCAAGGTAATTCAAAGTCAATTCTCGGTACGCCCCGACCCAGACGCCGTTGAGGTTCGCACGATGGAAGGTGTCGATAGCGCGAGCGGTTTGCTCCGTATACACCTGTGCCCCCGTTTCGTATCCGCTCACCTCGGCCGACCCTTTAGTGCCACGCACGTCGAAAATGTAGGCACGTGGCCGCCCCTGGAGCGTGGGAGTTGCCCAGGAATTCTCCAGCACTGCCAGGGTCCCATCTGCGTACTCGACGATGCTCACAATAACGTCGTGCACCCCCATCTCCCTGAGCACATTCTTCCGTCCGCGCGCGGTCACACGCAGTGCGCGCTGCCCAATGATCCAGTTCATCATGTCCAGATCGTGCACCCCGGTCCAGTATGTGATCTCGACCCGTCCGTTCAGGTGTTTTGGAGACCAGAGCGGCAAGAATCGTCTGGCATAGATGTGAACAATGTCACCAACATCGCCCGCAGCAACGGCATCATGAATCGCCGCATACCGCGCATCGAATCGAAGATGATGGCACACCCCAAGGGTCAACCCGGAATCACGGACCAACTTGACGATCTGCCTTGCTTCAGACATGACGGTGGCAACCGGTTTTTCCAACAGAATATGCGATCCGGCCTCGACCGCCGCTCGCACAGGGTCGAGATGATCGGGTTCCGGTGTGGCGATGATCGTCGCCTGAATACCTCTCTGCTCCTTGAACATGACACGAGCATCCGTATAGGCAACGGTATGAAGCTCTTTGGCAACGGCCTGAGCCGTGTCGGATGTCCGACTGCAGACGGCCGTAAGCTCCGCATTGTGTGCCTGGGAGACAATTCGCGCGTAGAGACTCCCTATCCATCCGACTCCAATCACTGCAACCCTAATCGGTTCCACATGGTCCCCCTGTTAATCCAGATTAATGCGGTGGCAAGTGGATCGAACCAATTCGCGACGACAATTTGCGCACAATGCACCTATAGAAGCATAAATGTGAGTAAATTGCGTTGACGTCGTGCGCTTGCGTTGGAGACTCCTTTCACGTACTGCGCACAATCTACGATGTGATCCTGTGCCGTGAGATAGCGTCTCGTGTCAGCACCAGTCGATTCCTCAATGAGTCACTTGGTCAATCGGAATAGTGCGTACCCAATTGACCATTCGACATATTGACTCCTCGACATCGCCTTAATGCCCCTCGCTGGCCAAGAAGGCCTCGTAGGCCTTGACGTCCATCAGCGCGTCCAGTTCCTGCGGGTTCGCCATCTCCACCACGATGATCCAGCCCGCGCCGTAGCAGTCCTTGTTGATCAGCTCGGGGCGGCTCTCCAAGGTCGCGTTGACCTCCACCACCGCGCCGCCCACCGGCGCGTAGACGTCGGAGACCGCCTTCACCGACTCGACCACGCCGAACGCCTCCATCGGC
>Ga0102851_10002629_pt1 | contig 10882 bp, 10 predicted proteins | sample Mud3Dept3metaG_FD_79558 | JGI IMG/M metagenome (GOLD analysis project Ga0102851, IMG submission 79558) | Freshwater wetland microbial communities from Ohio, USA, analyzing the effect of biotic and abiotic controls - Mud 3 Core 4 Depth 3... | ecosystem: Environmental > Aquatic > Freshwater >...
GAACAGTCGTCCTGTCCCCGCACCACAGCCGCGACTGACGGCTAACCCTTCGTAGGGTTCGCCGGGACGAGCCTCGGCCCTGCCCTCGCGCGCAGGCGAGCGAGAGCGCGATGACGCCACGCGGGCAGGCGTCGTACAACCCTTAACACGCTACGACTATCGACGATCAAACCGCTCCCGTTCAGACATGAACGTCGCTGACCGGCGACGAACGAGGTCGCCACAAGAACTTCCAGTAAGCGGTCGTACGCACGGGCGCACCAAAGTAGCGCTGGCGTGGAACCGTAGCGGCGGCACCAGAGCGGCGAGGCGATCGAGCTCCTGCAGCGGCATCAGGCGCAGCGGACCGGTCCCGCCCGGGCGGGGCTTGGCGCGTTCGTCGAGCAGGTGCTCGGGATCGAGTTCGCGCAGCCGGTCCAGGGCGAACGGTGGCCGAGCGCAGAATCGCAGTAGCCGCTCGCGCCCGGCGTGGTCGGCCGCCGCGATGCGTACCGAGGCGTCGACGGAGAAGCAGCCGCCGCGTTCCCATTCCGCCATCGCCTGCGCGTCATCGCTCGGCAGCAGGCTGCGGCGCACGCGCCAGACCGGACGCGAGCGCATCCGCAACCAATGGCGTCCATGACGAGCGATTCGGAGTCGGGCGAGAACTGTCCCTCAGGCTTCACTACGGACGGGACACGCTCCGCGACATTTTTGCGTCATAGACAATTTCGCCCGCAAAGATTGTGTAGACAACCTCGGTGTCAATGATCGAATTGCGGTCGATTTCAAAGAGGTTCCGATTCAGGACCACCATGTCGGCGGCCTTGCCCTTCTCGATGCTGCCGAGCTCATTCTCTTTTCTCATTGAATAGGCTCCGCCTAGCGTCATGACGCGGATGGCCGCCTCCAAACCAATGGCGTCACCCAGAGGGGCGTCGGCGTTCTTCTCGTAGGGGTTCCTTCGCGTCACAAGAACTTGAAGCATCCTCAACGGATTCGCGTCCATGGCGCCTGTTGGCCAATCGCTTCCGATGGCGACGCGAACACCGCCGTCTATGGTCTTCTTGATGTTGGCAACGTACTTCATGTTCCCCGCGCCAACGGTCGCTTCGAGCACGCTCATCGGCGGGCTGCGGTAATAGATCACGGGTGAAAAGTCCGCCACGACGTTGAGCCTGCGGAAACGAGGAATATCGTCATCGCGCAAGAAAAGACAATGGGATATCTGATGAGGCTGCGCAATACTCTTGGGGTTGAGCTTGCGTACCTGTTCGAATGCGTCGAGGATGGCCCGCACGGTCCCGTCGCCCATGGCGTGGACTCTGACCAGTGCGCCTTTGCTCGCCTCTTCGATCATCCGGTCGAAATCGGCCTTGTCGACGCCCATCGTGCCGTGTCCCCCGTCGGCGTACTCGCCAACCAGAAGGCTCGTCTTGCTCAACGGCGTTCCGTCACCCCACCATTTCCTTCCAATCGGGTCGAAGAGAGGTGTGCGGTATCCACCCGCCGTTGCCACGAGAGGCTCGGGATCGGCCACACGATCCTTGGCCCAGTCGTTCATCGCGATGGACCCGGAAACATGAAAATTCAGAGTGCCCTCGCGGTCCATTTTTTGATAGACCCTTAACTGCGGAGCATTTGTCGACGCATCGTTGTACCCGGTCACACCCCAGGCCGTCAGTTGTTGCATGGCGCGCTTCAAGGCCCGTTCCCATACCTCGTCCGGATACATCGGTATCTTGGTGAAGACCGCTTGCTGAGCGGTTTCGGCGAGATACCCCGTGGGCTCGCCGGTCGTGGGATCCTTCTCGATGAATCCATACTTGGGTTGCGGAGTGTCCTTGGTGATGCCCGCGAGTTTGAGCATCGCCGTATTCACGACCGCCCCATGACGTGTTTCGTCTCGTAGTACTGCCGGACGATCGCCGACCAGAGAGTCGAGCCAATCCCTGTTCGGGTGTCGGTTCGGAAACAAAGTCACCGGCCACTTCTCTCCGAAAAGGTACGGCGCATCAGGATTGTTCTTGAGGTATGCGGCGACTGCTTCGGCTATTTGTCTCTCGTTAAAGGTCTCGGGAAAGAGCAGAGCACCGCCCTCTTCATGAAGATAGGGCTGCGCCGGATGGATATGGGCATCAATGAAACCCGGCATTGCAAATGCTCCACCGAGGTCAACTACGCGGGTCCGCTCGCCGACAAATCGCTTGATGTCCTGGGCTGAACCTACTTCCATGAACTTCCCATCCTTGACGGCCACGGCTTCCGCAAAGGGAGTCTTTCGATTGACTGTATAGATCTTGCCGTTGGTGAACACTATATCGGCCGCGCCCTTCCGAGCAGCATCGTCGCGAGGACGCGGCTGGGACAAAGCCAATCCGCAGAAACACAAGATTGCAGCCGACGCAGCAACGAGAAATACGGGCAGCTTGGGGTTCATGCTATCCCTCCGTGAACAGTACGTTCGGCCGCATGCCGGCGATCACCCGTGCGGGCGAGCACGAAGCTGAATCCCGAGCGGTCCTTACTCGCCGCAATCCCCGCGGGAAGAGACGGAGAGGTCAACCGTTCGAGGAAGACTTCCATGGAGACCGCCCATCGCGTTATCCGTTGAATAACCCTACGCGCGGAAATCGGGTCTGCGGTTGACCTGCGGCAAACGCGCCACCTGGAGGGACGGGGCGCTCGTCCGGCACGGCTGGTAGCGCGCCGGCTGTGCCGGCCCCCATGCCCAGCGTGTAGGCTCGACCGCGGGCAGAAGACGGTGCCGATCAGACGTAGACAGAACTCGAAGAAGATGCACGTTCAGCCGCCTGAAGAAGAGCAGATTCCGATCGGCGCTGACATCAGCTCGATTGGCATCGTCGGCAGACGCGAAAGCCTGAGAATTGGACCCCAAAAGGACATGGGGGGGTACCGTTAGCCCCCCGAGAGGTCGATGCTATCCGCCAGTCCGACGGCAGCCGCATCGATCGGGGACGTGTCACGCCGACTAGCCGATCCCGTCGGTTGAGTCGTGCCCTCGTAACCAGCTGCCGAGCACTTTCGCGCACTGTGCCCGATAGCGCCGGTTGACGGCCAACATGTGCTCGCGCAGTCTGGGACCGAGCTCGTCTCTGACCTCGAGCAACTGCAGCAACTGGTCGCGGATCGCGATCGGATCCTCGAAATGCGGTGTGCGGCATATCGAAAGCCACGGCGAGTCGCCCGCATCGTCCCGGACGAGCGGCGTGATGCTGCCGGTGAGCACCGGCGTTGCCATAAGGAAGCTCTCTGCGGTGAGGTAGCTGTAGACCTCGCTCTGCGAAACGCAAAGGTTGACGCTCATGCTGCCGAGCAGCCGGTGGTATTCCGCATCGGCGAGTCGCTCCGGGACGAGGTTTACCTTGATGCCGAGGCGCTCGACGATGTCGGGGCACTTCAGCGGATGCGCGTGAATGGTCGCGCCGGGAATCATTCCCGCCGCGGCGAACTGGCATTCCATGTTCTTCCAGTTCTGACCGGAGCCGAAGAGTCCGATGTGGATACCGGGCAGCTTGGGCTGGGGTGCCAGTTCCTCTTCGATGATGTTGGGAAGCCAGGCCGTCGGGTAGCCGAAGTGCGTCCAGTTCAGCGCGAGACCCTCGTGCGGCGTCGCCAGGTAATCGATGTGGCCTGCCCGAAAGGCGTCGAGCATCTGTGCCATCCAGGTCCGGTTTATCGAATGGAACTCGTTCAATATGTACGACGCGTGCCAGGTCGCCACCACACGGGCACCACGCCGGCGCGCATGCGCGCAAATTGGCAGCCATTCGTCCATATAGCAGCCGAGCACCACGAGCCGCGGTTTCAGCCGGTCAATGGCGAACGTGGCGTGCCCGGGATCGGCGTAGTTGTCGCAGATTCCGCCTAGCGCGCGGACGACGCCGTACCAGCCGTGGGGCGTCACGCCCAGCACCCCGCCGTCAACGCGCGGACGTGAGCGCACCGGCCGGAACACGCGGGCGGGCGGAACCTCCGGCACCGTCGGCGTGCGGCGCACGTGCGGCAGCAACCGGCCGGGATCCAATGCATAGGCGTCGCGGTAGCGGCGAGCCATCTCCAGCGCAGAAAACCGCCGTGCGGTCGGCTCCAACGCCACACGTCCCTCGACCACGTCGCAGACGGAGCCTTCGAGCGCATGCTGGTTGGACACGATCAGCGCATCGTGCCCGTGCCGCAGGTACGGCACGATCCCCCCGCAGTCGAGCAGGACCGGTGGGCAGCCACATGCCATTGCTTCGGCAATCGCCAGCCCAAACGACTCCCGGGGGCTCGCCGAGAGGAAGGCCCACCACCGGCGGTAATAGGTCTCCGGCGTAGCCGACTCCGGCAGCACCGTCACGTTCGAAAGCTTCCGCTTCGCGTAGCCGGCGAAATCCTGGCCGAGGAGCTCGACCGGGTACGGTAGTCGACGCGCGACCTCGATGATCGTCTCGATACCTTTTTCCGGCGCGAGCCGCCCGGCGAACCCGATTACCGGCCGTGGAGCGCGCTTGGCCGGGATCGGCCGAAACCGCTCGAGATCGACGCCATTGGGAATCACCAGCGCCGGTGTCTCCCGGGAATGAATCCAGGCGAACAGGCGCGCGTGTGGTGACGTGCACACGAGGAAATCGGTGCGGTCTTTCGGATAGCTGAATGCGTCGCCGGGAAAGCGAGCGACGTTGTGCACGAGCTCGACGACCCGCGGCCGGTGCCACACCATGCCCAGTGCCTCATAAGCCAACGCGCTGGTGTAGAACTGGAACACGTCCGGTGCATGCGCCGCGATGACCTCGGCAAGCGCCGGGGCGCTGTCGACCTTCGCACTTGGCACGCCCAATCGCGCGACGAACGATGCGATTGCCTCCTGCTCGTAGGTGACCAGAATCGCAGGATCGTCGTCGGCGTAAGGGGGCCGCAGATACTTGACCAGGTACTCGACCTGGCGCTCACCGCCACCGACGAATGCCGTCGGAAGGTGGAAGTGTAGTCGCATCGATCCGGCGCCGGCGGTCGCGGTGGATCAGCCGACGAACCCGGGCTGCGCCCCCTGGTTTTCGGCTGCGCGTCGCACCTGCCCGACCAACGCGGGCACCGTTGGCCGGTGCACGACAAGGTCCCCGGCGGGGCGGCACGCACGAAATGCTGTGTCAACGCTTTGCGGTGGCGCACGGCCCCCCGGGATCATGATTCTCACTGTGCAGCCATTCCCTGTGCGGACCGCGACTGCGCCAGCGCGCGTCGCATCGTGAATCCTGAATCGCCCGGCGCGAGCGCTTGTGCCCGTGCATAGTAAGCGGCGCTTTCTTCGTACCGCTCGAGCCGGAACGCGCAAAGACCCAGGGCGGCATACGCGTTGGCGCCGAAGATCGTGGTACTGAAGGCGATCGGGCCGTCGCCGAGGCTGTCCGGTTCGATCTTCGCCAACCGTGCGAACAGCCGCATCGCTTCCCGGTAGCGCCCGCACTCGAGCAACCTGCGTGCGTGCTGCCAGGTGATGGCGTGATTGTCGGGAAACAACGCAGTGCCTTCGCGCAACAGTGCATCTGGATCGCGTTTCTGGTCGATTAGCAGCGTGACCAGGTGAAGGTGTGGAAGACTGTCGGCAACGGTGCTTCGCGGCAGTCGGCGAACGAGCTCAACGCCGCGACGCCAGGCTCTCTCGGCGCCCTCCGCATCGGCGAGCGCCAGCAGCGTCTCGCCCAGGTGCGCCCAGCTGTAGACGTGGCCGGGCTCGTCGGCGAGCCGCGCACGGAGCAGAGGGAGGTTGCGCAGGTGCTTGCGCCGCATGTCGCCGTCGTAGCCGAGGTGATCGATGCGCACGTCGCTTCGCGCGATGCGCAACCCGTCGCGACGACATCGCGCCTGGAGCGCGGGCACGATGCTTTCGTGGATCGTGCCGCGGAAGCGGACGTCCGCGTGATTCCGGAACAGGCGGTATTCGCGATAGCGGGTGTGGTCGGCCATCGGCCGAAACTGCACGGTCAGCCCAGCGTTGCAGGGATCGGTCAGCAGAGGTTCGAGCCGGGCGCGATCGAAATCACGCACCCGCTCGTCGGCGTCGATGTAGAGGATCCACTCGCCGCCTGCGGCATCGATCGAGGCATTGCGTGCGGCAGCGAAATCCCCGTGCCACGCCCGCTCGATCACGCGCGCGCCGGCGGCGGCGGCAACGTCGCGCGAGTCATCGGCCGAGCCGGTGTCGACGACGACGATCTCGTCAACGCGACCGGCGAGGGTGTGCAGGCAAGCTTCGAGATGCTGCGCCTCATCGCGAACGATCAGCGCCGCTGAAATAAGCGGACGTGGCAAAGCGGTGACGGTGCGTGATCAGAGCTTGCGATCGCGCCGGAAGCGGGTCAGGAAGGCCCCAAGCGCGCCAAGTAGGCCCGCCATTGTGGCCAGTCCCCAACCGGAGGTCGCCGGGATTGCGATCTGGTTGGACACCTGTGCGTGCGCAACGCCCTCGAGCTCGGCCATGGAAGTCGAAGTGACCACCGGCGCAACGTAGACGACGGATCCTGCGGCTACGCCGTCAAGTATCTTGCGCAACGCCTCCCGGCGCTCGGGATCGGCACCGTCCAGGAAACGGTCCACCGAAGGTTGCGTGTTCGTGGGAGCCTCCAGCGTTCATTTGACTCGAGACGCGGCTGATTTCCCCTCAACCCTAATGTGGATAGTACGACATCATTGTGACGTCAACAATACGGCTCAGGCCTTGACCAGTCCCTCTTCGAGCAGCCGGCGCAGGCACGCCTCCACTTCGGCGGTCGGCGCCTCGTCCAGCCGGAAGGCAGCCCCGATCAGGCCCGGCAGTTCGCCTGCCGCCACGGACCCGTCGCACAACTCCAGCAGGACCATCGCTGTGTGGTTGAAATGGTGGACCCGGTCGCGATCGGGCTGATAGACGACGAATCCGTCGATTAGCTGATGGATTTCGATGCCTTGGGCACGCCGCGGGCGAAGTTGCGGATCCATGCGCTCTTCCCGGGAGATGATGTGATCGACGCCTCCGCCGCGGCACACGCGTCAAGCGCGCTTGACATCGTTCGCGGGATCGACCACCAGAGCGCCGAGCTCGCAGGGCATGGTCAGAGCGGGGAGCGGCGGATCGTACTCTGCCAAGCGCTGCTTCAGCACGGAAATGCGACGAAGCAGACGTGCGCCCCGCAAGCGCTTGCGCGCGCTAATGGCCGAGTGGTGCCCGTAGTCCCACACGTTGCCGCCGTCGAACACGTATGCGTACAGGTATCCGTGCTCGTGCAGCCGGGTAACGCGGTGCCCCAGGGCAACGAGTTCCCGGACAACCGCCGTGTCCTCACCGCGCCCGAGCGCTGGATATGCCGGGAGCTTGTCCGTGCGCCCGAGCAGTGTGCCCTGGACCACGTCCAGCGGCGGAATCTCGCCCGTCCAGTCGTCCCAGTACAGGGTTCCGGTGTCGGCGAACAGATGCAGCTGGTCGGTCAGGAAGCAGAAGTCGCCGTCGTCGGCGCGCAATGCCTGGAGTTGCACTTCCAGACGCCGCGGGTGATACCGATCGTCGTCGTCCCATTGGCAGACATAGGCGCCGGCGGCGAGACCAACCGCGATGTTGCGCAGTTGCCCGAGGGTCAGTCCCGGCGAGGCGCGGTGCACCGTAACGTCGGACTGCCCGTTGCTCCGGGCCACCGCTTCGACACGGTCATGAAATGCAGCGCTGCCGTCGTGCACGATCACGAGCTCGCGGTCGGGGTGGGTCTGCCGGCGGTAGTCGCCCAAGGCCAGCCGCAGGCTGGCAAGTCGGCATTCCCGCGTCACCGTGAGGCAACTTACCAGGCTCGCGCCGCCTCGGATCCGGATGCCGGCCCGGCGCTCCCCGCTTCCCGCGTCAATCGGCATCACGCGCCGAAAGCGCCGTTCGTGCCAACCGGCACCCCGTCGACCAGCAGGCCCTCGGTCAGCAGCCTGTCGAGGCAGTGCTCGACGTCTTGGATGGGCGGCTCCGGCAGGTGGTACAGAGCAGCGATCAGGCCCGGCAGTTCTGCGGCGGCGATGCGGCCGTCGCACGCCTCAAGGATCAGGGCTGCCGTGTGATTCAGGTAATGCAACCGCGCGCGGTCTGCCTGAAAGACGATGTAACCATCCATGACCCGGTTGATCTCCAGGCCAAGGGCCCGGTGAGGGCGTACCTGCCAGTCCATGAAGTCGCTGTGAAGTGCACCGTGATTGTCATGTTATCCCACTTTCTTGGAACAGGTCATCGTCGTCCGAGCGAAGGCCGCCTCTGCGCAACAGCCTCCTCCACGTCGGAGGAGAACGGCGATGGAGACCTGCCCCGTTGGCGTACTTCGCGCGCGGGGTGCCACGTTGCCGCCCCCCTTCCGGCGTCGCGCGCGATATGCGCGGCATGACGTCATACGGTCGTACGCCGCCGGTTGCCTGCGCATGAACGGCATGACCAGCCACGAAGGGCGCGCGGGCGATCGCCTGGCCCGCGCACGACCTGCAGCCGTGTGATGTGGGCGGCACAGAAAGACCAGGGGCGGCCAAGCCGCCCCTGAAATCCCACGATGCTACCGTCTCTGCCCGGGCTCAGCCGGGGACGGAGGCACGCGCGGCGTACGTTCTCGCCACTACCAGACCACACAATGCGACACCGATCAGAGCGAGGGTGCCCGGCTCGGGTACCACGCTGATGCGAACGCCCATGTCCTGGTAATCGTGGTCACAAGCCCCCCCCACGCAGGGCAGGTCGGTCAGCCCCGCGTAGACCGCCCTAAGGGCGGTAGACTCGTGGGGGGCGTTGACCAGATACGGATCGGCGCCCAGGAAGAAGCCCGCGCACGGATTGGGGTAGGTGGTGTCGGGGTTCCCCGTGCATTGAGTGCCACCGTCGAACAGCCACGTCGCGGTGGGATTGTTGATCGGCCCCTGCGGGACACCGCCGATAACGCGGCCATCGACGTCAAACGCGAACGGGATAAGGCCAGCCCCCAAAGCTATCGTGTACTGATTCGCGTTGGGGAACTGGAACCCATCAAAGGGCTTGTCGCAGTTCGGGAACGTCACCCCGTTTGGTGTAACCGGGCAGGGGTTAGTGGGATTCGACGATTGCCCGTCCTGGAACATCTGCCACCAGCCTACGTCAATCGCCGCAGTGTGGGGATTGTCGGAGAGCAGCCAGAAACTATTCGCTCGGGCCGAGTCCCCCGCGCCCATGAACTGGAACGTGACGTCCGTGGCCTCGGTCAGCAAAAGGTAGCTCATGTGCCAACCCGAGGTGCCCCAGTTCGGTTGAAAACTCGCATCAGCGTCCATCCCAAGCCCGGTTGGCCAGCCGCCCGTGATGTTTCCGGCGCTGTTGCGGGCTTGCCAAGGTACGCCCGCCCCCGCTCCAGCAACGCCCGACCATGGATAGACGCTGCCCCCCGGATCGCCGGTGTGCTCCACCTGAAGATCGTTAGCAGTGCGGGCAAAGCCCAAGGCGTCAACGATCGAAAGCGTCGGCGCGGCATTGGCAATACCGACCGCTCCCGCCATCGCGCAGGCAACGGCCACCCCCAACAAACGTTTCGTGAACATTCGGTCCCTCACTCTTCGGTGATCTGAAAACCGGCAGTACATCCAGCCACGTACTGCATTTTTCAATCTGCCCTACCAATTTTCCTTTGTCTTAGCAAGACGGCGATGAATCTGAAGCAAGACGCGGACTACAGGTTGCCTAGCCCAATGGATCAATGGGTTGAGCGGAAGAATTGAAATGCGCGGCGCCTCTCTGTCAAGTTGACCGACGTTGGCCTTGGAAAATGGCATTTCGGAGTGATGGCCTGCCGTTTATCAGGGCGTTACCGTGTGCAAGGGTGCCGATTTGCCAGGATGGCGACGGTCGCCGCGTGCGGTTGGCCCTCATTGTGGACGCGATCGACGACCGTTTGGCGGCAGGATGAAGGGGGGCCGTTGTGTGTTTCAGGTCCGCGCCGGATCGCGGATGTGCACCACAATCCAAGCCCGCGCTCGCATTGCCGAAGTGGCTGCATCAAGTCGACGCGATTCCATCTGCGATTCGCGGCTAACAGCGCGGTTGTCGCGCGGCGGCAGATACCGGCAAGCCGGCCGTTGTGCGGGACGCCACACTTGGTTCGGCGTGAATACCGATCGGCGCTGCAGTGTAAGTTTTTCGGACAATGGCGGATATTTCGGGCGGAACCTACCGGTGGCATGGTTCAAGCGCCAGGGTTCTAGCCCATGTGCAAAGGTTTCGGTTTCTCGGCACGACCGAAGTTCGCCGGCTCGACCGTCTGGGGCAAGACCGATAGCCGAGGAACTCCATGGCACGCTGCGCCACGTGGTCGAGCATGCGGAGCGGCACTCCCATCCGAGGCGCTCGCTCGCCATGCGCAGTCCTTTCGGAACCCTGTTCGGAATTGCCGAACCGGTCGCTGGTGGACCTCGTGATCTGCGCGCCGCAGTAGTCGCCCGGCAGCGCCAAGAGGATTGCGAGCCCGCACCTACTGCGATCGTGGCAATCTGGCGCTCCCGACGGGGTACGCACTGAGGTAACGTCGGCTTTCACAGGTCGCCTGTGGTCGCTTCGGGGTCGACCATTGCCGTCGCGTCGGCGCGCACGGGTCCCGCCGGTCGGTCAACGAGCGCCGGTGCGTGCCCTGCTCCGCGCGGTCAGCGTGGCGAGCGCCTCCCACAATTGCTGCCGCTCTTCCGGCGTCGGATCGGTGCCGGGAAGGACGTTGGTGACGTGCGGTTCGCGGTCGAGCCAGAACACACCGCTGGTCCTGGCCGCTTGCGGCGATGCCGCGAGCCAAGTGATCGTGTCGGCACCTTGCTCCGGCGTGCGCAGCAGCCGCCGGGTGACCGCGTGGAATCCGGGAAGCGAGCTCGCGACACCCGGCGTGTCCGCCCACCC
>Ga0102851_10002630_pt1 | contig 10882 bp, 9 predicted proteins | sample Mud3Dept3metaG_FD_79558 | JGI IMG/M metagenome (GOLD analysis project Ga0102851, IMG submission 79558) | Freshwater wetland microbial communities from Ohio, USA, analyzing the effect of biotic and abiotic controls - Mud 3 Core 4 Depth 3... | ecosystem: Environmental > Aquatic > Freshwater >...
GGGTAGACCTGAAGGCCCCTGAGAATTCCTGTCAGTCGCACAAGCATGTAATTGATCAGGATCGTGCTGTCAGGTATGATGATTCTCTCAACAGAAGAATGACTGATGTCGCGCTCATGCCATAAGGGGATATTCTCCATAGCAGCCATTGCATTGGAACGCACTACCCTGGAAAGCCCGCTGAGGTTTTCGCTGCCTACCGGATTACGCTTATGCGGCATTGCGGAAGAACCTTTCTGGCCTTTTTCAAACGGCTCCTCTGCCTCAAGCACCTCGGTCCGCTGGAGATGCCGGATCTCAACTGCCATCTTTTCAATCGCGCCGGCAATGAGCGCCAGGGTGTTCATATACTCGGCATGCCTGTCCCTTTGAATGACCTGTGTAACAACCGGATCGGGCTTGAGGCCGAGCTTTTTACATACATGTTTTTCAATGGACGTAGGAAGACTTGAAAATGTGCCGACCGGGCCTGAGAGCTGTCCGTAGTTGATTGTCTCCCGCGCTGTTTTCATCCTTGCAAGGTTCCGCTTCATCTCTTCAAACCAGAGCGCGAAGGTCAGGCCGAACGTCGTGGGTTCAGCATGGATGCCGTGGCTTCGTCCCATCTGCAGCGTGTCTTTATATTTATAGGCATTGGATTTTAAGACCTTCATCAACTCCTGAATGTCATGTATGATGATGTCCGCTGCCTCCCTCATCAAAAGGGCCAGGGCAGTATCCCCTATGTCTGAAGACGTCAGGCCCTTATGAATGTAACGTGAATCAGGGCCCACGTTTTCGGCAACAGACGTTAAGAATGCGATGACATCATGTTTGACTGTCTGTTCTATCTCGTCTATACGCTGGATATCGAATTTGGCCCTTTTCCTGATTGTTGCGAGACTCTTTTTGGGTATTTCCCCCAAGCGGGCCCATGCCTCACATGCCGCGATTTCTACATCGAGCCATTTCCGGAATTTGTTCTCCGGCTCCCATATCTTTGCCATTTCAGGTCTTGAGTAACGTGGTATCAAATCGGACCTCCTGATTTACATAACTTATAATAAATTAAAGAATAAATATTAATAATGAGGGTGTTTCATTCAGGACTAAGTTTATGTTTTCCTTTTCTGATTTGCCCTTTTTTACTATCTGACTTTTTATCATCAACGTGTGCTATCTTGTCCAATATGCCGTTAATGAAGGGCGCGGACTCTTCAGTGGAATATTTTTTAGCTATCTCCAGTGCCTCATTGATTACCACGGACTTGGGGATATCGGTCCTGTAACAAATTTCGTATGTAGACGCACGAAGGATGTTTCTGTCAATAATCGCCATTCGTTCGATTGACCAGTTTTCAGCAGCTTTTTTTATGATTTCATCGATCTCTTTTTTATGTTTCAGGGTGCTTGATGCGATATCGCGGGTGAATTCCTTTACTTCAGCCTCTTCAGCGATGCCCTTCCAGAACTCATTCCAGACTTCCTCGGTAAATCCCCTGCCCGTCATATCAAGCTGAAACAGTATCTGGAGGGCGTATTCTCTTGATCTTCGTCGTTTTGTCATAAGTAATGCGTAATGCGTAATGCGTAATGTGAAATGACTGAGGCATTACGGAATCTTAACGGCAGTTTATACTCATTACTCATAACGCATCACTCATAACTTTTTTAGAAGTTGCGCCATCTCAATAGCCACCATCGCTGCGTCCCAACCCTTGTTTCCGCTTTTAGTCCCTGCTCTCTCAACAGCCTGTTCAATTGTATCAGTTGTTAAGACACCGAAAGCGATCGGAACACCCGTGTCCATCGAGGCGGTGGCGATCCCTTTCGCAGCTTCGGCGGCAACATAATCAAAATGGGGGGTGGCCCCCCTTATGACAGTTCCAAGGCAGATGATGGCATCGTGAGATTTCTTGCCGGCAACTATTTTTGCCGTCAGAGGGATCTCGAAAGAACCGGGGACCTTAATTATATCGATATTCTGCTCTGCTGCGCCGTGTCTTATAAGGGCATCGACCGCGCCGTCCAGAAGCTTGCCGGTTATGAAATCGTTAAAACGGCTTATGATGATAGCGAATTTAAGACCTTTTGCCTGAAGCTCTCCCTCAAATTTTTTCATGTTCCCTCCTTTTTATCGTGATGCGTGATGAGTAATGCGTAATCCGTTATGCTTTTTATTCCCATTACGTATCACGCATTACGCGTTACGGGTTTTTACACTTCCTCCAGCATATGTCCGAGTTTCTTCTTTTTTATGGAAAGATACTTAATATTTTTTTCATGAGGCTTGCTTTCAATAGGCACCCTCTCTACGATTTTTAAACCGTAACCTTCCAGGCCTATAAGTTTTTTGGGATTATTGGTCATCAAGCGCATCTTCCGCACCCCAAGCTCCACAAGTATCTGTGCGCCTATTCCATAATCCCTCAGGTCGGCCTTAAAACCAAGTTTCACATTGGCCTCGACCGTATCCAGCCCCTCGTCCTGGAGAGCGTAGGCCTTTAATTTATTGACAAGCCCTATGCCCCGTCCTTCCTGTCTCATATAAAGGATTACCCCCTTGCCTTCTTTCTTTATCATGGCCATTGCCTTATGGAGCTGTGAGCCGCAATCACACCTCCTTGACCCAAAGACGTCGCCTGTCAGACATTCTGAATGGACCCTGACAAGGATATCTTCATCTGCGGCAATGTCTCCTTTTACCAGGGCGATATTTAAGGAATCATCGACGAAGTTTCCAAAGACCGTGGCGGTAAATTCACCGCCGAAGGCAGTGGGGATTGTTGTTGTCGCAAGCCTCGTTACCAGGCACTCGTTCTGCATCCTGTATTGAATAAGGTCTTTGATCGTGACCATTTTTAACCTGTGCTTACGGGCAAACTTTGCGAGCTGGGGCACCCGGGCCATGGTCCCGTCATCATTCATTATTTCGCAGATGACCCCTGCCGGGGACAGACCGGCCAGCCGTGACAGATCCACCGAACCCTCAGTCTGTCCGGCGCGCTGGAGCACGCCGCCGGGCTGCGCCCGCAGCGGGAATATATGCCCGGGCCGGGCAATATCATCAGGGCCGGATTTAGGATTAATTGCGGTCTTTATGGTCTTTGCCCTGTCAGCGGCTGATATCCCGGTTGTAACACCGCGCCTGGCTTCAATAGATATGGTGAATGCCGTACCGAAACGTGACGTGTTCATATCAGCCATCATGGGAAGCTTGAGCTGATCAACCCTCTCAGGAGTCAGGGAAAGACATATCAGGCCCCTGCCGTGTTTGGCCATAAAATTAATTGCCTCAGGAGTAATTTTTTCAGCCGCAATCGTGAGGTCCCCTTCATTCTCCCTGTCCTCGTCATCAATGAGGATGACCATTTTGCCTTCTTTTATATCATCAATGGCCTCTTTTATCGTGTTAAATTTAAATGTTGCCGCAGCCTTTGGTGTCTTCATCTGTTTTTTACTCATTTATAAAACCTTTCTCTTTGAGCAGCCCCATGAGATGAGAATCCGTGTCCTTTTTGCCGAGTAATTTCTCAACATATTTCCCTATTATGTCCGCCTCGAGATTGACCCTCTCGCCGATGCTTTTCTCTCCGATGTTTGTGGCAGCTGCAGTGTGCGGGATAATGGCAACGCTGAATGATCCGTGATCCAGATCAACAACGGTAAGGCTTATACCGTCTATTGCGACAGACCCTTTTTTGACAATGTACCTGAGTATTTCAGCAGGTGCCTCGAAGGTATAAAATGTATATTCACCAGCCTGCTTCTTGTTCCGTATCGTGCCGATGCCGTCAACATGTCCTGTGACGAGATGACCGCCAAGACGGTCGCTTAACCGCAATGCACGTTCAAGATTTATCTTATCGCTTATTTTTAAATTTCCCAGATTGGTGCTGCGCACCGTTTCCGGCGATACATCAAAGGAGATGTCTCCGTTGTGCTTTGTGACCGTCAAACATACGCCGTTTACGGAAACGCTGTCGCCCAGACCCACCTCAAATTCAGACAACGGTTTAACCGACAGCCTGATGCCGTTTCCTGTATTTCTGACAGCGGTTACCGCGCCGAATGTTTCAACGAGACCAGTAAACATAATTATTTATAAATTTTCAGCGAATAGTGTCCGTGTCAGTAAAGCGGCAATTGGCTTACACTAACAACTGACAATGTCACTGCTCTAATGAATCAGTTTCCCTAACCTGCTCCACCTGATCTGGCTTAATAAACTCCCCTCATTGTCCCAGGACCAGTACATAATAAACGCCTTTCCTTTTATTTCATCCATGTCCACAACGCCCCAGAAGCGGCTGTCGTAGCTCTGGTCCCGGTTGTCTCCCATAGCAAAGAAGCTGCCCCGGGGGACCGTAAAGGGACCGAAATTGTCCCTCGGCGACCCCTCAACGGTAAGATCATTATGTATGGTGTACGGCTCATCGAGAGGGATCCCGTTTACGTATACTCTTTTGTTCCTTGCCTCTATTGTATCTCCCCCTACAGCGATGACCCTTTTAATAAAATCCTTGCAATCGTCCTTGAACAGATAGAAAGGGTTCCCGCTGCTCCACGCGTTGCCAAGCCTGGTTGAAATATTTTTGGAGATGCTTGTGCATTCCGGCTGTTCCTTGTTTTTAGGAAAAGAAAAGACGATGACATCCCCCCTCTTGGGCTGATTGAAGATCAGTACCCTTTTGTCAGTCAGCGGGATTTTCACGCCATATGTGAATTTATTGACGAGTATGTGGTCACCCACCAGTAAAGTAGGGATCATTGAACCTGAAGGGATTTTAAACGCCTGCACCACAAACGCCCTTATAAGAAGGGCCAGAAATACCGCAATGACAATGGCTTCGGTATATTCCCTTAATTTCGTTTTTCTTTTAGCTGCCAATCGTGAACTCCTTCATTTAACTTTGAGGACCGCTAAGAAAGCCTCCTGCGGGATTTCCACTCTGCCGACCATCTTCATGCGGCGTTTCCCCTCCTTCTGTTTTTCAAGAAGCTTCCTTTTTCTGGTTATGTCTCCACCGTAACATTTTGCAAGGACGTTTTTCCTTATTGCTTTAATAGTTTCCCTAGCAATAATTTTACTCCCGATGGAGGCCTGAATGATAACTTCAAATTGCTGCCTCGGGATAACTTCTCTCAATTTTTCAGCAACCTGCTTGCCCTTATAATAAGCGTTGTCTTTGTGAACAATCAATGAAAGGGCGTCAACCGGCTCACCATTGAGAAGGATATCAAGCTTGATGAGTTTTGACTCCCTGTACCCGATAAACTCGTAATCCATGGAGGCATAGCCGCTTGATGAGGATTTTAGTTTATCATAAAAGTCCCACAAAATCTCATTTAAGGGAAGGTCATACGTTACTATTATCCTGTCCTTGCCTATATAATTAAACTCCTTTTGGACCCCCCGTCTTTCCTGACAGAGGTCAAGGATCGGGCCGATAAATTTTGAGGGTACAAAAATTGAGGTAGATACAAAAGGCTCTTCAATCCTGTCATATTTATCCGGCAGTTTTGCCGGACTGTCAATATATAATTCGCTCCCGTCCGTCCTGATGATCCTGTAAACAACGGTAGGCGCGGTATTTACGAGGTTCAGTTGAAACTCCCTCTCAAGCCGTTCCTTGATTATCTCCATGTGCAGCAGGCCGAGAAAACCGCAGCGGAAACCGAAACCCAGTGCTGTTGAGGATTCGGATTCAAACTTGAATGATGAGTCATTGAGACTGAGTTTGCCCAACGCATCTTTCAGGTCCGCGTATTGATTGGTTTCTACGGGATACAGACCGGAAAATACCATGGGCTTTATGTCCTTGTACCCGGGACATGGCTCGGATGCAGGATTGTCTGCATTAGTAATGGTGTCCCCGACCTTTGAATCTGATACATTTCGTATGGCACCGGTTATATAGCCGACTTCGCCGGCTTTAAGTACGGCAACCGGTTTCTTTGCCGGCGTGAATATGCCGACTTCCTGTACTTCATAAGTAGTATTGGTTGCCATGAACAGGATCCTGGTGCCCTTGCGGACCTCTCCGTCAAAAAGCCGGACAAGCACGATGACACCCTGATAGTTGTCAAACCATGAGTCAAAGATCAGGGCCTTCAGGGGAAGGTCACTGCTGCCAACCGGGGGCGGCACTTTTTTTACTATTGCCTCCAGGACATCCCTTATCCCTGTGCCCTCCTTGGCTGAAGTCAGCAGTACGTCACTGCAGTCAATACCGATAGACTCCTCTATGTCGGCTTTTACCCTGTCAGGTTCAGCGCCCGGCAGGTCGATTTTATTTATGACCGGGATTAACTCAAGATTGTGATCAAGGGCCAGATAGGTGTTGGCCAGGGTCTGCGCCTCCACTCCCTGTGATGCGTCAACGATAAGAATGGCCCCTTCACATGAGGCCAGGCTTCTCGACACTTCATAGGAAAAATCAACGTGTCCCGGCGTGTCAATGAGATTCAGGATATAATCCTGTCCGTCCAGTGCCGTATAATTGAGCCTGACTGCGTGGGCCTTTATGGTTATACCGCGCTCCTGCTCCAGGTCCATGGAATCCAGCACCTGGTTAGTGGTCATTTCTCTTTGGGTAAGCGCCCCTGTTAATTCAAGGATGCGGTCAGCAAGGGTGGATTTGCCGTGGTCGATGTGGGCTATGATGGAAAAGTTTCTGATATTGCTTCCGGACATGATGTTATGAAGCCTTTTGGCTGGAAGCTCCCGATATACTGCTAAATAGAAGACCGGCAGCGCCTATTGAACCTCCGTCCTTTGTCAGTGCGCTTTTGAGGATCTTTACATCCGTTGAAAGAAGTTTGAAGGCCCTCTTCTGTGCTTCCTTTGATAGTTCCTCAATAAACATGTCCCATCCCCCTATGAGGCCGCCGCCGATGATCACGGCATCGATACCCAGGAGATTTATGAGGTTGGCGATTCCAATGCCGAGAAACTGCCCGACTTCCCTGAAGATCTCCCTGCTCAGGCTGTCGCCGTCGAGCGCTTTCTCAAATACAATCTCCGGGGTTATTTTATAAATATTGCCGTCACAGCATTTTGATAGCAGGCTCTCGGTGCCTTTTTCCAGAGAAGATATGGCCCTGTCCACGATGGCCCTTCCTGAGGCGTATGATTCGAGGCACCCGGAACTTCCGCAGGTACAATAACGGCCGCTGGGCACAATGGTCATGTGGCCCACTTCCATAGGGCCTTCATATAAATGGCCTTTGTATATGAGTCCGCCACCCAGCCCTGTACCTAATGTAAGGACAATAAAGTTGTCCAGGTCTTTGCCAGCGCCAATCCATTTTTCTCCATAGGCGTACGCGTTGGCGTCATTTTCGACCATGACAGGCAGTGAAAATTCCTTCTCAAAGATTTCCTTCAGTGATATGCCGTTCATTGCGGATATGTTGGGAGACTGTATTATTTTCCCGAGCTTCCTGTCTATGAGCCCGGCAACACCAATACCAATGCCTGAAATTTCTGAAATTTCTGAAATTACCCTATTTGTGGACGGTTCATTAAGAAAAGTTTTCAGATTGTTAACTAACTGATTTTGAATCTTGTCTCTGCTTTTTTCAGTCACAGCAGGGGTCGGGATTTTGCTGCTTAACAATATATCCCCGTTTTCAGAGGCTATGATTGTCTTTGTATTTGTGCCGCCTATATCAAGGCCGATGGCAATTTTCATAATTAATTTTTACTCCAAAGAAATTAAATGGTTAACCTGAATGCTCATTTAACATAATGCAGGCGTTGGGAAATAATCAGTAATGATGGCGATGCTGATTATTTATCAATGTCTGCATTATTTCAAATGCATTTTCAGTGTTAAGATAATTATACTTAACCAGCCTCAATATTATCACAATCTATGGTTTGTGTAAAGCAAAGAGGGGATGATTTGCAGATAATATGTCGAACAATTTAAAAAAATACTTATTGATGATTTCAGTTGCCTGCAAAAATGGTCCGCGCATATCATTCCATGGCTGTAAGCCTTTTCTCGCCTGTCCTCATAGCCACCCATATCACGAAACTATTTAGAATAAAAGCCGCAGACAACATTGTCCCGATGATTGCCCATCCCCTGAATGTCAGAGCCGATTCCCTCACCTCTTTCATGAACATACTTAATGTGGGAATGATCTCAAGCATGATGGTCAATATTATTACTGCAAATGCCAGGAGCATGAAGGCCGTTCCCTGAAAGCCTGTCTGCTCCCGGTCTGTCTCCGCCGGAGAAAATCTTGCATTATACGCCCCGATCCCTGTAGCGAGTGCGGTTATTGAAGCAACGAGTACCAGACATGTTCCGGCACCTAACAATATAAACCATATCCTGACCCCGAGCAATATATTTGAGATAACAATCAGTATCTGCGCGAGAAGGAGAAGAGGGAAGAATGCCATCATAAACTTGCTCCAGAGGAACCCGCGCATGCTGACCGGTGAGACCCTGATTATCCAGAAGGCCCGGCCTTCATTATCAACTGATGGCAGGACGATACGCGCAGCCACTGCTGTAATAACAAAAGCGACAAGCCCGATATTAAGAAAGGAAATTATATACTTGAGCTGCAGACTCAGATAGGTCCCCCATTCAAGCGGCAGGGCCTTGATGCTGAAGAGATAGATTATAATAATGGCGAAGAGTAAAAGCAGCTGTGATGACTGCCTTACATTGCGAAAGAAAGTCAAAAGGTCTTTTTCAAAAAGCGCCTTTCTGTAACCTTTCACAAAAAAGAGCCAGACGTACAATCCAGGGCCCAAGGCCCCCTCCTGATATGTCCCTGTCAGGGCACTCCGCGATTGCTGGGCCTTTATCATGCCTGAGTAGAAAAAAGCCCTGAACAGCCAGTTGCCGAATATAATAAAAGCGCCTGCTGTAAACAGCAGGAGCGACATGTAAAATATAGGTGTTCCGGACCCTTTGCTGAAAAAAGGCATCAGGGCCTCAGTGGCCCACGTGCTGGGAAGTAATGCAGATACAGGAAGTTTCATTTCAGAGAGGAATATTGTGAGGTTTGCAAACCATTCAGGATTGGCAAAACGCTCAGGCTTTAACAACCGGAACAATAAGAAAAGCAGGGCCGTTATCAGCAGGCCGAGGAAAACAAATATGTTTCTCGCCCTCTTTGCCGGCACCAGCGCCATGAGAACGATGCTCATCATTACCCCGATGCCCACAGGGACCAGGACAAATATCGTCAGAACCGGGAGCAGCAAAACATAGTAGGTCGCCGGAGTTTTTAAAACCAGACCGAGGGCGACAAATACAGGGAACACGGCAAATAATATCATCCATGAGGATTTAAAAGCGGTCTCCAGCCACTTTGAAAAGTAGATATTCTCCCATGATACCGGGGAGGACAGGATAACGGGCAGGTCACTTGAAAGATATAAGGTATTTATCCCTGAGAGCATGCTGCTGAATATCAGGAGAAAAAAAACGAGCATCAGGAGGAGCGACAGCCCTTTTAAGCCGATAACAATCCCGACGTTCCCCTCCATACCCTGAAGTCGTGTGAAGACAACGGCAAGATAATGAAATGCCGCGGCCCAGAAACCTGCCCCAAGGAAAAGCACAAACAGGGCTTTAAAATAAGCCGTCGGGCCGGAACGCAGCAGCCGGTTTTTAAACGTCCACCACTGCGGCGAAAATATGGTGATAAGTTCTCTCATGAAATATGGCGCTATTTCTGTAACTCTTTTACAATGCTTATAACATCTTCTCCGCCTGTTAAATGGAGAAATACCTGTTCAAGATTACTCTCAGAAGCATGGGCCTGGCTCCTTATGTCCCCGGCAGTGCCTGTAGCGATTACGTTTCCTTTATTGATAATAGCCATTCTGTCACACATCTGCTCGGCTATCTCAAGGATGTGGGTTGACATGAATATACACATGCCGTTATTGCGCGAAGTATGCAGTATCTCCTTGAAAAGCCTCGCGCCCCTTGGATCAAGACCGATAAGGGGCTCATCCAGAATCAGCACCTTGGGATCACGCATGAAAACCGATGACAGGTTAAGTCGCTGCTTCATCCCATGGGAGAAATTTTCAACCAGTTCGTTTAATCTGTCGCCGAGTGCGAATATCTCAAGGTATTTCCGGCCCCTTTCCTCCAGGCCCGTTTTATCAACGTTATACAGTCCCGCGATAAACTTCATATATTCCCAGGCGGTGAGTTTCTCATAAAGGATAGGCCGGTCCGGTACATATCCCAGGATCTTTTTGGCGGACACCGGGTCCTTCTGGATATCATGACCGCCTATGGTAATGGTGCCCGAAGACGGTTTCATAAGGCCCATAATCATTTTTATGGTGCTCGTCTTCCCTGCTCCGTTGGGGCCGAGGAAGCCGAAGATCTCACCGGCCTGAGCCTTCAGGCTGACATTGTTGACGGCTATATGATCTCCATATCTCTTTACAACCTGGTCAAGTATTATCATAATGCCTCCATTATATCAATTTTCATGTCCCTGATAACTTCTCCCAGAGTGGCCAGCTCGTCCATATCTCCTTCCATAAGACGGATGTGCGTTACATCAGCCGGGAACTGACCCATGGTCGGGTCTGCGGACACCCACTGGCCGAGCCAGACCTCAGGCCATGTGTGGAAATAAAAATATCCATTCCTGTAAACAAGCCCTCCAATGAGACGGATCGGCAGTCCGGCTGCACGGGCAAATGAAGCAAACATAATAGTCCTGCCGATATCATCACCTGATCGTGTTGTAAATATTTCCTCAGCATTAGCAAGCGAAAATGCCGGGATGTTCTTTACAGTGAAATAGAGATTGGAGTTAAGAAACCGCGCCAGCCTGAAAGCGTCATTCTTTTCTATCACCGCAAAGTTATGTGCATTTCCCCGCACGGTTTTGTTTTCGCCCA
>Ga0102851_10002636_pt1 | contig 10877 bp, 8 predicted proteins | sample Mud3Dept3metaG_FD_79558 | JGI IMG/M metagenome (GOLD analysis project Ga0102851, IMG submission 79558) | Freshwater wetland microbial communities from Ohio, USA, analyzing the effect of biotic and abiotic controls - Mud 3 Core 4 Depth 3... | ecosystem: Environmental > Aquatic > Freshwater >...
CGGCCACGGGCGGAGCACTCTCCAGCGAAGCCCGAGCGAGAGGGCAATCCGGCGGAGGCGGGTGTGGGTGAGAAAGCCCTCGGCGGACGCCGGCGCGTCAGGGGCGCCATGATCGGCCCGGAAACGTGCGTCGTTCTCGCGGAGCATCTGGAGACCGCTGGCCTCGTCGTGGTAGAGCGGCGTGTCCATGATGACCACCACGCCGCGCTCTCGCAGCACGCGGCGGGCCTCACTGAGGGTAGCCCTGGCGTCAGGCGAGTAGTGCAGCGCCGCGCTGAAGATCGCCAGGTCGGCAACACCGGCCGGGAACGGGAGGTGGTCGAAGTCGGCCTGCACGGCCACGAAGCGTCCCCCGTAGCGCTGCCGGGCGCCCAGGCCGTCGAGATCGTTGGTCAGAAGGTCCACGGCCGCGACCCGGTTCCCTCTCTCGGCGAGTCGGTGCGAGAGCCACCCGTTGCCGGCGCCGAGCTCCAGGATCACGAGCGGCCGGCCCTCACGCCTCTCGAGGGGCCGGACCACCCGCCGGATCAGGGTGCGGTAGCTGACCGCGCGGACCTTCCACGTTGGGACAAAGCGCCCGCTCGTGTCGCGAAACGGGAGCTCGCGGTAGTAGGAGGGATCCTCGCTGCCCCACCCTTCCCTGCTCCGAACCGTCTCGTAACGCTGGATGATCGGCTGCAGCGCCGCGGCCCGTTGCGCTGGAAGGAGTCGCCAGATGTCGCCGGAGAGCTCGTAGGTCGTCCCGCAGGAAATGCAGCGGGCGCGCTCCTCCTCGAGTTGCAGAGGCGAACGGCACACCGGGCAGGCCAGCGGGAAGTCCGGCGGAGCGCCGGCGGCGGTGTCGGGCGCGGGCACGTCAGCGCCTTCTCAGCACGACGAGGACGTGGTCGCCCGCGCTCCGCAGGAGCGGGAGGCCGCCAAGCGTGTCGTCCAGCCACGCCAGGGCGCGAGCGGGGGGGGACAGGTGGTCTGCGGACGAGAGGAGGTACGGCGGCGGGAGGAAGATGCCGAGGGCTCGGCGTGACTCCGGCTCGAAGCTGCTCGAAAACGCCGAGACGAGCTCCCCCGGACTGTAGTACGAGGTCCAGACCGTGCGACCGTTCAACCCCACCGGCACCGCTCCCCGTGAGAAGCGCAGGAACGCCCTTCTGGGGTGCAGGCGGGCGCAGTAATACGCGGTCTCCCAGGGACAGACGCGTCCCATCACCGAGGCGATCAACGGGGCCCCCGCCGGCAGGAGCGTAGCGCAGGCGTCCGCAACGCCGGCGAGGTCGGGCACGCAGTTGAGCGGGCCGAGGTCCGAGTAGATGCCGTCGAACCGCTCGCCGGCCAGGCGTTCAAGCTCGTGGATCCCCAACTCGCGTGCGGCGATGCGTCCGGAAAGGCCCAACTGCCGGGCGCGAGCGGCGGTCCGCCGCACCATCTCGGGGGAGCTGTCGACCCCCAACACCGTGTGGCCGCGGGCCGCGAAGTGGGCGGCGTCGAGGCCGGTCCCGCACCCGAGGTCGAGCAGGCGGGCCGCCGGCGGGAGGGCGGCCTCCACGGCGCGCCAGAGGTGTGCCCTCATCCACTGCACCGCCGCGTTGTTCCCGAACGGGCCGTCGTAGAAGGCGGCCACGCCGTCGAAGGCCTGGGAGGTCTGGGCCTGGCGGACGCCGGGTTCATCCGCCATCTAGTCGTCCTGGGTGGTCGGATGCGCGGCCGCCTCGGGCGCCATGTGGGGCAGCGCACCGACGCCGTCGTGCGGCAGCCGTGCCAGCCGGTTCAGGCGCACGCGCGCGAGCGGCAGGGTGAGCGCGTGGTAGGCCATCGCCGCACCTTGGCGGAGGTGGCCGCGGCGCAGCGTCGCCGGGCGGCGCACGACCTTCCGGAGGGCGGCCGCCGCCTTGCGCGCGCGAAACTCCTTGTGGAGAACGGTGTGGAGTTGACGGTAGAACGCGGTGGTGAACGGTCCGCGGTAGAGCATGGCGAGGTCTTCGGAGTCGCGCCAGTTCTGCTTGGCGCCCAGCTCCATCTTGACGGACTCGAAGAACCGCGTGCCCGGCAGGGGGTAGGAGACCGACATTCCAATATCGTCGGGCGCGCACTCGCGCACCATCCGGAGGGTCTTCTCGATGTCCTCGCGGGCCTCGCCCGGGTAGCCGAACTGGAGGAAGAAGCACACCTCGATCCCGGCCTCGTGCAGCCGCCGTGCCGCCTCGACGATCTGCTCCACCTTCGTGCCCTTGTCCATTGCGTCCAGGATCCTCTGCGAGCCCGACTCGGCACCGACCCACACGGTCTTCGCCCCGGCCCTGGCGAGCGCCGCGATCGTGTCGCCCTTGAGGAGCAGGTCCACCCTGTGCAGGCTCTTGAACGGCACGCGCGCGTCCGCGCGTTCGACCAGCTCGGCGAAACGCTGGATCCACCCCGGCTTCAGGCCGAGGATGTCGTCGGCGAACGCGATGTGGTCGGGACGGTACGTCCGTTTGAGCCACGCCAACTCGGCCGCCACGTTCTCGGGTGAGCGCGCGTGGTAGCGCTGGCCCCAGATCGGCTTTGCGCACCAGTTGCAGTGATACGGGCAGCCGCGCGTGGTGACCATGTTCATCGAAAAGTGCCCGTGGCGTTGGAGCCAGATCGCCCGGTAGCGCGGGACGTCGACGAGGTCCCAGGCCGGGAACGGCGCGGCGTCCAGGTCCGTCATCACGGGACGGGCAGCGGTCCGCACCAACCGTCCGCCGTCGGCCGGGTCGGCAAATGCGAGGCCGCGGATCGCCTCGAGCGGGAGCTGCGAGCGGCCGCCGAGCCGATCCATCAGCTCGCAGAGCGTCGCCTCCCCCTCGCCCACGATGACGAAGTCGGCACCGTGCGCGAGGTACTCCGCGGCATGATCGGAGGCGTCGGAGCCGGCGGCGATCACCGTGCACCCTCGCCGTCTGGCCGCCGCCGCCATGGTGAACGCGGCCTCGCGCATGCGCAGAAGGCACATCTTCGAGAGGTAGTTGAAGTTGTCCTCGAAGAGCACCGCGAAGCGGGGCTTCTCGCGGTCGAGCGCCGCCTCCCACTCCCGCTCCGAGTCGGCCAGCATCGCGTCGAAGAGGGCGACGTCCCAGCCGCGCTCCCGCAACGCGCTCGCCGCGTAGAGAGTGCCGAGCGGCGGATACGGCTGCATCGCATCCCACAGCTTGGGATCGAAGCGCAGGTAGTAGGACTCCCCGAGGAGCACGGCGCCCACGTCAGGCCCCGCGCAGCGCCTGCACGCGCGCCGTCCACGCTCGGGTGATGCGCTCGCCGTGCGCGTCGAAGTGACCCTTGTAGCCGTCGGCGCCGAACGATGCCTCGCGCCCGCCCAACTGCCCAGTGGCGATCTTCCTCCGGAGGCGGGCGATTTGCAGGCGCTGCAGCCGGACCTCGAGGGCGTTCCCGAGCCTCCCGCGCAGGGCCGCCTCCGCGAGCCGTGCCAGGGTGCCGCCGACGGGCCCGGGCCCCTCCGCGGGCGCCCGAGCGGGGTATGCGTTCGGGAGGAAACCGGCGATCCACCGGTTGGCGTCGAGCATCCTGGAGTACGTGGCCTGGCCGGCGAGCGGCACCATTTGGAGCAGTTCATGGGCGGTGTAAAGGCTGCGAAGCGGGATCGCCAGCGTGTCCACGGAGAGAAGGTAGTTCGGGCAGAGAGCGGCGCCGCGCACGCTCGCGAGCCGCGCGAGGGCGGTCACCAGGGCCCGGCACACCCACAACCTGCCGGCCGCCACCACGACCAGGTAGTCGATGTCGGCGCCGGCTTCCACGTTCTCGACGGAGAGCGCACCCGTCACGGCGACCATGCGCACGAACGGGAGAGCGGCCAGCACGCGGGCCCAGCGCTGCGCCCGCGGCCAGAGCGCCGCTGCGGCAGCCGCGCGCCGGCGGCGGGCCGCCACGGTCGCCTCGCGACCGGGCAGGGCGTAGTACCCGTCCGTGCATTGCAGCGCCGGCACGCTCGCCAGGGCAGCGGCGACCTGCTCGGGAGTCGCACGCACCGCGACCAGGTCACGGTGGACCTCCTTCATCGTGAGCGGGTAGTCGAAGACGTCCGCGTAGGCGAGCGTGGCGAGCACCGCGTCCGCGACGGCCCGCGCGTGCGGATCGCCGCCACGGGCGCTGTGCGGCGCGGCCAGAGTCGGGTCGGCTGCGTTCACGTGCGTCTCGCAGTTGTCGTGTCGACCATGAACGCCCTCACGCGCTGGCCAGCAGCTCCAGCATGGCGCGTTGGAACCGGGCCTTGGAGAACCGCTGCGCCGTTGCGCTCACGGCGCGCGGTGGGAAGCACCGTCGGTCCAGCTCCGCGATTGCGGCGGTGAGCGCCTCGGGTTCCTGGCGATCGAAGAAGACGCCGTTGACGCCCTCCTCGACGATGTCGAGGGCGCCGCCGTTGCGCAGCGCGATCACCGGCGTCCCGCACGCGACCGCCTCGGCGGCAACGAGGCCGAAATCCTCCACCTGCGGGAAGATCAGAGCCCGCGCCCCGCGGTAGAGGCGCGGCAACTCGGCCTCGTTGACCCAGCCGAGGAATTCCACGGTCGGGCCGGCCAGCGCCTGGAGGCGTTCGCGCTCGCGTCCGACGCCGGCGATCTTGAGCGGCAAACGGAGGCGGTTGCACGCCTCGATCCCGAGGTCGAAGCGCTTGTATGGGAGCAGCCTGCCGACCATGAGGAGGTACCTCTCCGACGCCGGTGCGCTGGGCGTGCCGTTGACGGAGTAGGTGTGGGTGTCGACGGGGGGGAAAACGACCGCGTCGGGCTGCCTGGCGTAGATCTCCCTGATCCGGCCGGCGATGTAGCTGGAGACCGCCACCAGCTTGGTGGGGCGCAGCGCCGCCTTCCGGTCCCAGCGACGCATGATGCGGAAGATCGTCTCCCCCACGGCGGTGGCCGGCGGGCTCGCGAGGAAGCCGTTGACGTATTTCCTCACGTCCTCCCACAGGTAGCGGGTCGGCGTGTAGCAGTAGCAGACGTGAGGCACGTTGCGGGGGGCAACGACGCCCTTCGAGTACGAGGCGCTCGAGGAGAGCACGAGGTCGAAGCCCGAGAGGTCGAAACGCTCGACCGCTTTCGGAAAGCTCCAGAAGAAGAGGTGGTGGTGATGGCCGATACGGCTGCCCGCTACCGGGAGGTGGCTCAGGAACGAGGTGCGCACGTCCTGGGAGCGGAAGCGCCCGCGGGTCCGGCCCTCATCGTAGAAGAGACTGAAGACCGGCGAGCCCGGGAACATCTCGCAGAAGACCTCGAGCACGCGCTCGGCGCCGCCGTACTGCACCAGGAAATCGTGGGCGATGGCGATCCTCGATGGCGGTCCAGCCCTCCGCGAATCGCGATGCCCGTTCCCGCCGTTCACCGTATCCTCCAGACGCGACACACCATGCATAACCCACGCCCGAACGCGTAAATGCCCACCGCTGAAGCGGCTGGTGCGTGACCGAACTCGTGCAAGAGCGCACCGAGAGTACCCATGGCGTCCCCCTCTGTCAAAGGAGGGTCGCCGGTCGGGCCCCGCCTGGGGTCGAAGGGGGTGCGCCGCAGGCTCCGCCTTGCGGCCCTAGAACTGGAAGCCGACCCAAAACGAGGTCATGGACCCCGTGTACGTGTGCTTGAAGTTCCACTGCTTGGCGAAGTCCCAGTTCATGGGCAGCCCGAAGAGGTCCAGCGAGAACCCCCATCCGTAGGAGGAAAGGCAATTCTGGAGCTGGCCGTTGGAGTAGCAGGTGAAGTCCTGGTGGTAGGTGGGGACGTCGAAGTAGGCGCCGCCCACGGCGAGGAAGAAGCGGCCGCGGAAGTCGGCGAGGTGCAGCCACGGCAGGTCGACCCGATCGATGAGCGGGAAGCGCCACTGGACGTTCAGGTAGCCTGCGCGGTTTCCCGCAATCGAGTTGTAGTCGAACCCCGGCATCGTGTCGAGGCCGCCGAAGTAGAAGATGCTCGGCTGGCTGCCGCTGGCGTTGGCGACGTACAGCCGCAGAGCGAGCTCATTCCGCCGCGTCAGCGCCACGTACTGGCGCGCATCGAGGATGATGTCCCGGGAGAGCGCCCCGCCGCCACCCTGGGTGTTGAAGTAGTTGGCGAGACTCAGCCGGTAGCGTCGGCCGCCGTGCGGGCCGTAGTCCTGCCAGAAGACGGTGTCCCCGGTAACCGACGCCTGGATGAACGGGATCTTGTTGTTGAAGCTGGCAAAGGCAATGAACCCTTCCGGCGTGGCGACCGGGTAGTCGATCGTCTGGTCGATGTACCCCACGGAGCCCTCGACGCGGTGGTAGATGCTGAGCGGGTAATAGCCAAAAAAGGCCCCTCCGGTCTGGCGGAACTGCCGCTGTCTCAGAATGTTGCCCTCGACGGTGGCGCCGTACACGTAGTACTGGCGGTAGTCCCAGACGGTGGCTCCCCAGGCGAGGCGCTTGGAGAGGTCCATGTAGGCGACTTGGAGGTTCGCGTAGTTGCTCACCGAATCGAGGAGGACGTCGAAGCGCCGGTCGCCGTACTGGTCGGTGAACGAGAGGTAGGTCTGGGAGATGAGCGTGTTGTCGCTGCTGACGCCGACGAGGACCTGGGCGTTGTCGATGAAGAGCTTCCGGCTCTTGACCGGTTGGATCTTGTCCTTGCTGATGGCGACGGTGACGGCCGGCTCGTAGGGCTGGCGCTCCTTCACCTCGGTGGGGACCTCCTCCTTGCCGGCCGGCAGTCCCTGGGTCGGGTCCACCTCGTACAGCCAATAGTGCCCCTTGGAGAATGCCTGGTAGATGACGCGCTCGCCGTTGCGGGTCGGGATCGCGACGGGGTTCGTCGCCGCGCCGATCACCTTGGTCAGCCGTGTGAGCGCCTGGGTCTGAAGGTCGAAACCGTAGACGTCGTAGATCCCGTTGTCGCGGTCGGAGCTGAAGTAGAGGCGCGTGCCGTCGCGGGAGAAGGAGGTTCCCTGGTCGATGCCGGGGCCGAAGGTGAGCTGCCGGCGCTGCTTCGGGTCGGCGAGGGAGATCTCGTAGAGCTTCGAGCTCTCGGCGGTCTGGGAGCTGTACACGATGTGCTTGCCGTCGGGTTCGAACACCGGGTCGGCGTCGTAGGCGTCATCGGCGGTGAGGTTGGTCACTTTCTCGGTCTCGAGGTCGAGCAGAAAAATGTCGGCATGGCCGCCGGAGAACGCGTGGAACGCGATCGTCTTCCCGTCCGGAGAGTACGCGGGCTCCATCGGCTGTTCGAGTGCGATCGGGATCGTTCGTTCCAACCCGCCGGTGAGCGCGTTGAAGAAGACGAGCATGCGCCCGCGCTCGTGGCGGGCAAAGACCGCCACGCGGTCGCCGTTGGGTGAGAACGCGAGGTCCCGGCCGCGGTCCGGGCCCACCGTGAGCATCTGCGCGATCAGGTACTGGTACTGGGTGGTCTCGCGCGGGGTGAGGGTGCGGAACACGGCGCGGTCGGGGGTCCCGAGCAGCACGATGTCGATGTTGTCCCGGTACGTGGAAAAGGCGGCGATGAGGTCCCCGGAGGGTGAACCGATCGGTGACGTCTCGTAGGAGCGCATCCCCTCCGTGCCGACGATGCGGAACTCCGGCCCGAACTCGCGCGGGTCTGCGCGGTCGGCGATCACCGGCTGGTAGTACTTTCGGAGCCAGGCGCGGAAGCGGGAGTCGAACTCCTCGGGCTCGATGTCGAAAGCCCTCCTGATGGCCTTCGCGATGCCGCTCCCCAGGGTGTTGCGGAACTCGTAGATGAAGTCCCGCAACCCCTCAGGCCCCCACTCCGCCTCGATGAACTGGAACACCATGTGGCCGAAGCGGTACGCGGCATACCCCTCGGGGCCGGCCAGGAGCGAGGGCACGCGGTCGGAGGCGACCGCGTCGCGCATGATCGAGCGGGCCATCGCGTCCTCGTCGTTGCCGAAGTACGAGGCCATCCCTTCCATGAACCACTGCGGCGGATTGGCGGCGAGCGCCTTGCCGAGCTTGCCCTGGTAGAGGATCTCGAACTGGAACACGTGCGTGAGCTCGTGCTGGATGAGTTGCTGCAGGCGCTGGTCGGGCAAGTCCACCGGCAGCACCATGCGGTTGCGCGCCGGCACCGCGAACGCCCCGACGCCCTCGGGGATGAACTCCGAGATCACGTTGTTCTGCTCGAACTCAGCGTGGGTCGCGTAGGCGATCAGCGGGATCGGGTTGGACACCTGGTAGTTGAGCTTGCGGGCAAGCTCGTCGTACGCGCTCTCGGCGAACGAGGCAATCTTGGGCAGGGACGGCTCGACGCGCTTGTAGAAGTTGATCTGGAAGTGCGGCGTGTTGTAGATCTCCCAGGCGAAGTCGTCGTAGCGAACCTTGTTCTTGCCGAAGTACTGGCCAGCCGCCGGCGAGGCCAGCGAAAGCACCAGTACGGGGACGATCGGACGCAGCTTCATTGGTGCGCCCCCCTAGGGCACGAACAGCACCCTCTTGGTCTTGACGGTTCGGGGTACGAAGATGCCGATGACCTGATTCTCGAGTGCGAAGAGGTTGGCGAACATACCGGTGAACTCGTCGAAGTTGCGCTCCTGCTTTTCCTGGAAGTCCTTGAGCGGCTGCTGGAAGACCAGGGCCCCGGTGCGGCCGTCGTAGACGTCGAGCATGATGTCGTAGGAGAAGCCGGTCTGCTCGACCATCACCTGGCGGTAGTACTTCCTGCCGTCGATCGGCGAGGTAAACTCCTCGGTCTTCATCCCGCTGCGATCCTGGACCTGGAAGTCGATCGAGCCCGCCACGATGTAGTCCACGCCCGTGCGGGTTCCGAGTTCACGCCAGAACTCACTCTCCTTGACGAGGCGGAGGGGGTCCGAGGTGGGCGGGCGGACGCCCTCCACGGAGGGGACCAGGACGAACTTGCCCTCCTTGCGAAGCAGCTTGCGGAGGTAACGCTCGAACTCGGCGGGCACGCTGAAGGAAAGATCGGGGACCTTCTCGTCGCCCCTGCGCTCCTGGATGAACGGGCCGACGTAGAGCTTCTCGTGGCCGGTGAGGGCGAGCTTGGAGCGCACCGGCAGGGAGAGCTGCACCTCGCGGGTGCCTGCGCAGCCGACGGCGAGCGTGCAGAGGGCGAACGCCACCCTAGCGAAGCGCATCGGGCCCCACCTTCGGCTTCACGCCCTTGGCGTAGCTGGTGTAGAACTCGGCGAAGCGGGCGTAGTTCTTGCGGATGATGTTGTTCTTGGGTGTCGCCTGGAGGGCCTGCTTGTACATGGCGAGGGCCTCGTCGTAGCGTCCGAGGGCTTCGAGGGCCACCGCCAGGTTGTTGAGGATCTCTCCGTTTTCAGGCGTCAGCTGGCGCGCCCTCTCGAAGCGGAAGAGCGCCTCCTGCCAGTAGCCTCGCCGCGCCCCTTGCACGCCCTCGTTCATCTCGGCGCTCGCCCGCACCGCTGGTTTGGTGCTGCTGGCACAGGCACCCGAGATCAACGCCAGCCCCACAACTACGACACCGAACCGCATAGCACCCCCGGGAACGTCGATTATTATAGGCTCAAACGGAGGGACCCCATTCCTTCATTTCTTTCATCTCGCCTCGCCCTGGCGTGCGTGCTGGCGAACCCGGAGGGCGGGCGGAAGGCCAGGGACATCGCCCGCGCGCTGCTCGCCGATCCGGAGACACCGGGCGGAAACACGGCGGCGATCCGCGACGCTCTCGACGACCGGGTGCCCTCGGCGGAGAACCAGCTCGCCGGCCTCGGGTGGCGTTTCGTGCCGTTCGGAGAGCCCGAGTTTCCCGCCCGGCTGGCCGCCGTTGCCGATCCGCCCCTCGGCGTGTTCGTGCGCGGGTCGCTCCCCGCGGGTCACGCGGTGGCGCTGGTGGGGGCACGGCATGCCACCGCTTACGGGCGCGAGGTGGCCGAGTACCTCGGCCGCGAGCTGGCACGCGCCGGCGTGACGGTCGTGTCCGGCATGGCACGCGGCGTGGACGGTGCGGCGCACCGCGGTGCACTCGCCGGCGGGGGAGCGACCGTCGCCGTCTGGGGGGCGGGCCCCGACCGCGTCTACCCGCCGGAGCACGGAGATCTCGCGGAGGAGATCGCCGCCCGCGGCTGCCTCGTCACCGAATACCCTCCGGGCTCTCCGCCGCTCGCCCATCACTTTCCCGAGCGCAATCGCATCATCGCCGGGCTCTCGGAGGCCGTGGTCGTGGTGGAGGCGGACGAGCGGTCGGGCGCCCTGATCACCGCGCGCCTCGCCCTCGAAGAGGGGCGCGAGGTGATGGCGGTACCCGGCTCGGTGTTCTCGCGGCTCTCGGCGGGTCCCAACGGCTTGCTGCGGGCCGGTGCCGCCCCCGTGCTGTCGGCCGACGACGTGCTGAGCGCGCTCCAGCTCCCCCCTGCGCCGGCGTCCGCACCCGAGGAGGAGCCGCCGTTGCTCGCGCTCATCCCGCCGGGCGAGGGAGCGACCGTGGACCGCCTCGCCGCCGCGAGCGGGCAGCCGGTTGCGCAGGTGCTGGAGACGCTCCTCGCACTCGAGTTGGCAGGACGGATCGTCAGGCAACCCGACGGAAGCTACCGCCGCTCGCACGTCGTCCCCTCACCCTAGGTTTGTCCGCCGAGCGTGAACGGGATGCGGACCTTGGACTCCTTGAGGTCGATGCGCAGCTCGTACGACCCCGGCTGCACCCCGTTCGGAAGGTCGAAGAACAGCCGACCGATCGCCACGGTCCGATCGTTGACCCACACGGCGTCGAGGGCGATGCCCGTGCCCGGGACCACGAGGAAATCCAGCCCGATCCGCCGGCGGTCCGAGTAGGTGTCGATCGGCTCGGCGGCGATGTCGGCGCGCGCTAGCGTGGCGCCGAGCCTCGGGTAGGCCTCCCCGAACTCCTTCTGCGGGGCCAGGGGGATGACCTCGCCGGTGGGGATGCGGATCGCGA
>Ga0102851_10002637_pt1 | contig 10875 bp, 10 predicted proteins | sample Mud3Dept3metaG_FD_79558 | JGI IMG/M metagenome (GOLD analysis project Ga0102851, IMG submission 79558) | Freshwater wetland microbial communities from Ohio, USA, analyzing the effect of biotic and abiotic controls - Mud 3 Core 4 Depth 3... | ecosystem: Environmental > Aquatic > Freshwater >...
GCATGTGCCGCAGCGACTCAAAATCACGGAAACGGTTGCCTTTGGCGTAGTCGGCTTTCCCTTCCAGCAACGGTGTAACCAACTCCGGGATATACGCCGGATCCATTTGGTGATCACCATCTATTTTGACGACGACCTGTGCGCCGAGTTCGAGCGCTTTCTTGAACCCGGTCAGCATCGCTCCGCCCACGCCTTGATTCTGCTCGTGTCGTACCAGGGCGATGCGCCTGTCACGTTTTGCACAGGCCTTTACTAACTCTGACGTGTTGTCCGAGGAAGCGTCATCTACTACGATGATGTGCCGCAGATAGTCGGGCAGTTCGCTTAAGACTGCTTCGATTGTATCTGCGACCTGATAAGCCGGGATGACAGCAGCGATGGCGAATTTGCGGAAGTTGATCCTCATGGTTGCTAGAAATGTAGGCAAGATATTATCTCGCGTTACACACTTTCTAAAATCAACACTTCGTACGGAGCTAAATCCAGGCTTTGTGCGTCGTCAGGTGTGGACTCTCTAGCAGTAGAAAATAGGATATTCCACCTCATCGCCGCTGGGATTTTCTGAATGGTTGCAGAGTGATTCTTAAAATTTAGCGCTACCAGGATGGTTTGCTCCGGCGTCTGGCGTAGATAGGCCAGGGTGTCTTTGGGCGCTTCAGTCAGTAGGGTGAAATCGCCGCGCTGCAAAGCAGATTTTTCCCGGCGCAACTTGATCAAATGGCGAGTGAAGTTTAGCATCGAGTCTGGTTTTGTGTTTTGGGCTTCTACATTTCTCCCTATGTAATCGGGGTGCACCGGCAGCCAGGGTTTCCTGGAAGAGAAGCCGGCGTTTGCCGAGGCATCCCACTGCATGGGGGAACGACAGCCGTCACGGCCCTTGTAGAAAGGCCAGAATCTCTTGCCAGGCGGGTCCAGGATCTCGCTGCGTCTGAGGGAGATGTCGCGCATGCCAATTTCTTCGCCGTAATACAAATAAGGTGTACCACGTAAGGTTAGCAACATGGACATCAATACTTTCAGCCGGGCATCGTCCTCCCCTTTGGTGTGGCGCGTTGCCATGCGCGGCACGTCATGGTTGCCAAGCACGTAGTTTGGCCAGATACCGTGTTTCGCGTACAGGTCTTCCCAACCCAAAATGTGCTTGACGTATTGCGCCGGGTCAAATTTGCTCCAGGTGAATTCAAAGTTAAAAGTTGCATGGAGCTTGTCATCGCCGCAGTATGCAATGATTTTCTCGACAGCTGAGATAAATGGTTCGCCCACGGCATAACGTTCGGAATACGAATCCAGAATGCTGCGTAGTTCTCTCAGAAGGGGAATCATTTCGGGTTGGTCGCAATCATAGATGTGCTGCTGGCGGTCGAAGGCGCGGATGCCAAATTTGCGCGGGTTTTCGCGGAATTGGTCATCTTTAAAGTACATATTGAATACGTCCAGGCGGAAGCCATCCACGCCACGATCGAGCCAGAAGCGGACCACATCCAGAATGGCCGTCCGGACTTCCGGGTTGCGCCAGTTTACATCCGGTTGCTCAGGCACAAACATGTGGTAGTAGTACTGGTCTCGTTCGGGAACGTAGGCCCAGGCGCGGCCGCCGAAGATGGATTGCCAGTTGTTGGGGGCCCCCCTCCGGCCCCCCCCATCTCCCCTGGAAATAGGGGGAGAGTCAGAGGTGGGACTCCAGATGTACCAATCCGCTTTTGGGTTATCGCGGCTGGAACGCGATTCCAGAAACCACGCGTGCTGGTCGGAGGTGTGGTTGAGCACCATGTCGAGAACGATGCGGATGCCGCGTCGATGCGCCTCGGACAGGAGCAGGTCGAAGTCCGCGAGAGAGCCGAAGCGTGGATCGATGTCCACGTAGTTGCTCACATCGTAACCGAAGTCCTTGTCTGGACTGGGATATATGGGTGAAAGCCAAAGCGCGTCCACACCCAGATCGGCCAAATAATCTAGCTTGCCTGTGATACCGGGCAGGTCACCCAACCCATCGTCATTACTGTCTGCAAATGAACGCGGATAGATTTGGTAGATGATGCCGTCGCGCCACCAGAGGAAATTATCCATAGTATGTATGCCTTTTGGTATGATATTGTAAGTATATCATTGCGGGATTGGGTCCGATTTGATCTTATAAAGTGTTACAATCAAACAGCGTTTAATTTAAGGTTGACATACTAAAGATGGCGACTTCCAGGGAACATATCTTCGTTGTTGAGAATAACCCTGACATCAGTGACTTGATTTCTCTTCAGGCATTGCAACCTTTGGGATATCAGGTAACGGTGGTCAAAGACGGCTCTAGCGCCTTGAAGCAGGCGATTCAGACTCCCCCCGACTTGCTGATTGCAAATTTGAATTTACCCGGCCTGAATGCGAAGGATTTGCTGGTCGCGTTGGCATCGCAGGGGATGAATGCGCCATTGATCGTCATTGGGAAAAAAGGGCAGGAAGAGGACATCCTTCAAGCCTTCCGCGTGGGTGCTGCCGACTATTTGCATTGGCCTGCGCGTGATGCGGAAGTAGTTTCTGTGGTGGAGCGTGTCCTGCGTTGGACGCATGAAGGGCACGTCCGTGCCCGCTTAGACAGGCAGTTGAAGGATCTCAATGCGGAGTTGCAGCGCAAGGTCAACGAGTTGACAGCCATCGTAGCGATTGGCAAAGCCGTTGTTTCTATTACCGACCAGCATCGCTTGTTTACGAAGATTGTAGAGGGGGCGATGCAAGTATCTGAAGCCGACCTGGGCTGGTTGATGCTACGTGAAGAGGCCAGTAAAGTCTTTATGCTGACGGCGCATTGCAACCTGCCGGATAGCTGGGCCGGAAAACTCAAACAGCCTTTGGAAGATGGGATCAGTTCCCTGGTCTCGCTTTCGGGTGAAACCCTTCTGATTCATGGCAAGCCATTAGAGAGATTTAAAGTATCAGCGCTGGGCAAGTCTGCGGCTGTGGTGCCAATCAAGGTCCATAACGAGGTCATCGGCTTGTTGCTTGTAGTTCGCAAGAAGGCACGCCCCTTTGACCGTGCCGAGCAGACGTTACTCGAAGCTGTGGCTGACTATGCCTCGATTTCGCTTGTCAATGCACGCTTGTTCCGGGCTTTGGAGCAAACCGCTGAATCCGCCAAATCGGGTGAAAGGCGCCAGAATGCACTGCTCGAGTCTGTCCGTGAGACGGTATGGGAAGAACTTGAGGTGATCAAAGCGCCAATTGAGTCGTTATTGGGTCAGAAAACCAGCCCGTTGACCGAAGAGCAACGCCAGGCGTTACAAGCAGCGCAAATGGCAATGCTGCACCTGGTTCGCGTTACGGGAAAAAACCGTTCCGCCAGTAACGCCAATGACGAAAAACGATAGAAATCACCTATGACCAAACGCGACTTGGTCTTGTTAGCGCTTGATAATGCCACTGTATTGCAATTAATGCAACGCGCTTTGCAGGCCGTATCTTATGAGACAGCTGTTGCATCTGACCGCGTGGCATTGGATAAAATCGTGCAGGAGGCGATTCCGGCACTGGTAATGCTTGGAGAAAATTTTGACGGGCAGTTGGGGGTGAAAGTTGCGCGTAATATCCTTGGGCGATTTCCGACCATGCCGATCCTGATCTACGCGGAACGAGAATCGATGGTTCTTTACAAAGAAGTGCTGCAAGCTGGTTTGAGTGGATGCCTGTACCCTCCCTTGCGTAATGATGACATTGTCGGAGCGGTCGAGCGGAGTTTGCAACGCGCACGCGCTTTGGGAGATTGGCTGAGGCGGGAGGTAAAACGGACAACCGCCTCACTTGAACACCGGGCAAGCTTGAGTGAGGCAGAGTTGCAAAGATACGAATACATCTTTGCAAATATCGATGACGGCGTGCTCATTCTGGATGAGGCAGGAAGCATCCAGTTGATGAACAAAGCCATGATAATTGCGTTCGGTTTGCCTGACAAAGGGTATCGAGGAAAACTGGTTTTGGAGGTTATTGACCATCCTGATTTTAATGTGTTGCTTAACCGGGCGCAAATGGTGCCCTTGAAGTACCATGAAATCAATTTTAACGATGGCCGTATCTACAATGCACAGTACACTCCTCTCGAGGGCATTGGTTCAGTCATTACGGTACAGGATATTAGCTACTTAAAACAAGTGGATCGTTTGAAAAGTGATTTTGTGCATACGGTTTCGCACGATTTGCGTTCCCCCTTGACATCCGTGCTGGGCTATACCGAATTGGTTGGGCGGGTAGGTCCACTTAATGAACAGCAGGTTGAATTTCTCAATCGTATTCGTTCCAGTGTAGAAAATATCACTTCCCTGGTCAATGAGTTACTTGATTTGAGCCGACTCGAAGCAGGCTTTGACACGCGTCGTGAAATAGTTCGTCTTGAAAATGTCTTGAAGTTTGCAGTGGATACGTTGGAAGGACAATTCAGATTAAACAATTTGTCATTGCAATCAGATATCGCAGAAGATCTGCCCGAAATGCGAGGAAATCCTATTCGTTTGCGGCAATTGCTGGATAACCTGTTGACGAATGCTGCCAAGTACGCGCCGCCAGGAACAACCATCCGTGTATCTTTGCAAGCTGAGGACGATCTGATCATCTTTAGCGTTGCAGATGAGGGACCGGGTATTCCACAGTCTGAACAGGGACGTATATTCGAGAAATTTTACCGTGCCAGCAATGTGCCAGAGCAGGTTGGTGGCTCGGGACTGGGGCTGGCAATCGTCAAGTCTATTGTGGATTCGCACCAGGGGCGTATTTGGGTCGAGTCCGTGGTGGGCAAAGGGTCAACATTCTTTGTCGTACTGCCCGCATACATTCCAGAGAAATCGTCATAACACAAATATTTATAGGAGTTACACGGTTCGCGAAAAGATACCGAAAATAAGGGGAGCGTGCTACGCTTGCTCCCCTTATTTTCGGGTTTCTCCCATTCAGCTGCGTGACTCATGATTTACTTGAAAGAATAAGCCAGGAAGGTTGCGTATCCCTGGCATTGCCGTTAAATACGCCTCCGCCGGTGGAGAGCCGGCGGAGGCTTTCGCCAAAGGAGGAGACAGTGAGGAGCATCTTGGAGGTGTCTTGTTCCGTCTCCATTACTATAATAGTGCACAAATCATATTGTGCATATCGTCAAATGTCATTTGTTATATGTGAGATTATTCACAAATAATATTTGCCAGGAACGCATGGATTAACGCAATTCCCCCCTTCACATCCCGATAAAACTTCACCTGTAGTGCCGGATGTGGATTTCCGGTGATCATCTTCGATACCGATATACCTTCTTGAGCCAGGCATAACACAGATTTGCTCCGTTCCAGTGCATACCCGATTTCATACCCGACGCCATGAGAAGGCGCGCTCACTTCCGCGATCAGCGCATCGCAGGCGCGGATCCAGGCTACGTCACGCTCGTAGACTTCTTGCGGGTCGATTACTTTCTCCAACGCCATGACATCCGATCCAGCCAGATGTGAGGTTGGTACTTCGTGCCCATCTTCTAGTAAGATGCGGGTGAACTCTTGATAGGCAGATTCGAAGGCGCGACCTCCTGTGATAGAACAGGCAAAATAAATGTTCATTTACGAGGCAGCCGAGAAAGGATGGAATTATTACGAGGGCGCGCCTTTGCTGTCTGGCTCTCGCGACCGCCCAAGCGCATACTGTCTATTTCAGTGCTGAGGCGCAACCAATCCTTCACGAGAATGACAAGATGGGGTGTCTTATCTTTGAAGAAAAAGGGCGAAAGAAACAAGCGCAGCAGCGTGGGCGATACAGGATACCCATTCAGGTTGATCACGATGGCTGTCATCGATGAAAGCGGCGCAATGATCTCACGACGCCAGCTCGATAAGCTCTTAGGTGGAAACAATGCGCGCATTTCTGAGGTCGTTGAACCCCGAAACCGTCGGTAAGAAATATTGATGCGCAGGAAGGGTGTGACCAGGCGCAGGTAAGTGGGAAAAGCTTGTACATAGGCAAAATTGCGGATGATCAACAGGAAAAGTGTAAAAATAAACACAAGACCGCCCAACCCAGCAGTCGCAGTCACCAGATAGGGCTGGGCTTGTCCCTCCGGTGTACGCGATACTCCCCAAGCGATAGCAAACAGGGCCAGTGACAGTGTAAACGTGGCAGGCCACCAGCGGTTGAGCATGTGCGTATAAATGACGAGGGTATAGCGGCGTCCGGCTTTTGCCATGAAGCTAAATAACTTTCTCCTTCCCTGACTGGGTTACTCGCCCGCTTCGTTCGGACCTTCGGTTTGCTTGCCGTTTAACTGGGCGCTTAATCGCCCGATAGCCTGTTCCAGGTGCTCACCACGCAGACTAAAGGTTATGTCGCCGCGCGTCTTTTCGATGATGCTGCGAGCGATGTCCGTTTGGCGGCGTAGGCCGTTGGTGATGGCATCCGGGTAATCTATGGTGACCAGCACAGAGTAGATTTCGTCCATGTAGCCGAGCAGGCGTTCCGCCTCTTCCGAATAGCCGTGCCGCAAGATGTCCAAGATGCGCCGCCGCAGCTCGCCAACCACTTCTGCCAGGCCGTTGAGATAGGTCGCATTAACGACGCCCAGCTCCTCGGGAGTCAGAAGCGGTTGGTTTTGGATCAGGGCGCAGGTGACGTTGGCTTCCACGAATTCTTTGAGTGCATCCTGGGTGTATCCGGCAAAGAACAGGTCAGGATGCTCCTGTAAATCAGTGGTGAGTGTTTCGGCGAGTTTGTGAGCTTCAACCAGATGTTCGTTCATTTCGTCCGCATCATCGCGGTGCACGGCACGGATGGCCAGCGAGCAGGCGCGCGTCAACTGGCGGGCCTGGGCCAGCGCTTTATCCCGCGCGGCAGTACGGATATCGAAGTCATCGCGGATACTGTCAGCAATGTGTTCCAGTTTGTGCATCTTACTTTTTATCTTCTTTCGGAGGCTCTGGCGGCTGATGCGGGCGGAAAAGGCTATCGGCCAGCGAAGAGTTGACCGGCACATGGATCTCACCAAAGGCGGCCTCATAGCGCGAGATGTTATCTGCCAGTGCGCGCAGGAGCAGCTTGGCGCTCAATGGTGACATCAAAACCCGCGCGTTGACCTTGGCAGTTTTCTCACCAGGCAGCAAGTGGGCAAAATCAATAACAATGTCAGCCGGAGAATGAGCGATACGCGCCAGGTTGGTGTACACCGTTTCCAACCCTTCTGGGCTGTGCAGGGTTGGGCCAGGGGGAGGATTCTGAGGATTGGTCATATTGGCTTACTGTCTTTCTGTTTGACAGGCCTTGCGGTTTTACCAATTTGGTTGGACCGCAAGGCCTGCCAAACGGGGCATTCCTAGAACGGTATATCGTCTTCGGGCGGCAGCATGTCACCGGCATCTACCTGACCACCGCCACCGCCTGAGTCGTACTCTCCACGCGATGACAGGAAGCGCACGGTGGCAGCCGTGACCTCGAAGGATGCGCGCGGCGAGCCGTCATTCCCCGTCCAGATGCGCGGACCGCCAGTGCCTTGATCGGCTGTCAGTCGTCCTTCGACCAGCACCTTCATGCCCTTTTTGACGTACTGGTTGCAGATTTCAGCCTGTTTGCCCCAGGCCGAGATGCGGAACCAGATGGTCTCTTTGACCTGCTCGCCGCTGGAAGCGGTGTACTGACGATTGGTTGCCACCGAGAAGGAAGCAACGGCCTGACCGGATGGGGTATAGCGCATCTCCGCGTCGCGGCCAACATTACCTGCAATAATAACAGTATGGTACATGGGGGAAATCTCCTCTTGGGTATGTATGAACGCCGCAGTCGCGACGTTTTTATCTGACTTCCATTTTACACTACTCATGTCAAATTTGATACTTTTCTGTGGAACTTTTCTACAATAACCTGCGTCTCTAATGCGATTATTACTTATGCAATGGAGGTGCATGATGAAATCTTCAACTCAAATTACTCTTATTGTCTTGGCCTCGGTTATCCTGGCGCTTGTGGCCTGCCTGCCCATCACGATGCTGGCTATGCCGTTGATGCAGTCAGATCAAGCCTCTACTCCCGACACCTTTGCGACCATTCAAGCCATGGTCACACAGACAGTAGCGGCCCAGACGCAATTTGCGCCCACGCAGACGCCGTTACCACCGACAGCCATCCCAGCGACGAACACGCCGCTCCCTACTAATACGCCTGTCCCAACAGCGACTACAGTTTCTTATTGTGATTGGGTATCGTTTGTCAAAGACGTTACCGTCCCCGATGGAACTACCTTCGCACCTGGCGAAACCTTCACCAAGACCTGGCGTTTGAAGAATCGCGGTACCTGCACCTGGACGCCCGATTACATGCTGGTCTTTTCCAGTGGGACGCAGATGGGCGGTACGACGGCTGTACGCCTGCCCGGTTACGTCTCCCCCGGCCAGATCGTGGATGTCTCTGTGACCCTCACCGCGCCCGATACTTCGGGAAAATATATCGGCTACTGGATGTTGCGCAATCCCTCCGGAGGCTTGTTCGGATACAGCGATAAGGCCAACCAGGCCTTCTATGTGGACATCAAAGTAAAAGAGATTACCTTGCCGCATGGTACGGTTACCGGCGATATCTGCTACCCGAGCGAGTTCAACCCGCCCATGACGCTTTACTTCGAGCAGGTCGGTACCACCCAAATCATCCAGTTTTCCATCCCGGAAAACCACATGACCTTCAGTGTGCTGCTTCCGAATGGCACCTACTACGCCTATGCCTGGGCGCCGGGCTACAACCTGGAAGGTGCATATGTCAACAGCGATGGCACCTTGAAACCATTTGTGGTTCAGGGCGGCCAGATAACCCCCGGTATCAGAATCTGTGATTGGGGTCCTGACCATCATAGCCATGCACAATAAAAAAGATGAAAAAGTAGAGACGACCTGCTCGGTCGTCTCTATCTATATCTCAAGAGTGATGAGCGGGATTTCCATCTCCTGTGGCGTCAACCCGCCGTGATGACCGTAGAAGCGTTGTTCGAACTTATCCTTTTCATACCACCAGACTGACTCGTAGCGATGAGGCAGGATCACCAGGTTCCCTACACGTGCCTGGAATTGCGGGGAAATCAACGGGCCAAAATAGCCATGCTCTACTAGCCATTCAGTCTTTACTACCTCAGCTTTTCCCTCCAACCTGTTTTTAAAAAATTCCTGTGCTTCCTCCAACAGCTCATCTTTGATATACAAAAACATATCCCGCGCCGACCCTGCAGGGACGAGCAGTTCTCCGCTTCGATTGGTTTTGATGAAGCGTTCCACGCCTTTGAAGCGTTTGTCTTTGTTGAGAAATATCGTCGTTTTGGGGTCGACTTCGGATGCGCCGAGATCTGCGGTCATCAAGAACAGAACTTTCTGTTTGCCGGTGAAGACGCGACTGAAAAAATATTTCATGATGAGCAAAAAAGCCTCGATCTCGGCTTCGGTCTGCATGGCGGTCGGGCCATACTCGTGGCAGATGCTATCGATCTTGTCAAAATAGAAATGAACATATGTTGGCTTTGTTGGCGTTTCCAGCAGCTTTCCAAGGTTGACCACTGCTTCAGCCAAAGTCTTGAAAGAATTCAATTTCGCACCCTTCATGACGACATTCGAGTATGTCGAAGGCGTGTATTCGCGCATGCCAAAGATGTGCGAGTCCATGCCCAACATGCTCAAGTCCTGGTACAGTGTCTTATTTGGATATAGCTTGGTTGCCTTCACCATTCCATTGAGTGTGTCTCGCTCTTGATCTCCGGCGAAGGAAAACAGCAACGGCGCAATAATGCAGTCCAAGAGTGGTTCATAGTAGAACCACTCGTACACACCGCTCTGGCCCACCGTCAACCCGGTGTGGATGGTCGTGATGTGCGCCGACGTAGTAGAAGGGAATTGGGCAGTCAACTTTTCCACCTTCCCGTTCTTTGTCAGCCGCTTTAGAAAAGGTGTATCCTGAAACTTCTCGAAAAAGCGCCAGCCGAAACTGTCTATCAAAAACAACACCACTGCATCGTATTGGCCTGAAGAGCAATATTCTCGAATTCGAGTTGGGATGCCAGCAAAGCCGCCATCATCGTAGCGAGGTTTGATAAATCCAGAAAATTGCATATATACTCTAAAAGCTCGGCAGGGGGCTAAGCCCTCTACTGAGCGATTATCATTCCATCATAGACTTCGCCGCTTTTCTCCCAATCTCCACCGCGAAGTTCGTGCCCCGGTCCCAGGGATAAACCTGGCTCATCGAAGAAAAGTACAGCCCCTCTACCGGCGTCTTGATGGCTGGGATGTTCTGCGAATGATTCACCAGCGGCACAGGCTGGGCATAATTCGTTTTGAAGACCCAGACCTTTTTCACCCAGTCTAATTCGAACTTCGGATTGATGCGCTTGAAAGCCGGGGCGAAGCGCTCCAGCAGTTCAGTCTCGCTCAGGGAGAAATACTCGTGTCCCGGCTCCAGATAATCCCCGGCATACAAAATGTGGTCGCCGCCAAAGTGCTCCGCTGAGACGAAATTGGTGTGCTCCACCAGCGCCAGGAACGGGAAGCCCGCGTCCCCGTTCGGGCCGCGAGCCCGCCGGGGCGAGACGGCCTTTGGCAGGTTGAACCAGTAATAGCCCTGCTCCGAAAGCTGGCGCTTGAGCGACAGGACCATCACCACCGCGCCCATCGACTTGAGTTCCAGCAATCCCTTCAAATAGGACTCGGGCAAATCGGGACAGAGCTTTGCCATCAGATTGGGAGAGGTGGTGACTAGCACTTTATCGAAAGATTCTGACCCTGCCTCGCTTCGGACCGATAATCCATCTTGCTCCCGTTTAATAGATTCAACCTTTGCCCCCAGCCTGATCTCTACTCCCTGTTCTCTAAGTATCTCTGCGAAGCGATCCGCAAAGGCCTGGAA
>Ga0102851_10002638_pt1 | contig 10874 bp, 9 predicted proteins | sample Mud3Dept3metaG_FD_79558 | JGI IMG/M metagenome (GOLD analysis project Ga0102851, IMG submission 79558) | Freshwater wetland microbial communities from Ohio, USA, analyzing the effect of biotic and abiotic controls - Mud 3 Core 4 Depth 3... | ecosystem: Environmental > Aquatic > Freshwater >...
AGCGTCACCGCGACATGATCGGCTACGTCGTCGCGACGATCATGGTCGTGCAGGTGTTCTTCCTGTCGCTCCTGATCTTCACGAAGAACCCGTTCGCCGTCTCGCTGACCGGCGCTCCCGCCGATGGCCAGGGCCTGAACCCGCTGCTCCAGAACTACTGGATGGTGATCCATCCGCCGTCGCTCTATGTCGGCTTCGTCGCGGCCACGATCCCGTTCGCGTTCGGCATCGGGGCGCTCGCCTCGGGTCGTCTCGACGATCTGTGGATCGGCTCGGTCCGGGTGTGGATGTTGATCTGCTTCGGCTTCCTCTCGCTCGGGCTCATCCTCGGCGGCCGCTGGGCCTACGAGGAGCTCGGGTGGGGAGGCTACTGGGCGTGGGACCCGGTCGAGAACGCGGGGATGATGCCGTGGTTCACAGCCACGGCCTTCCTCCATTCAGCGATCATCCAGGAACAGCGCGGCATGATGAAGCGCTGGAACCTCGCGCTCGTCTGCATGACGTTCTTCCTCACGATCTTCGGCACGTTCATGACGCGCTCGGGCATCGTGCAGTCGGTCCACGCGTTCGGCGAGGACAACGTGCTCGCGCTGCAGTTCGTCGTGTTCATGGCGGTCGTCGCGATCGTCTCGGTCGGCCTGATCGTCTACCGCTCGAACAAGCTCGCGACCAAGAGCGAGTTCGAGTCGTTCTTCTCGCGCGAGTTCGCGTTCCTCCTCAATAACTGGATCCTGCTGGCGTGCGCGTTCTTCGTCGTGTTCGCGACGATGTTCCCGACGATCTCCGAGGCGCTCGACGGCACGCGGATCTCCGTCGGCATCCCGTTCTTCAACAAGTGGATGGCCCCGATGGGGCTCATGCTGCTGTTCCTCGCCGGGGCCGCGCCGCTCCTCGCGTGGCGCAAGTCGACGCGCGAGCGGCTGTTGCAGCAGTTCATGATCCCGGTGGGGGTCTCGACCGTCGTGCTGATCGTCCTCGTCGTGGTGTTCCCGCATGTCACCGACGGGCCGCGCCTCCTGTCGAGCAAGATCCCGGTCCCGTCGACGCTGGTCAACTTCGGGATCTGCGCGTTCGTGCTGACCTCGATCGGCCAGGAGTTCGTGCGCGGCACGCTCGTCCGTCGCCGGCAGACCGGCTCCGATCCGATCACCTCGCTGATCGGCCTCGTCCTGTCCAAGCGCCGCAAGTACGGCGGCTACATCGTGCACATGGGCGTCGCCGTGATGTTCATCGGCTTCGGTGGCAAGGCGTACGACCGGATGGTCGATCGCACGATCGAGAAGCCGGCGGTCAGCGACACGCGGGTCACGTTCGGCGCGGACGGCACGGCGGCCAACCTGCCGGCCGACACGCGCAGCGCCTTCGCGTTCGGCGACTACACGTTCCTCTACGAGCGGATCATCCACACGTCGGACGACCACAAGGATGCGGTGACCGCGCAGGTCAGCATCTGGCACGAGGGCGCGAACATCGGCGTCGTCTACCCGGCGAAGTGGGACTACCACAAGGGTAGCGACGAGGCGACGACCGAGGTCGCGATCCGCGTCCGCATGAACGAGGACGTCTACGTGGTGCTCACCGGCTACGACCTCGACTCGCAGATGGCGAACTTCCGCGTGTTCATCAACCCGCTGATCTCCTGGGTGTGGATCGGGTTCCTGGTGCTCGCGTTCGGCACGCTCGTCTGCTTGATCCCGCAGAGCGTCGTCGATCGGATGTCGTCGCGACCGCGGCCGACCCGGCTCGGGCGCGCGGCGGACGTCGGCCTGCTCGTGCTCGTGATCGGCGGGCTGCTCGCGGGTCTCGCGACGCAGGCGCACGCGCAGGGCGCAGGGGAGCACGTTCCGGCCGGCGCCGGCATGGGCGACAGCGGCGTCGGCTACGCCGCGACGAACCGCCCCGACAACGACACGGCCGCGCATGCCATGAAGGAGCTGCTCTGCATGTGCGGCTGTCCGCGCGAGAGCATCTACGACTGCAAGTGCGGGCCGGCGGCGAAGTCGCGTGGCCAGGTGCTCGACTTCATCAACCAGAAGGGACCCGACGGCAAGCCGCTGTTCGATCTCACGACGGAGGCCGGCCGGACGAAGGCCTACGACGCGGTCCTCCAGGACTTCGTCAGCTTCTACGGCGGCGAGCACGTGCTCGCCACGCCGCGCAGCAAGTTCTCGTGGTTGTTCCCGTCGCTCGGTGTGATCGGGGGCCTGGGCCTCCTGTTCGCCGTCGGGCGGCGCTGGGTGCAGCGCGGCCAGACCACGACGGTCGCCGCGACGGCCGCGATCGCCGCGAAGGGGCCCGAGGACGACGACTACGCCGACAAGCTCGACGACGAGCTCTCGAAGACCGACTAGCCATGGGCGACGAGGTCAAGGAAAGCGCCGCGGAGGATGCCGCGGACCACGATCCGCTGAAGTGGCTGCGGCGCGGGGCGTTTCTCGCCGCGCTCGTGATCGGCTGGCTGTTCATCCTGTGGCAGAACAAGTTCTACATCTCGCCACCGGCGGTGTTCGTGTGCCTCGCGTACCTCGCCGTCGTGTCGACGGTCTACGCCTTGTGGCGCACCGGCGTCGTGGTGGTCGCCGACGAGGAGGCTGGCGGTGACTCGACGTGGGGCCGCTCGCTCGGGGCGCGTGGCGAGCTCGAGCGCGAGAAGAAGACGTTGCTCAAGGCGATCAAGGAAGCCGAGTTCGATCGCGAGATGGGCAAGCTGTCGAAGTCCGACGCCGAGGAGATGATCGCCATCTACCGCGCGCGGGCGATCGAGGTGATCAAGGAGCTCGATCACATCGAGTCCGGATCCGCCGGCACGGTCCGCGAGCAGATCGAGCGCGAGGTCAAGGCGCGCCTCGAGATCGAGTCGAAGACCAAGAAGGCCGCGGACGACGAGGCGAACGCCGCGCGCGCCGCGAAGAAGAAACCGAAGAAGGACGCCAAGACCGCCGCCGCGGATGCCGCCGCCGCCGCCGCCAAGGCCGCGAAGGCCGCGGAGAGGGCCGCCGCCGCCGCGACCGCCGCGGCGACGCCCGCCCCGGGGCTCGACGACGCCGCCGCCGAGGCGGCCGTGGACGCCGCAGCCGATCAGGCCGCCGCTGCCGCCGCCGAGGCGACAGAGGCCGCCGCCGAGGCGCAGGCCGCCTCGGATGCCATCGACGAGGAACCGGACGACGCCGGCGACGGGAAGGCCACCGACGCGATGGCCAGCGACGTGAAAGCCAGCGACGCGGAGGTCAGCGCCGCGACCGCGACCGCGACGAGTGACAGCGCACCCAAAGCGAAGGAGGCGACGTCGTGATCCCAGCCCGCATCGAGCGTCTCCGTCAGCTCGCGATCGCAGCCTCGCCTCGGGCGCACCTCGCCGGGCCAAGCCCGAGCTCCTCTCTGCTTGGCGTCGTTGGCGCCTTGGCGGTTGATCCCTCTTCCCTCCACGGAGCCTCGTGAAGCAGCTCGCGTCGCTCGTGCTCCGCCTCGCCCTCGCCACCCTCGCGGTCGTCGCCGGGACCGCCGTCGCACCGGGGATCGCGGTCGCCCAGCCGGCCGCCGCGCTCGGTCGCCCGCTCCCCGACGGGACCTTGTCCAAGGGCACGGTCTCGGTCCGCGTCGTCGCGGGCAGCCCGTCGTCCCCGGTCGTCGGCGCCGACGTCACGATGCTCGTCAACGGCGAGCCGCGCGTCGCGCGGACGGATGCCGCGGGGCGCGCGACGTTCGGCAACCTGCCCGTCGGTGCGATGGTGCAGGCGAAGATCGTCGACGACAACAAGAAGGAAATCACGTCGGAGACGTTCCCGGTCCCGGAGGAAGGCGGCGCGCGGTTGATGCTGTCGACCAAGCCGTTCTCGGGCACCGGCGGCATGCCGGCCGCCGGCGGGATGGGCGGGGCGATGCCGGAAGCGCGGCAGATGAGCGGTCAGCCGCGACCCGATGGCGGGCTGCCCGCGGGCACGTTCGTCGTCCGCGTGACGTACAACAACCTCGCGCTCAAGGACGGCGAGTCCGTGGACTCCGAGCCGCCGGTCGGCATCCCGGTGTACCTCGTGGGCTACGGCGCCGACGACTCGATCAAGGTCACGACGCTTCCGACCGATGCCAAGGGCAACGCGACGTTCACCGATCTCGACGTCACGGGCGCGACCTCGTACTTCGCGCTCGCCGCGCTGCCGCGCCAGCTCGGCCGCGATCGCCTGATCTCGGTGCCGACCGTGCTCGATCCGCAGGGCGGCGCGCGCGTCGTGCTGTCCGGCGACAAGCGCACCGCGACGTCCCCGCCGATCGACGACTACGGCAAGCTAATCCCGAGCGATGGCTCGATGGTTCCCGCGAACCGGGTCCGGGTCTCGATCGATGGCGTCGGCGAGCCCGGCACCGAGGTCACGCTGTTCGACGCGGCGACGATGAAGCCGGTCGGCGTCACCAAGACCCAGCGCGGCGCGCCCGATCCGACGCAGGTCCGCGGCTCCGCGAACTACAGCCCGCGTCCGGATCTCCCTCCCGGTGTCCTCGAGATCGAGATCAAGGGCGGTATGGGCGCCGCGACCGGTCCGCTCCCCTCGATCGAGGTTCGCCTGGTCGGCGCCAATGACGACGCGCCGATCGCGGACGGCATCGCCACCACCGGCATCGACGGCAAGGCGAAGATCACGATCAAGCCCGATCCGGCGGTCAAGGCCGTCCTGATCATCAACGGCAAGCAGATGGTGTCGTCCGGCATGGAGCTGTCGACGGCCGGTGGCAAGCTCGACGTCACGGCGCAGTGGCCGGCGCAGGGCAAGCCCGAGGCGGTGTTCGAGGTCGCGGACAACCTCGGTCCCGTGTTCTACGCGCAGACGGTGATGAGCCAGCAGCTGTTCCGCTCGCTGCCGTTCCAGACCGTCCCCGGCGTGGGCAGCAACGCGAACGTCTACGTCTATCCACGCACGCTGTTCTCGTTCGACACGCACTCGTTCGTCGAAGATCAGCTCCTCGCGGTGCAGGGCACGTTCGAGGTCACGAACTACTCGTGGGCGCCGTACAAGCCCCCCGGCCCAGATGGCCTGTTGATCAAGCTGCCGAAGCACCACAAGGGCGCGATCATCGCCGCGGTCGATCAGTCCGACGTCGCGGTCGCGCAGGGCGAGGGCTTCCGGATCCTGCGCCCGATCCCGCCGGGCGGACGCAAGTTTCGCGCGGGCTACTCGATGCCGATCGAGGGCGGCGAGGTCGACTGGAAGTTCGATCTCCCGCTCGGCTCGTGGCAGAGCGAGATGAAGATCCGGCAGACGCCGGGCATGACCGTCAAGCTGCCGCAGGGCGTCCAGGGCGAGACCCAGACGGCCTCGTCGGGCGAGCCGTGGTTCGTGATCACGGGCATCACGATCGATCGCGGCCAGTCGATGGCGCTGACGATCTCGGGCTTCCCGACCGAGGCCGCGTGGCGCATCTGGGCGCCGCGGATCGTCGGAATCCTCGTGCTCGTGATGATCCTCGGCGGCGTCGCGCTCGCCCTCGGTCGGTCGTCGGGGGGGGCCACGTCGGTGGCCGATCGCGAGGTACGCCGCGCGAAGCTGCTCGACGAGCTGGTCGACCTCGAGCGGCGCGGTGTCTCGAACAGCAAGGAGCGCCACCGCAAGGAGCAGCTGATCGACGAGCTCGAGCGACTGTGGGGCGCCTAGGTCTCTCGTGGCGCTCGATCAGGTCCAGGTCAAGAAGCTCACCAAGCGCTACGGCACCGAGCGCGCCCTCGGCGGCGTCAGCCTCGAGCTCACGGCCGGCAAGCTGACCGCGCTGCTGGGGCACAACGGGGCAGGGAAGACCACTCTGCTCGGCATCGTGTCGACGCTCGTCCGCCCGACCGATGGCGCGGTCACCTACCGCGCGAAGGGCGCCGAGGTCCTCGGTGAGGACGTCCGTCGCGAGATCGGAATGCTCGCGCACGCGTCGCTGTGTTACGGCGAGCTGACCGCACACGAGAACCTCGAGCTGGTCGCCGGCCTGTACAGTGTCGACGGGGACCGCGCCGCGCTGACCGCGGTCCTCGACCGCGTCGGCCTCGACGCCAAGGCACGCGATCGCGTCGCGCGCACCTACTCGCGCGGCATGCTCCAGCGGCTCGCGCTCGCGCGGGCGCTGCTGACGCGGCCGTCGCTGCTGCTCCTCGACGAGCCGTTCACTGGCCTCGATCGCGACGGTGCGCTCGCGCTCGGCGAGCAGCTTGGTGCCCTCCGGGACGCGGGCGCGATCGTCGTGATCGTGACTCACGACCTCGAGGCGATCGCGGGCAAGACCGATCACGTGGCGATCCTCCGCCGCGGCCAGCTCGTGTTCGAGGACCGCGGGGCGTACACGTACGACAGCCTCAAAGATCTCTATCATCAGCACGCGAACTGATGTCCGTCCTCCGCCAAGCCGCGCGCGTCGCGTGGAAAGACCTCCGCATCGAGCTGCGCAGCCGCGAGATCGTCTACACGATGGCGTTCTTCGCCGGGCTGATCGCCGTCATCTACTCGATGTCGTTCCCGGCCAAGCCGGATCTCGTGCGCGCCGCGGTGCCCGGGATGCTGTGGGTCGCGATCGCGTTCGCCGGGACGATCGGCCTGGGCCGCGCATTCGATCGCGAGCGCGAGAACGACACGATGCGCGCGCTCCTGCTCGCGCCGATCCCCCGGCTGTCCGTGTTCCTCGGCAAGGCGATCTCGATCGCCGTGCTCGTGACCGCGGTCGCGGCGGTTTGCACCCCGCTGCTCGCGCTGTTCCTCGATGCGCCGCTATTCGCCGATCCGCTGCCGCTCGCCCTCGTGCTCGTCCTCGGTGCGATCGGCATCGCGAACGTCGGCTCGGTGTTCGCGGCGACGCTGCTCAAGGTCCGCTCGCGCGACGTGCTCCTGCCCGTGATCCTCTACCCGATCCTGATCCCGCTGTTCGTCGCCGGGACCCACGCGACCGAGGCCCTGATCGCCGTCGTGCCCGATCCCGACAAGGCGTGGTACTGGATCGGCTTCCTCGGAATCTACGACGCCGCCGGGGTGGTAATGTCCCTGTGGATCTTCGAGTCGCTGGTGATCGAATGAGCAACAAAGCCATCCCGGTGCTCGCCACCCTGTCGGCGATCGGCCTCGTGGTCACGCTGTGGCTGGTGTTCACGTACGCGCCCTTCGAGCCGGTACTGCTGTTCAACCAGAAGATCTTCTACTGGCACGTCCCCCACGCGTTCATGCTGTTCCTCGCGACGACCATCTGCGGGGTGTCCTCGCTCGTGTTCCTCAAGAAGCGCACCCCGAAATGGGATGACCTCGCGCTCGCCACGGCCGAGATCGCGGTCGTGTTCGGCGCCGCCGTGCTGATCACCGGATCGATCTGGGCGAAGGCCGCGTGGGACATCTGGTGGAGCTGGGAGAAGCGGCTGACGATGTCGCTCTTGCTCTGGCTCGCGCTCGTCGGCTACGTGCTCGTGCGCCGGTTCGCGGGCGCGAGCGCCGATCGCCTCGCTGCCGGTCTCGCCGTGTTCGGCACGCTCGGCATCCCGTTCATCTACACGATGGTCGACAAGAGCGACCGCCACCCGCAGGCCGGCTCGGGGGGCAACGTGATGACGCTCACCGGCCCGATGAAGCTCGTGTTCTGGATGAGCGTGCTGACGTTCTTCCTGTGGTTTCTGACCCTCGTGATGATGCGCGTGCAGAGCGCGGCCGGCGAGCGCGAGCTGCGCGAGCTGCGCGAGAAGGGTCTCGACGCGGGGGTACTCTCGTGAGGAATTCGATGCGCACCTGGATCATCGTCGCTCTGTGTTTCGTACCCGCTCTCGCGTTCGCGCAGCCCGCCCCGGAGGCGACCAAGCGCTCGCCCGCCGAGCTGCGGCAGATCTGCGCCGACGCGATGAACGCGGATCCGACGTTCAGCGAGGCGATCGTCAAGACGATCAACGAGGACACCTACCTCCAGCACGCGAAGGCGGCCAGCGCGGTCGCCAAGAACGAGAAGCACGTGATCCTCGCGTACGCGGCGATGTGGCTGCTGTCCGTGGGCTTCGTGTTGTTTCTGTGGCGGCGGCAGCAGGGGCTCCGGGTCGAGATCGGGCAGCTGCGGCGCGACCTCGAGGCTGCGTCGAAATGACGTCGAGCCACATCCTGTTCATCCCGGGGATCCTGATGGTCGGGATGTTCCTCGGCTTCATCCTCGGGACGCGCGCCGCGCGCAACCAGGTCGATCTCGAGCGCCGCCGCGAGGAAGAGCGCGAGGCCGCGCGCGCCGCCCGCGCCGCGAAGAAGGCCCAGTCGTCGTCGTCGAAGTGAGCCCTCGCGCCGAGGGTGCCACGGGCTCGGCGGCGGGTGTCTCGATCTCGTTTCAGTGACCGCGAAGCAGCGCGACGAGCGCGCTCGCGGTCGGGATCCGCTGCGCCGGATCCTTCGCGAGCGCGCGCTGGACGATCGCGTCGAGCGCGGGATCCGGCAGCGCGGGTGCGGTCGCCTCGACGACCGCCGCCATCGATAACCACGCCGGGCCGCGGTGGAACAGCCGGGCGCCGGCGGCCAGCTCCCAGAGCACCACGCCGAGTGCGAACACGTCGGTCGCGCGCGTCCACGCCTCGCCGCGCACCTGCTCGGGGGCCATGTACGCGTGCGTGCCGCGCACCGCGCCGGCCTCGCCGATCGCACGCGCCACGCCGAGATCGATCAGCGTCGTCTGATCCGAGTCATCGACGACGAGGTTGCCGGGGTTGATATCGCCGTGGACCCAGCCGTGGTCGTGGAGGTGGGCGACCGCATCGCACGCGCGCGTGAGGATCGCGAGCGTTCGTGCACGCGGCAACAGGACGGTGTGCGGTGCGGGATCCTGCTTGGTCACCGGGGGGGCGATCAGCCGGCGCAGGTCCTCGCCGGGGGCGAGCTCGAGCGCGATGTACGGGCGGCCCTCGACGTCGCCGACCTCGTCGGCGTGGACGACGCCCGGGTGGCGCGGCAACGTCGTCGCGAGCCGCTGCTCGACGGCGAATTGCGTTCGGCCTTCCTCGTTGCGGGCAAGGTGGGTGTGCAGGCGCTTGAGCGCTCGCGTGCGATCGCCGCGCGTCGCGCGCCAGACCTCGCCGAGCCCCCCCACCGCGATCAGGGCGTCGAGCTGCCAGTCGCCGAACCGCTCCATCGACCACAGCGTACCAGTGCCCGACCACGGTGCCCAACCTCGCGTGCCCAGCGACGCGTGCCCAGCGACGCGTGCCCAGCGACGCGTGCCCAACGGCGGTGATAACCTCGCCCGCCATGGACCTGAGCCTCACCGAAGAGCAGGACGCACTCACCGCCACCGCACGCGAGTTCACCCGCAAGGAGATCATCCCGCGCGCCTCGCACTTCGACGAGACCGGCGAGTTCCCCAAGGACATCCTGAAGCGCGCCTGGGAGACCGGGCTGATGAACATCGAGATTCCCGACGCGTTCGGCGGGCTCGGCGGGAGCTGTCTCGACAACTGCCTCGTCCAGGAGGAGGTCTCGTTCGGCTGCTCGGGGATCAACACCTCGATGGCCGCGAACTCGCTCGGGGCGACGCCGCTCCTGGTCGCGGGCACCGACGAGCAGAAGAAGCAGTACCTGTCGCGTCTGACCTCGGAGCTGACGTTCTGCGCGTACTGCTGCTCGGAGCCCGACGCCGGCTCCGACGTCGCGGGGATGCGCACGCGCGTCACCCGCCACGGTGATGACTACGTGCTCAACGGCCAGAAGCGGTGGATCACCAACGGCGGTGTCGCCAACTTCTACACGGTGTTCGCGACGTTCGACCCGGCGATGAAGCACAAGGGCATCGCGTGCTTCGTCGTCGATGCGAGCACGCCCGGCGTCAAGGCGGGCCGCAAGGAGAACAAGATGGGCCAGCGGGCCTCGAACACCACCGACGTGATCTTCGAGGACTGCAAGATCCCGAAGAGCGCGCTGGTCGGCACCGAGGACTCGGGCTTCAAGGTCGCGATGAAGACGTTCGACCGCTCGCGCCCGTGGATCGCGGCGACCGCGGCGGGGGTGATCCGGCGCTCACTCGACGAGAGTCGCGCGTACGCGCTCGAGCGCAAGACGTTCGGCGTGGCGATCGCGCAGCACCAGGCGGTGCAGTTCATGCTCGCGGAGATGGCGATCGCCTACGAGGCGACGCGCCTGCTCACCCACAAGGCCGCCTGGCAGGTCGACAAGGGCGACCTCTCGGCGATCACGTCGGCGTATGCGAAGGCCTATGGCGCCGACGCGGCGATGCGGTGTGCGACCGACGCGGTCCAGATCTTCGGCGGCTACGGCTACACGAAGGAGTATCCGGTCGAGAAGCTGATGCGCGACGCCAAGCTCCTCCAGATCTACGAGGGGACGTCGCAGATCCAGCGCGTCGTGATCGCCCGCAACATCCTCGGCGGCAAGTAACGCCGCTCCCGCGCCCGCGCGGTCTATGCTGGCCGCATGGGCGCTGGAGATTCGACCGTCGACAGCTTTCCGACCTACGCGGACCTGACCCAGACGAAGGGGTGGCAGCACGACACCGCCCCGGTCCGCGGCGAGCTCGACGACACGGCGCTGGTCGCGACGCAGGTCCAGCGCTACACCGAGGGCGAGCTACTCGGCGTGGGTGGGATGGGCAAGGTACTGCTCGCGCACGACGCGCGGATCGGGCGCGAGGTCGCGGTCAAGCAGCTCCACACCGATCGCACGCTGTCGCCCGAGGAGCACGCGCGGTTCTTGCGCGAGGCGCGCGTCCAGGGGCAGCTCGAGCACCCATCGATCGTGCCGGTCTACGACATCGATCGGCGCCCCGACGGGGCGACGTTCTTCACGATGCGCCGCGTCCTCGGGCGAACGCTGCACGCGGTCCTCGAGGACCTGCGCGCGGGCGATGCGGCGGCGCGGGGGCGCTACACGCAGCGCGAGCTGCTG
>Ga0102851_10002639_pt1 | contig 10874 bp, 6 predicted proteins | sample Mud3Dept3metaG_FD_79558 | JGI IMG/M metagenome (GOLD analysis project Ga0102851, IMG submission 79558) | Freshwater wetland microbial communities from Ohio, USA, analyzing the effect of biotic and abiotic controls - Mud 3 Core 4 Depth 3... | ecosystem: Environmental > Aquatic > Freshwater >...
CACCCCCGGTTGGAGTCAACTTTACCGTGGATTGTACCGGGAAATGTCGGGAGGGGGGAATGCGAATCGTCGCCGTGCGTCTTCGATACGGACGCGGACGTCGGCACCAAACCCATGATCCGGGTCCTGGTGCTCCGCCGGACCCCCGCGTGCTTCAGCAGGGGGTCCGGCGGCGCATCATATCAGAACCGGTACTGGAGGCTCAGTCCCGCGAGGGTCGCCTGGGAGTTGAGGAAATCGATGTCGGCATCCTTCACTTCATAGCCTACCTGCCCGACCAGGTCCAATCCCGACACGTCGAGCAGGTTCTTGTAGACGCCTTTTGCGAACACTCCGTAAATGGTGTCTTCTTCCTCCTTGGCGAACACAGGGTTCGCCTCCTCGTAAGAGGCCGTGGCGAACATGGCATTCAGGGCGAAGTCGAACACCGGAGATCGGAATGCGTACGTCGCCTCGATCTGGAAGCGCTGGTTGTTCATCGCATCCCCGTCGGCGTCGTAATTGATGAAGGAGACGGCAGGAGTGAAGCTCTGGCCTTCGCCGATCATGAAGGCGTACTGCACCCCCACACTGGATTCATCCGCATTCCGGTCCAGCAGGGCACGTTGCGCCGGGGTGAGGGCCAGGCTCGCGCCACTCCGTTCCTCGTCGATATCGATCTTCCGGAACATTGCCTCGATCCCGAATCCCGAGCCCATGATCTTGTCATACACCAGCCTCACCCCGGTGGCCGTCCGATCGGTTTCTGTCCGGTCCGTTCCCGACAAATAGGGATCCGAGTACACCTCCACCATGCCGGAGAAGACGAGGCCTACGGAAAGGATGCTCTTGTCGGAAAACTGCTGCCGCACCCCCAGCTCCGTGAAGGAATCCAGCTTGACCAGATCAAACAGGGTGTTCGCGAGGAAGAACTGGGTCTGCGAGCCGCCCAAGGTGTACCGAAGGTCGAAGTTGAGCGCGGGAAGAACGGAGGATTCCGAATCCGGTTCCTCAGTCAAGGCTCCGCGCCGCGGCTCCGATACTTCTATCCCGGCGATCTTCGCAATGTCGTTGCTCTCGAAGTTGAAGTAATTCGCTCCCACCCCGATGACCCCGCTGAACCCGTCCTGTTTTGGAATCGGCTCGAGCGCAAGCGACGGGCTCGCCCAGGCCGCCAATGCCAGAGCGGTAAGAGCCACGAAAAACACCTTGGGATACTTCATTTGTACACCCTCCTCTGGGAAAAGGATATTTACATCAGGTTATGCTACGCCCCCCTCAGGGGGATTGCAACGGAATATATACGGGTGAATACTCGTAATTTTACGAGGGGGCTCGATCCCCACGGGTTTTCCCACCACCCCCTCAAAAAGCCGTTGCCTGGCCCGGTGCGCCCCGGAACCGGCTACTGCTTCGAAACGGAGATCTCGACGATCTCGGCGTACCGCGCCGCCACCGTGTCTCCAACCTTGACCTCGCCCAACCGCTTCCGGGGACACGATGATTTTCCGCAAGATCATTCCTCCTGTTCCTGAAATGAAATATGTACAATGCATTTTCATCCCAGGTCTATTAAATAGTCAGGGGGCTGGATGGCGTCTACCCGGCTGGATCCCTGCTGCTGCGCAGCTTCCCGCCCAGTTCCACCGCCCGGGTGTTTCATGTACAATCGGCAGGAATCCTGCCTCAGGGGGTACCGGAGCATGCGCCATTCGGCTCGCACGAAGTCAGGAGAGACTTTGAAATCCAGGGAGAGGATGCCCCTGTTGGCGGGGATTATTGCCGGGTGCCTCATGTTCCCCCTCCTCCTTGCGTGCCCGGGCATGGGGCGGGCGGCGGAGGATTCCTCGTCGCCGAGCGCCGTCCCGACCGCAGTGGAGGAACGGATTGCGTTGCAGGCGGACGTGGAAGTCGGGCTGCAGAAGGATGGAGAAGCGGAAGGACAAAAACCGCCACGCAGGCTCCTCACGCTCCCCTTCCCCTTCTACAACGAGACGATCGGACCGGGTCTCGGGGTCGGCGTCATCGCACAAGGGTACCTCCAGCCCCAGGCGATGACCGTGGGGGCGGCCCTCGTGGGCGCGGGAAGCTACCTGGTCTTTTTCAAGGAATTGAACTACCAGCTTCCCTGGTGGAAGCGGGTCATTCTCGAACCCGATGTCTATCTTGCACAGTTCAGCGATGTCAAATCCTACACCGGATCCAGCAACCCGGGCTACGTGGGCGAGCGGGCCGGCAGCAACGACTCCGACGAGAAAAACTACATCGAGTCGGATTTGGCGGACCACTGGGTCAATCTGGTCACCAAGTTCGCGTTGCCCATCGGAAAGGGCAAGGACAATGTCCTGCCGAAGATCGTCCTTGACCGGGGGTTGTTCGTCTCGGGCGACACGGGCGGCGACGTGTGGAATCCGTTTACGAGCGGGAGAACCTATATCGAGGTGATCCCGTTCGAGCGGCGGCAGGCCCTCACCGACAACAACAGCCACACCAAGACCGCCGGGATCGATATCGGGCTCCGGTACGACAACACGGATTTTCGGGGAAATCCCACGAAGGGAAGCATGCAGCGGGTCTGGTTCATCAGGGACTGGGGGGCGCTGAACAGCACGGCCCCTTATTCCGTGGTCGGGGCCGAATATTCGAAATATTTTTCCCTCGGCCCCAGCGACCGGGCGCGGCAGCGGACGTTTGCCTTGGACATCTGGACGGTCAATTGCCTGACCTGGGATGATTCCTCGACGATCAACGGGATCCCCCAGACGTTCCACCGCCCCCCCCCGTACAAGGGGGCATCCCTCGGGGGGCTGAGCCGGATGAGGGCCTACGACGCCACCCGCTTCAACGACCAGGCGGGGATCCTGTACACCCTGGAATACCGCTACCTTCTCGACTCGAATCCACTGAAAAACGTCACGATGAAAGGGAAACTCGACGTCGCCTGGTTCGAACTCGTCCCGTTCGTTGAAGTGGGCCGGGTGGCCCCTGCGTGGAACCTGCAAACCCTCCACGAAAGCATGAAGGTCGACGGCGGAGTGGGGATTCGGGCGATGATCAACTACATCGTCGTCCGGATCGACGCCGCTATGGGATCCGAGGGCTTCGCCACCCAGATGTTCATCAGCCACCCGTTCCCGTTCTATTAAAGGTCTGCGACGCGGGAGGCGGCGATCCCCTGACAATCGCTCCCCCACTCCACGCCCGATAGATCCACCAAGGGGGAAGCCATGAAGGCCCGCCGGAAGCTTCTTCTTTTCGCCCTCGGGGCGGCGGGTCTCGTCGCCTTGCTCCTTTCCTCCCTCGTTTTTCTCGTGCCGCGGCTCGTGAACGTCCCGGCGGTGAGAAGCCGCGTCCAGTCGGAACTGGAGCGGCGGATCGGGGGCAGGCTCTCCTTCGACCGGGCGGAGTACGTCTTCTTCCCGCGCCACACGCTGTCGATCGAGGGGGTGTCCCTATCCGTGCCGGGGTGGGCGGATGGGACGGTGAAGCGCCTGGTGGCGGACATTTCGCTGCTGGGACTGTTGCGGAACCGGGTCCCGATCGGCTCGCTCCTCGCGATGGCTCCGGAACTCCGGGTGCGGATCCCGGAGAGAGGGAAAGAGGAAAAGCCTCTCTCCCCCGCGGAGATCGAGGAAAAGATCTCTTCTCTCCTTGGACAGCTTGGGGAGCGCGTACCGGGAGCGACCGTCACCGTGCGGGACGGTCGCCTGGACCTTTCCGAAGGGGAGCGCCACCTCGTGTCGCTGCGGAACCTCCAGGCAGTCGTTGCGTTTCCGCCGGACCGACTCCGCCTGCGGCTGTCCTGCGCTTCGCAGTTCTGGGACCGCCTGGAGGTCGAAGGGACGCTCCGTTCCGCGGACCTTCTGGGAGAGGGCCGGATCGAAGCGAAGGGATTCCATTTCCTCCCGATCCTCGAACGGCTCGCCCCCGGAACGTCTTCCTTCCTGGGAGATTCCACCCTGTCGATGCATGCCCGGATCGAATCGAAAGGGGCCAGGTCGTTCCGGGCCGGCGTGAGCGGGACCATCCCTGCCCTGGAGCTGCGCCGTGGTTCCAGGTCCCTGGCCCTCCATGGGGCGACCATGACGGGAACGGTCCTCCTGGAGGAAGAAAATCTCAACGTATCTTTTTCCCGCCTGGAGGTGGAATCACCCCGCATCCGGCTGGCCGGTACCATCGCCGTGGGGGGTACATCCCCCCGGATCCGGCTCGAGATATCCGGGGAGGAGCTGGAGATCCCCCCGGTCCGGTCCGCCATCCTCTCCCTGGGGGGCTCCGTGCCGGCGGTCCGGTCGGTGCTCGACATCGTCCGGGGAGGTCTCATCCCCCGCTTCTCCGTGCGGGTTGCAGGGAATTCGACGGAAGACCTTGGCGATCTCATGGCGCTGGAAGGATCAGCCCTCCTCCGGGGCGGAACGATCGAAATCCCGGAGATCGGGTTGACGCTCACGGACGTCGGCGGTTCCGTGATCCTTTCGAAAGGCACCCTGTTCGGGAAAGACATCGCGGCGCGGAACGGGAACATCCGGGCACGGGAAGGATCCCTCCGGCTCGGCCTGGTGCAGGCGGATCCGCCGTTCCATGCGGACTTCCTGGCGGCCGCCGATCCGGGAGAAGCGCTGGCGCTGGTCAGGCGCATCGTTACCGACCCGGACTTCCGGAGAGAACTGGACCGGTTCAAGGATCCGGAAGGAACCGTCTCTGGCCGGGTGGTCCTGGGCGAACGCCTATCTTCGATCCGCCCGACCATTCAGGTGACGGAAGCGCGCCTGACCACGCAATACGACCGTTTGCCGTTCCCTCTGACGATCGCCGGCGGGAAGATCGCTTACGAAAGGAACCGCTTTGCGACAACGGGTCTTCACGGGCGACTGGGGGCGTCCTCCTTTTCGGGCGTGACCGGCAGCCTCTTCCTGGGGGAGGCCCCGAGGGTGGAGCTGTCCTCCGGGCAGGGGCGCCTTTCCGTGGACGAACTGTCCCCCTGGCTCTCGTCGACGGAGATCGCTCGCGAGGCGTTGAAGGAGTTGCGGTCGGCCCGGGGGACGGTCGATCTGTCGTCGATCTCGGCCAGCGGTCCGCTCGGGACTGCGGGGGAATGGCATTACGATGCATCCGGCCGTGTGACCGGTCTTGTCCTGGACGGGATCCCGTTGCCGGGCCCGGTAACGATACGGAGGGGGGATTTCCGTCTCGTCCCGGGAATCGCCTCGTTCTCCGGCCTCGAGGCGGAGATGCTGGATGCGAAGGTCCTGGGCTCTGTGGAATTCCGTTCTTCCGGGGGAGGAGTATCGGGGGCCGCCGGATCCCTGGAAGGGGAGGTCGGCGAGGAGGCGACGGGCTGGGCGGCGTCCCGGCTCCAGGTGCCGCCGGAGTTCGCGATCCGCGCCCCTTTCTCCGCAACGGCGGCGGCGTTCTCCTGGGAAAAGGGGGGATCGGCCTTCTTCAAGGGAGAGGTCCGCCGCCCCGGTGGAGCCGAATTGTCGGTCTCCGTGCGGCAGACCCCGGGAGAACTGGCGATCGACTCGCTGGTCCTCCGTGACACGGAATCGGCCGCCAGCCTGGCGCTCCACCTCGGTCCGAAGGAATTGCGCCTGAAATACAAAGGCACCCTCTTCCGCTCGACGGTGGAGAAGTTCGCCGCGATCCCCGCCGACTCGTTCCGGCGCCTCAAGGGGGAACTGACCCTTTCGGTGGACCGCAAGAGCCACGAACGCTCCGAGGCCACCGGAACGTTGGAAGCGGAGGGGATCCGGATCCCCTGGAAACCGCTCGACCCCCTGCGGATCCGGAACGCGTCCCTTTCGGCGGAGGGGAGGAAGATCCGGGTGGCTTCCTCCGACCTGGCCTGGCGGGAGATCCCGTTCCGGTTGCGCGGTGAGGGAAGTTTCTCCGGCGAAAACCTGGAGGTCGACCTGGACGTGGAGACCGGGGACGTCCCGCTGGAACGATTGCTGCCTTCGGCACCCGGAACGCCCGAAACGGCCCCGGACGCCGGATACCGCCTGCCGAAACTGCCCGTACGGGGCGTCCTTCGGCTCCGCTCGGATTCCATCCGGTACGGGCGGTGGGCCGCGCATTCGGTGACCGCTCGGGGCGAGCTTGCCCCGGAGGTTTTGCGCGTGGCGGTCTCCGGGGGAGATCTTTGCGGGTTGCCCCTCCAGCTGTCGGCCACCCTCGACACGAAGGAGTTGGCGGTTGAGCTTCAAACCACGGCCTCGGGGGAGAATCTGCAGGATCCCCTGTTGTGCCTGCTCGACCAGCGTGTGAAGGCGGACGGTTCGTTCCGGTTCGCCGCACGGCTTTCCGCCCGGGGCGGCGATCCGGAGTCCCTGGTGCATTCCATCGAAGGTCCCGTGGAGCTTACGGCGCGGGACGGGCGGATCTACCAGTGGCCCCTCCTGTCGAAGGTCCTCACCGTGCTGAACGTCACGAACGTGGTCCGGGGGAAGTTCCCGGATTTCCGGGAATCAGGGCTTCCCTACAAAACCGCGAGGTTCCATGGGGAGTACAAGGGGAAGGTGCTCCGTCTGACGGAAGGAACGCTGAACGGCCCGACGATCGGGATCGCCGCGACCGGGCAGGTCGATCTCGGGACGTCGGAGACGGACCTCAAGATGCTCGTCGCCCCTTTCCGGACCGCGGACTGGATCATCCGGAAGATCCCGCTGGTCGGATACGTCATGAAAAGGACGCTGGTTTCGGTTCCCTTTACGGTGAAGGGGAACTACCGCGATCCGAGCGTTTCGTTCGACCCGGTCGGGGTTGGGACAGGTCTCCTTGGGGTCCTGGGGCGGACCATCGGACTCCCGGTGAAGATCCTGAAGGATGTCCTCCCGGAATCGAAACCACCGAAGTGAAGCGCAGGATTCCGCGAGATCCGATGAAAACAGGTCCCGGAGAAGCCATCCGCCTGATCCGGCCAGCGCAACCGAAATCGTTCATCAAGAAGCCGCGACATCCCTCTTGTCCTTGAATTCGCTTGCCCATACAATCCATGGAGAAGTATATCGGCATTCGTTAATAAACCACTTGTCACATTCCGGCAGGATAAGGAAGATATGCGCCCGCCACTTGGGAAAAAGGGTCTGAAGGGACCCCGGCAGGTCCGGCCGGGATATGCATGGCTCCTCGGCATGATCCTGTGCTATCTGATCGCTTCCGGATTCAAAGACATCGATCCGATCGTATGGGCGGCCGGAATCTGTTTGAGGGTGGCCACCTTCCTGCTGGCGCTCTATATTTCCGGCGTCAGCCGGAGATATTTTCTCGCGACGGCCTCGTTTGCCCTGATCGCTGCGGGAGCATCCATTCCCGCGCGGATGTACCACGGGTGGGTGGAGGTCGTCGTCCTGGCCGCCTGGAGCGTGATCCTGTTGCTGCCCCCCGTCGCGATTTTTCAAAAGATCCGGGAGGAGTTCGCTGGAGAGGGAGTAGACCTGGAAGTCGTTCTGGGCGCCCTGTGCGCCTATCTGTACATCGGCTCCTATTTCGCCTTTCTCTACCACACCATCGCTACCGTTTCGGCGAGCCCTTTTTTTGCCCAACCCGGGGCGGACGACATGTTGAATTACGTCTATTTCAGCTTCGTTACGCTCACCACCACCGGATACGGCGATCTCTCCCCGGCATACGGGCCGGGGCGGATGATCGCGGTCATCGAGGCCATCATCGGGCAACTCTATCTCGTTTCCGTGGTCGCCATCGTGGTCAGCGCCTTCGGGAAGGGGAAGAAATCCTCCCCATAAGAAGGAACCTGCCGGCACCAAGATCAAGGTGGACCGATCACGGAGGGCTGATCAAAGCTCCTTTCCCTGTTGCAGATGGGATTCCTCCACCTTCTCTCTGATATCTCTCTACCGCCTGTTCAAGGTTGAAGAACATCCGCTCCTGGCCCAATCGCGCCCACAGATTCGAATTCCGGACAACCGCGAGCACTTCGGTATTCAGCGCCACCAGCCAGAGCACGGTCCCGGCCTCGCGCATCTTCTCCTCGCCGTCGGTCAACATCCTGAGAGCGGTGAACTCAAGATCGGGCACCGCACTCAGGTCCAGAACCAGCACCTTGGGCTTGAACTCGCTGAGCAGCGTCAACATCTTCTGACCAAAACGCGGGGCGTTGGCAAAGTATATTCCGCCTTCCGGGCGCAGCATCAGCAGACCAGGGAATGTCTCGTCTTCCGGATGTTCCGGCGAAAGAGGACGAAAAACGTTGGTGCCGGGTTTACGTCCCAAGGGGAGGAGAGGGCGGAGATTGGCGCGGATGATGAGCGCCACCAGCGACGCGAGCACCGCCACCAGAATCCCCTTCAGGGTGCCGAGCAGCAGCACTCCGGCCACGGCGATGAAGGCCCAGCGAAATTCCATGGAACGGATCTGCCGGATGGCGCGGAACTCTGCAGGGTCGACCAGTCCGATGCTGGCGATCACGACGACGGCGGCCAGGGTCGGGTGGGGCATCAGACCGAACAGGGGCGCCATGAATAGGAGCGTGGCCATGACCACTGCGGCGGTCACCAGCGCCGCCACCTGGCTGCGGGCTCCCGCGCCGTCATTCACGGCCGTTTGCGATGTCCCTCCGCCGGCCGGCATGATGTGGAAAAGACTGCCGGCGAGGTTTGCCATGCCAGTTGCCACCAGTTCGCGGTTTGCGTCGGGCAGCGGGTCACCCCGCTTGACAAAGGCTCGCCCCGCAGCCGCCGTCTCGACAAAACTCATCAACGCGATTCCCATGGCTGCGGGCCAGAGCCGCTCCACCATGGATAAATCCGGGAATGCGAAGGACGGCAGACCCGCCTGGACCGTCCCCACCAATGCAATGCCTGCCTTGTCGAGCCCGACCATGGCCGAGACGGCAATGCCGATCGCCACGGTAACCAGCGGCGCCGGTGCCCGTGGCACGAAATGCTCGAGCCCCAGCATCAATGCCAGCATCACAATGCCGAACAGAAGGGTGGGCAAGGATGCCGCCGGCAGATGCCCTACGATCGATACAATGTCCACGAAAAATCCTGCCTTGGTGATATGGATCCCCAGAAGCTTGGGAACCTGGTCCAGTACGATCACCAGACCGATTCCCGCCTTGAAACCGGTGAGCACCGGGTCTGAGATCAGGTTGGCCACCGCACCCAGGCGAAGCAGCCCACCCAGCAGCAGCATTGCACCCACCAAAAGCGCCAGGGTGGCTGACACCGCTACCAGAGAAACGGCGTCGCCATCAGGGACCACCTGACCGAGAATGCTGGCAGAAAGGATGGCGATCGTGGACGTGGTCGTGACGCTCAGGGGGCGGGATGTGCCCATGACGGCGTAGACAATCAGCGGCACGAACGAGGTGTAGAGCCCTACGACCAGCGGCAGCCCGGCAATGGCGGCATAGGCCATCGCCTTGGGAATGACTACTGCCGCCGTCGTCAACCCGGCGACGAGGTCAAAGCGGAGCCACTCTTTCCGATAGGTGGCGAGCCAGGCCCGCATGGGAATTATCCTGGCGTGCGTGGTCATGGATGGAGCGCTCCTTTGGCATCCCGTAATAGTGGCGGCTTCCGATAGCTCTTCGGATACACAATACCTGGATCACCGTCCGTCCGATGATACCATGCGAATTGTCTGGGTCCGCAGCAGTTGAAGTTCGCTGGTAATCCGCTTCAGGTGAAGCTGCACTGCGCAAATCCGCAGAATCTCCTCGATGGGGAATCCGATCCCTGTGTGGCGGACCTCCGCCACGCGGGTATCCAGGGCGCGCAACCGGGCGGCGAGATCGATTTCGGGTGAAAAGGCTTGAAACTGCCACTTCCGGATGGAATCGCCTACGTCGAGGAAACCACGGACGAGCGCGCCCGCCAGATCGCCGAGCTCCGGCCCGATGCGCACGGCGAAGCGATCCCCCTCGCTCTCGTGCACCGCCAGGTCGAGTGCAAGAATCGCGTCGTGGAGATTCTCCCCAGCATCCGTGAGAAGGGACAACCCCTCGGTGGAGGCAGCGCCGGTAATGAGCTCACTGCCGGCGACCTTCAGCAGCGCCTCATTGGATCGAAGCGAGGATTCGACGCGCGCTTTCAGCGGACCCGGGTCCTTGGGGGGAGAGGTGCAGTAGTTGTTCATAATGGTTTCCAGCAACTGGCCAAGGAGAAGGAACTCCTCCGCCAGCCCGTCTTGCAGATGACGGCGGGCACGCTGCGGGAACACCAGAACCGACACGGCAAGCGCGACAAGAATGCCGAGCGAAACTTCAAAAAAACGATCGGCTGCGATCCGCCATTGGGCACCGCTACGTTGCACGAGCATGACGATGCATATGGTCACCCCGGCCAACCGTGCGCTGTTCCTCAGTCGAAGGAGGGCGCAGGTCAGCAGTCCGGCCAGAAGGGTCAGGGCAAAGGCCAGAGGATACCGGCCCCAGGGCGATGCCACCCAGCCAAGGACGGCACCCAGCGCCGTCCCGAAGAGACGGTCCCGCGAGGCTCGCATCGTGGAGCCGACGTTGGACTGCATGACGATGATGGCGCTGATTGCCGACCAATAGCCTTCTTGCAGTCCTAACCACCCTGTGATCCCCACACAAACGGAGGCTGCGAGCATGGTCTTGATGCCCAGAAGGAACCTCGCCGTCCGCTCGGAGGGCACAGGAAGCCGGGGATTGCCGTCCGTAGCGGTGCGTTCCCTACGCAAAAGCGAGAGTTTCATCCGGCATCTGTCCCAAGAAGCGATCCATGTGCCCGCACCTGCAGAAGGAGCCTACCGGGGGTCCGGCGAGCGCTCCTCCCCCGGGGTTTCCTGACGATATAACGGAGGCGTCCTCCAGTTGAACTGGATCGCCAGGACGCGAAAAACGAAGGTAGCGGCAACCGTGACGAGGCCCGCACGGGGTGCAGGTATTTTGAAATACACGGCAAGGA